>Ga0126378_10001604_pt1 | contig 16764 bp, 17 predicted proteins | sample PanSoiMetPlot_23_FD_92587 | JGI IMG/M metagenome (GOLD analysis project Ga0126378, IMG submission 92587) | Tropical forest soil microbial communities from Panama - MetaG Plot_23 | ecosystem: Environmental > Terrestrial > Soil > Tropical forest > Bulk soil | place: Panama | collected 2016-02-17
CGCAAGGCGAATCTGCGGGGGGCAGGACTACGCAGTGCGCTGCTCGACGGGGCTGATCTGCGGCACGCACGGCTGGGAGGCGCGTTTCTGGTCGCGGCTTCGCTGCGCGGCGCCGATTTACGAGGCGCGTATTTACGATTGGCAAAGTTCGACGAGGCGGACCTTTCCGACGCCAATCTGGATGGAGCCGAAGGCCTGACAAAGGCTCAGCTCGATCGGGCGCACTGCAGCAGCGGGACAACACTGCCCGATGGTTTGACGAGGGTGGAACATGCCAAACGATGAGCATGTTGCGATGCTTCGACGTGGTGCGGCGGCGTGGAATGCATGGCGCGCGCAAAACCGCGAGCCGCCGGATTTGTCTCAGGCCGGCCTGCGAGGTCTCGACCTAAGCGGATACAATCTTTCGCGAGCCGATCTTGGCGGCGCGGATCTCCGCGGGACGAACTTCAGCGGAGCGAACCTGTCGGGTGCCCGCTTGGAGGGCGCGAACCTTTTCAAGGCGGTCCTGGATGGCGCCGATCTTTTCGGGGCTTTCTTGTACGGAGCGCAATTCCTGAATTGCGCGCAGCTCGTCGTGACCCGGAACTGGCAGTCGGCCCTCCGAGGCGAGGAGCTTGCTTGCGGCGCGGCGATTCCCGACGCGAAACCCGCGGGATAGGACCTGAATAGAGGTCTGCTGCTCCGGGTCGGCGGGCTAGCTCGCAAGACCAGGCGCGGATTTGTCGGGCACGGCACTTTGCGCGTTCTGCCGCCAACCTGCTGCCACCCTAACTGAATTTTTGGTAAATCACCGAGCGTCGGCACCTTCAACGAGAGCCCAAGAAGAGTGGGCGGGGGGTAACAGGCGTCGGCCGCGAGCTTCGCCAAGGCCCAATGCAAGAGGCTGCGCAGCGTCTGGCAACGGGGAGGGTTGAAATGAGGCGCATAATTCGCGCAACCATTGCTACGGGCGGATTGCTGATAACGCTGTTGGCAGCTTACTCGGCGTTTGCGCAAAAGCCGGGCGGCATCTTGAGAATGTACAGTCCCGACAGTCCGGCGAGCATGTCGGTCATCGAGGAGGCGACGGTCTTTGCCGAGGGACCGATGATGGGGGTGTTTAACAACCTCGTCATGTACGATCAGCACGTGCCGCAAAACACTCTCCAGTCGGTCGTGCCCGACCTGGCCATCAGCTGGTCCTGGAACGAGGACGGGACCGAGCTGACGTTGCCGCTCCGCGAAGGCGTTATGTGGCATGACGGCAAGCCCTTCACCGCCAGGGACGTCCAGTGCACCTGGGACATGCTGACCGGCAAGTCTAGCGAGAAGCTGCGCGTTAATCCCCGCAAGAGCTGGTTTGCAAACCTCGACAATATGACCACCAATGGCGACTACGAGATAACCTTTCATTTGAAGCGGCCGCAGCCCGCTTTTCTTGCGTTGCTCGCCTCTGGGTTCTCGCCGGTCTATCCCTGCCACGTGCCGCCGCGCGAGATGCGCAGCCATCCGATCGGCACCGGCCCGTTCAAATTCGGCGAGTACTAGCCGAACGAGTACATCAAAGTGATGCGAAACCCGGATTACTGGAAGAGGGGCCGCCCTTATCTCGACGGCATTGAGTATACGATCATTCGCAATCTCTCGACGGCGGTATTGGGGTTCGTGGCAGGGAAATTCGACACGACCTTCTTATATAGCCTCACAGTCCCGCTCCTGAACGACGCGAAGAGCCAGCTACCACGGGCAATTTGCGAGCTGACGCCGGGCAGCATTAACCGCAACCTGCTCATCAATCGGGACAAACCGCCCTTCGACGGCCCGGATCTGCGTCGGGCGATGGCGCTGAGCTTGGACCGCCACACGTTCATCGATATCATCACCGAGGGACAGGGAGATATTGGCGGCGTCATGCAGCCTGCGCCTGCCGGGTTGTGGGGCATGCCGCCAGAGATGCTCAACCCATGCCGGGCTACGATCCCGACGTGCAGAAGAACCGGACGCAAGCGCGACAAATCATGCAGACACTCGGCTACAATCCCGATAACCATCTCAAGATCAAAGTGACAGTGCGCGATATTCCGTACTACCGCGACCCGGGAGTGATTCTGATCGACCAGTTGAAGCAGGTCTACATTGACGGTGAACTCGAGCCGGTCGACACTACCAATTTTTTCCCCAAGATGATGCGTAAGGACTACAGCGTCGGCCTCAATCTACAAGGTGCGGGCGACCCGGACCAGACGTTGCCGTTGCTTTACGGATGCGGATCGGAGTTCAACCGCAACAATTACTGTAATTCCGAGGTAGAGAGGCTGATCGGCCGGCAATCGAGCGAGGCAGACCAGGAGAAGCGCAAACAGCTGGTATGGCGGATCGAACGGAAGCTGGCGGAGGACAATGCTCGACCGATCATCTTCTACAGCCGCGACGGGACGTGTCGGCAGCCGCACGTGAAAGGGCTGACCCTGATGGTCAACAGCATCTTCAACGGTTGGCGCCTGGAAGACGTTTGGCTCGACAGGTAGCGTTGCTCGGAGATTGGTGGGGTTGCGGCCGCAGGCAGTCTACGCGCGCCGCTTTGTGGGAAGGGCTGATGGTCATAGAGCGGACGACGCTACCGACAGAGCCGCATTGGCGCTGTCAACGGTCGGCGCTGTGCACGATGTCCAACGACGTGATGATGCCGAGATCAAGCGCAGTCTTGCCGACCGGCTCGCAGTTGAATACCGAGCCCGGAAACTCGTCTCCTTGGCACATGAAGGTCGAGGCGCCAGCACTCTTCACCAGTCCTGGATGAAAGAAATGGATCATCCCACGACTGTGGGAAATATTGATCCAGCGCTCAACCAGCGCGGGGTCGGCTTTGCCGTCACTGTATTTGATAATCCAATCGCGTAGGCCGTATTGGCGAACCTTGTTTGCGTCGAGATGCCCGATGCGGTCGTAATGTCCGTGAAAGCCGACATTGTTGCTGTCGGGCGGATAATCGGCGCTGAAGTATCGAGTGCTGCCTCCCAGGAACATCCGGGAGCACGCGGAGTAACAATAGCCGGCGACTGCCGTGCGGAAATTGCGCTCGCGAATTAGCTGACCCACTTGATAGCCAGCGGGCGCGTTTCCCCCGGGAGAGTTGCGCAGGATTACAGTGTCGATGCCTGGCGCGCTCGCAAGAGCTTCTCGGACCTTGCCCAGCTCATCACCGACCACCGGCCCGCTGAGAATGAGCTGATTACCAATAATCCTCAGCTCCATTGCCGGCGCCCAGGCTGGCGGAAGTCCCATTGTCGTAGCCAAGCCGAGGAGCGCCGTGGCCAAGGCCATCCTTCGGGCCAGAATCAGCGAATGGCGCAGCTGCCTACCCCTCGTTTAACCGGCTGGTCCGCACGCGGGCGCATCGGCGCGTGAGGCGAAGCAGTCCCGCTAAAAAAGTGCAGCTCCTCAGCCCAGTCCGAGTTTCGGCCGGACCCACTCGGCGAGGCGCCGGATCGCGGCATCGGCTTCGGGCGCTGTACCGGCCAGGAATTGGAAGACGTGCTGCATCTCCGGCACAATCTCGAGTGTCACTTCCGCGCCCGACTGGTCCGCCAGATCTGCCAATTTTCGGCTGTCGTCCAGCAGCGTCTCATCGGCTCCTGTCTGAATATAGATCGGCGGCAACCCCTTGAGATCCGCATATAGCGGGTTAGCAAGCGGGTCTTGGTGGTTGCCGCCTTCGCCGAGGAACGCGCCGGCCATGGTCTGGATGATGTCGCGCGTCACCAGCAGGTCCTTGGCGGCGTTCGTCTCGAACGTTTTGCCTGTCGCCTCCATGTCAAGCCAGGGTGACAGCGGCATTGTGGCCGCCGGCAACGGTAGGCCCTGCTCGCGGGCGCGCAGAATCATGGTTACGGCGAGGCTGCCGCCCGCCGAATCTCCTATTAATGCGACATGATCCGGCCGAACACCCTGATCAAGGAGCCATTTGTAGCTCCTCACCATGTCGTTAACCGGGCCCGGGTGAACATTCTCGGGCGCGCGCCCGTAATCGACGATCAGTGCGCGGCAGCCTATCGCCTTTGCCACATGGGCGTAGACCTTGCGGTGAGTGTACATTGAGCCGGCGACATACCCGCCGCCGTGCGCGCAAAGCAGAACACGGTCCTGCGCGCAGCTCTTCGGCGCCGCCCACATGGCCGGAACGCCGCCCGCATCGGTTTCGATGTAATCGACACCGCCCGGCTCGCCGGTGATCCTCTCCCACTGCTCAAACATGTGGCGCATGTCGTCGAGCGGCATCTCCGGATCCGCCTTCAACGCCGCCACCCACTCCAGGTACAGCTTGTTCAGCTCTTCGGTGCGCTTGCTAGCCATCCTTCCCTCCCCTGATCCGGAAGCCGTCCGCCTGCCGCATTCTCGGCGCCGGTCCAGTCAGACGACGAGATCGAGCCCGCGCGCCGGCAGCTCCACCTTGCCGCCGCACTCGTTGGCGAGCACCGGCATTACCTCCTCGGCGAAGATCTGCATCTGCTCCTCGATCTCTTTGGCGTGGAAGCCGCCGAGTTCAAACCAGCCAAGAAAGCAGAAGTCATCGTAGCCGCACTCGTTGCGCATCTTCATGATCGTGTCGATGACGTACTGCTTCGAGCCATGGATCGCGATTTGCCGGTCGCGCAGCATCTGCGCCGTCACTTTCTTGTTGAGATCGAACATCGGCTCATCGAGCCGCGCCACCACGGCCCCGAAGCCGAACGGCCCGTAGTAATCGAATTGCAGCTCAATCGCCCGTGCGGCGCGCTCCAGCGCCTCCTTCTCCTTGCCGGGGCGGGTGATGTGGAGGTAGCGGCTGGTCATGATCCCGCGCCGCTTTTCGGCATCCCACCCGAACTTGAACCGGCCGCGGCCCAGCATGTCGGGGAAGCCGGCCTTTTCCGCCGCGTCGTAATAGATCTCGATGTTGCGGCGCAGGCGGTCGTTCGGTTCGGCGATCATCACGCCGTTGATCCCGTGCTCGGCCGCAAATTTGAGGGAGCGGGCACTGGTCAGCGGCTCCCACAATTGCGGATGCGGCTTCTGCAGCGGCTGCGGGAAGACCTGTAGCTCTTTGAGCGTGGTGGTGGTCGCCTGCACCGGATTCCCGGCGGAATACATGTCGGGATCGCCGAGGGCCAGCACGTCTTCGAGCCGCCGTCCCATGTCGTCGCGCCGGAAATAGGCGATCGTCTGCTTGTGGTTCCACTTCGTGTAGGTGGGCGGGACCGAGAAAAACTCGCCGTGATGCGAGAACGAGGGCTCGGTCCAACATTTTTTCATGATTGCGATGGTTTCTTCGAAGGCCTTGCGGTTGCGCTCCTGGTCTTGGATGGTCGAGCCGTATGGACGCCCGAGAGTCTCGTTCTCGCGGGGCTGGTAGCCACGGCCAATACCGCATTCGACGCGGCCGCCGCTGATCACGTCGAGCGTTGCGATCTGCTCCGCGAGCCGCACCGGATGATGCCAGACGATGATGTTGGCGGCCTGCCCTAACCGAATACGCTTGGTGTGAGCCGCCACGCTCATCTGGACCATAAGGGGGTTCGGGCTCATCTCCGCGCCTTCCGGCTGGAAGTGGTGTTCCGTGAGCCAGAAGGACTGGAATCCGAGCTTCTCGGCGAGGATCCCCTGGCGCACCTGGCTCACCAGCGTTTCCTGTGCGGCCCGGTGCACTACCGCCAGCGACCCGTCGTTGAATGTGACGCCGTCCTTGTCGGTGATGACCGGCAGGTGGGATGCTCCGTTATGAAACAAACCGATTTCCAGCATCGACATTTCCTCCCTTGTGGCTCCACGCGGGCAGGCGCTAATTCGTCTGTTTCGCGGGGGCGGTCGTGCGCAGCCTACTCCCAAGCCGCGCCGTTGCGGAAGGGCGAGCCGGGACGCCGCTGCTGATGCAACGTCGGGACGAGAGGGAAGAGTAAGTTACCATCGTGCAAACAAGGAGGGCTGATGGTCGACATCCGCAAAATCATCACCGTGCGCGAGACGGTCTTCTCCGAACTCGGGGCCGGCGCGCCGCGGCCGGTCGTACGCGCAGTGGGCATGGCAGTGATCCTCAACCCATTCGCCGGACGGTTCGTCGACGATCTACTGCCGTTGTTTGAGGCAGGAGCGATGCTCGGTGAACGGCTCATGCCCGATCTGGTGAAGCTGCTCGACGGGCCAGCCGTGTCCTATGGCAAGGGCGCGCTTGTCGGCGTCGACGGCGAGATGGAACACGGCGGAGCGTGCGTTCACCCGATGCTCGGGAAGCCGATGCGGGCCGCTATCGGCGGCGGCAAGGCGGTGATATCCTCGAATGTGAAGGTGGCCGCGGCCGGCGCGAGCCTCGATGTGCCGCTCGGCCACAAGGACGATTCCTGGTCTTTCCCTCATTTCGACACGATAACGGTCGCGGTCGCCGATGCACCCCGCCCGAATGAGATCCTCGTTGTGATGGCTATTGCCGATGGCGGGCGGCTGCGGAACCGCTGCGGCACTGAGCCTATCCGGTGATCCGCCTGAACGATGGTAGGGGTGGAAGATGACCGAGACCATTGGCCGTTTGGTCGCGGCCGGCCAAAGGGCCGAGGTGTTCGAGTGGGGTTCCCGCGTCGTGAAGCTTTATCGGTCCGCCGGGTCAAAGCAGGCGATATTCCGCGAAGCGGCGATCAATGCGGCCGTGGAGGCCTTGGGGCTTCCCGTTCCCACGGTCTGGGGCGTGCAGCAGATCGATGGCCGCTGGGGTATCGTGTTCGACCGTGTGAGCGAGATATCATTCGCGGAACAGATGCGGGGTGACCCTGCCGGCATACCCCAGCATCTTGAGGTCCTCGTACGCCTGCATACGCGCATTCACGCCCACCTGGCGGATCAGTTCAGCAGCCTGAAGGCTTGGTTAACAACGAGTATCACCCGAACAATGCTTCTCGACGAGCCGCAACGGCAGATCTTGCTGAATGGCCTCAGGGACATGCCCGATGGTGATCACCTGTGCCACGGCGATTTCCATCCCATGAACGTCTTGGGCGAAGCGTCGCAGCCCATTGTTATCGATTGGCCCAATGCCTGCCGCGGTGACCCGGCCGGCGATGTGTGCCGTTCCTACTTGTTATTAAAACTTCATGCCAATGAAGTCGCGGAGCCTTACGTCGATGCTTACTGCCGGCTCGCCAGTCTTCGGCGCGAGACAATCCTCAACTGGTTACCATACGTCGCCGCGGCCAGGCTGGCGGAAGATGTCCCCGGCGAGCAACATGCCTTGCTCGAATTCGCCGGGGCGCCGTGATTAGGAAGCGACGGCGACGGATATGCTGCCGCGACGGCCCTTTGCCAGATAATGGGCGCTGCGGTCCTCGCGACTTCAATCATCTCAAGTTGCCGTGAAAGCTGGAGACTCGCGAAGCTCAGTCGGTTTCTCTGACGTCCCCAAGCGACCGCCCCAATCGGAGGCCTGCCATGAAGCTCAACTCAGACTTCGGCGCTCGTGCGGCAGTCCACGCAGCCCGATTGGACTGGACGCCGTCACCGACCCCCGGGGTGGACCGGCGAATGCTCGACCGCATCGGTGATGAGGTGGCGCGAGCGACCTCGATCGTGCGCTACGCCCCGCACAGCCGCTTCCCGTCCCACACGCATGGCGGCGGCGAGGAGTTCCTGGTGCTGGACGGCGTATTTCAGGACGAGCAAGGCGACTATCCCGCCGGCACTTATGTCCGCAATCCGCCGACCAGCAGTCACACGCCCGGTTCCGAAGCGGGGTGTAAGATTTTCGTCAAGCTGTGGCAGTTCGACCCGGAAGACCGGGCGCCGGTGCGCATCGACACCCCTGGGCTCGCTTTCGCGCCCGCGCCCGGCCTCCCCGGGGTCGAATTTGCACTTTTGCACGAGGGCGCGCGGGAACTTGTTTTCCTGGAACTCTGGGCGCCCGGCACTGACGTCGCGTTGCCTGTTCCCGGCGGGATCGAACTGCTCGTTCTGGACGGCAGCTTTATCGAGGGCGGCGAAGAGTTCACCCGGCTCTCGTGGCTCAGGCTGCCGGCCGGCGCAAGGCTGCAAGCCACTGCGGGACGGGGCGGCTGCAAAATCTGGATCAAATCAGGTCACCTCGCGCGTGAGCCGCGGTTGCCAACCGCAGCCTGATACTCCCAACGAGTTTCAGCGCGTTCCGAGCAGGTGAGCTGGGCCGGCCTCGCTGAAGCTGAGACGGCCCTCCGAAGCATCAGGTTGAGCTGCTCTACCAACGCCTCGATATAGTCCCCTTCGAACCGGCAAAGGCGGCGGTCGGCGGTCGCGCTGGAAAAGTGACCTCGTTGACCAATATCGTATCTTCTGCGAATGGCGTCGAGCGCGGAGCTTTGCTAGGAATCGCGAACCAAACCGACGGCGGAAAGGCGGCATTCATGCGGCAAAACAGCTTCGGTGAGCTTTGGCCGGTCTCAGCGCTGACGCTCGGTGGGGGCGGCATCGGCATGGTATGGGGTGAAACCACATTCGACGAGTGCGTCGCGACCGTGCATGCGGCGGTAGCCGCCGGGATCAACCTGATCGACTTGGCGCCGAGCTACGGTGACGGCAGGGCAGAGAGGGTGGTCGGCGAAGCTTTCGCTGGCCGGCTGCCTGATGGCGTGAGGGTCACCAGCAAATGCAATCTCGGCAATCCGTCCCCGGAGCAAATTGAACCGCTTGTGCGGCAGTCGATCGAGGGGAGTCTGGGACGCCTGCGATTGTCACAGCTCGATCTGTTCTTTCTGCATTCCAATGTGGTGCCAGACGATGACCACATCGCACGGTGGCCCGACGCCGCTCGCCGCATGACGCTCTATGCGACTTTTGTCGAGCATGTCCGCCCGGTCTTCGAGCGGTTGGTCGGCGAGGGTATGATCGGTGCCTGGGGTCTGACCGGCATCGGCCATCCGGAGGTGATCATGAAACTGCTTGGCGAGCGCCCGGCCGCCGCGGCCGTGCAGTGCATCGCCAATCTGCTGGACTCGCCCGGAGGCCTGAAGTTTTTCGACGGACCGGCAAAACCCCGCGCCATCATGACGGCAGCGCGCGCGAACGGGGTCGGCGTGATGGGTATTCGCGCCGTACAGGCGGGAGCGCTGACGAGTGCGATCGATCGACTGTTGCCGGTTGACCATCCTGAGATGCGCGATTTTGCCAGGGCGGCCGGCTTCCGGCGACTAGCCGAGGAGATCGGCGTAACCCCTGCGGCGTTGGCGCATCGTTACGCGCTGTCGCTTGATATCGACACACTTGTGCTCGGTGTTAAGAACCGGCAGGAGCTTACTGAATGCGTTGCCGCTGCCGACGTGGGCCCGTTGCCTCCAGAGTTGATCGCGCGTGTCGATCAAGCGGTTCCTCGCGACGAGCGGACGTAGCGATCGCGCAGCGCGCCGACGCGAGGAGCGCGAGGTGAGATCGAGACCAATGGTAAATCAAGCTCTCGGCTCGGTCCCTCCAGCTACATGACTGGCGTCGAAGTGGGCGCCTGGCGTTACCGGCCGGTCGCGGAAGCTCGCCGGTTCGGGATAGCCTCGGAGTAGAACACGGCCTGCGAAGCTGCCCCAAAGAAATGAGCTGCGGGCGGGCAGCGAGATCATAGGCAGCGCGCGAAAAGCGGACGCCCAGCCTGACGAATTGACGAACAATGCCGTGTAGCTGCGATCGCGCAGTCCAATGATCTTAACTGATCGTGAAGGTGTGCAGGCATACGAGGTTCCCGTTGTGCGCCGGCTCGCACGCGATCGTCGACGGTAGATGTCACAAAGCCGCCATAGTTCGATCGTTGTCGCCGATAGCACGGTTTCCGGGTGTAGAACGATGCGCTTTCTCGCAAAAGGTCTCCTTTTTCTGATCCTCTTCGCTGCCGTTCCCGCCCTTGCGCAGGTCGAGCCTCCCGCCCGTGTTGGACGGGTGAGTGTTGTCTCCGGCACGCTCGCCTTTTACGGCCCGGGCGACACCGATTGGTCGGCAGCGAAGATCAATCTACCGGTCGCGGCTGGCGCTTGGCTTGCGACGGACCCGCAATCCCGCGCCGAGATGCGCGTCGGCTCCGACTCGATCGATTTGTCGAATGACACGCAGCTCAATTTCGCGGAGCTGCGCGGCAAGGTCATGCAGATCGCGCTGGCGCAGGGGCGCATCGACTTGCACGTCCGGGGCTTGAAGCAAGATGAAACGGCGGAAATCGATGTCGCGCGCGGCGGCGTGTGGCTGTTGCAGCCGGGCATCTATGATATCGACAGCGGCGGCCAGGATCAGCCGACACGCATCACCGTTTTCGAAGGCGGCGCGCGCTTCGCCGGGGGCGGCATCGACACCCCCATTAATGCCGGCGATGTGCTCGTGCTAAGCGGCAACGACACACTATCGGCAGCGGTCGAGCAGGCCGCTCAAGACGAGTTCGTCCGGTGGTGCCGCTCGAACGATTATGACTTGAAGCGCCTAGCAGCGCCCCACCACGTCTCGCCGGCGATGACCGGATACGAGGAGCTTGACGCGCACGGGGGCTGGGCAGCCGTCCCGACCTACGGCGAGGCTTGGTTCCCGACATCGGTCCCGGCGAGCTGGGCGCCCTACCGCGAGGGCCGCTGGGTATGGATCGAGCCTTGGGGTTGGAACTGGGTCGACGACGAGCCCTGGGGGTTTGCGCCATTCCATTACGGGCGCTGGGCTCGCGTCGGCGACCGCTGGGGCTGGGTGCCCGGCGAGTACGTCCCCGAGCCGGTCTATGCGCCGGCGCTCGTCGCTTTTATTGCGCCGCCGGCAATAGGGGTGTCCGTACCGGTCCCAGTCGACACCGGACCGCCTGTCGGTTGGTTTCCACTGGCGCCGGGCGAGGTGTATTGGCCCACCTATACCCGCGACCCGGTCTATATCCGCAATGTCAATATTACCAATGTCAACATCACCAAGATTAACACGATCATTGCATCGCGGCCTGCCAACGCCGACCCGCCACCACAGGCCATCAACCAGCAGTTCGCAAATCGCGCCGCGGCAACCATGGTGCCGGCACGGGTTCTCGTCCAATCCGATCGGGTGGCGCCGGCAGCGGTGGCGGTTGCGCCGCAAATACTTCAACAGGCCGCTGTCAGCGTAAAACCGCCGCCGATTGTGGCGCGGCCGGCCGCCACAGCCTCTACCCAACCGAATGCTGCATCTCCATCGCCCCCCTTAGGGCGCGTAACGCCGCCGGTCCCCAGCGGCGCTATGACAGCGACACAGCCGGCTGCTCAGGCCAAATCCACAGCACCGGCCCCGGCGCACCCACCGACCCGGCCAAATTTCTCACAGCTCACGCCGGCGCCACGTGTCGGCCACGCGCAGGAGGCGCCACAGATACCCTCGGGTATGCAGGCGCCCCCACCGGGAACTCGCCAGCCACCCGCGCCGATGCTCTCGACACCGCAGCCCAGTGCTAATGCGAGCCCGTCCGCACCCACGCCCGGCCATCCTCCGGGTCCGCCAAATTTCTCGCATCTGCCCCCAGCGCAGCAAGGTCCCCAGCCATCGCATGCGGCACAAGCAAGATCGGCGCCACCCAGGGATAGGCCGCCGGCTGTTCATGGACCGGCGCAAGCGGGGCCAGCACCAGCGCCGCCGACTGCCCACGCGCCGCCAAGCACGAACGCCGGAACTACTCCATCAGTGACGCCGGATCGTGCCGCACAGCAGCGCGGCGCCGCCGAAGCTGCCGCTCGCCAGCAAGCGCAACAGCGGGCCGCCGCCGAAGCTGCCGTTCGCCAGCAAGCGCAACAACGGGCCGCCGCTGAGGCTGCCGCGCGCCAACAGGCGCAGCAGCGGGCCGCCGTCGAAGCTGCTGCTCGCCAACAGGCCATTGCTGCCCAGCAAGCGCAACAGCGCGCCGCTGCTGGGGCCGCCGCACGCCAGCAAGCCGCTCAACAGGCGCAACAACGCGCCGCTGCTGAGGCCGCCGCACGGCAGCAAGCCGCTCAACAGGCCCAACAACGCGCCGCTGCTGCTGCACACCAACAGCACGCCGAGGCGTGTGGCCATCCAGGGCAGCCGCCTTGTCCGAAGTAGCGGCCGTAACAAGAGGCTCCGAGGAGCCCGTCCAGCTGAGAACGGCGAGCCGGCGATAGGCAGAGGTCGCTACGATCGCACGACGCATTCCCTACCCGTGACGCGGCCGACGCCGGTGATAACGCCGGCGGGCGGCACCTCGCCGTCATACATGGCGTAAGCGGCGAGTTGCAAGAATTCGAGAAACGGCGAGCCCGGGTCGAGCAGCGCGCGTACCCGCTCGCGCGGCAGCAGCTTGCTGCGCGCCAAGTGCCGCCGCCCCGCCGCCGCCCTCGCCGCGAACCCCTCCGAGCGCCGGTCGAGCGTCATCAAGCACCGTCATGTGCAGCGGAATTTACCCTCTCGGCGGGACCGGGCAAGGAGAAACCGCGCTGCACCTGCCCACTTCGGTACTGTCCGCACTTCGTTAATCGCTTTGCGTTTAACGCACGACGGTATATATTCACTGAGGTGATCAAGTCATGGGCCAACCGTTCCACGCAGCGCTTTGCGGAGGAAGGGGAGGGGCGCTTCCCCGGCCTCAATGAAGCCCTGGTTTGGCGGCGGCTGCGATTGCTCGATGAAGCCGAACGCCTCGACGACTTGACGGGGTTGGCGTCGGTAGGCCTTCACCGCCTCCGCGGCGCTCGTAGAGGCCAGTGGGCGATTTCAGCTGGCGGGCCGTGGCGGATCACTTTCGAGTTCCGGGACGGACACGCCTGGAACGTGGAGATCGTGGATTATCACTGACGAGGATCGCACCATGGCAATCGCCCGAACGCGGCCTTTGGCCGGGACGGTGCCACACCCCGGCGAGGTGCTCAAAGACGAATTGGAGGCGCGGGGCCTTTCCGCCCACGCGCTCGCGCTCGCACTTCGGCTGCCGGCTTCGCGAGTGAGCCAGATCGTCCGCGGCCGGCGGGCGATCACGCCCGAAACCGCCTTGCGCCTGGCCCGCTACTTTGGCGGATCCGCCGCGATATGGCTGCGTCTCCAGGTCGCGTACGACCTGTCCCGCGCCGAAACCGAACTCGCGGCGAAGATCAAGGCCGAGGTCACCCCGGCCGCCGCTTGAATTCTGCTCCGGCCGTCGATCCTTAAGCCGCGCAGCAGGTGCCGAACCGGTTGGCGGTGTAGCCGGCGCGAGCGAGGACCGCGTCACGCGACTTTTCGACCATGCGGCGGATCCGGCCGAGATCGACGCCGACGAGCTTGCTCTGCCATTTCACGGGCTTCCCGGCGACGAACACATTCTCGACATTGCTCGTATCCATCAATGTGACGATCGTCCCCGGCAAATTGTTCAGCGGGAACACGTTGATGCGGTCGGCCGCCAGCATGATGATGTCGGCCTCCTTGCCCGGCGTCAGCGTGCCGATCGTGTGGTCGAGATGGGCGGCCTTGGCCCCGGCGATCGTCGCCATTTCGATGACGTCGCGGCAGGAGAGGAGCGGCGGCAAATTCTGTTCTCCGGCGAGTGAGCGTTCATTAGCGAGCGCGCGCTGCAGTGTGAAGGTCGCGCGCATGATCGTGAACATGTCGGCGGTCATATTGCACTCGACATCGACGCTGAGGCTCGGCTGGATGCCGTGATCGAGCGCCGTCTGCAGTGGCGGCATGCCGTGTCGCATCTGCATTTCAATGGCCGGCGCGATCGACACCTTGCCGCCTGTATCGGCGATCATCTTCCAATGCGTCTCGGTGAGCTGCGTGCAGTGGATGTATTCATTGTCGGGCCCCATGAGCCCGGCTTTGCCCATCGCTTCGAAATTGCCGGATCTGTCGCCGACGATATGACAGATGATCGGCACCCCGGCCTGCCGCGCGAGCGCCCAATTCTCGGCGTTCGGCGCGGCGTTGAGCTCGAGCGTCAGCAACCGATCGGCCGATGAAAAATATTGCGACTGTATCCGCAGCAGGTCTTTCGGGTATTGGCTGCCGGGGCCGAGGCCGGGCGAATAAGTGTAGACCGCGCGCCGCCCGGATTCTTTGAGGCCTGCGATGCAGGCATCGCTGTGCGCGGGGGTATGCGAGACCTGCGAAGTGTCGACTGTCGTCGTAACCCCGGCATTAAGCTGGTTGAGGGACGCGACGAGCTCCGAGATATACGCGTCCTCGGGCTGATAAACTGGCGTAAAGATTCCCTGGATCACCCCCATATAGGTTTTCTTGCCGTCATTGGGGGTTCCGAGGACGCCGTCGGCGAGAATGCCGCGCAGAATGGTTTCGTACTGATGGTGGTGGGTATCGACAAAGCCCGGCATGACGATCATGCCGCCGGCGTCGACGACCGTGGCCGTAGCGGTGAGATTGCGCCCGACCGCAAGGATCTTCTTGCCGCCGATCAGCACATCCCCGCTGTCGAAATCGCCGACCGCCGGATCCAAGCTCAGCACCATCCCGCCTTTCAGCAGAATGCGCTGGTTGGGGTCGCGCTCCGCCCGCTTCAATTGGTCGAGCGTCGCGCTCGCCCCGGCCGCGACCGCCTCCCCGGCGATGAGCTGCCCCGCCGCCCCCGCCAACAGTCCCGCCCCTGCCCCAATCACACCGCGCCGCGAAGGAGCTGCGGAACCGCCGGGAATATCGGCCGGCGGAGCAGTGTTTGGCGACGATTCATCGGTCATCTGCGTTCCTCCCTAAAGTCGACCCTACTCTCGCTTGGCAAGCCTCGTCCGCAGCCAGCGGACGATCACGCCCGAAACCGCCTTGCGCCTTGGCCCATACTTTTGGTGGTTCGGCGGCGATATGGCTGCGTTTACAGGTCGCCTATGATCTGGCTCGCGCCGAAGCCGAACTCGCCGCGAAAATCGCCGTCGAGGTCACCTCGGCTGCCGGTTGAATAGTAACGGCGCACGGCTCGACGGTCATCCTCTGCACTGGTTCGGTACGCACGCTGAGCCTGAGCTATAAGCAAGTCGCAGAATCGATCGCCGTCGATGGCTCTATTGGCGGAGCGCCGTGCCGCGTTGCCTCTCGTGTTGCGCCAGGAGTGAACGCACCAGTCACAATGCGGAGGCCTTAGTTCCTCCCGCCCCACCATGCCGCCGAAATTCCCGAACAGCACCCGCTCCGACGTTCCCTCGTACCTCTCGCACTGAAAACGAAGAGCTCCTGACAAAAATCATCGGGCTGGAGCGAGAAGTACGCGATGAATCGGGGCAGGGTCACATCAGGCGGCGGCCGAAACGCTGCGCGGTTCGGGGCCCCTCGGGCCCTATACGCGACTCGAAGGGACATGCTACAACTCGAGATAAGCAAGTACCATAGATGTAGGGGCTATACCGTTAAAGCGGCACTTATTTAGTCACTCGTAGTCCTTGAAGTACCAAGCTTACAGCCTACCTATGCGCGTAATTTGTCCAGTTTCAGGGAATGGTTTCATGAATTGGTTCAGCCAGTTGCTTAACTTCGCTGAGAGTCTAACGGCGCATTGGATTGCGTTGCTGACCGGCGGCGCGGCGATTTTGGCCCTCGGGTTTTGGGAACGAAAGCGGCGCCGTCCAATCACGTTTCCACAATACGTTTCTTTTGCGATTGCAGCGATTATTCCAGCGGCCTACCTGTCATGGCTCGACGAGCATCAATCACGCGAAAAGGCGGAGACAGTAATTGCGAGCTATAATAATGCTGTGGCGCAAACGTCAGCGATTTCTTGATGAGAATTTTGCACAGTTTTACATCGAGGCGCAAGCGCTTCTGCATGAAAACATTACGCCGGATGATCTTCCTAATTGGGCCCGTCGTGAAGGGGAATTTGCTCACCGCGCAACATCTTGGATACAGGACAATATGGGTAGCGCGGCCATGATGAAATTCCAAGACATGAACGGACCGAGCTACGACTTTGCGTCCTTCAGTGTCACTCCTCAACATACGGGCGCGCTAAATTGGCTGAACAAAGTCTCGATAAATCTGCAAGCATTGATGCACAACCCTACGTGGGATGCGCACGCGCCGAAAATGCCTGCGCTGCGGGGTTGATCGCAGTAGCAGACCGAGCCGAGCGTGGTTTTGCAGACTCCCAGCATGCGGTCGTTAGCCATCTCCATCAAAGTCAAGCAGCCAGTGCGGTCATTTGTCAAAGCTTCGCCGCCTCTAGTGCGAGCAGGCGTTATCATCGGGCCTTTTCTTGTTGTTCTAATGGCTGTTTTTTACAATGCTCTACGCCACTCGACATCAGTTGAAATTGCCGGCGCGTTTGGTAGTTTCATCGGCGACATAGTTGGTGCGGGTGGCGCCGTCTGGGCCGTTTTCCTTACCTTGTCGCAGCAAGGACGTGAAGATAGGCGGAAGCAACAAGACCGAGAGCTTCAGCAGATCAATGCCGTCATTGCCGGTGTTGCCTTCAATCTTGAGGTACTTCTTCATCTTGCTCACGATTATCTATTGCCGCGCCACGAACAGAGTCACGTCGTCTATAAAGCTTATTCCGAAGGGGTGGAACGGATCGAGTGCGCTAAACGGTTGATCGAATCTATCAAAGACTATCCAGTGCTCAATACGAAGTGGCCCGAAATATCATTTTTCGAGTGCAACTTCTGGCAAGAGTTACCTTTCATCGTAGAGAAAGATCCAGAAATACTTAAGCAGTCTGGTTGGTTGAACAGTCTTGCTATGGAACTGAAAAACCACATTGGACGACGTAACCGTATTATCGATGACGGCTTATCCCTCTGCGTCCGGGAACGCAAAATCTTGTAGCGGCGAGGGCGAGCGGCATGTTAGAACAAATCACGAACACAACTGCTTCCAGTGGCC
>Ga0126378_10001606_pt1 | contig 16749 bp, 14 predicted proteins | sample PanSoiMetPlot_23_FD_92587 | JGI IMG/M metagenome (GOLD analysis project Ga0126378, IMG submission 92587) | Tropical forest soil microbial communities from Panama - MetaG Plot_23 | ecosystem: Environmental > Terrestrial > Soil > Tropical forest > Bulk soil | place: Panama | collected 2016-02-17
ACCGTGCCCGGCGTCGGCACGACCAGCGTCGGCGACAGCGCGTTGACGGCGATGTTGTCGGGATACATCTCAGCTGCGAGGCCAGTCGAGAGCCGCTCGATCGCGGCCTTGCACATCCCGTACACGGTGCCGCCCCGGCCGGCGAACGGGCCAGGCGGGATGACCGGATGCCGGGCCGCTATCGAGGAGATGTTGAGGATCCAGCCGCCGCCGCGCTCGCGCATGCCAGGCATCACGAGCTGCGCCAGGTGGAATGCTGCCTCGACCTGCACCGAGAACATGAGCGCGTACCGCTTCGCGGTGAAGTCCTCGACCCGGGTGAAGTACGTGACGGCCGCGTTATTGACGAGGATGTCAGGCTGGCCGAGCTGACTGATGGTCTCGGCCACGAGGTGCTCACGATCGGCCGGCTTGGACAGATCCGCGGTGATCGCGACGGCGGAGCCGCCGGCCGCCTGGATCTGCCCGGCCGTCTCGGCGATGGTGCCCGCGAACGGCGAGACACCCGGCTCGGCCGTCCGGGCCGCCACTGCCACGGCGGCACCCTCGGCGGCAAACCGCCTGGCTATCTCGGCACCGATGCCGCGGCTTGCGCCGGTGACGATGGCCACCCGGCCGTCTAGCAGGCCCATTCAAAACCTCCGGCTGCAAACGCTCACCCTGGAGCGAAATACTAGAAGCGTGTTCTACTAAGCCATTGGACCGAGCCAGGACGGGCTGTGTCAATGCGCCCGTTCGGCACAGGGTTGGAGGTCATGATGCCGCTCAATCACAGTCTCGTCGGTGTCCAGGGTGAGCCGACCGAGCGTTCATGGACGTCGAAGGACGCCCTCCTGTACGCGATCGGGGTCGGCGCCGGGCTCGACAATCCTCTGGAAGAGCTGCAGTTCACGACCGAGAACACCGCGGGCGTCCCGCAGCAGGTGCTGCCGACTTATGGCGTGCTGCTGGCGCAGGCACGCGCGTCCGGGGACCTTGGCGACTTCGATCGCGCCATGCTGGTCCACGCCGAGCAGTCGATCGAGCTGCATCAGCCGCTGCCAGTCGAGGGCACGCTGCGGACCTCTGCGGTGGTGACCGGCATCTACGACAAGGGCTCTGCTGCGGTTGTCGAGACCGAGAACCACGCCGTGGATGCCGCGTCCGGCGCGCCGGTGGTCACGACCCGCAGCAGCGTGTTCATCCGGGGCGAGGGCGGCTTTGGCGGCGACCGCGGCACGTCGCAGCCATGGGAGCTGCCAGACAGGGCGCCGGATCACAAGGTGACGCAGCAGACCAGGCCTGAGCAGGCTCTGCTGTACCGGCTGTCGGGTGACCGCAATCCGCTGCACTCCGATCCCTCGTTCGCGGCCAGGGGCGGGTTCAGCCGACCGATCCTGCACGGCCTGTGCACCTACGGCATCACCGGACGGGTGCTGCTGCACGAGCTCTGCGGCTCCGATCCGGCCCGCTTTGCGTCAATGTCCGGCCGCTTCTCGAGGCCGGTGCTGCCCGGCGAGTCGCTGGTCGTCTCCATCTGGGCAGGCGAGGACGGCACCGCGCAGTTCCAGACGGCGAAGGAGGACGGCACGGTCGTCATCGACCGAGGGACAGTGCGGTTCCGCTAGCCGGCCTGGCGCATCCAGGAGCCGCAGGTCTGATCGCCTGCGTTCTGCCACGCTAAAGAACGTGGACACGGATCAGCTGCCGGTCATACCAGACCCAGCGCTCGTCGTGCTCATCGGCGCCGCGGGCTCCGGCAAGTCGACGTGGGCCGAGGAGCACTACCGGCCCGCCGAGATCGTGTCGTCCGACCGGCTCCGGGCTGTTGTCGGCAGCGGCGAGCACGATCTGGACGCCTCGGACGAGGCGTTCTCGCTGCTCGACCAGATCGTCGCCGCGCGGACGAGACGACGGCTCACAACCGTGGTGGACACCCTCGGCCTCAGCCCCGACCAGCGGCTCGGCTACCTCGCCCTGGCTAGACGTGCGCGGCTGCCCGCGGTCGCGGTGCTCTTCGATACCGGCTCAGCGGTCTGCCGCGAGCGCAACCGGTCACGCGAGCGCTCAGTGCCCGCCGCCGTCCTCGACGCTCAGCTCGGCCGGGTTCGGCAGACCGCCAGCCAGCTCGACGCCGAAGGCTGGGACATGGTCGTGCGGCTATCCGGGGCGCCCGCTGCGCAGTCGGTTGAGCCTGCGCACACGCCGGGCAGCAGCCGGGCCGCTCGCCAGCAGCGCGACCGGCCAGCCAGGCTGCAGTTCGTCCTGCAGATCTCCAGGTTTGACTGGGGCGACGATCCGGCAGGCTGGCTCAGGTCGGTCGCCCTGGCCGCTGATGAAGCGGGGTTCTCCGGGCTCGCCCTGATGGACCACCTCATCCAGATCCCGCAGGTTGGGCGCAGCTGGGAGCCGATCCCCGAGCCGTGGGTGACCCTTGGCCTGCTCGCTGGTCTGGACACTGACCTGCGACTCGGCACGCTGGTCAGCCCCGTGACGTTCCGGCCCGCAGGGGTGCTGGCGAAGGCCGCTGCCACGCTTGACGCACTCAGTGGCGGTCGCGCGTTCTGCGGGATCGGGGCCGGCTGGTGGGACCGCGAGCACGCCGCGTTCGGGGTGCCTTTCCCGCCGCCGGCCACGAGGCTTCGCCTGCTCGAAGCCGAGATTGAGACGCTACGAGCGCTGTGGCTGCCGGGCACGAAGCCGTACCGCGGCGCCCGCGTCGAGCTGCCGGAGACGACCTGCTATCCGAGGCCGGCCGGTCACATTCCCGTCATCGTCGGCGGCAGCGGGGACCGGACTCTCGGCATCGCGGCCCGGCTCGCCGACGGATGCAACCTGCCGTCCGACGTCGACGTCCTCGACGGCAGGCTCGCGGTGCTGCGCGCGCACTGCGAGCGAGCGGGCCGGAATCCCGACGAGGTTGCCGTCACCGTTCTGGACATTCCCGTCGTGGGCCGCGACCGTGAGCAGGTGGCGGTGCTCGTCGAGGCGCTGCGCGGCCGGGTCACGGCGGCCGCTTTCGCCCGCAGTCACCACGCGGGCGTGGCGGCCGATCACGTCGGCCGCTACCGGCTGCTGGCCGACCGCGGCGTCAGCACGGTGTTCGTGTCGCTGCCCGACCTCACTGGTCCCGACGATCTTGCACGGCTCGCGCCCATTACCGCATCGTTCGCCTAGGGCAGGTCAGGCCGCATTACGGGTCAAGGCCGGCTGACGGCCCGGACCAGGCGGCCGTTTTCGAGGTATACGGTGCCGCGGCGCCGGGCCCGGCCGTCGCGCCGGACGGCCGCGCGCACGCGCCGGCGGATCGGCTTGCGCAGCAGCCCCAGGGCGTCGGCGACCGGAACGAGCCGGTGCTCGGCGATCTCCTCGCCCTGCAGCCTGACAGCCCTCAGCGCCCTAGCGTCCTGCTGGCCGCAGTTGAACAGGAACCGGATGCCACCCGGCCGGCCCGGTCGGGGGGGACGGAAGTCCACGCACGCAAGCCGGCCACCGGTTACCTCGAGACCGCACTCCTCGCGCACCTCACGCTGGCAGGCCTGCCACGGCGTCTCGCCGTCGTTCTCCATGACGCCGCCGGGAATCGTCCAGCCCGACTTGTAGGTCGGCCGCAGGATCAGCAGCCGTCTCCGGTCGTCGAAGATCAGCGCGCTGGCGGACGCCGGTACGCCCGGCGGCTCGTAGCCAGTGCTGATCAACGGTTCGTGGGGACGTGGGTCATGGCTCACCTTAGCCCGCGCCGTTACATTGTCCGGATGACGACATTCATCACCCGGCTGCCGCCAGCGCCCGGCGCGGCGGGCCCTCGGCTGGCCGTCAAGGACCTCATCGATGTCGAGGGCGTGCTGACGACGGCGGGCAGCCGCGCCGTCGCGGAGACAGCCAGCCCAGCCAGCCGGGACGCGGCGTGCCTGGCCGGTGCGCGCGCCGCCGGTGCGGTCATCGTCGGCAAGGCGAACCTGCACGAGCTCGCGTACGGCGGCGCCGGCATCAACGAGTGGCTCGGCACGCCGGTGAACCCGCTCGATCCGGCGCTGCTGCCCGGCGGGTCGTCGAGCGGCTCGGCGGTCGCGGTGGCCGACGGCGATGCAGAAGTCGCCTATGGCTCCGATACCGGCGGCTCCGTACGCATCCCGGCGGCGTTCTGCGGGATTACTGGGCTGAAGACGACGCACGGCCGGGTCTCGCTCGACGGCGTGTGGCCGCTCGCGCCCAGCCTGGACACGGTCGGGCCGATGGCGCGCGATGTCGCCGGCGTAGCGACCGGGATGGCGCTGCTGGAGCCCTGTTTCCTGGTAGCCGCGCAGCCCACCGCGCGGATCGGCCGGATCCGGCCGGACGGATTCGATGTCGATCCCGTGATCGACGCAGCGATCGAGGCCGCCCTCGTCGCAAGCGGCCTGGAGGTGGCCGAGGTCAACCTGCCCGGCTGGCTCGCAGCCAGGGAGACGTGCGGAGTCCTGCTCGATTTCGAGGCGGCACAGTCCAACCGCGCGCTGCTGGTCGACCCGGCCGTGCGCGCGCTCATCGGCCCGAATGTGCTGGCCCGGCTCACCGCAGCGGAGACGGTGACGCTCGAGGACGCCCGGGCGGCCCGCGCCACGCAGGCGGGCTGGCGGGCGGCGATGGCGGTCGCGTTGCGTGCGGCTGACGGTCTCCTCGCGCTGCCGACGGTGCCGTTCTTTCCGCCGCCTCTCGCGGAGGCGGCGGGCATCCATTTCACCGCGTTTACGAATCCGGTCAACCTCGCAGGCTTCCCAGCCCTCGCACTGCCCATCCCGGCTGCTGGCCGGCTGCCGGCCAGCCTGCAGCTGATCGGACCACCCGACAGCGAGGACCTGCTGCTCGCGACCGGCGCGGTCATCGAGGCTGCCGTCGCGCACGACTGGGTTTCTTCGAGTTGCTAGGGCGTGCGCCGCGGCTGGCAGAAGCCGGCGAGATTGGCGGGCAAAGGCTCAGGACCCAGGCGAATACTGGAGGTGTAACTTCGGTCCGCTAGAAATGGGGCGAAAAAGGAGCGGCCATGAAGTATTCAAAGGGGGTTATGGCAGGAACGTTAGTCATGTTCCTCGCCGCATGCGGCAGTAACGCACCCAAGAGCACCACGCCGCCTGTCGGGCACACCTTGACGTCCGCGACAACGTCGACCCCGGATCTGAATGCTGAACTGCTTGCTACCCGCGATCTGCCGGCCGGCTGGTCATCGGTACCCGGCTCAGACAGCGGTCCCCAGCCGAAATGCATCGCTCACGTCGTGACCGATCTGAACGCCGCACATCATGTCTTGGCGACGTTCGCCTACGGGCCGAACGGCTCGCCCTACCTCGGCGAATTGCTCGCCTACCTGCCAGGCCAGGCTCAGAGCACCGTGACAGCTCTCTCGCAGGCCCTGTCTAGCTGCGGTCAGATCAGCTTTACCTCAACATCCGGAGGGCAGACTTTGACCCTGACTGGCACCATCGGCTCCTTGGCGATCCCACCTATCGCGGACCAGTCATCCGCGTACCAGATGAACCTGTCGGGCAACGTGTCTGGATCGTCGGTCACACTCGATTGCGACGTTGTCGTGTTCCGCAAGGCCGATACCGTGGCGCTCGTCGAATACTTCTCTCTCGTTGCGCCGAACACTCAGGCTGTCCAGTCCTTCGTCCAGGCTGCTGCTGCGAAGTTGTCGTGAAGCTAATGACTCGGCCAGGCTTACCGGTGCATTGGGTGCGCACACTTGTCGTGCTGGCTGCGCTCGTCACGACGATGCCACTGGTAGCTTCCGCCAGCGAGACTCCGCCGCTCGGGGTTGCGGGCGGATTCGACGAGTGCGTCCCTCCTGCCGCGGGAGCGCAGTTCACACTGGGAAGCGCCGATCTGCACAACACCGCACAGGACCCCGTGACCGTCGCCGGTGTGCGGCTAGCCCTGGACAACCTGTCCATGGCTGGGGCTTGGGTGCTGCCGATCTTTCACGACACTAAGCACGGTAACTGGGATTTGGTGGGCGACGGCTTTTCCTACCCGCCCACAAGGTGGCCGACCTGGCCGCGGCGGCAGCAGGCGATTGGCGCTGTCATCCGGCCTGGCCAGGACCTGAACCTGCTCATTGGTCTCAAGAGAACGTCGGCCAGAAACGGCCGGGCGAGCGGACCGGTTGTTGACTACGTATCGGACCGTCAGAGCTTCACGCTCACCTTTCACATCAATGTGACCGTGTCGCGCCGCTGCTGATCATGGGCTGTTGACGCTACGGGAGCTTCCAGTCGACGGGCTGCCCGCCCTGGTCCTGCAATAGCTGGTCGGCTCGGCTGAACGGGCGCGAGCCGAAGAAGCCGTTTCGCGCCGATAGCGGGCTCGGGTGCGCGGACTGAATGCTCGGCGTGCCGCCCAGCAGCGGCGCGAGATTGCGCGCGTCGTTACCCCACAAGATGGCGACCAGCGGGCCGCCGCGCCCGGCCAGCGCACGGAGCGCCTGCTCGGTCACCTGCTCCCACCCCTTGCCGCGGTGGGAGGCGGGCTTGCCCGGCTGCACGGTGAGCACTCTGTTGAGAAGCATGACGCCACGCTCGGACCACGGTGACAGGTCGCCGCTGGACGGCGCGGGGTAGCCGAGGTCGGCGGAGTATTCGGTGAAGATGTTGACCAGGCTGCCGGGCAGCCTCCGAACCGACGGCGCGACCGAGAAGCTCAGTCCGACCGGGTGGCCCGGTGTCGGATAGGGGTCCTGGCCGACAATGAGCACCCGGACGTCAGCCATCGGCTGACGAAATGCGCGCAGGATGTTGTCGCCGGCGGGCAGGTAGCTGCGTCCGGCGGCCACCTCGGCGCGCAGGAACGCACCCAGTTCGGTGATCTTTCCCTCGACTTCCCGCAGCGCCTGCGCCCAGTCGGGTGCCACGAGGTCGCTCAGGGGGCGTGCCGCCATGTCAGATCACTCTAGCGCTCATGGGGTGCGGGAGTCGGCCGCGGAAAGCGTGCGCACCTGTTACGTCACGCCATCTCGCCGAGGTCGCGGAAGGCCGTGGCCACCTGGCCCGCCAGGCGAGCGTTGTCGGCGATGAGGCGGCGGTTCACCTCGATGCTGCGCCCGCCGCTGAGCTCTTCGACGGCGGTGAGCACGGCAGGTGTCACTCCCTGACCGGTCACCCCCGCCCGTGTGACCTGCTCGACCGCCTCGGTCACCAGCCCTTCGATGTCGAGCCCGTCAGCCGGCGGTCGGGCTAGCAGCAGGCCGGTCGCACCATTGAGTTGCCAGTGCGCCGCGGCAATGTGCGCTGCCTCTCTCGCTTCCGTCACGGTGGCGGACACCGGCGGCCCGCCGCTGCCGGTGTAAAACCTCGGCAGGGTAGTCACCTGCCAGCCGAGTACCGGCACACCGAGCGTCTCCAGGAGCTCGGCGGTCGCGCCGACGTCGAGTATCGATTTCGCCCCCGAGCAGACGACCATGGCCCGCGTGCGGGCCAGCTCAGGCAGGTCGGCGGAGATGTCCAGTCGCTCGGCGTACCCGCGATGCACACCGCCGATGCCACCGGTGCCGAGGAACTCGATGCCGGCCACCCGGCAGACCGCGAGCGTCCCGCCGACCGTAGTCGCGCCCAGGGCTCGCTGAACGACGCAGGCGGCCAGGTCGCGCGCGCCGGCCTTACGGGCCGTCGGGCCGGCCTCGGCGAAGCGCTCGAGCTCCGTGGCACCGAGCCCAACGCGGATGAGGCCATCCACCACGCCGATCGTGGCCGGGGTCGCGCCCGCGTCGCGCACGGCCTGCTCGGCGTCCAGGGCCGCGTGCAGGCCGCGGCCTGCCGAGAACCCGTGTGATACCAGCGTCGTCTCGAGTGCCACCACTGGGCGGCCGTGCCGCAGGGCGTCAGCAACCTCGTCCGTGACAGACAGGGCCGGGGTCATGGCATACCTCCCATCCTCGCCACGGCTCGCGCCGCGGCCGTCAGCCCGAGGTCCACGCCACCAATCAGATAGCCCGCCGCGAACGCGTCACCTGCTCCGGTGGCATCAACGGCGACGGCCGGTCGCGCGGGGAAGCGCCGTCCCGCGACGATGACGCCGGCCTCGCCGAGCTTAACGACGAGCCGCTCGGTCAGCCCCGCGCCCAGCATCGCGGCCTCCGCCTGGGTGCCGAAGATCACGTCGGGATCGAGAGAGCCGAGCAGCTCCCGGAAGCGGCTGGTTCCGTAGCTCTGGATCAGCGCCGTCGACGAGACGTCGATGCTGAGCCGCACGGACCGCGTCGCCGCCACGCGCATGGCAGCGATGGCTGCACCGCGAGACGGCTCGCTGGCCAGGCTGTAAGCGGCGACGTGCAGCCAGTCGCACCCTTCGATCCACTCGGCGGCCAGGTCGCCGGCCGCGATCGCGATGCCGACGCCGCGGTCCGTCAGCATGGACCGGTGCCTGCCGCCGTCCGACAAGGCGACGACAACGCCGGTCCGGCCCGGCACGACAGGGCCAGTGAGCTCTACTCCTCGACTGGCCAACTCCTCGGTGAGGAGACGGGCCGCCAGATCCGTGCCACGGGGCGCGATCAGCCGGCTCCCGGCACCAAGGGCGGCCGCCCAGGCAGCGACGTTGGCGCCCTGGCCGCCGACACCGAGGTGCGTGGTCGCCGGGGTGTCCGTGTCCTCCGCCACTGGCCCGGTCACGCGGACGACAACATCGAGGTGAGCATCGCCGACTACGCAGATGTGCACGCGGATGGCTGCCGGGATCAGGTCCGGGAAAGGAGAGCTGACATTGCGGGGCCATCGTCTGGTTCGAGCGGGACATTGTCAATGCTGCCCGGCCGAGGCAGGGTCCCCTGGCCCGGCCGTGGGGACATAGAGCGCAGGCACTGCGAGCGGTGAGCCGCGCACAGGGCATGGAACTATACAACCTGGGTGAACGTTGCTGAGATGCTTGATCACAGGTCGGCTCCGGAGCCGGCCTGGCAGACGGCTTGGATGCCGCGCTCCAGCCGGCCCTGCGGCCAGGAGGGATACCTCCCGCCGTAGATAGGATCGTTTCGATTGTCGCGGTTCGGGCACGGAGCTGCCGTAGGCAGCATTCCCCGGCAGGTCCCCGGTACGGGGAAGACTGATAGCCGGAGTGGCCCGCGGACTGTTAGACGGGATGGGGATGGCACTTCGGGAGCAGGCGCTGACCGGGCCTACGGTCGAGCTGCCCGAGCCGTGGCGCGCCGCGGCTGTGACGGTCGTGCTGCCGACCTACAACGAGGCGGCGAACCTGCCCGTCATCGTGGACGAGCTGATCGGCCTGCCGCTGACCGGGCTCCGCATCCTGGTCGCCGACGACAACTCCCCGGACGGCACCGGGAAGGTTGCCGAGCAGCTGGCCGCAAAGTACGGGAGCGACCGGATCACCGTGGTGCACCGGCCGGGCAAGCAGGGGCTCGGCCGCGCTTACGTCGACGGGATGACCAGGGCCATCGCCGCCGGAGCCGAGTTCGTCGTGCAGATGGACAGTGACCTGTCCCACTCGCCGCAGTACCTGCCCCAGATGCTCGGCACGCTGCTCTCGACCCAGTCTGACGTGGTGATCGGCTCCCGGTACGTGTGCGGGGCGAGCCTGGCCAAAGAGTGGTCCTGGAGCCGGAAGGCGCTGTCCGGGTTCGCCAACCTCTACGTGCGCGCGCTGCTCCGGCTGGGCGTGCGGGACGTGACTGCCGGCTTCAAGCTGTGGCGCTCGTCGGCGCTGACCGCCATCGACGTGGCAAGCGTGCGCAGCAACGGGTACAGCTTCCAGGTCGAGATGAACTACCGGAGCGTGCAGCACGGTCTGAAGATCGTCGAGCTGCCGATTCACTTCACCGACCGGCGCGAGGGCGAGAGCAAGATGAGCCTCAAGGTCCAGCTCGAGTCCGCCCTTATGCCGTTCGCACTGCGCCGCCGCGCCCGGTAGAAGTCCTGCCGGGCGCAGCGGCGCTGATGCGGTGTTGGAGTTATGCCGCGATAACGGAGCGCGTGCTGGCCGGTTCGAGGGCCAGACTGAGCACCTCCCGGACGTCGCTGACGGCGTGGATGTCTAGCGCCGCGCGGACGTTCTCCGGCACGTCCTCCAGGTCCGGCTCGTTCCGCTTCGGGATCAGCACGGTCGCGATGCCGGCCCGGTGCGCAGCCAGCAGTTTCTGCTTGACCCCGCCGATCGGCAGCACCCGGCCCGTCAGCGAGACCTCACCCGTCATCGCCACGTCGGAGCGGACAAGGCGGCCCGACAGCAGCGACGCCAGCGCCGTTGTCATCGTGACGCCCGCGCTCGGCCCGTCCTTGGGCACAGCGCCAGCCGGAACGTGCACGTGCACGCCGCGGTCCTTCAGATCGCTGACCGGAAGTTCCAGCTCCGCGCCGTGTGAGCGCAGGTAGGACAGCGCGATCTGGGCCGACTCCTTCATGACGTCACCGAGCTGCCCGGTGAGCGTCACTCCTGTCGTCCCGGTCTCCGGGTCGGCCAGCGACGCCTCGATGAACAGCACGTCGCCGCCGGTGCCGGTGACCGCGAGGCCGGTCGCCACGCCGGGGACCGCGGTGCGCTCGGCCGACTCCGGCGTGTGCCGAGGGTGGCCGAGGTAGCCGTGCAGGTCAGGCTCGCCCACAGTGACCGGCAGCGTCGCCGCGCCGGCCTCCACCTGAGCCGCGAGCTTCCGCAGCACCCGGGCGATGACGCGCTCGAGGTTACGGACGCCCGCCTCGCGGGTGTACTCGCTGGCCAGCTTGTGCAGCGCCGGGCCCGCGATCGTGACGTCCACGGCTGCGAGGCCGGCCCGCTCGAGCTGCCGTGGCAGGAGGTGACCCTGGGCGATCGTGACCTTCTCGTCCTCGGTATAGCCGTCCAGCGTGATTAGCTCCATCCGGTCCAGCAGCGGCGCCGGGATGGCGTCCGCCACGTTCGCGGTGGCGATGAACAGCACGTCGGACAGGTCGAGCTCGACCTCGAGGTAGTGGTCGCGGAACGTGTGGTTCTGTGCCGGGTCGAGCACCTCGAGCAGGGCCGCCGTCGGGTCGCCCCGGTAGTCCGCGCCGAGCTTGTCGACCTCGTCGAGCAGGATCACCGGATTCATGGAGCCTGCCTCGGTGACGGCCCGGACGATCCGGCCGGGAAGGGCGCCGACGTAGGTGCGCCGGTGACCGCGGATCTCAGCCTCGTCCCGCACCCCGCCCAGGGCGACCCGGGCGAACTTGCGGCCCATGGCCCTGGCGACCGACTCGCCGAGGCTGGTCTTACCGACACCCGGCGGGCCGGCCAGCGCGAGCACGGCGCCGCTGCGGCGCCCGCCGACAAGCTGGAGGCCGCGGTCGGAGCGCCGCTTGCGCACGGCCAGGTACTCGATAATCCGGTCCTTCACGTCTTCAAGACCGGAGTGGTCGGCGTCCAGAACGGCCCGCGCGCCGGTGATGTCGTACTCGTCCTCGGTGCGGGTGTTCCACGGCACCTCGAGGATCGTGTCGAGCCAGGTCCGGATCCAGCCAGCCTCCGGCGACTGGTCGGAGCCGCGCTCGAGCTTGCCCGCCTCCTTGAGGGCTGCCTCACGGACCTTTTCTGGCAGGTCGGCATCCTCGATCCGGGCCCGGTAGTCCTCCTCCTCCGAGGCGGGCTTGCCGTCCAGCTCGGCCAGCTCCTTGCGGATGGCGGCGAGCTGCTGGCGCAGCAGGAACTCGCGCTGCTGCTTCTCCATGCCCTCCTTGACGTCGTTGGAGATCGTCTCGGCGACGTCCAGCTCGGCGAGGTGATCCCTGGCCCAGCCGATGAGCGCCGCCAGGCGGTCGGCCGGATCGGCGGTCTGGAGTATCTGCTGCTTCTGCGCGGTGGTGAGGTACCCGGCGTAGCCGGCGCTGTCGGCGAGGGCGGACGGATCCGTCAGTCGCTGCAGCACGTCGACGAACTGCCAGGCGCCGCGCTTCTGAAGGATGGCCGCAGCCAGGCCGCGGTACTCGCGGGCCAGCTCGGCGGCCTGCGGCGTCGGCGCGGGCTCATCGATCACAACGCCCTCCACCCACAGCGCCTGGCCCGGGCCCACGGTTCCGGAGCCAATCCGGACCCGGGCGATGCCGCGAACGACCGCGGCCCGCTCGCCGCTGGGCAGCCGGCCGATCTGATCGATCGTCGCCAGAGTGCCGACGGGGGAGTAGTTGCCGTCCGGCCGGGGCACCAGCAGTACCCGTGCCTCGGCGTCGTCGCCTGCAGCCGCCGCGGCAAGCCGGGCGGCCTCGATCGCGGCCCGTGGCTCGGCCGCGGACAGATCGAGCGGCACGACCATGGTCGGCAGCACAACTGTGTCGTCGAGCGGAAGGACCGGCAGGGAGAGGGTCTCTGACATAACAGAGGTCACTTCCTCGGAGAGGGTTCGGCCGATGTGGCTTACTTCATTACGACGCTACAAACAGAGTTAGAAGTTCTTTGTTCCCCTGATCCCAGATGTTCGCGGTGAGCGGATCCGCGCGATGGCGCCGGCGACTCTTCACGCGTTGTGACTCCGCATATCAGCTGAAATTGGCCTGCCGGACAGTCACGGCGGGTGAAATGTCGCGGCGGTACTGTCGGTCGCGGGACGGCGACGGGCGCCGGGCGGGTCTGGCTAAGCTTGGACGAACGCAAAGCCCTGGCAGTCAGCAAGGTCAGCTCACCTGCTGACGACTTCCCTCGCCGGGGCAGGTGAGGGGAGCGCCAGTCGTGCGGAGCACAGTGAGGCCGGATGCCGCTGCGCGGGAAGTCGCCAGGGGAGCCGCCGAGCGGGAACGAGCCGGGCAGGAAGCGGTCATGCGGGTTACCGAGGAACGCGCGCCCCTGAAGGTTGCGCTGCTTGGCTGCGGCAACGTCGGGTCGCAGGTCTACCGGCTGCTCACCGAGCAGTCGGCCGACCTGAAGGCGCGAGCGGGAGCGCCGCTCGAGATCGCCGGCGTCGCGGTGCGGGACCCCTCCAGATCCAGGGATGTTCCGGTCAATCCGGACCTCCTGACCACCGACGGCCTGGCGCTGGTCACGCGGCCCGACGTAGACATCGTGATCGAGCTCATCGGCGGCGGCGCCGAACCGGCCAGGACCCTGATCCTGGCCGCCCTGCATGCCGGGAAGTCGGTCGTGACCGCCAACAAGGCACTGATCAGCGTCGACCGGGCCATGCTGCACAAGACGGCAAGCCAGGCCGGAGTTGATCTCTACTACGAGGCCGCGGTCGCTGGCGCCATTCCCCTGCTGCGCCCGCTGCGTGAGTCGCTGGCGGGCGACGCGGTGAAGCGGGTGCTCGGCATCGTGAACGGCACCACGAACTTCATCCTCGACCGGATGGACACCTCCGGGGAGGACTTCAGCGCCGCTCTTGCCGAGGCGCAGGCGCTCGGCTACGCCGAGGCCGACCCGACGGCTGACGTCGCGGGCTTCGACGCCGCCGCCAAGGCGGCCATTCTCGCCAGCATCGCGTTCCACACTGAGGTCACCGCCGACGATGTGTACCGCGAGGGCATCCTGTCGGTGACCGCGGCCGACATCGCGAGCGCGCGGTCGATGGGGTGCGTGGTCAAGCTCCTGGCGATCTGCGAGCGCGCCAACGGCGGCATCTCTGCCCGGGTACACCCGGCGATGATCCCGCGCACCCATCCGCTCGCCGCGGTGCGCGAGGCTTACAACGCTGTGTTCGTCGAGGCCGAGTCGGCGGGCCGGCTGATGTTCTACGGGGCCGGCGCGGGCGGGCAACCTACCGCGAGCGCTGTCCTCGGCGACACGGTAGCGATCGCGAGAAATCTGCTCGCCGGGCTGCACGGGCCCGATTCATCCAGCTATGCCCAGCTGCCGCTGGTGCCGATCGGCGACGCCCGCACCAGCTACTACGTGCAGCTCGACGTCCTCGACCGGCCCGGCGTGCTCGCACCGGTCGCCGATGCCTTTGCCCAGCAGGGCGTGTCCATCAAAGCCGTCCGGCAGGAGGGTCGCGGCGAGGACGCGAACCTCATCATCATGACCCACACTGCCAGGGAGGCCGCGCTGGCCAAGACCGTCGCCGCGCTCGGCGCCATGGAGGCCGTGCGCAATGTCGACAGCGTCATGCGGGTCGAGGGCCTGGAGGGCGAATGACGACGGGGCTGCCTCTACCGGGTCGGCCGGCCGCCGCGCGCGTGCAGGAGCGCAGGTGAGTGTCGCGGCCATCAGGTCCTCGCCTGGGCGCGGGGTCATCGCCGCTTACGGCGACCGGCTGCCCGTGCCCGCTGGCACACCCGTGGTCTCCCTCGGCGAAGGCAGCACGCCGCTGCTGCCGGCCCCGGTGCTCTCGGAGCTGACGGGCTGCTCCGTCTACCTGAAGGTCGAGGGCAGTAATCCGACCGGCTCGTTCAAGGACCGCGGGATGACGGTCGCCGTCACGCTCGCCGCAGCCCGCGGCGCGCAGACAGTGATCTGCGCATCGACCGGCAACACCTCGGCCAGCGCGGCCGCGTACGCGGCGCGGGCGGGCTTGCGCTGCGCGGTGCTGGTGCCCAAGGGCAATATTGCTCTCGGCAAGCTGGCGCAGGCGCTGGCGCACGGCGCGCAGCTGCTGCAGATCGACGGCAACTTCGACGACTGCCTGGAACTGGTGCGCAAGCTGGCCGCCGACTATGAGGTGGCACTCGTCAACTCGATCAACCCGGATCGACTGCAGGGCCAGAAGACGGCCGCATTCGAGATCGTCGACGCGCTCGGCGACGCGCCGGACGTCCACTGCCTGCCGGTCGGCAACGCCGGCAACATCGCGGCATACTGGCTCGGCTACTCCGAGTACCACGCGGACGGGAAGGCAACCAAGGCCCCGCGGATGCTGGGCTTCCAGGCTGCCGGCGCCGCGCCGATCGTGATCGGGCAGCCCGTACTCAAGCCCGTCACGGTGGCTACCGCGATCCGGATCGGGAATCCGGCGTCCTGGCGCCTGGCCGAGGAGGCGAGGGCCGAGTCCGGCGGCATGATCAGCTCGGTGACCGACGAGCAGATCCTCGCTGCCTACCACCTGCTCGCCGAGCGGGAAGGGGTGTTCGGCGAGCCGGCCTCCGCCGCTGGAGTTGCCGGCCTGCTGAAGGCCACGGCGGCCGGCGAGGTTGCGCCAGGCTCGGTCGCCGTGTGCACGATCACCGGGCACGGGCTGAAGGATCCCGACACCGCGGTGGCGGGCGTGCAGCAGCCTGTCACCATCGGCATCGACGTCACGGCAGCTGCCAAGGCCCTGGGCCTGCGATGACGGGCCGCTCGTGAGCTGGCCGGGCAAGCCCGTGAGCGTCGTGGTCCCTGCGACGAGTGCCAACCTGGGGCCCGGCTTCGACTCGCTCGGCCTCGCGCTGACCCTGCACGACACGGTCGAGGCCTGGGTGACCGAGGGGGGCCTGGAGGTGCAGGTCACCGGCGTCGGCGCCGACCACGCCTGGCAGCCGGCCGACAAGCACCTGGTGATCCAGGCAATGCGGGCAGGCTTCGCTGCGCTGCACGAGGACCCGCCCGGCATCGCGATCTCGTGCCGTAACGAGGTGCCTCAGGGCTTCGGGCTTGGCTCGTCGGCGGCAGCCATCGTGGCCGGACTGCTGGCGGCGCGGGCGCTCTCGGCCGGCCGCCGGGTCGCGGCCCGCCCCGCGGACGTGCTGGCGGACGCGGAGGTCCTGCGTCTGGCGTGCGAGATGGAAGGGCACCCGGACAACGTGGCGGCGTGCCTGGTCGGCGGGCTGACGATCAGCTGGGCCGGGCCTGCCGGCCCACAGGTCGCGCGGCTGACGCCCGCGCCTGAACTCGCACCGGTGCTGTGCGTGCCGGCGATCCCGGTCGCGACGAAGACGGCCAGGAACGCCCTGCCAGAGCAGGTGTCGCACGCAGACGCTGCGGCGAACTCCGCCAGGACGGCCCTGCTGATCGCCGCGCTCACTGGCAGGCCCGACCTGCTGCTGTCCGGAACCGAGGACTTCCTGCACCAGCGGTACCGTGCCGCGGTCATGCCCGGCACGGCAGCGCTGCTGGCGGCCCTCCGCGATGCCGGTATCCCCGCGGTGGTTTCTGGGGCCGGGCCGTCGGTGCTCGCGCTGACGGCGGACGGCCAGAGCGGCAACGCTGCCGACGTGGCGCGCGTCGCGGCGCAGCAAGGCCAGCCGTGGCGGGTGCTGCCGCTGCGGGTCGACACCCGCGGCGCCCGGCTGCTCGGCGACTAGCGCGCGATGCAGGAACCCGAGGAACCAGAGGTTTCTGCGCCACCGTCTGTGCCGCTGTCGGTCATCGCCCGGGAGTGGAGCCGGATCGGTATCACCGGCTTCGGGGGCCCGCCCGCGCACATCCAGCTGCTGCGCCGCCTGTGCGTGCAGCGCAATTCCTGGCTGTCAGAGTCCGAGTTCGAGGACGGGATCGCGGCGACTTCCCTGCTGCCAGGCCCGGCCTCGACGCAGCTGGCGATCTTCTGCGGCTGGCGGCTGGCCGGTCCGCTGGGCGCGCTCGTGGCCGGTACATGCTTTATCGTTCCGGGGCTGGTCATCATTCTTGGCCTGTCCGTGCTCTTCCTGGCGCACTCGCCACCGGACTGGGTGACCGGGGCCGCGGCCGGAGCCGGGGCGTCGGTCCCTGCGATAGCCGTGGCCGCCGCCGCCGCGCTGGTGCCGGCCAGCTGGCGCCGGGCGGGCTCGGCGACCTTCGCGCGGGCGCGGTGGGCCTGTTACCTGCTAGTCGGCGGTGTTGCAGCCAACGTGGCCGGTGAGTACCTGGTCGTCGTCCTGGTGGCGTGCGGACTGGCGGAGTGGCTGGTCACTCGCCGCGCCACGGCGAGTGAGGCCGGGGGCGCCGATC
>Ga0126378_10001608_pt1 | contig 16744 bp, 14 predicted proteins | sample PanSoiMetPlot_23_FD_92587 | JGI IMG/M metagenome (GOLD analysis project Ga0126378, IMG submission 92587) | Tropical forest soil microbial communities from Panama - MetaG Plot_23 | ecosystem: Environmental > Terrestrial > Soil > Tropical forest > Bulk soil | place: Panama | collected 2016-02-17
CAAGCGCGAAATCAATCGTTTCCTGATCGCGGAGGATCCTTACGGAACGGTGGAATTTGTCCGCTTCGGCATGGGGCGGGGCGAACTCCGAAAAGATCTGGACGTCGAAATGATGGTTTCCATCATCGACTGGATGGTCGAGCGCTTTCAAGATGCGCTGCTTACCGCCGAGCTTGACCCCGGACTCTTTCGCCGTCAAGGTGAGCTAGCCGAAAGGAAAGAAGCTAGAATTCAACAGTTCCTAGACATACTGAAAAGAGCGATCGGGACAATTGCAGAAAAAACAACAGTCGTGGGACAGCGGACGCGCAAGGGCCATCGCCGTTAACCGCGCGCACCGCACAGGGCTCATACAGGTACACTCATTTTCAAGGGCATGATCATGCAAGCATCCATCGACCAGATTCTCTCCAGTTACGACGACCGGGCGCCTCTGGAAAGGGCGTCCACCATCCCAGCCTCTTGGTACGTCGATGCCCGCATCGCCGAGCTTGAGCGCCTGAATGTCTTCAGCAAGACATGGCAGCTGGTCGCGCGTACGCACCAAGTCGAAACGCCAGGAGATTTTGTCGCCACTCGCATCGCCGGCGAGCCGGTCGTCATAGTTCGTGGTGGTGATGGTGTCCTTCGCGGCCTCTTCAATGTATGCCGCCATCATGCCGCCGCCGTGGTAACGCAGCCGTGCGGACACGCCTCCATTCTGCAATGCCCTTATCACGGATGGAAATATGGCCTCGACGGGGTGCTGAAAGGCATGCCGGAATTTGAGGGTGTGGAAAATTTTGATCGCTCGGTCAACGGCCTGCTGCCAATCCGCGTTGAAACCTGGGAGTGTTTCGTTTTCGTCAATCTCGATCCCCACGCCCCCGCGCTGCATGAATTTCTTGGCGGTATCGTGAAGCGGGTTGCGCCGCTGGGCATCCGCAAGCTGCAGTACTTCGATCGCCGCACCTACGACATTCACTGCAATTGGAAAGTCTATGTCGACAACTATCTGGATGGCGGATATCACGTTCCGCACCTTCACAAAGGGCTGAGCTCAGTTCTCGACTACAAGCAATACACCATCGAGAATGAGGATCGGTATTGCCTGCAATCGAGCCCAATGGTTGCCTCCGACGAAGATGCCGCCACCGGAGCTACGCGCAAAGGCGATCGCGCCTGGTATTTCTGGCAATATCCCAATCTCATGATCAACTGCTACGAGGGATACATGGATACCAACTACGTCATCCCCGTCGACGCCGATCACTGCACGGTGATTTTCGATTTCTATTTCAGCGATGTGAGCGAATCCAGGCGCGCCTACAACACAGAATCCGTCAACGTCGGCAACCGTGTTCAGGATGAAGACCTGGGCATCTGCGAAGACGTACAGCGTGGGCTGAAATCCCGTGCTTATGGCGCGGGACGCCTGTCCGTCCGTCGCGAAGCGGGTGAGCAACTGTTTCACCGCCTGTTAGCTGCGGACCTAAAGAAGTAAAATTCCCTGCTGTCCGATGGTGGACCCTGTTCTTCCTTGGCCCAGCGCCGCCCCCGAGCCTGCTCTCGAGATGACCCGGAGTCAGTCGGACGCGCCCTGTTCCCGGCGGATCATGCGCAGATCGATTCCAAGTTGCTCCGCCTTCTTATACAGGTGACTGCGTTCCAATCCAAGAGATTTTGCGGCAAGACTCATGTTGTGATGGCTGCGCTTCAGTTCGGCCAGTATGACTTCGCGTTCGAACGATTGCACGCGATCCGCAAGCGGCCCGGAAGCCGCCGCTCTCATCCCCGAAGCTACCACCGTAGCCGATTTCGGGAGCGCCATCTGCACCGTCTGTTCATCAACCTGACCTTCGGTCGCAAGCAGCATCAACCGCTCAACCATATTCCGGAGTTCGCGTACATTCCCCGGCCACGAATACGATTGTAGGGCGTCCATCGCTTCTTTCGTGAATGGCACCGGCTTCCACCCATTCTGTCCGCACACTTGCCCGGCGAAGTGCTCGACCAGTGCCGGAATATCTTCTCGTCTCTCGCGTAACGGCGGAAGAACTAGCGGGAAAACATAAATGCGATGAAATAAATCCTGCCGGAACTTTTCCTCGCGCACCCGTGCTTCCAGATCGCGATGCGTCGCGACGACAACTCGCACATTCACCGAGATCGGCCTGTCCCCGCCGATCCTCTCGACCTCGCCCTCTTCCAGCACACGTAGCAGCTTTGCCTGCATGTTCAAAGGCATGTCGCCGATCTCATCCAGAAAAATCGTCCCTTGATCGGCCTGCTCGAACTTCCCAATATGTCGTCCGGACGCGCCTGTGAACGATCCCTTCTCGTGTCCGAATAGTTCCGACTCAATCAACTCCGCCGGAACTGCCGCGCAATTCAATGTCACAAATGGTCCGTCAGCACGATTGCTCCGCTCATGAATCGTGCGTGCGACTAATTCTTTGCCCGTTCCGGTTTCTCCCAGAATGCACACGCGCGACTCGCTCGCCGCGACGCGCTCCACTTGCGCCATCACCCGCATCATGGCATCGTCCTTCCATACAATCTCGTGCTTGCCGAGGCGCTGCCGAAGTTGCCGGTTCTCGCTCTCCAGACGCTTCAATTTCAGCGCATTCTCGACCGTGAGTAATAACTTGTCGGTGGAAATCGGCTTTTCCAGAAAATCGATGGCGCCCAGTCGTGTCGCGCGCACAGCCATCTCGATGTGTGCTTGCCCCGACATCATGACCACCGGCGTGGTGACTCCCTGCGCCTTTAAGTCTTCAAGCAGGCTCAGCCCGTCTTTTCCGGGCATCACAACGTCAGACAGGATGACGTCAAATGTCTGCGTCTTTGCGAGCTCCAACCCTTTGGCCGGGCTGTCGCACACAGTCGCGACGTGTCCCGCCAAGCGAAAGGCGCGAGACAGCGAGGCCAACGTATTGGCCTCATCATCCACGATCAAAAGATGCGCTTTGGCTGGCATGATCCCCTCGTCTAGACCGTCATTTGTTTTGCATCGCGCGTTCCCGACTCCATTGCGTCCAGGTTGTCCGGCAATTCGATGACAAATGTCGTACCTCGTTGCGGCGCGCTCTGCACACTGATTCGGCCGCGATGATCGCTGATCACCGACTGCACAATTGCCAAGCCAAGCCCGGTTCCGTGCTGCTTGCTCGTGTAATACGGAGTAAAAATGCGCTCGCACTCCTCCGGTGTAAGGCCGGAACCAGTGTCCGTCACTAGGATGACGACTTTGCCATCGTCACGCTGGGTTCCCAGCGTAAGGGAACCACCATTCGGCATCGCGTCCATTGCATTAAGCACGAGGTTGGATAGCGCGCGATGCAATAGCTCCGGATCGGCCGCCATCGTCCCCGCATGCGCGTCCAGGTGCAATTTGCATGCAACCGCGGGACGCTGCGGCGCTTGCAACTGCGCCTGAAATAACTGCGCCACTCCGCGGATCACCTCGTTCACGTCCACGCGCTGCAGGTGCGGCTGCGGCATCTTCGAGAATTCGCTGAATCGTCCGATGATTCCCTTCAAATTCGAAATCTCCGCCAATAGTGTGCGCGAACTTTCTTGGAAGATCTCATCAAACTGCCCCGGACTGAGCGACCGCGCGCGCACCAGATTTTCGACCGTGAGTTGCAACGGGAATAGCGGATTCTTCAATTCATGTGCTAGCCGCCGCGCCAGTTCGCGCCAGGCCGCTACTCGCTCGGCCTGCATCAATCTTTCCTTCTGCGCCAGCAGTTCGCTCGTCATCCGGTTGAACGATTCTGCCAGCTGCGCAATCTCATCCGATCCGGGGATTTCCACTCGCGCATCCCAGTTCCCGGCCGCGACCTCCTGCGCCGCACTGGCCAACTGTTCCACCGGACGGGTAACGCGTCCCGCGGCCCAACTGCTCAGCAGAATCGCGAGTACGATCCCGCCGACTCCGACCAGCAATGCCGAATCCCGGATGCGCTGCTTCAGTTCCACATACGACCGCCGCGAATTCCCGATCAGCAGAATTCCCAGCAGCGGCGGATCTTTTCCCAAGCCCCGCAACGGAATCGCATGGAACACCTCGTCATCGATGGCGTTAGACGACCACTTCACGATTCCGCTAATTTCCTGGTTGTACTTCACCGACGCTTCCACCAGCGGAGAGAACTTCTCTGCTGGATGCATCGCATCCGCGGGGTTTGCCCCCGCCGGAGCGATCAGCAGGTCGGGTGAAAAATGATCGCCGCGGTTCTGATAGAGCAGCACCCGTATATCAGGCGGCAGATCCAGCGCCGAGAGGAAATCTTTGTCCAGCCGTCGTCCGCCGACGACATAAACGGGGTGTTCTCCGACGTGCACCGCTCGAACTGCAAACAAACCGAGGACTGTTGAATCTTGCAGATCCTCGAGTTGAAGAAATGGTCCCTGCTCCCCCCACGCCGACAGGTTCTCGATCCGATTATCGACATATCCAAACTTCGTCGGCCACTGCGCCGACGACACAATCTTCCCCTGCCAATCGAGAAACTCAAGAAAGTCGAGCTGATGGCTGTCTGCCATCGCCCTGGCGAGGTCGAAATATTCAGCCGAATCCGACGACGTCCCGTTCAGTGCCGTCGCCATGCGTGTGACGGCGTCGGACGTGGCGATGTTCTGGACACGTATTGCGATCTCCTCACCACGCCTGCTGAATTCGCGTCGAAACTGCGCCACCAGAGCCGACGTCCGCTGATTCTCCGTCTTCTCAAATGCGCCCCGCGTCAGAAACTGAACCAGCAACGCCACGCTCGCCACCGACAGAAATACGGTCAGCGCGAAAACCGTTAGCAGCTTGCGCCGAAAGCTCATGGTCTCGGACTCTCCAGCCAGGCGCCCGTCAGATCCCAACTCCCGTCCACGCGGACTTTCCAGTCCTTCAAGTGCGGCGCGGAAAGGTAAGACTGCGGCAGATGGAACAGCGGAATCACCCGCCCACTGCCCAAAGCCGTCTGTTCTGCGGCATATAACTCTTCCAGTGCGCCTGTTTTGCCCTTCGTGGCGGCCATTCCGAGCTGTTGCAGAACATCGTTCATCGCGACCCACGGATCGCCCGAGGCAATCGCAATCCGCATCACTCGCAGATCGGTCGTACCTACAGAACTCGGCTGCAGTGACAGGCCCGCGTCCTTCGCATTCAGCGCAACGCGTTCGGCCACCAGACGCGATAGCGGATCGTTGCTGTCATATCCGATTATCCAGTTCGGCACGGTGCGAACTTCGGCACGAAGTTGTTTGGCCTTTTGTAAGTCCGTCTGCGTGGGAAACACGAAGCCGTAACCGCTGATCCACGTGGGAAGCAGGCTGCCAGTCTGTTCTCCTGCTCTCTGCAACAGCACCCTGCGAATCGACCCGCGCTCCACGCTCAGCGCTAGCGCTTGCCGCAATGCTCTGTCCTGAGCCGACGATACGTCCCGGCTGAACACAAGCGCCAGCAATTCAATCCGCGGCGAGGTCGTCACTCCTCGGACTTCCTGCACGAAGCGATGCGTCTGTTCCGGCGCCACTTCGATCAGGTCCGCCTTGCCCAGTTCGAAAGCCGCTATCTGATCGCGAAAACTTCGTCCCATCTCGATCTCAATTTGATCGAGAAATGGCCTCCCGCGCCAGTAATCCTCATTGGCAGCAACGGTCAGTTTTTTCCCAGCCTGCCAATCGACAACGTGGAAGGGTCCCGTGCCAACCACATTACCGCTATCTCTCTTTGCGATCGCGTAGCTCGGGAGCACGAGCTCAGCTAGAATCCCCGGATCCGCAGTCTCCTGCTCGATGACAACACTGGTTGCGCTGGAACTTACGTTCCACCCCGGATTCGCCGCCCGCAACGATGCCGCCGCGATGTCGGCCGTCAGCGGTGTTCCATCTGCGAACTTCACTGCCTGCCGCAAGCGGAATTCCCATCGCTGATTTCCGTGTGAAGCCTGCCACGCCTCGGCCAATCCAGGCTTCGCCCGCCCGGAGTCATCCATCACCACAAGCGTGTCGAAGAGCAGGGACGTAACGCTGCGCCCCCCGAACGACGCTTGCGAACGGTCGGCCGGATCGAGTGTCGTTGGCGCGGCCCGCATCGCCACATGCAGCATGCCGCCATACTGCGGACGAGTTTCCGCCTGCGCCAGCGCCAGCAACAGCACGCTACTGGCTGCAAGCCACCGCCAGCCGATACGCTTCATAGCTCCCTGTCTCTCGATCGTTCACAATCGCAATTGCCGAATCGCCTTTCGATTCTGTCCACAGCGCTGAAACCTCGCCCGGCATGTCCGCGGCGGGACTCACCCCCACGGGATCCCGATCCGGAAACTCGTAGGCTCGCATCGTGTCGCTGCCATCGGGCGCACGGCTCGTCGCCATCACCTGCCATCCCGCCCCGCACGCCGTTCTCACCGTCGCTATATCGCTTCCCCAATCGAGCTTCGGCGCTTGATCGCTCATGCCATCCAGCGTATGAACTCTTCCATCCGTCGCCGCAAAGAGCCACAATGTGTAGCGATCCCGAGGAATAAACGCCGCCGAATAGAATTTGGGCACGTTGCTGAACTTCCCGATCGCCGGAGTCAGCACGCCGGTAAAGAAGTTTCGTGTCGGAGCAAAGAAAGCCGTGACCTGCGAAACCGCAGCCGATGCACTGCTCGACATTCCTGCGGTAGGGGAAAGGGTGGCGCTTCCGATGAGCGAACCAGGAACCAGCGGCCAGGGATCATCGCTCCCCCGGCAACCCAAAGTGGGCGTTCCAACGCCATGGCAAATGACTCCGGGCAGATAAGCATCCAGGTTGTGGTCCTTATCCAGAACCAACCGTCCGCGCACATCCAGCGGCCACGGCTTCGTATGCGCGATCGCCTGAACTTGTTCCGGCTGCCACTTTCCGCCTTGTAAGCGATAAAAAGAAATATTCTCCGCGCTCAGCACAGCGATACGCGTTGGCGATCCGTTTTCTTCCAGAATCGAAACATCGAGAATTGGATCATTCTGCGACCAAAGCAGCGTCCTGTGGAGTGTGATCGGCATGGAGTCATGCGTCGTGTTGGCGCGCCCCGACCGCGGGACTGATACCATCGCCACCGCAGGTTCAGCCGCGCTCTGATGAATCTGCGCGACCCATACGTACGAGGTCACGTTTTCTGACAGTGTGATCGCGACCGAGGCCACAGCTTGCTCCGGCTTCACGAAATGAATTCCTGATTGTTCGAGCGCCATCCGCAGTCCGTTCTGCACGACGTCGCTGTCACGCCGGCCGAGTGAAGAATGATTCTCCACCGTAAGAGCCACAGTCCCCGGCCCGGTCACAGAAGCGATTGTTCGTGCGAGTTGTTGCTCGGCCACGCTCCAATCGGCGGCCCATGCTGTGAGCGAAGCCATCAGGACCAAGCAGAAGATTCCAAACTGGAAGGCGCGCAAGCCAGGCGCGGAGCGATTCACCGATTTCAGACTGTTTTTGGGGATGCTCGAATTATAAACCGCTGGTCGCATGCGCCCGCCTCGTGCCTCTGTACTCTTTGGACACCGCGTGAGATCTTCTGAGGGTGCCCCACCCTTGTCGCGTTTTCGGCGAGAGGGTGGGGATTCTGGCTTCTAGAAAGTCAGCGGAACTATCTCTGCTGCGTATCCTCCGGCGGGTCAGCCGTCTGGCTACTCTGGTTCGCCATGTTCATGCTGCGCAGCACGTCATTGGCAAAGAAGAACTTCCCATCCGCCGGCACCATCATGATCTGCAACTTGTCCGACAGGCGCTCGGCCACAATCTTGTTAATCAGCAACGGATTCTGCTTCAAGATCGCCGCCTCGCTGCGCATCCGTTCCGCATCCGCCACCGCAGTCACGCGAATCCGCTCCGCTTCCGCATCAGCGAGCAGTTTGCGCCGCTCAGTTTCCGCCTTGCTGTCGATCACCTTGGCCTGCGCCGCCGCTTCTGCGTTCTGGATGGTCGCCTCCTTCCGTGCCTCCGCTTCCAGCTTGCTCTGCTGAATCTGCTTCTCTTTCAGGGGCAGTGTGTACTGCATCGCATCCGCTTCACCTTTTGCCTGCAGCACGTGCACCTGCGCCTCGCCCTCGGCTTGCTTCACCTGCTGGACTTTGTTCGCTTCAGCTTCGAGTTCCGCGATCTTCACCTGCTTCTGCTTCAACTCGGTCTCCACGCCCATCTGGTCATTCTCTTGTTCTTTCAAAAGGAGCGTCTCCAAACCCTTCGCGTACTCCTCCGGAAGTTGAATGTCCCGCAGCATCACTTGCTTTACGACAATTCCATCGGCCGCCAACTTCTGCGCAATCATGTCCGTCGCCCGCTGTCGTATCTCCTCGCGCTTCGCGGAAAAAACATCCCTCACTGTGTACCGTGGCACCAATTCTCGCCACGCACTGGCCACAATCGGAGGCACAATCTCTTTCTCCACCGGATGCGGCAAGTTGCTCTGGATGTAATCCAGGCGCTTCGGATCCAGCCGGTATCGCACCGTGATCGCCAGCCCAAGCGTCAATCCCTCCTTCGCCTGCACATCCAGCAGCTGTGGCTTCGCGCCCGACTTCCCACCATCTTTTCCGTCTTCCGAACCACCAGTGGTAAACACTTGGTCCCGGATATCGTAGAGCACGACATCTTCGATCAGTGGCTCCACAACATGCACTCCGGGATACAGTGTGCCCGGCAGCGTTCCACTGATCTGGCTCACACGAACTCCAGCCATCCCGCTCGGCACCACTACTATGCTGAAGGCCAGCAGGATCGGTCCCCACGCCAGCAATCCCAACGCCAGCGAGGTCCGCCACCTCCATTCTGGTTCTGCCGGAATCGGCGTCAAACCCGGCGTTGCCATCGCTCTGCGATACAACAGTTCGCCATACAAGTCGTAACCCAGAATCCCTACAGCCACGAGAATCATCCCGAGGCCACCGCACATCAGCAAGTACTTCAACGCCAGCATGGTCGTTCTCCTTTACGAGTTCTTTGGCGCGAACTCAGCGCTTCTGCTCGTGTTTCACCGCGACGCTTTGCGTGGCCAGCTTCCGCGGCGCGAAAAATAGGCGGAACACTTGCCCGAAGATCAACTCCTCCGCCAGCAACGCCACCGCCAGCGAGAAAACCATTCCCCCCACTACTGCCATGAATGTGATTGCCATCTGCATAAGTGCCTCCTACGATCCCCAATTGACTGCACAGGAACTCTTATTGCCCCTCGGCTAGGTGCGCCTGCGATGCCTCAGCCAGCATCTTGTCATCGAGAGCTCCAAAGACCTGGGCGACCTCGTCGTCGCGCTGGCCGCGGATCTTGACTGTGTCGCCGACCTGCACCATCGTGAACAATTTCTCGATATCGCTGTTGCGCAGGCGAATGCACCCGTGCGATGCCGCATGCCCAATCGATCCCGGCGCGTTGGTGCCGTGAATGCCATAACCTTTTTCCGAGAGGCCCAGCCAGCGCGTGCCCACTGGATTGTTCTTTCCTGCCGGAATCACGGTGCCGGGGCGGTAGTAGGTCGGATTTTCGACGCGACTGACGACTTTGAATTCGCCCGTTGGGCTTGGAGTCACATCCGCTCCGACGGCAACTTGAAACGTCGCGATCACGACCCCGTCTTCAATGACCGCGAGTTTGCGGTCGACCAGGCTGACCAGCACCGTCCGATTGCTGTCATCTTCTTCATCGTCTGGTGCGGAATCCTGCGCGCACAGAGGCATGGCGCACAGCAAAATGAGTACCGTCACAACCAGCGTTTTCGTTGCGTTGCGTCCGAAGTTCTGAGCGATTCGGTTCATCTTTCCCTCCTCAAGCGCAGCTAGCACTTATGCAGAAGGCAGAACCGTGACCACTTCAAATCCGATTGAAAATAAAGCAGTTATTTTCGCTCCAAGGGAGCAAGGCGTGGTCCCAATCCCACGCCCGTGTCACCCAGAACACAGATGAACACTGGGGAAAGGTGAATCGGAGCTAACTGTCCGAAATCGGAAGCCGAGAGCCGAAAGCCCGAAGCCTGAAGTTAGAAGGTCTCACGTCGGAATTCAAACCGAAAAGTAGGGGGAAGATGACAGCCTTCCAAACGCCCGGCTCCCGCCGTCTGGGGTAACGGCTTGTGGGGTTCTGTGGGTGGAGCCGGGCGATCCTATGACTAGAAGGCCTAGTTCAATTGTGCTCATTTAAGCCCTCTCGAATGTTCATTTCCGTGACCTTCATCACAGTTCATCGTGATTTTGCGCATGTGCGAGGTCCCGATTTGAGTGAGAACGGATTCGAATCAGGGCACGCCCTCAGCGCGTGCCATAACCGCCGCGTTCGAACACACGGCTTTAGGCGCTGCAGCCTTTGACTTCCATCCCGACGCACACTATCGTTCCGCCTTATGAACGTCGTCAAAGGAACCCGCCAGTATGAAGGATGGCTCGCGCACCGGACCGCCACCATCAAAAAAGATCTGCGGTTGAAACACGCCGCCATGAAGTCCGCGACCTTTCCTTTTCTTCGCGCCACTTACTATCGCTGGGCGCAACACTGGCCCGACGTGTGCTCCGACCTCGCCAAAGCCCCGCGCGTCCTCGCCGTTGGCGATCTGCACGTCGAAAACTTCGGCACCTGGCGCGACATGGAAGGGCGCCTGATCTGGGGCGTCAACGACTTCGACGAGGCGCATCCTCTTGCGTACACCAACGATCTGGTTCGCCTCGCAGTCAGCGCGCACCTGGCCGGCGAAGAAGGACACCTGCCTGTCAACAAGAAAGATATTTGCGATTCCATTTTGGCCGGATATCAAGAAGGATTGAGGCAAAACGGCATGCCCTTCGTTTTGGAGGAGGAGCATGTCTGGCTTCGCAACATCGCCGAAAGCGAACTACGCGATCCCGTTCGCTTCTGGCAAAAGATGGACTCGCTCGCCACAATAAAAGAAGAAGTTCCGGTCAGCGCCATTGATGCCATTGAACACCTGATGCCCGCGCACGATTTGAGCTATCGTTTGACGCACCGCGTTGCCGGACTCGGGAGCTTGGGGCACACACGCTATGTGGCAATCGCGAATTGGTGCGGCGCCAAAATCGCTCGTGAAGCCAAAGCCCTATCTGCGTCCGCATGCTGCTGGGCGGAAGATCGCGAAGGTCCGGCGGAGATTCTCTATCAGGCGATCATCAACCGCGCCGTTCGCTGTCCCGACCCGTTTGTGCAGCTACGCGGACGCTGGATCGTCCGCCGCCTTAGTCCACACTGTTCGCGCATCGAACTGTCTGAATTAAAAGCGCAAGGCGTGGAGATGCGTCTGCTTCACGCGATGGGGCAGGAGGCAGCAAATATCCACTTGGGAACCAAAGCCCGCAAGGAGATCCTGCAGCACATGCAGAAACAGAAAGGGAAGTGGCTGCACTTAGCGACCGAAAACATGCTGCAGGTTGTCCGGGAAGACTGGAAGACTTGGAAAAAGCACGGCTACGAATGAGAAAGTTTTCCGTCAGGCAATGCCGCTTCTTGCCGCTGCCGCTACAGGCATGGCGGGGCCACCGGTTGTCCAGCTTTGGTCAATCGTTCCGTTTCCACCAGAAATGGCTTTCCCTCCCTCAACCTAAGGAAGGTTGCCGCATTGGTCGTTGCCACATCGACTCGACATGGTTGACTGCTCCCTCTGCTCGCAAAATACCTGACCCCGAGCGTTGCCAGATCCGTCAGCACGTGGAATACCAGCAGAATCATGTTTTCCTGCTAAGGTCTTTACCCGAAAATCAGCGAGCCAAGCTCTCGCGCGCATGTCTAGGGTTGCCCATTATTCGGCATTCCGGCGAGCCGCCGTCGACAGCTTCCCTTGCCCGCAGTCACTGCCATCGCTACTATCAGTTTCATGCCGAACGTGCTCGTCTGTCCTCCGAATTATTTCGATGTCATCGAGCAGAAAAATCCGTACATGTCACTCACTCGCGCAATCGACCGCGTGAAAGCGCGCACTCAGTGGGAAAATCTTTGTAGCGTTTTGCAACAGAATGGATGCGAGATTGAAACGATCGATCCTGTCGAAGGCCTCGAAGACATGGTCTTCGCCGCCAATCAACTTTTCGTTGGACAAAAATCGGGATACGGAAAATTCGCTGTGCCCAGCCGCATGGTATATCCCTCGCGCCAGCGTGAAGTCTCGTTCTACGTCGAATGGTGTCGGGCCCGCGACTACTGCGTGATCGAGATCGACTACCGCGATGACTTTCTCGAGGGCCACGGCGACCTGCTGTGGCATCCCGACGGATCCCGCGTCTACGCCGGCTATGGTTTTCGCAGCACACAAGGCGGCGTCGAGAAATTTTCCAATACGATGACCAAAATGGGAATTGACGTGATTCCTCTAGAACTCATCGATCCATATTGCTACCACCTCGACACCTGCCTCTGCCCTCTGAACAACGACGCCGTCCTCATTTTTGCCGGAGCTTTCTCCGCCGATGCCCTAGCGTCCGTCCACAAATATTGGACTCGCGTCCACTTGCTGAACGTAGAGGAAGTCCGCGCATTCATGGCGAACGGAATCGTCGTGAACGGCTGCTACATCACACCCCGCGCCAGTCCACAGCTGCGGGCAATCCTTCAACAAGAAGAACTCAAGCCCGTCACCGTCGATACCTCGGAATTCGAGAAGGCCGGCGGTAGCTGCTCCTGCATGAAGATGTTCCTGCCGTAAGAAGGCGGTATCGATCAGGGACTCGTCCTCAGGTTTTTCGATCACCCAATCGGCAAATCACTCCATCGCCAATTCGTTTCCCATCCGTCAGCTTGCCCAGGTACTCACAAATAAGATGGGCAGACGATAGATGAGATTACTGAACACCGCGGTACCCATCGTCCGCCTGCCCGGATTGAGAGCGTTCGCATGGGATGGCGACTGGCTCAATGTTTCGCGCGCGGAAACAACTTGCAGGACGCTCGCCGTAGCCGCGGGTCACGTCGAAGCCGGACTCCGTTCCCGCGACGGCTCCATGCCCCAGGAGATCAATCGCCGGCTAACTCGCCGCAAGAGGAGCGCAAGCCTGGGCCTCTCTGCGATGGACACGCAGCCCAAACGCATCGCACGTATCATCGTGCGAGGTTCGAGCGATTGCCTGGAAGTGTAGGGGAAAGTTGCGGTTTACAGTTTTGCGCTGGCGTAAGAATTGATCTCGCAGTTGAGGCAAATCTCTTCAAAAGCAGGTGCTGTCCATTCCATGATTCCCCCAGCGGTCCAAGTCTGGACCGAAGTGCAAGTAGGTTAACCCAGCCCGCGCCGGAAGGCAACATGAATGAGCGCCATTTGCCGATTTCCGCCGCATGCGAGGCTTTGGATGTGTTCTTGTTCCCCCAGGTTGCAGGATTTTGCACACTCGCCAGGTAGTCGTTACGGCTTTGCCTTGCAGCCTGTGTGAAAGTATGAGACCTCGGCGATCTTCTGCGGAATTTCTCGCGCGGACTCAGCGGTAAAGATTTTTGCTAGGGAATGGCAAAGAGTTTGGAAGATGCCGTAGGTTTTAAACCCCTTTTCCACACCCCAGAACCATCCCTGTTACTTTCACCGGTTTTGCGCTCTGGATACCTTCATTGGCACCGTTGGAAATGAGGACCCTGCAATCATGTTTCGCAACACCGTGTATGGCACGACTTTTAAGGACGTTCCTTTTGTCCCTTTGCAGTCCGCCACATTCTGTGTGCAGTGCGAGTTGATTAGCACCAGTACTAAACCCTACTGCTTGGCTTGCGGCAGCCAGGCCTTGATGGGTCTCTCTCGCGTGCTTGGCGGATCAATGCGTAACCAACAGACCGCGCACCTCATCACCGATGCCGAACTGGACAGCCTAGTGCGCGATCTGCTTCGCACCGTGCCCGATCCATCGGTCATTCCCGACTACTCGGAATCCCGCATGCCGTCGCTGGCTCAGCGCAGTCAGCTTCGTGTCGCCAATGCCGCGCATCCGGTCTCCGGATTCAAAGCGGTCTCCGTTCCCGAAGACATCGAAATTCATGCCGGAGAACTTGACCTCGAGCCCGCGATCAGCGCCATCACCGAGCGCGCCCAGCATCTAACCGGCGCCACCGGGGCGGCCATCGCCCTGCGCGCCGGTGACGAAATCGTTTGCCGCGCACGCGTAGGACGCACCGCTCCTGATCTCGGCGTTCGCCTGCAAACCGATGCCGGCATTTCCGCAGAAGCCGTCCGTTCCGGCGAAATCATGCTTTGCCACGATGCCGAACGCAATCCCCGCGTTGATCTCGCGAGCTGCCGCCGCCTCGGCGTGCGCTCCATTCTGGTTTCGCCTCTGCGCCATTACCGGCGCACGCTGGGAGTCTTCGAAGTCCTCTCATCTTCTCCCGGAGCCTTCGACGATCGCGACGTCGCCACCATGCAGCTGCTCTCCAGCATGATGGTCGCCGCGATTTCCCGCATCTCCAGCATCCACCGCGCCCAACTCCTCCGCCGAGTCGGCTAGCGCCATAGCTTGGTTGCCCCATCCTTCGCGCCTGTCGAAGGGTGGGCACCCCAACTGACATCCTCTGCAGGGACGGACACGTTCGTCCGTTCCGCTCGGCGAAGCCGAGCGGAAACAAAGCTTCAATCTGCAAGTCTGCCGGGAAGCGAGGATAAAGTGGGTGCACGACTGCAAGGTCCAAGGTCGAAGGTCGACTCGGTTCCGAAACACCGCGCGAGCTACTGACCACTCCCGTTAACCAGTGGCTCCCGACTTCGTCCTATCGATTTTCTTCTCTGCATACTTTTCCACAATCCCGAGTTAATATGGTGCAGCAGTCCCAGGGTTCTTCCCCATGGTGGCTAATACTGCGGTTTCACGACCTTCCGTCCCCAACCGTCGCAAGCGTGTGCGACACAAGATTCAAACTCCGGCCTACGCAAGCTTTGCGAAAGAATCCAAGGGCTCCATGCTCGATCTCCATGAGATCGTGGATATCAGTGAAGACGGCGCGGCGATCCAGTGCCACTCGCCTCTTGATCCCGCGACGCCCGTCGATCTGTGCCTCGATCTCGCCGACTGCCCGGGGCAGATCTACACCACTGGCCGTGTGATCTGGTCGAACCCTACAGGCCGCGCCGGGCTGCGCTTCGCAGGCCTCCCTGCCGATTCCCTGGCACGCCTGCGCGAGTGGCTCTTCGTCAATGTGATGGCTGGAGTTGCCAACAGTGAGATCGACCTCAGCGTTCCGCTTGCGCATCCTGCGCCGCAGCCGAACTTCACGGACACTCTGGCTGCCGTCACAGCGGTGCAGCGCCAGGTCGAAGCGCTCGGGGCTGATTTCGGCGCTGCGCTCCAACTCATTGCCGAACGCACTCATTCGCTGACTCGGGCTTCCGGCGCCGCTGTCGCTTTACCGGATACAAATCCTGAGTTCATGGTTTGCCGCGCCAGTTCTGGGGAGGACGCACCTCCAGTCGGCGCGCGACTGCATGTCGGCTCGGGATTTTCCGGAGAGTGCGTAAAGACCGGAGCGCTGCTGCGCTGCGACGATACCGAAACCGATGTCCGCGTCGATCGCGAAAGGTGCCGTGCCCTGGGAATTCGCTCCATCCTTGCAGCTCCCGTGCGCATCGGAAACAAGTCCATCGGACTGGTCGAGGCTCTTTCTTCTCAGCCCAACGCCTTCACTGACAGCGACGACCGTGTCCTGCAGCGCCTCGCCGACACGGTGCTTGCCGCAATCAACCGTTCCGCTCGTGCTGAAAATCTTCCGCCACTCACGCCGCCACCTCCGCCGCAGTTCACTTCACCGCAGGGGAGTGTGCTCTTCGCGGCGGGCGACAAAATCGAAGACCAAGCGCCCAAGCCTGACGAGAAGCTGATGGCAAGCCTCAGCCTTCCTCGCTCGCATTTGTTTCTTTTGACCTGCGCCTTCGCCGCCGTTTCCCTGGCATTGGGATTCGTTTCCGCCCCGTGGATTCAGAGCGACGTCGCTCCCTGGATCCAGCACAAACTTCACAATCGTCATCCGCCGCAGCTCCAAACCGTATTGGCCTCTTCGCGCCCGCCCAAGTCCGATCCGGGCCCGGCAGTCGAAACCGCGACGCTCTCGCAGCTTCGCCAGATGGCCGAAAACGGGGATGCCACCGCCCAAAATGCGCTGGGCCTTCGCTACGCAACTGGCGACGGTGTTGTACTAAATGAACAAGAGGCGGTCCGCTGGTTCATCAAAGCAGCGGAGCAGGGTAACGTTGCCGCGCAATCGAAACTGGGATCGATTTACTACAGCGGACGCGGCGTGCCCCAAGATCCCAACCGCGCCTACTTCTGGATGGTGGTCGCTCGTATGAGCGGCGACGACGCCAGCAAGACGCTAGCTCCGTTCGTGCGCGCCCGTCTCACGCGCGCACAGGTCGTCTCCATCGAGCAAGACGCCAGCCGCTGGATTCAACAACACTTCTCCAGTGCCAAACCCGCCCCCAGTCAACTGAAATCCAGCCTGTAGTTTGAAAGAAGGGCCTGCACCATCGAGAACTCGGCTACCCGAGCCTTCGCGATTTCCGAAGGCGGGGAATTCCGCAGTCTAAGGGGCCGAGTTATGAAGCGTCCGGACGATCGACCACTGACCACTGATCCGTGATAACTCCCCGCGTTAAAATAAAGCCAGAGGTTCCATTGCCTACCCTGCGCGACATTCTCGATCAGAGAGTCCGCGAAGCGGATCCTTCTCTCGTCGAGCCTCTGGGCAACAACCGCGTCCGCTGCTTCTCCTGCGGCCACTGCTGCCCGATTTCCGACGGACAGGCCGGAGTCTGCAAGGTCCGCTTCAATCGCGGCGGCAAA
>Ga0126378_10001609_pt1 | contig 16738 bp, 1 predicted proteins | sample PanSoiMetPlot_23_FD_92587 | JGI IMG/M metagenome (GOLD analysis project Ga0126378, IMG submission 92587) | Tropical forest soil microbial communities from Panama - MetaG Plot_23 | ecosystem: Environmental > Terrestrial > Soil > Tropical forest > Bulk soil | place: Panama | collected 2016-02-17
AGTTGGGGATGGGCCGCTCAGGCTGGGCCAGCAAGGCTTCCAGAAGAGCTACAAGCTGGTCGCCCATGCGGCGAATGGTGGCAGACTCAAAGATGTCTGTGTTGTATTCAAGGAGCAATCCCAGGTCTTCCGTACCTTCAGAAAAGGTAATCTGGAGATCGACCGGAGATGTCTTGCGGTCGATGTTGAATAGCGAGATCTCAAAGCCGGGCAGTTGCACCTTGCCCTGGACCGTGCCCGCGCCCTGGATAGGGCTTTCCGTGCTGATGTACAGGTATTCCACCTGGTAGAGGGGCATGCGACCCATGTCGCGCTCGACCTTCAGCCGTTCCACTAAATTACGAAATGGATATTCCTTGCGCGCAAACGCGCCGATGCAGGTGGTGCGCACGCGCTCCAGCATCTGGACAAAGCTCGGTGATCCGGAAAGGTCGGCGCGCAACACCAGAGTGTTCAGCAGGTAGCCCATCAGATTCTCAGTTTCGGGCGAGTCGCGATCGGCCGAAACCGGTGTGCCGATCAGGAAATCTTCCTGCCCGGTGTAGCGCCATAGGAAAACGTCTATGACGGCAAGAAGCGTCATGAACGAGGAAGCGCCGGCCCGCCGATTCATGGCACGTACGCGGCGAGCGGCCTCGCCAGAAATCAGAAAAGACTCTCGAGCTCCCTGATGCGACTGGATCGGTGGACGAGGCCGATCGGCGGGCAGCTCAAGCACGCGCGGCGCATCGCCGACACGGTCCAGCCAATAACTTTCCTGCTCCCTGAAAGCATCGCTCTTTTCCCACTGGTCACGCCATGCGGCCCAGTCGGCGTATTGGATGGGAAGCGACGGCAAAGGGTCAGGGAGATTGTTTGCCAGAGCGTGATAGATCCCGAAGACTTCGTTGTAGAAGATGTAGTAGGACCACCAATCGGTGATGATGTGATGGAGCACGCCTACCATCACGTAGTCGTCATCGCCAATCCGCACCATCGGCAATCTGACCAGCGGGCCTTTTTCCAGATCAAACGGCTGCTTGATCAATTCTGTGACCGCACGGTATGCGGCTGCTTCAGGATCAGCTTCATGGCGCACATCCGTGACGGGGATGGCAAGATCCATGTCGCTGACCAACTGGAAAGGGCTGCCATCAATGGCCTTGAAGGTGGTGCGCAGTATGTCGTGGCGGCGCACAACCGCATTGAAGCATCGCTCCAGCAGCTTGACGTCGAGTTTTCCCTGAAGACGGAAGCCATTTCCAATGTTGTACGCGGAGGTGCCCGGTTCGAGTTGCTGAATAAACCAGAGAGCAGCCTGTTCGGTGGTTGCCGCCCACGGTGCAGGATCGGAACGGCGCGGAATGCGGGGTTCTTGTTTCTTCTGGAGCTGGCGGCGCCTGGCTTCGTAAAGCGCCCGCTGCTCCGGCGTGAGCGCGGCAATTCTTTCAGCCAGCGTCCTCTTTCCCGCGCCGATTGACGCGATGTTGGACGGTTGTTCACTCATCGTGTCAGCTCTTCTTTCCCTGAGACAATTTCACGATGCAGGGTTTGGCGCAGAGCGGCAAGCAGTTCCAAGCTCGCCATGGTGTCATCCAAGCTGAGCCCGAAATCAATCAGGCACGCCGCTTCATTCACACCCGCATTGCTCAATCTGGAGAGCATCGCCATGCATTTTTCCGGAGTGCCAAGGAGGGAACTGTCATCGAAATAGCGCTCGAAGGCAAAGTCCAGAAGGCTCTGCATCTCGTGAGACGATGCATCGCCGAGGCCGTCTTTCATCAATGGGCGAAACTGATCGATAAAGCTTTCGAGATAACGCTTGAGTGGCTCGCGCACTTTGTCCCGAATGCCCCCAAGATCTGAGCCAACATACGTGTGCAGCATTACGGAGACGATGCCGGTGCGTGGATCGTGGCCATTTTCCAGCCGCGCGCGGCGATAATCCAGAATTTGCCGGCGCAGGTCTTCGGGGGTGTTGCCCACGAACGCAGTCAGTACGTTGGCGCCGATTTCACCGGCTCGAGACCAGGTTGAAGGCGAAGTAACGGTGACCCAGAAGGGCAGTTCGGGTTGAATCGGACGCGGCAGGGTCTTGACCAGCATTTTCTTGCTGTCTACGCCTGGCAGTTCAACGGCGTGACCGGCCCACAAACGGCGAACAATCTGGATATCGCGGAACATGCGTTCGCGGCGGTCGTCGTAGGCATGGGGAGCAATCACATAGTCGTGCTGATGCCAGCCGGTAGCGAAGGAAATAGCAACGCGGCCACGGGACAGATTGTCGACCAGCGCCCAATCCTCGGCCACACGCACCGGGCTGTGCAGCGGGAGTACAACGCTGCCGGCGCGAATCTGGACATTTTCCGTAGCCATGGCCAACGCTGCGCTGAGCACTGCAGGATTGGGATACAGCCCGCCAAACGGCTGAAAGTGGCGCTCTGGAGTCCAAACCGCCTTAAAGCCATTTCTGTCCGCAAATCGCGCACTCTCGATGAGAAGTTTGTAGCGTTCATGGCTGTCCGCTGTGCCATCGGCAGAAAAGAAGAAAAGGCTGAAATCCATCTTGCGCGGCCGGGAGGCAATGGTGGCAAACGAATCCTGGCCTGTCTGCGACTCTACCTCGCTGCGCTCCTGCTGCTGCAAGCGCCGATGCAGAAGTTCCTGCTGCTCCGGCGTCAGACTGCGAATTCTGTCGGACAGGTCAGGCATGGCGGTCCTTTGCTGAAGAGTGACTGTCCAACTCAGACCGCACGCGCTCCGGCGAGAGGCCTTCAATCTCATCCAGCAGCGACTCCAGTGCTGCATCGCCCTCATCGACGTTAGTGCCGGAGATGAGAGCGGCCAAGGCAGAGATGGTGGGAGCTTCAAAAAGGTCTTTGAGACCCAGGCGGGTCGAGAATATTTCGTTCAGGTTCTTCAAGACCTGGACTGCCAGCAGCGAGTGCCCGCCAAGTTCGAAAAAGTTGTCGTGCACGCCAATTTGCTGGAAGCCTAACGTTTTCCCCCAGGTTTCCACCAACAGCTTTTCCACGTCGTTGCGTGGCGACAGATATTGGGTAGAGACGTCAGGACGGGAATGGACGCTGCTGGACGCGCCGTTACCTTGGCTCGCCGTACTGTCTTGCATGAGTGCCTGGAAATAATCTGTGGTGAAGAGGTGCTGTTGCTCCATCAGGGTGTTGAAATCGCGGGTAGAAATGATTACGCAGGGCAAGTCCAGAGCAAGCGTGCGGTCTAGGGCATCCAGGCATTCAGCCGGCGACATGCCGAACTGCTGCCGCTTCAGCTCCAGCTGCTTATATATAAAGGATGCGCTATCGGGGGCATCCTCATCCGCTTCCTGCCAGCCGCGTGTTCCCCACTCGATACTCATGGCGCGACAGCCGCGTTCCGCCATGCGTTCAGCAAAGCGGCCCAGCATGGCGTTGCGCGCCGCCTGCTCCACTTGTCCAATGCCGCCGACTTCCGCCAGGTTGCTGGAAAAGAAGACCGCCCGCTCCACATCGGCAAAGAGATCTTCCAGCACCAGGGTCTCCGCCAATTCCGCCCGCAACATTCTAGATGGCGAGCTTGACTTTCCCTGAATGAGGCCGGTCTTTGAAGCCCGATCGAGATGGACAATTCCGGCAATCGGGCCCAAGTCGCGCTCTATTTCTTTCTTCACCTGCAACATGCGCTCGCGGTCGGTGAGATCGGCGGTGATTACAGTCACGTGCTCCCGGATTCCTTGCAGGCGCGCTACTTTCTGCGAGATGGGATCCTCTTTCCCCTGCTCGCTGATCCAGTTTTTCCAGTCCGATGGCTGGGGAAAGAAGGCCCGATCAAGAAGAACCAAGTGTGTGCCATTGCGATTGGCCAAACGCTCTGCGAGTGACATTCCGATTTCCTGGAAGGCATGGCTTATCAGGTAGACGCTATCTTTGTTAAAGCCTGTTCCTGGTGCAGGCAGTGGGGCGGTGATCCTGTCGACCATGGGCACCCAGCGGCGTCCGTGGCGGAAGGCAACAATTGGTTCTGAGAGTTCAAGAGCACAATCCGTCAATATGGCGTCCAGCAACCGCGGGGACTTCGGCTCAGCGTGGTCCAGATCCAGGCTCTGGCAGACAATCCGAGGATTCTCTTTCGACAAGACGTGCACGATTCCCAGCACCGCTGCTGTGGCAGGATCGGGAAGCGCCTCACCCAGCACGCGATGAATGCCGGAGGTAAGAATGGCAAGCCTGATCGGCTTTTCACCCCCCATTGATCCCAGGGCCTGAGCCAGATAGATCAGGCTGTCAAAAGCAGCAAGCGTATCTTCAGGCTTTGCTTGAACATCATTCCAGGTATAAATGATTCTTTGCGGCAATTCATCCGCAAGGCGCAGGGCGTCAAGCAATCTGGCAAATCCACTTAGATCATTTGGATCCAGAAAGAATTGGCCGGCTCCGTTTTGCTCGAACGACTTTCCACGCCGGACTTCAGATACGGTCTGTCCCAGATCCCGCAGGCGCTCCGCAAGCTGCTCGCCGATGTTATTGCTATCGAAAAACACCAGCCAGCGTTCGTGATCGGGAAAGTCATCTTTCCGGCAGGCGCCACGTCCCAAGTCTGCGCGTTTCCAACGAGGAGCGTAAAACCAGTTCTCGGGAGCGTCTTTCACTTCAACCGAGTGGGGCGCGGCCATTGTCGAGGGGATTACGGCATTATCGTCTTTCACCCAATATCGTTTGCGCTCGAAAGGGTAAGTCGGCAGCACCAACCGGTGGCGCTTCTCACCCTGGTAATAGCCGGTCCAATCAATTGGAATCCCGTGCTGCCACAAGGCTGCCAGTGCTTTTGCTACAGCATGGCCGTCAGCCACACCGGAGATAAGAGAGGGAATTGCCGCCGTTTCTGGAAAGTCACGGGTGGCCAGGTTCGTCAGCACTTTTCCCGGACCAACCTCCAGCAGAATACGACCTGGCTGCCGCATAACCTCTGTGAGGCAATCGCCAAAGCGGACCGTCTCTCGCAGATGGCGGGCCCAGTATCCAGGGTCTGTAGCTTCTTCGTTTCTTATCCAGGTCCCACTGACATTGGAGAGGTACGGAATCTGCGGCGTCTGCAATTCGAACCCTGCTGCCAACCGCGTCAGCGGCTGCATCAAGGGTTCTACCAAACACGAGTGGAAAGCATGACTCGTTTCCAGCCGAATCGGGTGCAGAGAGGCGATTCTTTGTTCGAGCAAGTCAAGTTCTGCGGTCGGGCCGGATACAACGGAGAGGCCACGCCCATTCACCGCAGCGAGTGACAAGCGCCCGCTCACAAAGGAGGACGCCTCCTGCTCGCTGACCGGTATGGCAAGCATGGCCCCGGGTTCAAGCCTTTCAGTTCCCCGCGCTCGTTCAACTACCAGCACCAGGGCAGACTGGAGGTCCAAAACGCCAGCCAGGGTTGCGGCAACATATTCGCCAAGGCTGTGGCCGATCATGGCAGTCGGCTTCACACCCCACGACATCCACAGCCGGGCCATGGCGTATTCGATCACGAAAAGCGCCGCCTGCCACAGCAACGGCCTCTCCAGTTGTTCTCGCAACGCGGGGTCGGGGCTGAAAAGGATGTGGCTGAGGTCTACGCCAAGCAGCGAGCGCAACAGCGTACAACAGCGATCTACTACTTCGCGGAACCCTTGTTCTTCCTGGTAGAGATCACGTCCCAACTCGGCGTATGCTTTTCCTTGCCCTGGGAACAAGAAGACCACTGAGGGCATCTCATTCGCGTCAATTCGATGAGACTTTTTGATCTCGCCAGTCAATCCTGAAAGAGCCTCTTCACGGTTTGCGCAGACAAATGCGTGGCGAGTAGAAAGGTCCTTGCGAGCAGCATTCAGGGTGAAGGCTACGTCAGCCAGCGCAACTTCAGGGCTTGCATAAAGAAAATTCGCCAGGTCGGCCTTTCGTTTCTCGAGGGCCCCGTGACTCCGGGCGCTGAGTGTAATCACCTGCCATCTTCTGGAAGGACTGGAAGCTTTACGCTGAGGCGCCTCGCCCAGCACAACGTGCGCGTTGGTGCCGCCGATGCCGTAGGAACTCACGCCGGCAAAACGCTCGGCATGGTTCCATCGGGTGTTTTGGGTATTGACGAAAAAGGGGCTCCGGGCCAACTCAAGCTGTGGATTCGGTTGGTCAAAGTGCAGGCTGGGAACAAGGGTCCGGTGTTCGATGCAAAGCGCAGCCTTAATAAAGGCCGCCACGCCAGCGGCGGAGTCGCAGTGGCCAATATTGGTTTTCACTGAACCCAAGGCGCAGGAGGCGGCGGGCAAGCTATTGCCGAACGCCTGCCGCAGCGCCTCTACCTCGATGGGATCACCAAGCGACGTGCCCGTACCATGGGCTTCTACATAAGACACCTGCCGCGGTTCGACGCCGGCTGCATCCAGGGCTTGCTGAATCACGCGACGCTGGCCTTCTACGCTGGGCGCGGTAAAGCCAACCTTGGTGTTGCCGTCGTTATTGATTGCCGACCCTTTGATCACGGCATGGATGTGATCGCCGTCGGCGAGGGCATCATCGAGCCTTTTCAGCAGCACCACGCCAGCGCCACTGCCCGGAACGGTTCCACGGGCGCCGGCATCAAAGGCCCGGCAGTGTCCGTCAGGCGAAAGGATGCTGCTTTCCTCATAGAGATAGCCCGTGGGCTTGAGTTCAGCAATAGAGACTCCTCCAGCCAGAGCCATCTTGCACTCGCCGTCGATCAGGCTCTGACACGCCAAATGAACAGCAACGAGAGAAGTTGAACAGGCAGTGTTCACGGGCACGCTGGGGCCGCGTAGATCGAGCAAGTAGGAGAGCCGGGTCGCGACGTAATCTTTTCCGGTGCTGATGACAATCTGGACGTCACCGAGCGCCTCAATCAGGCCAGGATCGGAGTAGAGCAATTCGCGATAGCGGCTCTCCCCAGAGCCTGCGAACACGCCGATGTTGCGCTCCTTCTCCGCAACGCTGTAGCCGGCCCTTTCCAGCGCTTCCCAAGCGCACTCCAGCAGCAGGCGTTGCTGCGGATCAGTCGCAGTGGCATCGGATGGGCCGATCCCAAAAAATGTTGCGTCGAAGAGGTCAAGGTTTTCGAGCCGCCCCATGGAACTCACAAAATTCGGTCTGCCGGCTACTTCACGAGGCAGGGCGTCCAGCTGTTCTAGATTGAGCGGCGCGACCGACTCAACTCCACCTTTCAGATTCTCCCAGAATGCCTCGATCGAAGCGGCTCCTGGAAAACGGCAGGACATTCCAATAATGGCAATCTCGCGAGAAGCAAACTTCAACGGCTTCGAATCGAAGGCGGCTTCACGGCCGGCTTCCTCCAGTTCCTTGCGATGCTCGAAATAGCTAGCCATGGATGCGACCGTAGGATGCTCAAAAAGCTTGACCATTGGTAAAAGAGCACCGAAAGCCTTCTGCAATCCGGTATGCAACTGCGCCAGGAGAAGGGAATGGCCGCCCAGATCAAAGAAGTTGTCGTGCACGCTAAAGCGGTCAATACGCAGCACTTCTTTCCAGACACCGGCCACCGCATGCTCCCACTCAGAATGCGGCGGCGCGAAGGTGGACTGTGCTCCAGCTGCCGCCGGCTCAGGGAGTCTAAGCCGGTCAAGTTTGCCGCTGCCGTTCAACGGCAAGGCGCCCAGAGTAATGAACGACGCCGGCATCATGTAGTCAGGCAGTTGCTCACTCAGGCTTTGGCGCAAGACTCCAGTGTCGAGCCTAGCGCCATTTGCGGGTACGACATAGGCAACAAGCTGCTTGCCAACCAGGCTTCCTTCTCGCGCAACCACCGCTGCTTGGGCAACATCGGGTTGCGCTCGAAGGGCCGACTCAATCTCGCCAATTTCCACACGATGACCGCGGATCTTCACCTGCTGGTCTGTGCGGCCCAGGTATTCGAGATCGCCGTCACTGCGCCAGCGCACGAGGTCGCCAATGCGATACATGCGCGTGCCCCGCGGCCCATAGGGATCGGCCACAAATCGCTCCGATGTCAGTCTAGGGCGGTTCAAGTAACCTCTGGACACTCCTATGCCGGCGACATACAGTTCGCCGGTTACTCCGTAGGGCACCGGCTCCAGATGGTCGTCGAGCACATAAACCCTTGTATTCCAGGTGGGAATGCCGATCGGAGGGGCCTGTGATCCGGTAAGCGGGTCACTCACGGTCGCCAAAACGGTGGTCTCAGTCGGGCCAAAGGCATTTATCACCCAGCGTTGCTTTGACCATCGGTCCACCAAGTCGCCCGAGCAGGCTTCGCCGGCAACGACCAGAACTTTGAGGGGTATATCGTCCGGTCGTTCTAATGTCGGCAGAACAGCCGGCGGAAGGACTGCGTGTGTAATCCGCTGGTTGACGAGCACCTCGCGCAAGGGCGCACCGCTTCTCTCGTCTTCCCGCAACAAGACTAAAGTCCCGCCGTGCGTTAAGACGGTAACTACGTCCCATATGGAAACATCAAAGTTGAGAGACGCGAACTGGAGGAACCGAGAATCGTTGTGGACATCCAGCCTGTCTCCCGTATACGCAGCCAAAGAGGAAATCCCTGTATGCTCCACGACTACCGCTTTGGGCTTGCCGGTAGACCCGGATGTATACATCACATATGCGGGATGATGAAGCATGAGAGGGGATCCGCGCTCATCACCGGCCGGATTGTGCGTGCTCATCTGCATGAGAGTGCTTTGGATCTCAGGAGAATCCAGTTCCAGGACCACGGCGTTCTGCGGCAGGCGATCGCGCAGGTGGATGGTGCTGACCACCAAAGCGGGAGCAGCGTCTTCCATCATGTACGCCAGGCGCGCTTGCGGATACTCTGAATCCAGCGGTACGTACGCGGCTCCGGCCTTCGCAACGGCGAGTAATGCCACTAAGACCTCAAAGGAGCGCTCCAGGCATATCCCAACCAGCTTTTCCGGTCCCACGCCGCGTCCGATCAGGAGGTGTGCCAGCTTGTTGGCTTGCTGGTTCAAGTCCGTATAATTCAAGGACCGGTCATCCATCACCAGTGCAACCGCGTTGGGAGTCTCCGCCACCTGTCTTTCAAAAAGTTCCGGCAGAGTCATTTGGGGAACGGCGTGGCCCGTGGCATTCAACTCCTCAAGCAGAGCGTGCCTTTCTGTGGCGCTCAGAATGTCCAGTCGATGCAAAGGAAGGTTTGGAGCGACGGCTGCACTTTCCGCCAGCCGCACGAAGGACGCTGCAATCATTTCCGCAGTCTGCTGGTCGAATAAATCCAGGCTGCATTGCAAGGTGCCATCGATGCCGAGTGGTTCGCCGACAGGCCCCAACCGTTCCTCCAGGCCGAAGGTCAAATCGAACTTGGCCAGCGGCGCGGGCAAAGCTTCCAAACCAACGGCAATGTCAGGCAGCAGGAGATTGGCTTGCGGGGTGTTCTGCAGCACGAGTACGACCTGAAAGAGTGGATGCCGTCCCAGAGAACGCTCCGGTTGCAGATCTTCCACCAGGCGCTCGAAAGGCAGATCCTGGTGCTCGTACGCCTCCAGGGCAAAGCTTCGCACGCGGTTTACCAATTCAACAAATGCAGGATCGCCCGAGACATCGATGCGCATCACCAGCGTCTTGACGAAGAAACCCACCAGGCCTTCCAGTGAAGCCTCATCGCGGCCGGCAACTACCGTGCCGATGGGAATATCTTCTCCGGCGCCCAGCTTGCGGAGCAGGGCTGCCAATGCCGCCAGCAGGACCATGAACAAAGTTGCCTTGCACTTGCGCGCCAGACTCAACAAGCCCCGGTGCGTTTCCGCGCCCAACTGTATGGGCACTGCGGCTCCCTGGTGATCGGCAACCAGCCGCGGCGCCCGAGCTACTTCCAGATTCAATTCTTCCGGCATTCCTGCCAGCGCTTTGCGCCAGAATTCCATCTGCCGTGAAAGAATGCTCTCTGTTTGGTTCTCATCTCCAAGCAACTCGCGCTGCCACAGGGTGTAGTCTGCGTACTGCACCTCCAGGTTGTTCCAGTTGGGAGCGTGCCCGGCTTGCCGGGCGGCATAGGCCTCCTCGACATCGCGGGCCAGCGGCGCCAGTGACCAACCATCGGCCGCGATGTGATGGAGCAACAACAACAGCACATGCGAATTTGGCCCGATTGCGAAGAACCAGGCGCGTAGCGGCAGCTCATGGCTCAAGTCAATTGCCGTAAGCGCCGCTTCGGACAGCTGATGGTCCAGTTCAGATTCAGCCACTTGTTGCTTGAAGAGCATAGGCCGCGCTTGCTCAGGGTCGAGAATCCGCTGGAAGGGAACACCTCCGTCGTCAGGAAAAATCGTACGCAAGATCTCATGACGGGCAACAACATCCCACAGCGCCTGTTGCAGTGCCTGCTCATTCACATTGCCTTCCAGGCGGAGGGCTATTGGCATGTTGTAAGTCGCATTCGGTCCTGCCATCCGGTCGAGGAACCACAAGCGCTGCTGCGCGTAAGAGAGAGGCAACCGCTGGGGACGAACCCGGCGCTGCAGCGGTTTACGCGCCTTCTTTGCTTCACTCAATCGCCCGGCCAGTTCAGAAACGGTGGGCGACTCGAACAATGCTCGAATTGTAAGGTCCACTCCCAGCGCGAACCTTACCTGGCTCGCCAGGCGCGCAGCAATCAGTGAGTGTCCACCTGAATCAAAGAAGTTGTCGTCAATTCCCACGCGCTCCAACGAGAGGGCTTCGGCGAAGATGCCGCACAGGATCTCTTCTTCCGGCGTACGCGGAGCGCGATGGTGCAGGCTACGCATCTCGGGCTGGGGCAGGGCCAGCCGGTCCAGCTTGCCGTTCGCGGTGAGCGGAAGTGCGTCGAGTTCGACAAGAGCCGCTGGAACCATGTATTCGGGTAGGCGTTCGCTAAGGTTTCGTCGCAAGAGCGCCGCATCCAGTGTTGCGCCGTTCGTAGGTACCAGATAGGCCACCAATTGCTTTTCTCCGGAGTTATCGTTCTCCTGGCGCGCGATCACCGCCACCTGGCTTACACCCGGTTGGGATCTCAGGGCGGCCTCAATCTCCCCTAGCTCAATGCGAAAGCCGCGTATCTTTACCTGCTGATCGGATCGGCCAAGATATTCCAGTGCCCCGTCAGAAAGCCGGCGAGCCATGTCGCCGGTTCGATACATCCGCCCGCCCGCTCGATAGGGGTCGGCCACAAAACGTTCTGCGGTCAACGCCGCACGTTCCCGGTAGCCACGCGCCAAACCTTCGCCGGCCACGTACATCTCGCCGGCAATTCCAATGGGCGCTGGCTGCAAATATGAATCCAACACATAGATCCGGAGATCAGGGATATTGGCGCCAATCAGACTGCCTTTGGCAGGGCGCACCTTGTGTTCGTCCAACTCCAGATAGCTCACGTGCACCGTGGTCTCGGTAATGCCATACATGTTCACCAACCGCGGAATCCTGCCGGGATGGCGCTCGTACCAGGGGCGCAGGCGGGCGAAGTCCAGCGCCTCACCGCCAAAGACGATGCATCGCAATGAGAGCCGATCGCCTGTCGCAGCATTCTCCGCCTCTGCCTGGATCAGCTGGTAAAAGGCCGATGGGGTCTGGTTCAACACCGTTACCTGTTCCTGCACCAGCAGCTTCAGGAACTCCACCGGCGAGCGAGCGACCGCTTTGGGCACAACCACCAGGCGTCCGCCATGCAGCAGAGCGCCCCAGATTTCCCATGTAGAGAAGTCAAAGGCGTAGGAGTGGAACAGCGACCACACATCCTTTGCGTGGAAAGAGAACCAGTGTCGCGTGGCATCAAAGAGGCGCACGAGGTTATCGTGCGTTACCACTACACCTTTCGGCGCTCCCGAAGAGCCGGACGTGTAGATCACATAGGCGGAGTGATGCGGGAGCAGCGCAGTCCGCGGATTGCCAGTGGGCATGTGATCGAACAATCGCTGCGTCTCTGTCGCATCCAGACAGAGAATGTTAGCGTCCCGAGGCAGGCGGCTGCGAAGCGCCTCTGTGCTGATTACCAAGGCAGGCGCGGAGTCCGCCAGCATGTGCGCCAAGCGAGCTTCGGGATAATCCGGGTCCAGAGGCATATATGCCGCGCCGGCTTTCAGCGTTGCCACTAATGTCACCACCATTTCTGCGGACCGCTCCAGCGCAATGCCGACCAGTTTTTCCGGTCCTGCACCCTGTTGAATCAGATAGTGCGCCAGGCAATTTGCGCTGTGGTTCAGTCGGGCGTAAGTCAGGGATTGTGCGCCGAAGGTTAGTGCAATCTCGTTGGGCGTGCTTGCCGCTTGCGCTTCGAACAATTCTGTCAGCGTGGCGGGAGCGTGATGGGACGGCATGGTGGCATTGAACTCTTCCAGCAATGTCCGTCGCTCTTCGGCGGTAAGAATTTCAAGCCGGTGCAGCGGCTCGTAAGGGCTTGCGGCTGCAGCTTTCAGCAGCCCGAGGAATCGCGCCGCAATCATTTCTGCGGTGGATCGGTCGAACAAATCGGAGCTGAATTCAAGATCTCCTTCGACTCCCCGTGGGGCACCGTCTGCATGGAAGTGCTCATCCAGGCGCAACGTTAGATCAAACTTCGCAATGGTGTAGCGGAGCGGCTCATGATCCAGGGTCAACCCCGGCAATTCCAGGCCGGCCGGCGGCGCATTCTGCAGCACCAGCATGACTTGGAACAGAGGATGCCGGCCCAGAGAGCGCAGAGGCCGCAACAGCTCTACCAGGCGCTCAAACGGAAAATCCTGATGGGCATAAGCCTTCAAGGCAAAGCTGCGCACCCGTTGCAGCAATTGCACGAATGTTGGATCGCCGCTCAAGTCTGTGCGCATTACCAGCGTGTTGACGAAGAAGCCCACCAGCTCCGCAAGCGACTCTTCTCCACGGCCCGCAATCACGGTTCCTATAGGAATGTCTTCGCCCGCGCCCAAGCGTGAGAGCAACGCGGCCAGCGCCGCTTGCAGCACCATAAACAAGCTGGCCCCCTGCTCTTGAGCCAATTGCAGCAAAGCTTTGTGCAACTCTGCCCCTAGCCGCAGGGGCAACATCTCGCCACGATAACTCGCCACTCCAGAACGAGGCCGGTCAACGGGCAGATTCAGTTCTTCGGGCGCGCCCAGGAGCGCATTGCGCCAGAACTCCAACTGTTGCGCCGCCACGCTCTGATCGTCATTCTCATCGCCCAACAGATTCCGCTGCCACAGCGTGTAGTCGGCGTATTGCACCGGCAATTCAGAAAAGGCGGGCGCCTGGCCGCGAATTCGGGACAGGTAGGCTTGCTGAACGTCGTGAGCCAGCGGCATGAGCGACCAACCATCGCTGGCAATGTGATGCAACAAGAAAAACAGGACGTGGCAATCCGGTCCCAGGCGGAAACACCAGACGCGAAGTGGTATTTCCCGGTCCAGACCAATGCAGATTGCCGCCGCTGCTTGCAAGCGCCCAGGCAGCTCAGATTCGCCGGCATCCTCTTTTATCAGCATGGGCCGTGCTTCTTCCAAGGGCAGTATGTGCTGAAAAGGCACGCCTTCATGCTCAGGAAAAACCGTGCGCAGAGTTTCATGGCGGGCGACAACATCCGCCAGCGCCAGGGCAAGGGCGTCCGCGTCTAAATCTCCATGCAGGCGCAACGCCAAGGGAATGTTATAGGTCGGGCTCGGCCCCTCCATGCGGTAGAGGAACCATAATCTCTGCTGGGCGAAGGAGAGCGGTACACGCTCGGGTCGAGCCTGGCGCTGCAGAGGCGGCCGCGCTTTTCCACTTCCGAGATGTCTGCTCAGTTCCGCAACCGTGGGCCACTCAAAAACTGCTTGAATTGGCAACTCGACTCCCAGCGCCACACGCGCTCGGCTGACCAGGCGCGTAGCCAGCAAAGAGTGTCCTCCCAGAGCAAAGAAGTTATCGTCAATGCCAACGCTGTTCGCCGGCAGCAGCTCGGCGAAGATTGCACACAATGTCTCTTCCACCGGTGTGCGCGGCTTTCGACTAGCGGGAGCCCCCTTGAGATCAGGTGCCGGTAACGCCTTGCGGTCGATCTTGCCATTGACGGTCAGCGGCAACGCCTCCAGCATCACCAAGGCGGACGGAATCATGTAATCAGGCAGTGTTTGCGAGAGGTAACCAGTTAGGGCTGCGGGATCCGCAGCTTGACCAAGAACCTCGACGACGTAGCCAATCAGCCGCTTCTCACCTGCCCGGTCTTCGCGCGCGATCACCACAGCCTGTGCGACTGCGGGATGGCGGGCGAGCACGGACTCAATCTCACCCAACTCAATCCGGTGCCCCCTGATCTTTACTTGCCGGTCAGAGCGTCCCATAAACTCCAGCGTGCCGTCTACGCGCCAACGAACCTGATCCCCGGTTCGATACATACGCGATCCCGGGATTCCAAACGGATCGGGAACAAAACGCTCGGCGGTCAACGCCGGTTGGTTTATATATCCGCGCGCCAGTCCGCTTCCTGCAGCAAAAAGTTCCCCGGTGACTCCTGCGGGAACCAATTCCAGGTTCTCATCCAGCACATACACACGGGTGTGGTTGATCGGAGAACCGATCGGCACTCCCTGGCTCAGATCAGCGGCCGCTGGCACCAGATAGCAGGCGGTAAAGGTGGTGTTCTCGGTTGGGCCGTAGCCGTTGATTAGCTGGCACTGTGGAGCAGCATTGCGGGCCCGTTGAACGTGACTTCCTGACAACACGTCACCGCCGGCCAACAACTGAAGCACCCCTGACAGCGCATCCGGGGAACTATCGACGACTTCATGGAAAAGCCCCGCGGTCAGCCACAGAGTGTTTATTCGCCGGCTGCTGAGGGTGTCCGCGATTTCCTTCACCGATGCTGGGCCCGGCCGCATGATGACCAGTGAACCGCCATTCAACAGAGCACCCCAAATTTCGAACGTGGCAGCATCAAAGCTTAAGGGCGCAAGTTGCAACATCCGGCATGAACTATCGAGCTTTACGTAGTTCGGTTTGATCACGAGCCGGGCCACCGCCTCGTGCGGAACCACTACTCCCTTAGGTTGGCCGGTTGATCCAGAGGTGTAAATCACGTAAGCAGCTAGTGATGAATCAATCTGGCCGGCAAGGTCCTGGTCCGGCTGCAATTCAATTTCGCTCCACGCCGCGTCCAACTCGATTACTTGCATCCAGCCTGATGGAAGCCGGTTTCGCATCGCGTTCTGCGTAAGCAGCACCGGTGCGGCACTGTCATCGAGCATGAAGCTTAGCCGCTCCAGGGGGTAGGCAGGATCAAGGGGCACGTAAGCTCCACCAGCCTTGAGGATTCCCAGAATGGCAATCACCATTTCCAGCGAGCGCTCCAGACAAACTGCAACTCGCATCTCCGGACCAACGCCGCGCTCCTCGAGGTAGTGAGCCAACCGGTTGGCCCGGTGATTCAGCTCCCCATAGGTTAGGGTTTTCTCGCCGAATGTCAGCGCCGGCGCAGATGGAGCACGATTCACCTGCTGCTCAAAGAGACTGGGAATGGTTACGGCAGGCAAAGGCCCAGGAGGCGGGCTAAAGACCTCCAGTAAAGTGCGATGCTCCTCCGCCGACAGAATCTCAAAGCGGCGAAGAGGAATGTCCGGGTTGGTGAGCGCCCACTGGATCAGTCGCTCCAGGCGCGCGCGCATGGATTCAACGGTGCCCGGCTCAAACAAATCGCTGCTGTATTCCAGATCGCCTTCAATGCCCAGCGCTTCCGCATCCTTTCCAGTCTGCTCGTACAATCGCAACGTCAAATCGAAATTGGCTACTGTGCCGGCGATCAGTTCAGGTGCAATCTTCAGCCCGGGTAATTCCAGCCCGGCATGGGGCGCATTTTGCAGCACCAGCATCACCTGGAATAGGGGATGCCGGTTCAGCGAGCGTGCCGGTTGCAATGATTCCACCAGCCGTTCAAACGGGACATCCTGATGAGCGTATGCTTCCAGCGCAAACTCGCGCACTCGCAGCGCAAGCTCTCTGAAGGTGGGATCACCTGACAGATTCGCGCGCATGACGAGCGTGTTGAGGAAAAAACCGATGAGCCCTTCCAAAGCAGGTTCATCGCGGCCGGCTACAGGAGTGCCGATCGGAATATCGTCGCCGGCGCCAAGCCGCCAGAGCAGCGCCACCCATACCGCTTGCAAGACCATGAAGAGGCTGGCGCCGGTTTCATGGGCAAAGGCCAGCAAGCCTCGATGCAAATGAGCATCCAAGTGCACCGGCAATATACCGCCGCGATAGCTGGCCACGGCGGGACGACGGCGATCGACCGGCAAATTCAAATCGTCCGGTACCCCGGCCAGGGCGCCACTCCAAAACTGCATCTGGCGTGCCATCAAGCTGTCGTTATCGTGCTCTTCGCCTAGCAGCGCTCGTTGCCATAGCGCATAGTCGGCATACTGGACAGGCAAGCCGGAAAAAGATGGAACCTGGCCAAGCCGCCGGGCGGCGTACGCCAGCGCCACATCCTGAGCCAGTGGCTCCAGCGACCAACCATCGCCAGCGATGTGATGCAGCACCAGCAGCAGGAAGTGACTTTGGCCTTCCAGGCGGAAAAGCCATCCTCGCAAGGGAATTTCCCGCTCCAATTCAAACTTTGAAGACGCCGCCGATGCCAGCCGCTCTTCCAATTCCTCTTCTTGTATGCCCTCGACTGCAAAGATGAAACCTGATTCCTCCGGAGGAAGAACCAATTGATAGGGAATGCCATCATGCTCGGGAAAGATCGTGCGCAGAGTTTCATGGCGTGCAATCACATCTGCCAGGGCCAACTTGAGGGCCGGTATGTCCAGCTCGCCTTGGAGGCGAACTGC
>Ga0126378_10001610_pt1 | contig 16730 bp, 11 predicted proteins | sample PanSoiMetPlot_23_FD_92587 | JGI IMG/M metagenome (GOLD analysis project Ga0126378, IMG submission 92587) | Tropical forest soil microbial communities from Panama - MetaG Plot_23 | ecosystem: Environmental > Terrestrial > Soil > Tropical forest > Bulk soil | place: Panama | collected 2016-02-17
CGCATGACAGGCCCCCATCCCCGCTTACGATGCGCGGGCAGCTTTCAGTGTCCTCCACATGCCCAACCTCAGCCACCTCTCTGCTTGTAGAGGTGGTGGCTTGGGAAATCAGGCTGCGGCGACAAGGACTGCGGTCGGCGAGGCTCGATGCTGGTCTGTATGTGGCTTCAAAGTGGTATTGCAGTGGTCTCTAAGTGACCCGTACACTGCTGGGCCATGGCGTCACCTTCCGGCGCCCCCCTGCTCAAGGCGCCCGCGCAGCCCCGGTATCTCGCCGTTGCCAGGGCGCTGGAGGAAGAGCTCACGAATGGGGCAATGGAGGCCGGGGACCGCTTGCCCGCCGAACGGGAGTTGTGCCGTCGGCTCCAGGTCAGCCGGGTGACTATCCGGCGCGCCCTTGGCGAACTGCGCAGCCGGGGGCTCATCGAGTCGGCTGGCTCCCGCGGGTGGTTCGTGGCCGAGAGGTCGGTCGGTGAGACCAACGTGCTCGTCAGCTTCAGCGACATGGCCCGTGCCCGCGGCTTGCGCGCGTCGTCACGGGTGCTGGCGGCGGCGACCCGGCCTTCGACCCTCCACGAGGCCGAGCAGCTGTCGCTGGCCCCGGGCGCTCCGGTCTTCCAGCTGCGGCGGCTTCGTTTCCTGGACGGCATCGCGGTGGGGCTGGAGATCACGAGGATCCCGGTTGCGGTCGCGCCGGCCTTGGCAGGCACCGACTTCTCCCAGACGTCCCTGTACGACGAGCTCCGCGCGGCGGGGGTGATCCCGACTCGTGCCGACTACGACGTCCAGGCGGTCGCCGCGGATCCTGAACAGGCGGCGCTGCTGGGCGTCGGCCCGGGGGCACCGCTGCTGTGCACGCAAGCGGTGACGTTCGACCAGTCGGCCCGGCCGATCGAGCTGAGCCGAAGCGTGTTCCGGGGTGATCGGTACCGGTTCCGCACCACCTTGTTCAACTCGCAGATTGCCGGGCGGATCAGCTCCGGCGAGAGGAGGCGTGATGGCTAACCGCGCAGGCAGTGACGACGTTAGCGGCGCATCCACGCGGGGAGCGCCCGGGGCGGGCAGCTCGCGCCGGGACGTGCTTCGGGGCGCGCTCGCGGGCGGGGTAATCCTGGCAAGCGGAGGACTTGCCGCGGCGTGTGGGGGCTCCTCGCCATCGACCTCGGCAACGCCGTCGGCCGGCGGGTCACAGCCCCGGCGTGGCGGCAACCTGCGCGTGGGGATCGTCGGCGGGTCGACATCGGACACGCTCGACGCCCACAAGGAGGTCACCCAGCCCGACGCGATCCGGATCATGGCCTTGTACAACCCGCTGGTCCGCCTGAATACGAAGGCACAGGTGATCAACGACCTTGCCGAGGAAATGACACCCAACCAAGACGCCACCGTCTGGACGGTAAAGCTGAAGAGCGGAGTCACCTTCCACAACGGCAAGGATCTCACCGCCGACGACGTGATCTTCACTTTCCGCCGGATCGGAGACCCCAAGGCGCCGCTCGTAGGTGCCACCGGGCTGGCGCCGGTCGACCTCGCCGGCCTCAAGGCGGTTGACAAGGTCACCGTCCAGGTGCCGATGAAAACGCCGTACGCCTCCTTCCCGGAGCAGATTTCCGCGGCGTATAACTTCGGGATCGTCCCGGTCGGTTATAACCCCGCGCGCCCGGTCGGGACCGGCCCGTTCATGTACCACAGCTTCACGCCGGGACAGCAGAGCGTGTTTGAGCGCAACCCGCACTACTTCAAGCCGGGGCTCCCCCACCTTGACCAGGTGACCATCATTGACTTTTCTGCCGACACGGCGGCCTTCAACGCGCTGCAGAGCGGCCAGCTGGACGTCTACTCTCAGGCGACCCTCTCGCTCACGAACGAGATCAAGGGCAGCACCACGCTCAAGGCGCTGGTGTCCCAGCCGGGCCAGTGGACGCCATTCACCATGCGCGTCGACGCGCCGCCGTTCAACGATGTCCGGGTCCGGCAGGCGTTCCGGCTGCTCGTTGACCGGCCCCAGCTGATCAACCTGTCGCTCGCTGGGTTCGGATCAGTCGGCAACGATATTTTTTCTCAGTGGGATCCGTGCTACGCCCGGAACTTGCACAGGGGGCAGGACATCTCGCAAGCAAAGTTCCTGCTGAAGCAGGCCGGGCACGCCAACCTCACCGTGCAGCTGGTCACCGCGGACTTCGCGGCGGGCGTATTGCAGGCGGCGCAGGTCTTCGCGCAGGAAGCGAAGGCGGCCGGAGTGACGGTCAATGTGAAGCCGGTGCCGATCGGGACCTTCTACGGCCCCAACTACCTGCACTGGCCGTTCGCGCAGGACTTCTGGGCGTACAGCCCCTACCTCAGCCAGGTCGCGCAGGGGTCCTTGTCGAAGTCGCCGTTCAACGAGACGCACTGGAACGACCCGGCGTATGTGGCCCTCTACAACAAGGCGAACGCCACCGTCGACAAAGCCCAGCGATGCCAGATCATCTCCCAGATGCAGATGACCGACTTCGAGCGCGGCGGCTACATCATCGCCGCTTACAACAAGCAGGTTGACCTCATGAGCACGCGAGTGCACGGGTTCGTCCCGGCCGGGACTGGCGTGCCATTGGGCAACGCGGGCTGGGAGGGCGCCTGGCTTGCCTGACTATCGGGCCCGATCGCCGGAGGCCACGGGCCAGGCAGGCGCCGTCCGGTGACGCGAGGACCCGGCCCCTACGCCCTAGGGATTGACCTAGGCGTCAGCGGAGCGCGCGCTGCGGTGGCCGACCTCGACGGAACGGTCGCGGGCAGCGGGCGCGCGGCACGCCACGACCGGCCAGGCTCCGGCCTGGCCCCGCAGGATCCCGGGCAGTGGGTCGCCGACGTGCTCGACGCCGCGCGCCGGGCGCTCGACAAGGCCGCGGTTGCCCGGGTGGAGGCTATCGCGGTCGCCGCGCTCGGCCCGGCCCCGGTGCTGGTGGACGCCAGCCTCCGCCCGCTCATGCCCGCCTGCCTGCTGTCGCTCGACCCCCGCCTGGAGGAGCAGCGGATCCGGCTGGTAGATGCCCTCGGCCTGGATGCGGCGGCCGTGCCGCCGGGTCACCCGGTTCCCCAGTTGCTCTGGTGGCAGGAGCACGCCCCGGCGTGGGGGCGAGCCTCGATGGTCCTGGACGCGACCGGCTTTCTGGTCAGCGCGCTGACCGGTGTCCCCACCATGGACACGGTCACGGCGCTCGATTACTCCGTTCCGGGACTGGCCTGCCCGGTGTCGCCGCCTGAGGCCATGGAGCCCGGTGAGATCGCCGGTGGGCTGGCCGAGGGGCCAGCGGCGGACCTGGGCCTGCCGGCCGGCACCCCGGTGGCGGTCGGCAGCTACGACTCCTACATCGACCTCGCGCGGATCGGCGCGCGAGTGCCGGGCGACGCCTGCATCCTGCTCGGGTCCACGCAGGTCGTCGGGCAGGTCGCCGGCGTCCCAGCGGCCCTGGCGGCGGGCAGCGCGCTTCGCTGCACGCCGCATCTGGGCTCCGGGCAGCTGATCGGCGGGTGGACCTCCGCTGCGGGGCTGACGCTCGACTGGTGCGCGGGCGTACTCGGGGCCGGCCTGGACGACATCTGGGGCGCGGTGGCCGGCGTCCGGCCCGGCGCCGGGGGGCTGCTGGCACTGCCATACCTGGCTGGCGAGCGTGCTCCGGTCTGGGACGCGCTGGCGCGCGGTGCCATCGTAGGGCTGACCGCGCACACGTCCAGGCTTGAGCTCTGCCGCGCCGTGCTGGACGGCGTCGCGCTCTCTACCCGGGATCTAACCGAGCGCCTGCGCCAGGTGCTGCCGCCGCCAGCCGAGTGGCGCGTCGGCGGCGGCGGGGTGCGCAACCGCGTGTGGCTGCGGGCCACCGCGGACGCCGTCGGGAGACCGCTGGAGGTGGTCGACGAGGCGGGCGGCGTCGCCGCGGCCGCGCACGCCTTCGCTGCTGCGGCGGCCACGCCGATGAAACCCCCGAAAACCTTCCGGGTCGCCCCCGATGAGTCCCAGACCCGTCGCTACCGCCTGCTGTATGAGCCCTACCGCGGGCTCTACGGGGGGCTCGCGGCGGCGATGCACGCGCTCGCTCACATCGACTGATCACGTAGGAGGGAATGTTGAGGCAGAACCTGATGCGCGCTGCCCGGCTGCACGGCATCAAGGACCTGCAGCTTGAGGAGTTGCCGGTTCCCCGGCCCGGGCCGGGTGAGCTCCTGGTCCGCGTCGAGGCCTGCGGGGTATGCCCGACTGACGCGCGCAAGTACGCGATCGGCGTCAGCGACGGTGAGTACCCGTTCAATCCCGGCCATGAGTGGGTGGGCGTGGTCGAGGCGACCGGGCCCGAAGCCGACGGGTGGGCGCTTGGGGACCGCGTGTACGGTGACACCTACGGCGGGTTCGCCGAACTCGCGCTAGTGCCCGCCCGGCCGCGGGGCTGGTCTTGCGGCGCAACCCGGATTGACCCAGCCGTGGCAGCGGAACGGGCGGTCTTCCTTGAGCCGCTGGCGGACTGCCTGCACGCTGTCCACGATCAGGCCCGCGTTGCGGCAGGCGATCGGGTGCTTGTGCTCAGCGCGGGGCCCATGGGCCTGCAGATCACCGCCCTCGCGAGCGGCGCCGGCGCGCGCGTGCTGGTCGTGGAACCCATCGCGGAGCGGCGCCAGCTCGCGCGGGCATTCGGCGCCCAGCAGGCTGTCAGCCCGGAGGAGTGGCGCGGCGCTGCGCAAGCATTCGCCCCCGACGGCTTCGCGGCGGCGATCATCGCAATCGGGAAGGCCGGCCTGGTTTCCCAGGCAATCGAGGCTGCCGCGCCAGGCGGGCGCGTCGTCGCGTTCGCCGGCTTCGGGAACGAGCCAGCCGCGGTCATCGACATGAACCGCATCCACTACGGTGAGGTCGAGCTGGTCGGCAGCCACTGGGTCGGCACCCCGCCGAAGCAGCGCCTGGACCGATACGCGCAGGCCCGCGATCTGCTGGCCTCACCGGACCTATACCTCGAACGGCTGGTCACCAGGGTGATTGGCTTCGAGCAACTGGAGGACGCGCTGGTGCGGCACCCGGACCACCGCGAGCTGAAGACGGTCCTGATCCCCGGGCAGCCGCGATGACGTCGCGCCTAGGACCCGATGGTCGCTGGGTCGTCGTTGCCATCGACCACCCGCTGTATTCCTGGCCGTGCCAGAACCTTGAAGACCGGGGGCGGCTGCTTCGCCTGGTGACCGACGCGGGCGCCGACGCGGTGATCGCTTCGTACGGGACGATCCGCGACTGCCGCGAGGCGTTCGGAAACGCCCAGCCCATCCTGAAGCTCGACCTGACGACCGTGGCCGTCGGGGGCCATTACCCGGTGAGCGAGTACGTCCTGGCCTGGAGCCTGGACGACGCCCGCCGGCTGGGGGTGGACATGGTGCTCACATACGTGCAGCTGGGCACGCCGTTCGAGCTCAGCGCCCTCCGCAACGCGGCTCGGGTCGCGGCGGCCTGCGATGCGGCCGGGAGCACGTACGTGTGTGAGATCATGCCAGCCGAAACGGACTCGGGTGTCGACGCGCTGCGCGTGGCGTCCGCCTGCCGGGTCGGCGTGGAGCTCGGCGCGCACGTGATCAAGACCACGCTCCCTCAGCCGCCCAGCGCTCTCCGGCAGGCGACCGGCTTCGGCGTGCCGGTGCTGATCGCCGGCGGAGCGTGGGTGGACGACCGCGAGGAGCTTCTCGCGGGCGTCCGCGAGGCGATGGCGTCGGGTGCCGCCGGTGTTGCGTTCGGCAGGAACGCGTGGGGGGCCGACGATCCGGCCGGGGTCGTGGCCGCTCTCCGGGACATCGTGCATGGCGGCGGCTGACAATGTCCCGGGGGACCTGAGCGGACGGGTCGCCCTCGTCACCGGAGGCAGCAGCGGAATCGGGCGCGCGGTCTCGATCGCTCTGGCGGCCCGGGGAGCACGCGTCGCCGCCGCGGGCAGGTCCCCCGAACGCCTGGACGAGGTCGCGCGCCAGGCCAAGGGCATCACCGCGGTACCGGTATCGCTCGATAGTGCTGATGGGTGCGCGCGAGCGGTGACTCAGGCCCGGATCATGGGCCCATTGACGGTTCTGGTCCACGCCGCCGGCCTCGGCGGCTACCTGAACCAGCCGATATGGCAGGAAACGCCCGAGACGTGGCGGGCCACGCTGGCCGTGAACCTCGACGCCGCGTTCGAGCTCACCCGTCTCGCGGCGGCGGACATGATGGAGGCTCGGTGGGGCCGGATCGTGATGATCGGGTCAACGGCGGGTGAGATCGGCGCGCCTGCCATGGCGGCGTACAGCGCCTCGAAGGCGGGCCTGCTCGGGCTGGTCCAGTCGGCGGCTTGCGACCTCGGCCCGTACGGGGTCACGGTCAACGCGGTGGTGCCCGGCTGGGTTCGCGGCACGGCGATGGCGGAGCGGGACGCCGAGCGGGAGGCAGCCCGGCGGGGCATCACCGTGGAGGCGCTCTGGGCCGAGCGGGCAGCTTCCTACCCGGCCGGCCGCGTGCTGGCGCCTGCCGACGTTGCGGGCGTCGTCTCGTTCCTGGTCGGCGACTCTGCATCCGGCATCAGCGGCGCAGCGATCAAGATCGCCCTCGGCGGGATTTGGTAGATCAGGCGTGAATGGCAGGTCCCGCGCTCGCAACTCCGGAAGAGCCTGGGCGCGCCCGGGTACCGCGGCGCCGTTATTCCCGTCCGCGTTGAGCGGGCCGTTCTGCTGGCCGTGCCCGAGTGCGTGGACAGCGCACTAATTATTAGCGCCGCGTTTTGGCGCCGTGTCAATGGTTCGCAAAATGTTTTTCACGTGGGCGCTGCCAACGGCTCATCCGCGACCGTCAGGGCAGACCGAACCCACTCCGCCCAGAGAAAGCCATGGTGAGGACGGTGCCGTCGGCCGCGTTAGCATAGCGTCACCGACTGTGGCAGCCGACAAGGCAGCGAACGTTTGAGCAGCGCGTAATGTGGCAGCGACCGGTAAAAGGCGGGTAACGGAAGCGTATTGGGAGGGCATAAGGCATTCCCTTTCCCGGCTCGGCGCACCGCCGGGGCCTGCCGTTCGGGAAGATCGGGCAGGGGGATCCCTCTGCGCTGGGAGATCCAGTAACTGCGCTCGCGGAGTGGGCGCATCGCGATGTCGGACCAATCCCTTCCCGTCGTCCCCTCCGTCAGCTGCCACGTCTCGCCGGAGTCCCCGGCCGGCTGGATGGGCCAGGCGGCGAGGGACAAGGGCCACCGATCTACCACGCCCTCGTCCCTATCGTCCCCGGATATGACGCAGCCTTCTGCGACGTTGGGCGGCGGGTTTCCGGCTTGATGTGCCTCCCAGTTCTCGGCCCACTGACCCAGCGTGAACGTTGCCGTCAGGAAATAGAACAGCTCCGTCTTGGGCAGGAGCAGGACCTCCGTGTCGGCGTGCATGGCGGGGTCGTGCAGGCCGGTGACCTCCAGATGGGTGGTTCTGTCGCTCATCAGGTTCTTCACCCTGATCCGCGCTTGCACCTGGAGCAATCGCGCGGCGTCCTCGCTCAGGTTCCATCGCGCGCCGGGCTCGATCTGAGAGCCGGGCACATCCACGAGGCCAGCGGTGAGGATCGACACACCCTCGACGTACATATCGATCCGGGGTGCGTCTTGGTCCAGCCGGCTGCGCGCGCTGTCGATCGCGAGCGAGTGGGAGGCGTCCAGCGCCTTCCGCCCCAGGCTCGTCGTACGGTGCGTTTCCCAGGCCTGCCACGCCACGATGGCGGAACCGGCCACGGCGACGAGGACCGCCGCGATCGTCCACACATTGGATGATCCTGATGACTGGGCATGCCTGGCAGCACTCAGGGCGTCCCCGTGCAGCCATGGCGACAGCCATCGCACCGCTTCGCCTGACACCATTACCGGGCCGTCCGCCGGGCTGCGCGCAGAATCGCGGTGAGACCCAGCCGATAATCACCCCGCTGATCGCACACCCGGTACCCCAAGCCTGGCCGCTGCATCATCGTCAAAGCCTACGCAGGGGCGCCCGCGTCCACGGGCCGGCCAGCCAGTTAGGCATGGCACCCCGCGTGGCCCGGGAGGTAATGTCAAAGCTGCGCACGAACAATGACCAGCTGACTATGGGCCTGCGTTGAGGTGCCACTCGCCGGCGGAGGGGTCGTGGCCACGAGTCTTAACCTGAGGGCAGGCGCGGAGTACGAAATCACGCTGCAGGGCGCGCAGCGCTGGGTGCAAAAGGCGCGAATCCTGTCGGTCCCGCCCGGCCGGCTGGTACTCCAGCTCGATGACGGCCGCCAGCTGACCGTCCCGCAAGCGGCCATCATCTCGGCCCGCCCGCTCGCCGGCGCCGACCAGGCCCCCCGCGGCGCCGACCAGGATCCCCGAAGTGCCGACCAGGCACCCCGGAGCGCCGGCCAGGCCGGCCGCGGTAGCGAGCGCGCTCCAGCCCGAACGGAGGCTCCCGCCTCTCCCGCACCGGCGGCTACCCCGGGTCCCCGGGCCAACCTCACCGCGAGCCCCGCGGGAAACGTTACCGCCAGTCCTCCGGCAAATGCCGAGTCGTTCTATGCCACATATATCAATGAGAAGGGCAGCGACGTTTCTGCCGCGTTGCTGCTCGATCTGCGCACGAGACTCCTCATGGAAAAGGCTGGCCGAGGACCCTCGGGGCAGCTTAGAAGCGCTATAGCAGAGGCCCTCGACGTGGTAGCCGAACAGTTGCTGGAAAACGACTACGAGCGCCATGAATCCGCCTACGAAAAAGCTCGCCAGAATATCGCTGCGGCGACTTCGGTACTGGATTCGGTGAGCGGCGCGGGGCCGAGCCCGCCAGCATACTTCCGCACCCTGCTGCGACAGCTAACGTACGTGGTGGACACCGAGCATTCCCGGTACGTCGGCAGCGCTGTCTCGTCTCCTGACTTTGTCGGTCTCAGCTCCAGTGAACGCTTCTATCTGGGCGACGACCAGACCTTTCTGCTGACCATGTTGGTTGAGCTCCCAGCCGGGGATGCCCCGGTTGAGAGCGTTCAGCTCCTTCTCAAGAACGCACCCGGCCTGCGCGCGTACGGGCAGACGGGGTTTCTGCAGACGCTGCGGCCGGGTGAGACCCGGGAACTCGTGCAACGGCTGAAGGTCTCCGACCTGGCGCTGGGCATGGGCGAGGTCACGATGTCCCTGGGCCTGCGGTTCCGTTGCGCCAACGGCCAGATCGCAGAAAGCCCCGCGCGGACCATGGTGGCCGTGCTCGAACCAGCCCGCGGATTCGTTAGTGTCATCAACCCCTACAGCCGGTATTCGGGCGGCACCCCGGTCGAGGAGCAGAAGATGTTCTTCGGCCGTCAAGAACTCCTCGACCGCATCTACAGCGAGCTCACCAGCGGGCCGCTCGGCCAGTGTTTCGTGCTCTACGGGCAGAAGAGGTCCGGGAAGTCCTCGGTACTGCGGCAGCTGGCGAAGCGCCTCGGGCCGCCGAACCTCGCCGTCCACCTCAGCCTGGGGACCATTGACACCGCCAGGGCGGAGCGCAGCTTCGTCCAGGCCTGCATCGATGCGCTGTACGAGCGGCTCGTGCATGACTTTGATATGACCGATGTCCTCGAGAATAACTGGCCCCGGGACTTCCAGGTCGAGGCCTCACCCATTGAAAGCTTCCGGCGCAGCGTGTTCGCCACTACCCACCTGATTCAGTCGCGGAAGGGCTGGCGCAACGTCAGGCCTATTTTTCTTATTGACGAATTCACCTATGTGTACGAGTACATACGCGAAGGGCTCCTCACGCCTGCCTTCATGCGGCAATGGAAGTCCCTTCTCGAAAGCCGGACATTCGATGCCGTGCTGATTGGCCAGGACACGATGCCCCGCTTCAAGGAGGCTTATCCCAACGAGTTCGGCGTCACTCACGATGAGCGGATCAGCTACCTCAGCGCGGAGGAGGCCCGCGCGCTCGCCGTGGAGCCCATTATGATCTCCGGCGAGTCACGGTATAAGGGTGCGTCCCTGGACCGGCTGATCAGCCTGACCGCGGGAAGTCCCTTTTACCTGCAGATCTTCTGCGACCGCCTGGTCCAGCACCTCAACAGGAACCGGCTGGCCTTCATCACCGAGTCGGTGGTCGGCGACGTCCTGGCCCAGCTGACGACGGGACCTTCAGCTCTGCCGCTGGATAAGTTTGACCCGCTCATCACCGCCGGCGGGGAGTCGGTTGCCCTGGTGCCGAAGGAGAGGTACCTGGAGCTGCTGACCCGCGTCGCGCTGCGGCCGTCGATCACCTCACGGGAAGTCGGGCACGAGGATGCAGTGCTGGTGCGCGACCTTTTTGCGCGCGAGGTCCTCGAGCAAGATGCGAGCGGGCGGCTGCGTATTCGTGTCGGGCTGTTCGCCGAGTGGCTGAAAGCCAATAGTGTCGGGAATGTGCAATGACGACTCCTAACCCCTTCGTACGGTACGGGACCATAGCCTCTGATGAGCGGTTCATCGGCCGTGCACCGGAACGCGCGGCGCTCCGCAGGCGCCTTTACGAAGCCCGTAGCAGCGCTGCGCTGATCGGCCTGACGCGCATGGGGAAGTCGTCGCTGGCTAACGAAATCCTCAAGGAGGCGCCCAGCGGGACCCGGACCGGCTGGGTGAGCATCTCCGCCGTTCGTTCCGGTGCCGAAGCACTGAACGACATCCTGAAGATGTGCCCGCAGGAGACCGCCCTGCACGCCACGTTCACCGCCGGCAATCAAAACGGCGCCCCGGAGATCGCGATCCACGATATTTACCGGAGGATCCGCGACGCGCTCCTGCGGATGGGCAACTCGGGTAGCCATCTGGTAGTCGTCCTCGATGAGTTCGATTCGATCAAGCATTTCCCGGATGCTCGTGAATTCCTCAACCTGCTGCGGGAGCTGGTTTACTATCCTGACCGGATCCCCATGGCAGCCCTCGCGGTAGCGCGTACCCCGATCGATCGCATTGAAGTCCAGGCCGCAGACGTTTCGACCTTCGCGGGCGTTTGCGATTCTATCTACCTGCGCCCCATGGACTACGACCAGATCAGCGCGATGGCCGCCCGCGCCGAGGAGCTTGCGAGCGAAGCGCCCGACGTGGCATGGAAATACGCGGCCGGGCATCCCTTCCTTTCCGAGGTGGCCTTCTGCCGCATGCTGGAGCTGGGCATGACCGATATCGGGCGAGTCATCCAGCCCGACCTGACGTCCTACTACAAGAAGCTGGAAGACTTCATGCGAAGAGAGGAGCTCTGGGAGCCACTTGTCAAGCTGGCTTCCGGCCGGGGAGTCGATGTGGACGTCGAGCGGGGGGCGCTGGTGCGGCGCTACGGCCTCATCGACGAGAACGGCGAGGTATGGTCCTCGGAGTTTTCCGCATATCTGCTGCGATCACGCTGAGTGCCACTCACGCCCGCACCACAACCGCATTTGCCAGGACCGGGTTCGGCACCGGCCTACGCCAGCCACGACCGGATCCGGCATCGGTCCACGGTGGCCGTCACCGCCATGCCGGGGGAACTTGTCACCTGTTCACGCCGAAGATTACATCCAGTAGTGACCTTGATCGTGATCCTCGCTGCCTCCCCGGGCCCGATCCGCCATGTGGGTCCAGAATTGCCTGAGAGCCGGGGGCTTGATCGCCTGCCATCGGGCTGCCCTTGACCGGACCAAGCCATTACTCAGCAGCATCTGCTGCCTGCGGCAGAAGGCTTCACTTAGCTCAGCCCTGTGTGGCTGCTTTCCGTTTGGCGGATAGGGGCACAACCTGAACGGGCAGCCATCCATGCAGTTGGTGCCGGGCGCTGATCCGCCGGCCTCGCCCACGGTCTTCTTGGGATCGAGTGGCGTCCGGTTTGTGGTCAGGCACGGTGGCAGGTCGCCTCGATCGGTGCGCTCGAGGCGCTGCTCGATCCGCCGGGGCTGCTCTCCGCGCTCGGCGAGATTCAGCAAGAGTAGCACGTCTGCGACCAGCTGCTGAGCCCGCGGCTCGAGTGCTACCCATCCGGTCGACGGGGGGATCCACAGGTTGTGCTTTCTGTATCGCGGGAGGCCTGCCGCACGGGTGCCGACCTTGGAGACCACGCCGCTTTCGTCGATCCACAAGTACCTTTCGGGACAGTTGGTTTTCAGCGCCTGAACGGCCAGTTCACCTGCCTCAGCCACGAAGGGATGGCCTGGGTTGCGTGCGGCTTCGAGCCAGTGCTTGACAATTGCCTCTGGATTGGATCCGCGCTGGTGAGCTGGTTGCTTGGAGTTCTCCTCCCCGGCGAATTGGGCGTCGGCACGGTCGGGGTCCTGCGCGTCTGGTTCGGGCATCTCCCACAGGCACAGCGCATGAATGAGTGTGAGCTGCGAGAACCAGAAACGTGCATGCTTGAGCATTTCCAAAGCTTGCTCGGCCAGATAAACTCTTGCCTCTGGGCGAGCATGCGGGTGTCGACGCCGACGGTTGGCCGCATATTTGAAGCCCTGCGCGAGCGCGATCTCCAGGGATATGGGAAACTCGACTCCGGAACCCCTCATGGCATCATGCCGGACGTATTTTAGCAATTGCTCGAGTTCTTGCTGCGCCCTACCGCGATACTTATCCACCGATCCAACGAGCAGCGGAGCCAGCCATGCACACATGATGCGATCGCGCCCCATACCATTCCCATTTTCGCGGGGCTGTTCTGCGATACTTTCCACACGCGCTCCGGTTTTTCTCCGGTTCCCGTCTTTCTTGCCCTTTTTGATATCGGTAGGCTTTTCGGGCGGTTTGATGAGCCATCGCGCGCTGTCAAGACTATCCTGAAGGAGGTGGAAGGAGTCGTCGCCGCCGGCTCCGATTTCCTGTGCGACCGTTAGCCGGATGGAATAGGACTCGTCGAGACAACCGATTTTGAGTAGCTGCCGGTAGGCGGGCTCTGGAAGGCGCGGCTCGGTCTTCCGCCGCTCGGTGAGCGTCCGCACCGCATCGCCGAACCGCAATACAAGCCCAAGCTTGGCCTCGTCGAGGGTACGCTGATCCCCGCCGCGGATGTCGGCCCAGCGGTCTGCGACACTCTGTGTGATGCCTTGGTGATCGGGCTTGGCGAGGAAGCTGTCGATCTCGAGCGCAGCGGCATAGATGTCGAGGGCCTTGGCGCCATCTGTTGCGTCTTCAGCAGAGACTTTCAGCAGGTCACGGATGTACTGCACATCGCTGGCCGACGTGGCCGGAGCTGGCGGCGCGGTCCGGGATGCCTCCGCGTTGTTCGGCGTTGCCGTGTTCACAGGCACCGTTGCCGCCGCGGGAGAAGTCACGGCTGCCGCCGCGGGAGGAGTCACGGCTGCAGCCGCAGGAGGAGTCACGGTTGCCGGGGGGGCAGGCGCCTCTCGGCGTCGTCGTGACACCTGCGATGGCGGTGTTGCCCGCCCCGCCGGTAGTGGCAGTGGCGCGGCAGAGGTTTCAAGCTCGCGCGGCACCGGAGATTTCGATTCGGCAGCCACATTACGGGAGTACAGGACCAGTGCAATTAGAAACTCCCGTCCTGGGCTCTTCAGCGCGGCCCGCGCCTCGTCGTAGAACTTCTCGTCTTGCAAGGCGGTGCTCATGAAACGGGAGCCGATGTATGCCTCCATGATGCTGTGCGGAAAACGCAGACCATCGCCATGGGCTTCCACAAGCCCGAGCCGATCTGCCCACGTCACGGCAAGGCGCATGTCGAGGCTGCGCCCGGGCAGTCTGCCCGCTACCGCCTGCCGCACCGTTTCATCTATCTTCGGATACCGTGGCGAAGCCTTATCGCCGTATGTCTCTTGCCATCCCTTCGCGTAGTAGTCCTTGAACTTGACATCAATCGTGTCCTTCTTCAGCCCAATACAGGCGAGCGCCGACAGCCACCCGACGGCAGCCTCACGTTCTTGCCGGTCCAGGGGAACCGCTGCCTTCAGGTGGCCGTCGAGGAGCGCCTCCATCCACGTGTTGAGCAGGTTAAGCCTCAGCGCCGAGCGATCGAGGCCTCGCGTGTCCAGTTGCTTCTTTCGCTGACCTTGATCGACTGCCAGGTAATCAAGGCGCCCGAGCCGACCCAGCTGCCAAGTGATCTTGAGGTACAGCGGCAGCTCGGCCAATCCGGCCGTTTCGACGATCCATTCCAGGCGGCGCAGATCGTCGCCGCCGTAACCTTGGTCGATGTATTCGAGCGCGGCGTCTTCGCTTAGTGGTTCCAGCTCCATGATCGTAGCGTTGGCCCCCCGTAGCGGCTCATGCGGCCGTGACGCGATGATCAGTGGCAGCCTGAGTTCCTTTGCATGGTGGATCGCCAGCCGAACCAGGTTGTCACGGTCTTTGGCATTGTCCTCGCTGAGCGCCTCTTCCAAACCATCCGCAACGATGACGACCTGATCCTCCTTGCATAGTTGCCGCCAAACCTTCTCGGCCTCGCCAGAGGATAGCAATCTGTGTTCGGTCATGTTTTGGAACCGGCTATACGCCATTTTATGGAAATCGAGATCGTCCTGAGCATCTCGCAGCCGGATCGGAACCGGGATCGCGCGACGTTCGCCTAGCATTTGCGTCAGACGGACCAGAACCGCAGTTTTGCCCGTGCCCACGCCGCCGACCAGCAGGTGCGGGCGGCGGGTATCGCGATCACGTATGTCCTCCATGATCACATTGCACAACTCATCGCGGCCGACAATCTTGCCGATATCCCGGCTGGATGTCTGAACCAGATCGTGTGGCTTCTTCTTCGCGTCGCTGGCGACCGGCGCCTTCACATGACGGAGCCGGTAGAAGAGGAATACCGCGGATGCCAGCGCTACTGAAAGAAAGGGTATGAGAAATCCCGACACGGCCCCGCACGCGAGAGCAAGTCTGCCGCAGCGATTATTCAAACTGTTCAGGACACCTGACCGACCATATATCATCATGAAGAGCGACCAGACGATGGCCACCACAAGGAGCGCCGCCCCCAGGTAAGAAAAAGCCTCGAGGATCCTCACCCTGGATCTTCTCGGATTCCATTTCTCTGCCATGTTGATCGTCCCCACCTACCAGACCGGCGAATATTCTTTCCGCTGCCGGGCCAACCGGCGGCTGTCGGCTGCTCATCAACGCGGACCGCCGCAGACTGCCGCAGGCCGTCACCCTTACAGAGTCATCCCCTGACGCAGGAGATACGCGCGATTTCCCGAGGCATGCTGCCTGGCGGTGGCGCTGCAGCACCGCGAACTCTCAGCTCAGTGGCCCCGGCGAAGCCCCGCCCTTGAAGTGATCCCATACCCCACCCCCATGGGTGCCGCAATAGCTGCGCAAAGCAATTGTCGATCCGTTGTGGCCTCAGCACAAGATGTAATGCCCGGACGTCTTTGCTGCCGATTCAACGGCCGGAGTCTGTCTGGTTGATCACAGGCGGCGCGCGTGCGTGCTGCCTGTGATCAGGGCCACGCCAGGATGCCTGGGGTTACCCGGGCGATCCATCGCCGCGCGGCCGGGTTCACCGCCCCGGCGTCGTGACCCCCGAGTTGGGGTCATGACGCCCTGCGCACGGCCTGCTTATGATCTCCGGGTAACCACAGGCCGAGGACGGGCGTCTCTTGTTACCCCTGCCCAGGAGGGGGGGTTCCATGGTTAGGGGGAGAAGGGAGATGCCCGTCCTCGACGGCTCGATGGTACAGGTCCAGTTTGGTGGGCGCTGCCCGGTTTGCCTGTGCGTATTTTTCCCTGACCCGCCGCACGTACTGCTTGGCGGTCTCCTCGCTGATCCCCAGGCGCCGCGCCACCGATTTGATCGGCAGGCCCGTGGCGTATAGCCGCAGCGTACGGGTCTCTTGGGTGCTAAGCGCGGGCCGGTCCGGCGCGTCGTCCGTGGCGAAGATGTAGGCGAGGCGGGGCGATACCCAGTCCTTCCCGGCCGCCACCGCCAGAATGGCCGCCCGCAGCTCGGCGGCCTCCTCGTGTTTGAGGACGTAGCCGCGCGCCCCGGCGCGCATCGCGTCCCGGACCGCGGCCGGCCGGTCCGAGGCCGACAGCACCAGGACCGCCGGGCCCGCGGCGCTGATCGTGGTCACGTTCCGCTCGGCGCTCGTCCCGTCGCCGAGGTCCAGGTCAAGCAGGACCACGTGTGCGCGGCGCCCCGGCCCGGCGAGGACCGCGTCCACCGTGGTCGCGGTGGCGACGACCCCGATGCCGCTGCCCGGCACGGCGACCCAGCCGGTGATGCCGTCCAGGATGATCGGATGGTCGTCCACGACAGCCACGTCTACCCGAGCGGCACTCCCCTCGGCCCCGGCACCCCTCTCGGCCCCGGCACCCCTCTTGGCCGCGGCACCCCCTTCGCGTTCGGCACCGGTCATGCTGGCACCGCCCTCCGCCAGTGGACCTCCAGGCAGCCCGGCCCGGTGTCCTCGACCTCCAGCATCGCCCGCCACCCCGCCGCCGCGCACCCCCCGCGCCCCAGCCCGGCCACGTCGCGCGCCAGCCCGGCCACGTCGCCGTCGGGCGCCCGCTCGAAGGTCAGGAACAGCTCGGCCGCAACCCCGGACACCAGCACCGTGAGCACCACCGGTTGCGGCGGAATGGCCCGCAGAATACAGTCCACGGCAGCCACGGTCGCCCGCACCACATCCTCGCCCGGGCAACCCGGATCACCGACCACCTGGACCTCGACGGACACGTTTCGCGCCCGGGCGGCGCCAACGACCGGCTCCAGGCCGCCCACCAGCCCAGCGGCACCAGTCGTCCGGTCCACCAGGGCACGCCGCAGAGTCGCGGCATGCTCCGCGCACCGCCGGC
>Ga0126378_10001612_pt1 | contig 16721 bp, 9 predicted proteins | sample PanSoiMetPlot_23_FD_92587 | JGI IMG/M metagenome (GOLD analysis project Ga0126378, IMG submission 92587) | Tropical forest soil microbial communities from Panama - MetaG Plot_23 | ecosystem: Environmental > Terrestrial > Soil > Tropical forest > Bulk soil | place: Panama | collected 2016-02-17
GAGGAAGGTGAGCAGCGTCAGCCGAGGGTTGATCGCGATCATGAACGCCAGCGCGCCTGCCGTGTAGACCATCGTGTTGGCCGAATACATGATCGCCGGCCCCAGCAGCATGCGCACCGCATTCAGGTCGTTGGTCGCACGCGCCATAATGTCGCCCGTGCGATGTCGCTGGTAATAGGAATAGCTCAGACCCTCGAGCCGTTCGAACAGATCATTTCGCAGATCGAACTCGATATCGCGGGACACGCCGATCACAACCCAGCGCGTTAGAAATTGAAAGACACCCTTCGTGGCCGCGATCGCCAGCAGCATGCCTGCGTAGACCAGGAGTTTGTGCCGTGTGACACCTTGATTGAGATCGTCAGAGGCCTTGCCCAGCACCAGGGGAAACAGTACCCATATGCCATTGTGCAGGAAGACGCAAAGCGTGCCGAGCGCGTACGCCCAGCGATATCGCTTCACATAGGGAATCAGTGGCCGCAGACTCTTGGGAAACATGCAAGTTGAGTAGATGAAATTCTAGCAGCCAGGGTCGCAAGACTTTCCAAGTCAGGCGATTACGCGATGAAGCACTTCGATGATTCTCTGATTCATCTGTTCGTCTTTCACCGCGATGCGCAGAGCTTTGGATCCCAGGTTGGGGGAAATTTCGCCCGCGTCGCGAACATAGACGCCGTGCTCCCTGCAACGCCAACAGATTGTCGCTGCATCCGGCCCTTGTTCTGGCAGGTGGCACAAGAGGAAATTAGCCACAGACGGAATCACGTCGAATCCAAGCGAGCGCAAGGCAACGGCAAACCTTTCGCGGAGTTCCCGAGTTTCGCGGTAACGAGCTGCGTAGTATTCAGGATCGTCGAGTGCCCTGACGGCAGCCAACTGCGCCGGCAAACTGACCGCCCATGGAGGACTGATCTCTCGCAGCCTCGCCGCGATGTGCGATGGTCCACAGACGTATGCCGCGCGTACACCGGAGAGGGCGTACACCTTCGACATCGACTTGCACACGATGGTATTGTGGCTGGTTGCTGCGAAGGATTCGAGCGAAAGCTCAGACCCCACATAATCAACGTAAGTTTCGTCAATCCAGACCTGCGTCGAGACTGGAATGCGCTTAAGCACTAATTCGAGCGCCGGGCGCGGGACATATTGCCCCGTCGGACTATTAGGATTGACGATCACAACCAGATCGTACCGGGCACCCCTTAATCGGTCTTCCAGGACCTGCAGGTTCAACTGATAGTTTTCCGCTCTCACCAGTTTCAATCGATCAACCCGGCAGCCCACAATGCGCTCGGTGACGTGACCGTACTCCCCGTAAGTTGGATCAAGCAGAAGGACCGATGAGTCCGGTCTGAGCCACTCGCGAAAGGCAAGAAAGATCAGTTCCGAAGAACCTGCGGCTGGCACGATGCACTCCGTTGGAAGTCCGCGCGCCTTCGCCACGGCGCGAACGAAGCCGCTGCTGGCCGTTGGCGGCGAGGTACGCACGAGAAATGGAAGGTTTTGTTCGAGACTTGCGATTGCCCGTGGCGACGGCGGAAACCATGCATCGAGCACGTCGCCGTTGATAATGTCACGGGCGCGGCCGAGATTATCGAACGACTCCCCGATGGCTTCGAAAGAATCGCCTCCGTGGCGACAGGCCGCAATCGGCAGGAATGGCATGGCTAAACGCCACAGTGAATGGGACTTCAAATGACGTAAGGTATCCAGCCGTCGATTCGAGCTCTCACGCAACTCAGCAACGGTGGCAGTCAACAACTCGTAGGTAACGGCTCCTGACTGCGTGGAGCGGCCGAGCGGTTTCAATCCAGCCTTCAAATAGAGCCGCAAAACTTCTCGCCGCCCGATCGCCACGATACGCGTTCCTCCCTCAGTCTCGATCCAGCGCAGGGCCGCATGCATGAGCAAGGTAGCAATTGCGAGCCGGCGGCGTTCTGGAACGACGGTCAGAAGGCGCACCTCATAGACACCGTTGTCAAAAGCAAAAGGGAATACCTTGCGCTCGAAATACTTGTCCACCGAGTAGCGGTGCCCGGGAGGCGTAATGCTCACGAAACCGGCGATACGACCATCCACGCAGGCTTTTAGATAAAGGTTGTGGTGATCGAGGGCGTCTGTGAGTTGCTCACAGCCGGTGGGTTCATGCTGCCCGAGTTCCAGGGCATAGACCTGATGCCGGAGGCGGTATATTGCGGGTCGATCGGTGGCATCGGCGAGACATATTTCGATCCTTGGTGGGGCGTGCGAGGAAGCGACGGAATTGCTCAAAATCGAACTTGCCATGCCACGAGATTGTAGCGGATAAGCCCCGCAGTTCCATGCCTCCCCCCAAAGATGCGGCGCAGTCTTCAGAAGCTTCGATACAGCATCTGCCCAATGCCGCCTTGCTGCGTGCGCGTGATCAGAAGTACAACCAGCAACGCGAGTGCATAAACAGCAGGAAGCCAGAACCATCGCAAACGCGCGATCATGCCCACAATTCCCGAACGTTCGCGAATTGCCTCAGAGGCATCGCGGCTGAGCGCATCACCAACCAACATGACGATTCCATATCCTGCTGCCAGCACTGCGATCAATAGGTGAGGCTTGAAGTGAGGAAATGAGCTCCGTATGTTTCGGGCGAGGCAAACGGACCTGAGATGTTGACTGGGAAAAACACCATGTAACAGCGCGAACTCGGCGAACGTTGCATCGAGATCTTGCTCGCGATAAAGATCGAAAAGGTAGCTCATCGCCTGGAAGGTCCAGAAGGAGATCCCAGGCGGAAGTGCTGTACGGCCAACCTCTTCAAGCGCAGCGGGGAAAATGCGCGCCGTGGTTTGCGGGACGTACTTAAAGACGCCAAGCAGAGCAAGATTGAAGGCGATGCCGAGGGAGAGCGGCAACCAGTGGGGCTTGGCCCGAAGCCATTTTCCAAACATGAAATTGATGCCGATCGATGTCAAGAGGACAGCGCCAAACCAAGGCTGCCAAGTCAGATAAAGGGCCATGCTCGACGTCAGCAACTCCTTCAGAGAAGGGAGGCACGAACTGAGTGAGGAGCGGAAGCATGTTTTTTCAGGCACCGGATGCTATGCGCTGCTCTTCCTGGTTTGCGTTGTGGTGTTCGCGAAAGTGCGCTCGCGACTCGTACGGCAGGCGGTTTTGCTGACGACGTATCCCTTCCCCCAAAAGCGAGGCCTATGCTGCGCTTCTGGCGCACGTTCCGGCGAAACAGTGATTTCAGGCCAACTCCTTTCCCCAGTCCACTGTCTGTTTCGACAGCATTCCAATGCTGCAAACGCGCCTATCCTCAGGGCTCAGTCCGGAGGACCCCGCACTGTTCACGTCTCGGATTTCTTGCTTGACAGGAGGCAGGCCATGACCCGGCGCTGTTCAATTTTCCTGGTGGTCTTTCTCGCAGGGGCTTCCGTCTTTGCAGCCACCAATCCTAATCAGACGATCGACCGCATCATCGTCAAGGAGCGTGCGCTCGCCGAAACCATTCGAGGCTACAGCCCGATGGTGGAAACCTATCTTCAGCGCATGCAGCCCGATACGGCTCTGGGATTCGTTCCCAGTGAGGATCACTACTTTCTCGGACGCGTGCAGTTCCATCCGTCGAAGGAAGAGTTCTATCTCGACAAGCACCTGGTTGAGCGTATGGCCGGGGCGTTCTCGAAACTTTACTCGCTCAGTCCGGTTGGGTTTTCCAGCATGATCTTCGTCGACCGAATCGGCTTCGACCGCAAGAACTACCGTTTCCGTCCCATGCATGGCGAATTTCTTGGAGAAGTGAAGTGCCTGGTGTTTGAGGTGAGCCCGGCCAAAGCGCACAGCAACCGCTTCCGGGGAGCAATCTGGGTTGAGGATGAGGGATATAACATCGTCCGCTTCAACGGAAGCTACGGCACATTCCACATCGACAGCTGGAGAATGAACCTCCGCCCCGGCGTCTGGCTGCCAGCCGTCGTGTATTCCGAGGAGTTCGATTCCAACAAGCCACAAACCGGCAGTCCTCGCGTGAAAGCCCAGACGCGTCTGTGGGGATACAACATGGCGGCCGCAGGTCATGAATCAGAGTTCGCCGAAATCACCGTCGATCCCGGCGCCGCCAAGGACTCGTCTCCTGCCCCAGATAAGAGTCCGCTTGATATACAGCGCTCGTGGCAGCGCCGCGCGGAAGATAACGTACTCATCAAGCTGGAGGAACTCGGGCTGATTGTCCCCGAAGGCGAAGTAGACAAGGTCCTGCAGACGGTAGTCACGAATCTGGAGGTGACCAACAAGCTCGAACTCGATCCCGAGGTGCGTTGCCGGATTATGCCGACAACGCCCATCGAGGTGGCCACGATCGGCCACACCATTCTGGTCAGCCGCGGCTTGCTGGATGCCTTGCCCAACGAACCCGCGCTGGCGGTCATCCTGTCGCATGCGCTGGCTCATGCCGCGCTGGGGCACGATCTCGACAGCAGCTTTGCCTTCAACGACCGCATGGTGGTACCGAGCCTCAAGCAGCTACCACTGTTCGATTTCAAGCACAACCCCAGCCAGGAAATCGCCGCCGACGCGCTCGCGCAAAAGCTTCTGGCCGGCTCTCCTTATAAAGACAACCTGACAGACGGTGGCCTCTTCTTGAAGGCTCTCGGCAAATACGGACGCAGAGTTCCGAATCTGGTGCACGCGAATCTCGGCGAGAGTCTCGTCGAGCAGAATCGAATCACATTCATGTGGCAAGTGGCCGAGAAAGCGCCGCGCCTCGAACTCGACAACCCGCAGCAGATCGTTGCTCTGCCGCTCGGCAGCCGCGTGAAGCTGGATCCCTGGACAGGCCAACTGAAGTTTGTGAAAGCTACTCCGCCGCGCATCTATTCGGCCAAGGACAAGCTGGCGCTCGAGGTCACACCGTTCTCTCCATACCTGACGCGTCTGAACATGGCGAACAATAACGATCCTCCACCGGTCGCAGGCCAGGATCGCTGAAGCTTGTGTAGGAGGCATTCCTCCGCCCGTGGTGCTGATGAAAAGTGCGGCACTTGGTATTTTGCTGAGGGAATCATCAGGACGCAGATCTGTCTGGCGGGCCCGCATCCAACGCGCGTGGACGAGCACACCCACTGCGCCGAGTGTCACGCCGACCATGCTGCTGGGGATCACGTGCATCCCGCGCTAAAGAGCGGTTGCACCGCATGCCACGAAATTGGAAACCACGATGACGCAAGCTACTTGCCGTGCTGACGAGAGAGTCCGATGGATGTCACAAATGCCATCCATCGGCCGCCGTGGCGCACCCACACTTTCCTATGCCTCTGGCATGTGCACCCGCTGTCACGATCCCCACGCTTCTCGATATCCGAGACTCTTGCGGGCAAAGGTAAACGACGTCTGTCTCGATGGCCATCTGCAGGGCGGGGCAAAAAGCGTCTCGCGCTACTTGCCGAACGATTGAACTAAGTTCCGAATATCGCTACGGACATCCCTACACCCGCCATCCGGTAACCGGATCTCCCGATCCGTTCGTCGGCGGGGAGATGTCGTGCATCAGTTGTCGCCAACCCACGGAGGAAACAAACTGCATCAGTTGAAGATGGGTGCAGCGATCCCAGAAGATGCGCTGAATCACTACACCGCGACGCGAGACATGTGCGAGAAGTGCCACATGAGACTGTGGGGTTGGACCGATCGGCATCGAAGCGCCGCAAGAAATGAACCTGTCATTCCGAGCGCAGCGAGGAATTCTACGGCGGCACCAATTGCGCGTAGGGATGATTGGTCCGAGGAAAGCCGCTTCTCCCTCTCCCCTCTTATGGCGACACAAAAATCTTCAGGCTAGCCTGCTACGTGATGCTGACTTCTGTATACGTCCCGTACACTTGCCGCAAAGCCTCGCAGATCTCGCCGACAGTCGCATAGGCCCGGACCGCGTCAATGATGGAAGGCATGGTGTTCATCGATGAGACCGTGCCGTTCGAAGCTGCCCTCGGTTCCTGCGCCGCTGCTTTTTTTAGAGCGTCGAGCGCACGGCGCACATCTTCATTCGAGCGGCGGGAGCGCAGGTTCTTCAGCTTCTCCGATTGCTGCCGCGCCACCGTCTCGTCGATGTACAGAGTCTGCGGCGGCTCTTCCTCGATCGTGAAATCGTTCACGCCCACGATGATCTTTTCTTTGGCCTCAACCGCACGCTGATACTGATACGCCGATTCGGCAATTTCCTTCTGCGGGTATCCGCGCTCGATGGCTTTGACCATGCCGCCCATCGCGTCCATCTTCCCGAAGTAGTCGAAGGCGCCGTTTTCCATCTGCAAGGTCAGGTTCTCGAGGAAATAGGAACCGCCCAGCGGATCAACAGTCTGCGCCACTCCAGACTCGTACGCGATGATCTGCTGTGTACGAAGCGCGATGCGCGCCGCTTCCTCGGTGGGCAGAGCCAACGCTTCGTCGTAGGAATCCGTATGCAGCGACTGCGTGCCACCCAGCACAGCCGCCAATGCCTGCAACGCCACACGAGCAATGTTGTTCATCGGTTGCTGCGCCGGGAGCGACACTCCGGCAGTCTGCGTGTGGAATCGCATGAGCCAGGTGCGCTGATTCTTCGCCCCGAAGCGGTCCTTCATCACCCGATACCAGATCTTGCGCGCCGCCCGGTACTTGGCGATCTCCTCAAAGAAGTCATTGTGCGCGTTGAAGAAAAAGCTGAGCCGCGGTCCAAATTCGTCAACGTCCAGGCCCCGCCGCCGCGCCCATTCCACGTACTCGACGCCGTCATACAGAGTAAACGCCAGTTCCTGCAGTGCGGTCGATCCGGCTTCGCGGATGTGGTATCCGCTGATCGATATCGTATTGAAGCGCGGAGTAAACTTCGATCCAAACTCGAATGTGTCGATCACCAGCCGCATCGACGGCGCCGGTGGATAGATATACTCCTTCTGCGCGATGTATTCCTTCAGGATGTCGTTCTGAATTGTCCCGGAAATCTTTTTCCAATCCGCGCCCTGCTTTTCGGCGACGACCAGGTACATCGCCCACAACACCGAGGCCGGCGAATTGATGGTCATCGAGACGGTAGTCTTCTCCAGATCGATGTCGTTAAAGAGAATCTCCATGTCTTCGAGTGAGTCGATGGCCACACCGCATTTGCCAACCTCGCCTTCGCTGGCTGCATGATCGGAGTCATAACCCATGAGCGTGGGCAAATCGAACGCGACAGAAAGTCCGCTCCCGCCGTGCTCGAGCAAATACTGGTAGCGCCGATTCGTCTCTTCGGGCGAAGCGAACCCGGAGAACTGGCGCATCGTGAACATCTTGCCCCGATACCCGGTAGCGTGAATGCCGCGTGTAAAAGGCACTTGCCCGGGATAGCCGAGGTACTTCTCCTCACTCCAGTCGGAAGGCAGATCGGCCTGCGTGTAGAGCCTCCGAATCGGCAGTCCGGAAATCGTGGTAAACCGGGCGTTGCCATGCTCATCGACGTTGACGCCGCTGGGCGCTCCAATCGACCGCTCGGGAGTCTTCTCGAGCGTCGGCGCAAGCGCCTTCTCAGCCCAGCCCTTCTCGCCCTCGGACGGACGACGGCTTTCAAACACGTCGGCGATCGGACTCTCGGCGACGGCCGGTTTTTTCGACTGCTTGTTATCCATGCGAACCCCAGTGACCTATTTTGATGATAGGGAAGCAGGTGCAGTTCGAGCAAGGCGGATGGAAGGTGGTCAGAACGACCGGTCGGTTTGGAATTCATCCGCCGAAGAACAGTACCCGATGATGTCATCCTGCGGAGGGCGTAAGCCCTCCGAAGGACCGTACGACTGTGTGCGTTAGCAATACAGCCAATGAGATCCTTCTGCAGCGCATGCAGCGAAGCAGTTCCCGTCCATGGCAACTGTAACGCACGTTGTCGCAAGGTCCTTCGCGCCGGCTTCTCCGCCACTCAGGATGACTTCGTGGTTTTCCGACGAGAGATTTCCCACGCTTTCGCGTATTTCCACGAAACGTACACAGCGTGGTACAGATGCAGCAGCAATCCCTCACGGCCATCGAGGAACCCAAGTCGCAAGAAATAGTTGTAGATGAAGGTGAACACCGGCCGCAGGACGATGTTGATGAAGCTGAACCGAACTGGTCCCTTGGCCACAACCATCTCGGCCCCAAGCGAAGAGTAGCGATTCATGTGCTCGATGTAGTCGGAGAGCGTGGGATAGGAGTGATGGAGAAGAGCGCCTCGCTGCATTGCACTCGTGTTTCCGGTGACGCGCACATCTTCGTGAACGGGCCGATCCTCGAACGTGCCACTTCCTCTTCGAAATAGTCGAAGTTTTGCATCCGGCCAGAAGCCACCGAATCGAACTCGGCGCCCTAGATAGAAATTCTTCCGCGCAATATAGAATCCGTTCAGAGCCTCTTCATCCCATCCGTATCTCGTGCCGCGCTCGCGCAGCTCTTTCGAATGAGGGTCATCATCCCCAAGGAAACCCTGCTTCTCCCATTCGGGTATCGCGTCCAGAAGCCAAATAATTTCCTCTGACAAAGCTGGTTCGACTTCTTCATCAGCATCCAGACTTAGGGTCCAGTCTCCGTCGGCTTTCTCAAGCGCAGAATTCTTCTGCGCCGCAAATCCCTTCCACCCCTCGACGAACACCTTCGCCCCGAACGATCTCGCGATCTCGACCGTGCGGTCGGTCGAGCCCGAGTCGACGACGATAATCTCTCCCTTGCCGTCGGCGACCAGGGGCTGCACACTCTTAAGCGTGCGGCCGATGTTCGCTTCCTCATTGCAGGTGATGATGACGACCGAGAGTTGCATGGAGAACCCGGAATTGTCTCACAGAGAGCGCTGGGCAAATGAGCTATGAGCAATGAGTTGCGGCGTTTCGATCACTGCTCATTGCCCACTGCCACCTTCTGACTTCGCATCGCCTCGTAAATCAAAAACACAATCAAGACCACCAGCTCCGGCTCAATCGGATGCCGATACCTTGCGTGCGGGAAGACGAAGTAATAAACCGTTGGATAGGTGAGCACCAGTCCTGCAAACAGCCACGCTGCTGGGCGCTTCTGCCGCACCGCACGAACAAGGCCCCACAAGGCCAACACCGACGTCGCAAGAAATGCTGACGTGCGAAAATCCACCGGCGAAACGCTGTTCGTCTCCCGCGGCACGCCGTTCCAGTAATAGAAGAGCCGCTTCAGGCTGATCACGAAAAATCGTCCCGGATGCTCACCAACCCATGCGAACGCCTCCCGCTTGCACGCCTCCGCGTAAGCAAGTTCGCCCAAACTCTGAAACTTTTCCAGCTCTCCGTGGTTGAGATTGGGTTGCAGATAAGCCATCAACATTCCGTCAGCGGCCTTCCAGTTGCCCAGGCGGAACTGCAATCCGAAATCATCGCGGATGAAGACGAAGCGTCCAAAAACTTCATAATTCCGGACCAGCCACGGCGAGAGCGCTAACCAGAAGAACACGGACGCGATTACGACTCCGCTCAGTGAACTCAGACCTCGGCGGTATCTCTGCCGCCAGATCCACAACCCGCAGAAGGGAAGGAACGCGAGCATCGTAGGATTGGCCAGCGCACCGATCCCGTACAAAGCGCCGAAGATTGCCCACCCTTGCCACCCCCGCCAGTCCTGCAATTCGAGCGCAAGGAGAAAGATGCAGGCGAGAATGAACGGTGTGAACGTCGTGTCCCAGATCCAGTGAATCGACCAGTACCACACGTAGGGATTCAATCCCCAGGCATAGGCCGAGCATTTTGCAATGCCTTCGCCGCATGCTTGCCGCGCGATGAGAAATACAGGAATGCACGTCAGCGTCGCGAACAGGCTATTGATGCTCAGCAGCACCCACGCCGAAGCCCGCGAATAGACATCAAAAAGCTTAAACACTCCTCCGATCAGAAAGGGATATAACGGCGGTTCCCATGCGCTCGGGCCGGTGTTGCCTTCGTATGGATTGCTGAAGCCCTGGCCCAGAGCGATCGATCGCCCGATGCGGCCCATCTCCCATCCGAATTCGAAGTTGTTGTTCCCAGGACGGGTTCGATATTGATGGAAGATGCCAATCGAAGCGACTTGCAGCACGAAGGAGAGCGGCAAGAGCCAAGCGAAGAATTTCGGCAGCCGCCGTGGAGTTCTCCCCATCGCACCGTAGTGTATCAGCCGATTCGAGGAGCGGCACTCTTCGCGCAGCGACAGTTCCCTGCGACCTCTGCGGCTTAGAACCTTACCGAAGAGGTCGCTAAGTTCACCGCGAGACGCTACTGCCCCGGCTGCGTCGGCGGAATGGACGGACTCGACGGCTGCGCGCCCGGCGGTACGTCTTGCCGTGGCGTCACGTATGGCACGGTCGGCAGCTTCGTGACTTGCCCGCGGATCGCATCCGTAACGTCGATGTGCGCATGGTCCAGCAGCAATCCGGTCGCGCGATCCAGTTCCAGCCGGGACTTCTCGTACGCCGCCTTCGCGGAAACCAGATTCGATTCGCCGGTAGTCAGCGTCGCGGCGTCCTGCAGGATCGTGACCTGCGTAGTCAGTCCGACTTTCAGCTTCTGCTGATCGGCGTCCAGCGTCTGTCGGGCGAGATCGACTGCGGACTGCGCCGCCTCCACGGACGCACGATTTTGCTTCACATCAAATTGTGCGTTGCGCACTTCGATCCGAACCTGGTTTTCCAGCTGATGCAGCCGCACCTCGGCCTGCCGATACTCGAGCTGCGCACGCACCTGGTTCGACTGCGCCAGGCGATTGCGAATCGGAATGTTCAGCGAGAGTCCCACCCCGCGGTCCGGCGCGGTGGAATTGACGAGTTGATTCAACGTGCCGCCATAACCCACGGAATTGGACGTCTGAAACGGCGGCGGGGCCTTCGCGGGATTGAAGCAAAAACTGCCGCTCGTCGTGGAGCAGGCTGGAACCGAAGGATTGACGTCTCCGCCAACACCCGAACCGCCATAGTAGGCATAAGCCTGCAGCGTGGGCAGCATCGAGTTCCGCACCGCACGGTTATTGATGTCGCGCGAATTCAGGTCGATGCGCGACTCCACCAGCTCCGCGCGATGTTGCAGAGCGTCGTTGATCAGATCCTGAATGGGCGTTGGCGGTTCCTCCTTCGGTACTTCCATCCCCGACGTGGGAATCACGTCCGCTTCCGCCAGTACCGGATCTTCAATACTCTTCGTGAGCGCGTTCTTCATCAGCAGTTCCTGCAGTTGCAGGTTGTTTTGTGCCACGATCAGATTCTGTTGCTGAGTCGCAACCGTACTCTGCGCGCTTACAACCTGAATCGGGGGCACGGTTCCGACCTGCGCCTGGCGTTTGGCATCGTCCAGTGCTCTCTGCCCGTATGTCAAAGCTTCCTGCTGTACGCGCACGTTCTCGAAGGCGTAGACCAGGTCCCAGTACATGTTCTCGATCTGATCTACCGTGGTGATCACCTGCAAACGGAAGGCAACGTCGGAAATCTCGCGGTTATTCTTGGCGATGCGGATGAACCGGGTATTAGGCAGGAATCCAAATCCCTGCAGCAGGTTTTGCGTGAAGCGGAATTGAAAGTTCGATCCCACTTGCGGTGTCAGCAGGCTCGTCGGATTATTGGTGGTCAGGTGAGTGTTGTTGAAGACTCCGCTCAACGCGCCGCCCCAGGTGAATCCCTGCACGTACCCGAAGTTCCAGGAATAGGTGTTCTGGGCCACCACGGGCACCGGGCTGAAGACGCTGACGGATTCCGTATTGTTCTTGTCGAGCTGTAGCGCCCCCGTCAGTGTGGGATCGTAGCTGCTGAGGGGCGATCCAATGCCAAGCGTGGAACTGACCAAGCCGAGGGTGCCTGATCCCGCGCCCCCAGCCGCAACCGTGGTTCCACCCGTTCCAGATCCTACGGTGCCGCCCAATCCCCCCACGCCACCGCCTGGCGTGTTCTGCACGATGCCGGTATTCACACCTAGAATACTGTTGCCGGACTTGGCCCGGAGCAGATCCGCTTCTGCGACGTTCAGGTTGTAGCGGGCAATCTCGAGATCGAGGTTGTTCTCAAGCGTGAGGGCGACCGCATCATCAATCGAAAGATAGATCTTGCCGTCGCGCATCATGGAATCGATTCGCGGCGAGTTTCCAAAAGTCGGCTGCGCGAGTTCCCGCGGCAGGTAGGGCTGCAACAGATGCGGAAAGGCTGAGCGCGGCTTCGAATAGTCGATCCGATGCACCGGTTCGGTTTGCGCGGGCTGCGGCGAGGCGGGAAGTGCTGCCTGAGACGATGCGGCCGGCGCGTTGTGTTGCGCTCTTACCACCACTGGCACGGTCGCGAACAGAAGTGCCGCGACGCCCCCCTTTCGCAGCCATAACGCAGAAATCAGACGTGGAAAGAACATTGGATTCTCCTTGCAGGGAAAATAGCGCTGTAACATTTCAGGATCAGAAAGCAGAAAGCCAATCTTGAATGCAGACAACAGAAAACCGTCTCTTCAATCTTAGCGGGAGAAGTTTCGCGGAATTCGTGCAGGATTGTAAAGAATTGTGAGGAAAAGAAAACGCCGCTATCTGCGGATAGCGGCGTGATTGCGTTATACGAACAGCGTTACTGCTGTGGCTGCGGGTTTGGCGTTTCCGGGGTTACGGTCGGCAATTCGCTGCGCGGCGCCACGTAAGGAACGTTGGGCATGTGCGTGACTTGTCCACGGGCCGCATCGTCGATGCTGATACCGTGGTGATCAAGCAGCGTACCGGTTGCACGGTCCATCTCGACCCGGGATTTCTCGTAAGCAGCCATCGCCGACATAAGCGTCGATTCCGCCGTGGCCAGTGCGCTTCGGGTCTGCAGAACCGCAGTGGTCGTGGAGGTGCCGAATTGATACTTCTTCTGCTCGGCATCGAGCGATTGACGCGCATAGTCCACGGCAGCTCTGGCCGAGGCCACGCTCGCCCGGTTCTGCTCCACCGCAAACTGCGCCTGGCGGACTTCGATGCTCACCCGGTTTTCCGTCTGCTGCAGCGCCATCTGGCCCTGCCGATATTCCAACTCGCCGCGGATTTGCACTGCCTGTGCGGCGCGGTTCCGTAAGGGAATATTGAGTTGCAGGCCGACGCCTTTGTCAGGGGCGGTCGAGTTCACCATCTGGTGCAGGGTGTCCGCGTAGCTTACGGAAGGCGCCAGCGGAAATTGGCTGAGTGCCGGGTTCGGGTTGGCCGACGCGCAGAACTGCTGATCGGGAGTATGGCAGAGACTCTCCGGACTCTGCGAGCCGCCTAGCCCCGCCCCGCCGTAATAGGCGAACAAATCCAGGGTTGGTAATAACAAACTGCGTAACGCTTTATTGCTTTGCTCCTGGCTGTTCAATTGGATCCGCGACTCGACCAGTTCCGGGCGATGCCGCAGTGCCTCATTGACGAGTTCCTCCGTAGGCTGAACCTGTTCGTTCTCCGGTACTTCCATGGTCGAAGTTGGAATCACGTCGGCATTGGCGAGAACTGGGTCGTGCAGACTGCGGCTGAGCGCGTTTTTCATGATCAGCTGCTGCAGCTGGAGATTCGTTTTGGCAACGGTCAGAGACTGCTCATCGGCCGCCACAGTACTCTGCGCCCGCACGGCCTCGATCGGAGCCAGGCTCCCAATTTCCACCTGCTTCTTCGTATCAGAGAAAGTCTTTTGAGAGAAAGCCAACGACTCCTGCCGCACTCGCATGTTCTCGTACGCATAGACCAGATCCCAGTACATGTTTTCGATCTGATCGACGGTCGTGATGATCTGTAAACGGAATGCGACATCCGAGAGCTCGCGGTTATTTTTCGCGATGCGAATAAAACGGGTGTTGGCGGGCAGGCCAAAGCCCTGCAACAGGTGCTGCGTCAGTTTGAATTGAAAATTGGAGTTCAACGCCGGGCTCACCGACTGGAAACCACTGTTCGACGTCGCCCGGCTATTGCTGAACCCGACGGAAACGTTGGTGCCCCAGTGGAAGCCCTGTATGTACTGAAAATTCGCCGTGGTCGTTCCCTGGTAGCTTCCCTGAAACGGACTGGTGGGAATGAAACTGGCGTGATCGCTTTGGAAAGTCCCGGTAATTTCCGGATCGAAGCTGGTGATAAGCGGCCCAAAGAGTCCACCAGCAGTGGAACCGACAATACCGCCGACGCCCACGCCGGCTCCACCCGCTCCAAGAGAGGTGCCACCCGTGCCGGTACCCACCTGCGACCCGATTCCGCCCACGCCGCCACCCGGAGTGTTCTGAACAATTCCGGTAGGAGTACCCAGAATCTGAGCGCCGGCTTTGGCCCTAAGAACGTCGGTATCCGCGATGTTCAGGTTGTACCGCTGGATGGCTATATCGAGATTGTTTTCGAGAGCCAGGGCAATGGCATCATTCAATGACAGAGACAGTTTGCCGTCCTTCATCAGCGAATCAATCCGTGAGGTGTTGGCAAGATTCGGCTCCGCTACACTCCGCGGCTTGTAGGGCGCGATGGGATTGGGAAAATGCGACGCCGGCTTGGTGAAATCCACAACCGGCCCATGAATGACATTCTGAGTATTTTGCGGGGTCGGCGCTGCTGGGGGTCCCTCCTGTCCCCAACAAGCCATGGTCAGCGTCGCCAAAAAACTTGCCGTGGCGGCGAGCCGGATTGTCGAGCTCATAGGTGCAAATGGCATCTACTCATCTCCGATCGTAAAAACCACGTTGATTAAGGCTTTGTTACGAAAAAACAGGTTCTTCCCTGATTCAACCGTTCGACCCGTCTTAAAAATAATTCTGCTCAGGCATTGATACGCAAAGAAGCGGTGGAAGGTTCCTCAAAGCTGGGACGAAAACGGCCTTCCTCCGTCCCGCTCTTGCACTTTGCTGGCGGACGTACGGGATTCCCGCCCCAGCCTCATGAGAAGCGGTCTTACTCGAAGCCAGGATTCTGTGAAAACGGTTTAGTATATCTGACCGAACCCCGATATGCCCTCTGGTCTCTGCCACGTCGAACAGGATCGCCTGCATGAGCGTAAGTGAGTTCGATGAGTCGAGTACGCCGCCGGACTCGAAAATTCGAGTGCGGAATCTCAAATTGATCCTCTCTTATGATGGGTCGGAATTCTCCGGATGGCAGGTGCAGCCTGACGCAGCGACCGTGCAGGGGACACTCGCCTCGGCCATTGGACGAGTTACCGGCGAAAAAGTGTTGCCCCAGGGCTCCGGCCGCACCGACGCGGGAGTGCATGCGCTCGCGCAAAATGTGACATTTGTCACATTTTCGCCCGTGCCCACCGAAAATTTCCAAAAGGCACTGAATGACATCCTGCCCGTCTCGGTGCGGGTGCTCGAAGTGAAAGAAGTGGCGCCTGAGTTCCACGCGCGCCATTCGGCCCGGGGAAAAACGTACCGATATCGCATCTATCGCGGTCCGATCTGCCCGCCGTTCCTGGCGCGCTACGTGTGGCACTACCCGTATCCGCTGGATGAAGAGAAAATGACGCTGGCGTCGGCGCGGGTCGTGGGCGAACATGACTTCACTTCCTTTGCGGCGGTCGATCCGGAACGGAGCAGGGAAGGTGAACCGGTCGACAATGTGCGCACGATCTTTTCGTCCGCATGGGAGCGGACAGGGGATGAGTTCGTGTACACCGTTCGTGGTTCAGGATTCCTGCACCATATGGTCCGCAATCTGGTAGGCACGTTTATTCTGGTCGGCAGAGGAACGCTGCCAGTCGATGAGGTGACCCGAATCCTTGAAGCACGCCAACGCTCCGCGGCAGGCGCCACAGCGCCGGGCGCAGGCCTATACCTCGTAGGCGTGGATTATGAGAAGCTCGCGTAGGGACTGCCGCCTCGGCTGTCCGCGGAGCAAAGCTCCGCAGCAGGAGCGTATCGCAAGCAGCAGAGCGTTTCTGCAACCGACTGCAGGCGCGGCACCTGAAACCCGACTCGGATGGCGCAGGACTTGGGTGTCAAAATCTGGATGGTGCCTGGGGTGTCCCAAGTCGTGGGTGGCGCAGCGCTTCAGTACTGCGGTTTGCGCTCCCTGTAATTGGGGCTTTAGCCCCCGAGGTCGACTCTTTCACCCAGTTGAAATACGTTAAAGTTTACGATTCCTGCATTACCATTTCACCATGGCCACTGATCTGCAAATCGCCGCCAGCTCCATTACCTGCCGCAATCCCGCGACCGGCGAAGTCCTGCAGGAACTGCAGTGCGCCACCGATCGCGAAATTGTCGCGGCCGTAGAACGCGCTCGCGCCGCTCAGCCCGCATGGGCACTTCTAGGCCTAAGACGTCGTCTCGCAATCATCCGCGAGGTTCAACGGAACCTTCACGCGCGAAAGTCAGAAATTGCGGACGCGATCACCCGCGAAGCCGGCAAGCCCGTGGCCGAAGCGCTCGTTACCGAAGTTCTGGTCGTCCTCGACGCCGCCCGCTTTCTGATTGGCAACACGTTTCCTCTGCTCCGCGACGAATCTCTGCCTCACGGCAACATCGCGACCAAGCTGAAAAAAGGACGTCTCGTTCGCGAGCCGTACGGAGTCATCGGCATCATTTCCCCGTGGAACTATCCGTTCTCGATTCCGGCGACCGAAACGCTGGCGGCGCTTGTGGCCGGCAATACGGTTGTGCTGAAGCCTTCAGAACTAACGCCTCTGGTCGCGCGGGAACTCGCGTCGCTGCTCCACGCCTCCGGTGTACCGCACGACGTATTTCAAGTTGTGGTTGGTGAGGGCCCAGCCGGAGCCGCGCTGGCGCGCTCGCCCATCGACAAACTGGTCTTCACCGGCA
>Ga0126378_10001614_pt1 | contig 16717 bp, 17 predicted proteins | sample PanSoiMetPlot_23_FD_92587 | JGI IMG/M metagenome (GOLD analysis project Ga0126378, IMG submission 92587) | Tropical forest soil microbial communities from Panama - MetaG Plot_23 | ecosystem: Environmental > Terrestrial > Soil > Tropical forest > Bulk soil | place: Panama | collected 2016-02-17
GCGAGCCGGACGTTCTGCCCGCGCCGGCCGATGGCGAGGCTCAGCTGATCGTCGGGCACCACCACGTCGATGCGATGGGCATCCTCGTCCAGCACCACCTTGGCCACCTCGGCCGGGGCCAGGGCATTGACGACGAAGGTCGCCGGATCCGCCGACCAGGGAATGATGTCGATCTTCTCGCCCTGCAGCTCGCCGACCACCGCCTGGACGCGGCTGCCGCGCATGCCGACGCAGGCGCCCACGGGGTCGATGGAGCTGTCATTGGAAATGACCGCGATCTTCGCCCGGCTCCCGGGATCGCGGGCCACGGCCCGGATCTCGATGATGCCGTCATAGATCTCCGGCACTTCCTGGGCGAAGAGCTTGGCCATGAATTCATTGCGCGTGCGCGACAGGAAGATCTGGGGGCCGCGCTGCTCCTCGCGCACGTCGTAGATCAGGGCACGCACCCGGTCGCCGGCGCGGAAGGTCTCGCGCGGCAGCAGCTCGTCGCGGCGCAGAATGCCTTCGCCGCGCCCGAGATCCACGGTGACATTGCCGAACTCGACCCGCTTCACCAGGCCGTTGACGATGTCGGCCTTGCGGTCCTTGAACTCCTCGAACTGGCGCCGGCGCTCGGCCTCGCGCACCTTCTGCACGATGACCTGCTTGGCGGTCTGGGCGGCGATGCGGCCGAAATCGATGGGCGGCAGCTCCTCGATCAGGAAGTCGCCCAGCTTGACGCCCGGATTGCGCGCCGTGGCGTCGGCGGGCGAGATCTGGGTGAACTCGTTCTCGATCGGATCGGCGACCTGGCGGAAGCGGGCGAGCCGGATCTCGCCGCTCTTGCGGTCGATGGCGGCGCGGATGTCGTGCTCATGGCCGTATTTGGCGCGGCCGGCCTTCTGGATGGCCTGCTCCATCGCCTCCAGCACCTCGTCGCGCTCGATGCTCTTCTCGCGCGCCACGGCATCGGCGACCTGCAGCAGCTCGTGACGGGTTACGGTCAGATTGGTATCCATTGTCGTCCTCGGTCAGTTCCGTTTCGCATCGGCCGCGGCTGCGGCGATCAATTCGTCCGTCAGCACCAGCTTGGCCTTGCTGATCTCCTCGAGCGGCAGGCGGAACTCGCCGGCCGGCTCGACAACGCGTACGCATCCATTCTCGACCCCGCCGAGCCGGCCGCGAAAGCGGCGGCGGCCGTCGACGGGCTGGCGCAGCTCGAGGCGGGCCTCGAACCCGGCGAAGCGCTCGTAGTCGGCCGGGCGCAGCAGCGGCCGGTCGATGCCGGGGGAACTCACCTCCAGCATGTAGGCCCCCTCGACGGGGTCCTCGACATCGAGCAGGGCGGACAGCACCCGGCTGATCTCGGCGCAGTCCTCCACCGCCATGGCCCGGCGGTCGACCCGCTCCGCCATGATCTGCAGTGTCGGACGTCGGTCGCCGCCGCCGAACTGGACGCGAACCAGTTCATAACCCATGCCGTTCAGAGTCGGCTCAACCAGCCGCGCGATCTCCGCCGTCTTGTCCAAAGTCGCCTTTCATTCAAAGAGCAGGGACCAATAAAAAAGGCGGGCCGTTGGCCCACCGTTTCTTATTTTTGGTCTCGCTGATCCGTCGAGACTATGATTGCGCGGAATATAGGGATTTTCCCCGCTGCCGCAAGCCCAAATTGCGGGCCCGGCGGCGCCGGGAAGCCGCCTTCGCCTAGACCTTCTGCTCGGCCCTTCGGGCCTCGATGGCATCCCAGATCAGTTCCTCCAGCCGGGTGCCGTCGAAGCGGTTGATCTCCTGGAGCCCCGTGGGCGAGGTGACGTTGATCTCCGTCATGTAGTCGCCGATCACGTCGATGCCGACGAAGATCAGGCCGCGCTGCTTCAGCGCCGGCCCGATGGCGCTGCAGATATCGCGCTCGCGGTTCGTCAGCTTCGCAGGCACGGGCCGGCCGCCGGCATGCATGTTGGAGCGCGCTTCGCCCGGCGGCGGCACGCGGTTGATGGCGCCCACCGCCTCGCCATTGATCAGAATGATCCGCTTGTCGCCCTGACGGACCTCCGGGAGATAGCGCTGGACGATGACCGGCTCGCGATAGAGCTGGGTAAAAAGCTCGATGAGAGCGTTCAGGTTCTCGTCACCCGGCGCGATGTGGAACACACCGGCCCCGCCATTGCCGAACAGGGGCTTCACGATGATGTCCTTGTGCTCCTCGCGAAAGGCGCGGATCTGGCGCGGGTCGGAGGCGATCAGCGTCGGCGGCATCAACTCGTGGAAATGCGTGACGTAGAGCTTTTCCGGCGCGTTGCGCACATGGACCGGATCGTTCACCACCAGCGTGGCGGGATGGACATGCTCCAGCAGATGGGTGGCAGTGATATAGGCCATGTCGAAGGGCGGATCCTGGCGCATCAGGATCACATCGAGGGCCGCCAGGTCGATGACGTCGGCTTCTCCGAACCGGTAGTGATTGCCGCGCTCGCGCTTGAGCTGGAGCGGCCGGGCGGTCGCGAAAACGCGGCCGTCGCGCAGGAACAGATCGCGCGGCAGATAGTGAAACAGGCTGTGGCCGCGCCTGAGGGCCTCCAAGCCGAGCACGAAGCTCGAATCCGCATCGATGTTCACGGTCTCGATGGGATCCATCTGGATGGCGACGGCAAGGCTCATGGGAATCCTGCGACTGACTTGAAAATTCACCCCGGCGAAGAGAGGGCGCTACCCTCCTTCAGTTCAAGCGGCTGCGCAACTCCCGAAGCAGCATCTCGGCACGCTGCCCGAGGCTCTCGCCCACCGCGAGCCCGGAGCAACGCTCCAGCGCCTCCATGGCTGCCCGAAGCTTGCCGAGGCCGGCATAATGCCCGCCCAGCTCGAACCAAAGCAACGGCTGCCCGGGCCCGATCAGCAGCATGCGCTCGAGAATGCCGACCGCGCGTTTGATCTCGCCTGCCTGCAGGAGGCGGACTTTGATGTTGTTCTGCAAGCGCAGAAGGATATCGCGATTGCCGACCGCGGCTAGATGCTCGGGCTTGAGCACGGCCCCGGGCCCGGCGGCGTGCTTCAGAAGCTGGCGCAGGGCCGGCGCATCCCGCAGCTCGCCGCCGCCGAAGGGATCCAGAATCCCCTGCCCGTCATCGGCCGTCAGGCGGATCATGAAATGCCCGGGGAAATTCAACCCCTCGACCGGCCAGCCGAGGCGGCGCGCGGCGTCGATATAGAGGATCGCGAGCGCGACGGGCAGGCCGCGCCGGCGCTCGATCACGCGGATCAGGTCGGCGTTCGCCAGATCGTCATAGGTCTGATCGTCGCCCTGGAAGCCATGGCGTTCCGCCAGGACCTCGCGCAAGGCCCGAGCTCGTGCCGCAAGACCCCGATCGCCGCGTCCGGCCGCGGTCGCAGCCAGGTCATCGCCGATCCGGCCGAGCCTCTGCCGGCAATCCTCGAGCCGGGGATCCGAATGATCGAGGCTCGCCAGAAGCAGCGCCGTTTCGGCCAGATCGAGCGCCTCGTCGCTGGCCTGGCCCAGCCTGGTCAAGCGCTCGAGGATCGCAGCGCGCGGCTCTACCGCAGCGCTCATGGGGTGGCGGCCGGCTGTGCCGCGGTCGCCGTGGGGGTTTGCGGGCCCGCAGGAGGCTTGGGCGCCGCCGGTTGGCCTTTCGCCGGCACCGGCTTGTCGGTCTTGATGCGCACGTAACTCACCACCTCGCGGACATAGGGAATGTCGCGCGCATGGTCGATCACGCGCTGCAGCTCCGCCTTGTTCTGCGCCACGCCCATCAGATAGATCGTACCGGCGACGCAGTCGACATTGTAGTTGACCGAGCGGACCTTGGAATCGACGAGCAGCTTGGCGTCGAGTTCCTGGGCGAGCCAGACATCGTGCATGTACTCGCCCTCATCTTCCGGCTCGGCGACCTTGATCTCGTTGATGACCTCGGCGACGCCGTCGACCTGCCAAGCCAGGCGCACAGCCTCGACGCGAAGCGCCTGCGTCTCCACCCGTCCAGCCAGCAGCACGCGGCGCTCATGAACCTCGACATCGACCTTGGAAAGCATGCCGAGATCCTTGCCTGCCAGCTTGGCGTCGATGGCGAGCATGATGCGGTTGTCGTCGACCGCCTGTCCCAAGCCGCGCTCCTCGGAGGCGGTGTTCGCGACCGTGGCGCCGGCGCCGACGGCCATGCCCCAGGGCGAGCAGCCGGCCAGGAGCGGTGACAGAAGGAGGATAAGCAGTGCCAGCCGGCCCAAGCCGAAATCCCGACATCTAGTGGGGCAGTGCCAAATTATACCACAAGCCGTATGGAATCAGCTGTTCGGACGCCAGGCATCGCGAATATGCCGGGGCCAGCGCCAGGACGCCACCAGGATGACGTCGAACCGGCAGCGGCAGGCCTGCAGCTCAGGCCGGGCGGCGAGAAAGCCTTCCGCAGCCCGGGCGATCCGGCGCCGCTGTCGCGTCAGAAGAGACTCCGCGGCAAGGCCGAAATCGGCCCGCGCCTTGACCTCGACGAAGGCGAGGATCGCGCCGCGCCGGGCGATGATGTCGATCTCGCCAGGACTGGTGCGATGGCCGTGGGCCAGGATGCGATAGCCGGCAAGGCGGAGGACCAGCCTGGCCAGGCCCTCGCTCCGCCGGCCACGGCGCCAAGCCTGCTGGCGCTTACGCTTCATCCTTGTCCTCCCGCGGGCCTCCGTCCCGGCTTGGCGCAAGCTCGAGCGCACGGGCATAGACCTGCCGGCGGGGCAGGCCGAGAGCGGCAGCCACGGCATCGACCGCGTCCCGCAGGCTGTGCCTCGCCAAGGCCTCAGCCAGCGCCTCGTCGATGGCGGAGTCCGGTGGAACCACCGGGCCCTCGGGCGGTGCCACGACGATCGTGACCTCTCCCAGCGGCGGCCCGGCCTCGGCGTAGTGGGCTGCAAGCTCGGAAAGCCCAGCGCGCCGCACCTCCTCGAAGAGCTTGGTCAGCTCCCGTGCGACAGCCGCCGGCCGCGGTCCCAGCACCGCCGCCATATCCGCGAGCGCCGCCGGCAGGCGCTGGGCCGCCTCGAAGAAAATCAGGCTGCCGGGAATGGCGGCGAGTTCGGCCAGCGCGCGCCGGCGCGCCGCTGGCCGGGGCGGCAGGAAGCCAGCGAAGAAGAAGCGGTCGGTCGGCAGACCCGAGAGCACGAGCGCCGTCAGCGCCGCCGAAGGGCCGGGCAGCGCCGTCACGGGCAGGCCCTCGGCGATTGCGGCACGCACCAGCTTGAAGCCGGGGTCGGAGAGCAGGGGCTGTCCGGCATCGGAGATCAGCGCCAGAGTCTCGCCGCTGCGCAGACGCTCCAGGAGCCGCGGGCGCATGCGCTCGGCATTGTGCTCGTGATAGGCGAGGAGCGGCCGGCTTATGCCGTGGCGGGCGAGCAGCTTGGTGCTGACCCGGGTATCCTCGCACAGGATCGCGTCCACCGATTTCAGCACCTCGATCGCGCGCAGCGTGATGTCGCCCGCATTGCCGATGGGCGTGGCCACGATGGCGAGACCGCGCATGTGCGATTGCCCGCCGCCACGCCTCTCGCTAGGCTCGACGCTCTTCCCCGGGTGGCTTTCGAGAGGCGGACGCGCCATGGCTCAACCATCGGATTGGACGGGACGCCTCTGCCTGGCGCGAGCGCTCGCGCTGACCCTCGCCCTGACGCTCGCCGCCTGCGGTGGCGGCCACAGAGTAGCGACAGCGCCCCAGACGGGACAAGCGCCGGCAAAGCCGGCCCCGGCCCCCGCCCCGGCGCCCGCGACTCCAGCCCCTGCGGCCTCGAAAATCGAAGGCGCGACGGCCACTGTCGGCCTGCTGCTGCCGCTGACCGGTCCGAATGCGGGGCTCGGCAAGGCGCTGAGCCAGGCGGGCCAGCTCGCTTTGTTCGAGACGGGCGACGACACAACGGCACTCGTGCTGCGCGACAGCGAGGCGGTGGGAGGGCCCGTCGGCGGCGCGCAGGCGACCATGCAGGAAGGCGCGACCGTGATTCTGGGGCCTGTTTTCGCCGCCCACGCCAAGGCGGTCGCTCCGGTCGCCACCGCGGCCCATGTGCCTGTCGTCTCCTTCACCACCGACAAGACCGTGGCCGGTCCCGGGGTCTATGTCATGGGAATCCTGCCCAGCCTGCAGGTCAACCGCGAGGTGCAATATGCCGCGAGCCAGGGCGCCAAGCGCTTCGCCGCCCTGCTGCCCAGCACCCCCTACGGCCAGGCGGTTGCCCAGGCCCTGAACGAGGCGGCACCCAAGGCCGGCGGCTCGGTCGTGGCGATCGAGTATTACGACACCAGCGCCGTCGATTTTTCCGCCGTGGTGCAGAAGCTCGCGAGCGACGGCCCCTTCGACGCCCTGCTCATTCCCGAGGGCGGGGCGCGGCTCCATGCCATCGCGCCCCTGCTCGCCCTCTACAAGATCGACACCACCAAGGTGAAAGTGCTGGGGAGCGCGCTCTGGACCGATCCCACCCTTGCCAGCGAGCCGACGCTAAGCGGTGCCTGGTTTGCCAGTCCGTCGGCGGATGGCTGGGGTGCCTTCGTCCAGCGCTATCACGCCGCCTACGGAACCGATCCGCCGCGCCTGGCAAGCCTCGCCTATGACGCGGTCGCCATGACGACGGTGCTGGCCAAGGCGAATCAGCTGAACGATGGCGGCATCACGCGGCCCGAGGGCTTCACAGGCGTCGACGGCCCGTTCCGCTTCAACGTCGACGGCAAGGTCGAGCGCAATCTCGACATCATCGAGGTCCAGCCCACGGGCTTCACCGTCAAGGATCCCGCCCCCAAGGCCTTCCCGCCGCCGCAGGGCTAGGCGCTTAGCCGAGAAGGCGCGGTAGCAGTGCGTCGAGGCGCTGGCGCCCTTCGGCCGTCGCCCGCAGGCCAAGCTGATCGAGCTCGAGGAATCCCGTCTCCACCAGCGGCGCCAGCCTCGACGGCGTCAGTGTCTCCTCGATCTCCCGGCCGACGACCGCCTTGAACCGCGCCCGTCCGATGCCGGCCGAAAGGCGCAGGCCCATCATCAGCAACTCGTCACGGCGCTCCTCGAGGCCGAGGGGGCGGCGCTCCCGGGTGGCATGGCCCTCCGCCTCGATCGCCTGGAGCCAGGCCTCAGGCGCGCGGTGCTGGCGCGTGGCATGGCGTTCGCCGGCCAGGGTCAGCCGGCCATGGGCGCCGGGGCCGACGCCGACATAGTCCCCGCCTTGCCAATAGATCAGATTGTGGCGGCATTCCGCGCCCGGCCGGGCATGGTTGGAGATCTCATAGGCCGGCAGCCCCGCCGCGGTGAGGTGCGCTTGCGTGATCTCATAGAGCCGCGCCGCCGTCTCCTCCGGCGGCAGGGTGAAATCGCCGCGCCGCCAGGCGCCGGCGAAGGCCGTGTTCTCCTCGATGGTGAGCTGGTAGACCGAGAGATGCTCCGCGGCCAAAGCGAGGGCGCGTTCGAGCTCCGTGGCCCAGTCGGCCTCCGTCTGGCCCGGCCGGGCATAGATCAGATCAAAGCTGAAGCGGGGAAAATGCCGGCGGGCGAGATCGAGGGCGGCAAGCGCCTCAGACGCGCTGTGGCCGCGGCCGAGAAAGCGCAGCGCCGGATCCTCCAGCGCCTGGATGCCGAGCGACAGCCGGTTGACGCCGGCTGAGGCCAAGGCCGCGAAGTTCGCCGCCTCCACCGAGGTGGGATTAGCCTCCAGCGTGATCTCCAGCTCGGGCGCCACGGACCAATGCCGGGCCGCGCGCTCGATCAGCGCCCCGGTCGTCGCCGGCTCCATGAGGGATGGCGTGCCGCCGCCGAAGAAGATGCTCGCAAGCCGGCGGCCCGGGGTCTCCGCCGCATAATGGTCGAGCTCCGCGAGCAGCGCCTGGCGCCAGCGTCCCTGGTCGATCCGTTCGCGGACATGGCTGTTGAAATCGCAATAGGGGCATTTCGACCGGCAGAAGGGCCAATGCAGATAGAGCCCGAAGCCGGGGTCCTGATCCGCCCTGCTTCCGACCGCCCGGTCCATCAGCGCCAGGCTCATCTCTGGAAGCAGGCGGCGACCAGCCGGCGGAAGGCCTCGGCCCGGTGGCTGATGTCATGCTTGCCGGCGGGGTCCATCTCGCCAAAGGTGAGGCTCCGGCCCTCGGGCAGGAAGATCGGATCATAGCCGAAACCGCGGTCGCCCCGCGGCGGCCAGACGAGCTGGCCATGCACCTGGCCCTCGAAGGATTCGACATGGCCGTCGGGCCAGGCCAGCGCCAGGACGCAGATGAAATGGGCGCGGCGATCCGCGTCATGACCGAGCTGACGCTCCACCCGCTGCATGGCCATGGCGAAATCCCGCTTCGGTCCGGCCCAACGGGCCGAGAAGACCCCGGGGGCGCCGCCGAGAGCATCGACCGCAAGGCCGGAATCATCCGCCAGCGCCGGCAGCTTCGCCACCCCCGCCGCGGCCAGCGCCTTCATCTCGGCATTGCCGGAGAAGGTCTCGGCCGTCTCCTCCGGCTCCGGCAGGCCGAGCTCCGCCGCCGAGACGCAGTCGACCGCATAGGGCGCCAGGAGCTCGCCGATCTCACGGACCTTGCCCTGATTGTGGCTGGCGATGACGAGCCGGCCGCCCTCGAAATGCCGCGCCATCTCAATCGGCCCCGAGCACCTGCCGCTGCAGGGCGGCGAGCTCGGTGCAGCCCTTGCGCGCCAGCGCCAGCATGGCGAGGAAGTCCTGCTCGGCGAAGGGCTTCTGCTCCGCCGTGCCCTGGATCTCGACGATCCCGCCCTCGCTGGTGAAGACGAAATTGGCATCGGCCTCGGCGGTGCTGTCCTCCTCGTAGTCGAGGTCGAGGACCGGCCGGCCCTTGGCGATTCCGCAGGAGACGGCGCTCACCTGCCCCGCCAGCGGCAGCTTGGTAACGGCGCCGATCTTCTGCAGGTAACGGAAGGCGAGCGCGAGAGCGACATAGCTGCCGGTGATGGCGGCAGTGCGGGTTCCGCCATCGGCCTGGATCACGTCGCAGTCGATCTTGACCTGGCGCTCGCCGAAGCCGGCGAGATCGGTGACGGCGCGGAGGCTCCGGCCGATCAGGCGCTGGATCTCATGGGTGCGCCCGCTCTGCCCGCCGCGCGCCGCCTCGCGCGTGCCGCGCGTGCCGGTCGCCCGTGGCAGCATGCCGTATTCCGCCGTGACCCAGCCGCGTCCGGAATTGCGCAGGAAGGGCGGCACCGTGTTCTCGACCGAGGCCGTGCAGAGGACCTGGGTATCGCCGAAACGGGCGAGGCAGGAACCCTCGGCATATTTGTTCACGCCTGGCTCCAGGCGGATCTGGCGCAGCTGGTCGGCCGCACGGCCATTGGCGCGCATCGCGATGTTCCTTTCTTGCTGGCGGCGAGAAGCTAGCCTGCCGGCCGGCGGATTTCCAGCGCCGGGCCGGAGCCGCAGCCATCATCTCCCGCCCCTTTCGTTGACCAAAGCGGGGGGCCTTACTACATTCGCTCAAGCCCATGAACGTATTGTCCTCTTCCCCCCCGGCGGTGCGCGAGCTCAGCGAGCGCTCGCGCGAGGTGTTTCGCCACATTGTCTCCGCCTATGTCGAGAGCGGCGAGCCGGTCGGCTCGCGCACGGTCTCGCGCCGCCTGGGCATGGCGCTGTCGCCCGCCACCATCCGCAATGTCATGGCGGATCTGGAGGATGCGGGCCTGCTCTACGCCCCCCATACTTCCGCCGGCCGGCTGCCGACGGAGCTGGGGCTCCGCCTCTTCGTCCATGGACTCCTGGAGCTGGGCCGGCTGACCGAGGCCGAACGCCAATCCATCGAGGGCCAGTGCGCGGCCAGCGGCCGCAGCCTGCCCGAGGTGCTGGAGCAGGCGACCAATGCCCTGGCGGGTCTCTCGCGCTGCGCCGGGCTGGTCATGGCGCCGAAGTCGGACCGGGCGCTGCGTCATATCGAATTCGTACATCTGGGGCCGGGCCGCGCCCTCGTGGTCATCGTCACCGATGACGGGCTGGTCGAGAACCGCATCATCGACGTGCCCATGGGCCTGCCTGCCTCCTCCCTCATCGAGGCGAGCAATTTCCTCTCGGCCCGCCTTGTCGGGCGGACCATCGCGGAAGCCCGGCTGAATATCGGAGAGGAGCTGGCCGCCCATCGCGCCGAGCTCGACCAGCTGACCCGGAAGGTGGTCGAAGCCGGGCTTGCGAGTTGGTCCGCCGACAAGGGCGGCGCCCTCATCATCCGTGGCCAGGCCCAGCTCCTCGAGGATGTGACAGCCCTGAGCGACCTCGAGCGCATCCGCAGCCTATTCTCCGCCCTCGAGCGCAAGGAGGCGCTCTCCCGCCTGCTGGAGGCAGCCGAGGCAGCTGAAGGCGTCCAGATCTATATCGGGGCCGAAAGCGAGCTTTTCGGACTTTCCGGCTGTTCCCTTGTCGTTGCGCCCTATCGCAACGGCCAGCAGCGCATCGTGGGTGCGGTGGGCGTCATCGGCCCGACCCGCATCGACTACGCCCGCGTCATACCCATGGTGGATTACACCGCCCAACTGATCGGCCGAGTCATCGGCTAAGCAATGGAGACTTCGAGAATGTCGACGGGAAATCCGCCCGACCGGAACAACGAATCCATGTCCGAGGAAGGATCGGAGGATTACCAACTCGGCCGCGCCGAGTCCGATCTCGCCACCGAGCTGGAAAAGCTGATCGCCGAAAACGCGGCGATGAAGGACCAGCTGCTGCGGGCCCTCGCCGAGGCGGAGAACACCCGCCGGCGCACGCAGCGCGACCGCGAGGACTTCGCCAAATATTCCGCGGCACCGCTGGCCAAGGACATTTTGCCGGTCGCGGACAATCTCGCACGCGCGCTTGCGGCCGTTCCCAAGGAAGCGCTGGACAATGACGAGGCGCTGAAGAATCTGGTGGAAGGGATCGCGGCGACGGAGCGCCAGCTGCAATCCGCCCTCGAGCGCCACAACATCAAGCGCATCGACCCCGAGGGCGAGAAGTTTGACAGCCATCGCCACCAGGCCATGTTCGAAGTGCCCGGGACCGACAAGCCGGGCGGGACCGTCGTCCAGGTCCTCCAGCCGGGCTATATCCTGCACGACCGCCTGCTGCGCCCGGCCCTCGTCGGCGTCGCCAAGGGCGGCTCCGGCGGGGCGGCGCGAAGCGAGGCCCAGACCGCCGAGGAAGACGGCTGAGCGGGGCTTCGGCCCGTTCAGCTCTTCGCCTTGGGGCCGTATTGCAGGACCTGCACCTTCTCCAGGGTGACGAGGCCGCTGGCGGCCCCCATCAAGGCGTCGAGCTGGGGCAGGAAGATGTCGATCTTCTCCTGGCTGTCGACGATCTCGATGATCAGCGGAAGATCGTCCGAGAGGCGCAGGATGTTGGCCGTATGAAGGTGGCTCGATAGGCCAAAGCCCATCGGACCACGCAGCACCGTGGCGCCAGCGAGGCCGCTCTCCCGCGCCTTTGTCACGATCGCCTCGTAGAGCGGCCTGGAGCCGGCACGATCGCTTTCACCCATGAAGATCCGCAGCAGAACGGCATCGCGCGGCAATTGCATGGATCAGATCCCCTTTAACTGATTGAAGCTCGCTGCCAGGAGATGGCCCAGCCACACGGCGAGCAGACAGAGCACGACCGAAAGCCCGATGTTTCCTCCCGCCCGCAGCCAATCGCCGTTGCGTGCGAGGATGAGGGTCTGCAGGCTGAAGGACGAGAATGTCGTGTAGCCGCCGCAGATTCCGATCATGACGAACTGCCGGACCGTCGAGCCTACCAGATAGCGACCGTCGGGACCGGTGATCGTGCTGAAGAAGCCGATGACGAAGGATCCCGAAACGTTGACGATCAGCGTACCCCAGGGAAAGGTCTCGCCGAAATGGCTCGCCACGAAGCCCGACAGCCAGTAGCGCCCACCGCCCCCGAGGGCGCTGCCGATCATGATCCAAAGATAGGTCTGAAAAACCATTCCCTACTCCTCCACTCCAATCGCCCGAAGGCGCGGTCCAGAGCACTGGGGGCGGGCATGAAAAAACCCGCCTGCGGCGGGTTGCGGAAGCGATCCCACCGCGTCACACCACGCGGCAGGAGTCATCAGCCCAGAGGGCGGTTTTGGGGGACCCCATCCCCTTGCGTCTTCCATCCATAGCTAGGCGAACTCCGGAAGATCGTCAAGCCTGGCCTACCTCTCGAACATGTCCACCGGTCCTGCTCCAGCGCGGCCCTCGCGCCCCACGGCCTCGCGGTACATGAGGCCGATCCGGCGATAGAACTCGGGCCAGGCGAAGCTCTGGCCCCGGATGCGGGCCGCGGTCGACATGCGCCGGCGCAGCCCCTCATCCTCCGCCAGGCGCCGCAGGCGATCGGCGATGGCCGCGGAATCGCCGACCGGCACGACGAATCCTTCGATCCCGTCGCGCACCGCCGAGCCTGCATTGGCCGAGACGATGCAGGGCAGCCCGCAGGCCAGCGCCTCGTAGATCACATAGACACCACCCTCGGCGAGGGAGGGGAAGACGAAGACATCGGCGCTCTGATAGGTCTCGTGCAGCCGGGCATTCGGCACGAATCCCAGATAGCGGATGCCCGAGGGCTGCCGGGCGACGAGATCGAGGATGTACTTGTCCTTGGGCACGCCGACGAAGACGAGCTCCGCCTCCTTCAGCGCCGCCGCCTGCCAGCCCGCCAGAAGATGATGCACGCCCTTGCGCACGGACATATGGCCGGCGAAGAGGGCGCGGAAAGGGCCCGGCGGGCGCGGGCCTTCGGCGGGGCGGAAGCGCGCCGCATCCACGCCGAGCGGCATGCGGAAGATGCGGCCGGGCTCGACCCCATGCTCGATCAGGGAGCGCTCAGCGAAGGCCGATTGGGCGATGTGGAAATCCGCCCGGGGCAGCTCGGCCAGGAGCTCGGCCGAAGGCTGGCTCGGCCCCGGCCAGGGCACGCCGAGGCGCCGGTACTCGGCGGCAACGAGCGGCATGGTCGAGGGCGGCAGCGTCGATTCCAGCATCGCCGTCAGCCCGCGACCGCGCGCGCAGGAGAGGCTCCGCGCGCAGGACTCCTGGAATCCATGGAAGATGCCGCGGCTCTCCGCCCCTACATGACGGGCGAGCCAGCGCACCACGAGCCGGTCATGGATGGCATTGCCGATGCGATAGTCCTTGAACCAGCCATAGCAGAGCTCAGGCAAGGGACCCGAGACCTGGACCACGAGTGAGGGATCCATCTCCGCCAGGCGCCGGCGCTCCAGCTTCTCCTCAATGCGCCGGTGCCGGTCCTTGGGCAGGAGCGCCAGCATCGTGAAGGGGAAATGCCCGGGCTTGTAATAGAAGCCGGTGAGGAATCGGGTCGGGATGCCGCTCACCGCAGCACCCATGGGCACGCGATACATGTTGCCCTGCTTGGAGGGGTGGCTGACGACGGCGCGAATCTCCGCCATCGCCTCAGCCCTCGACGCGAAGGCCGATGCCGGCCAGCGCCTGCTTCAGCCCGGCGACATCCTCGCGATAGCTCCAATGCTCGATGATTTCGAGGCTGCGCTGTCCCATGGCGGCGCTGCGCGCGGGCGAGGCGAGCACATCGCGGAAGGCCTGAGCCAGCGCATCGGCATCGCCCATGGGCACGATGGCGCCGTTCTCGCCGGGATGCACGAGATCGGGTCCGGAGCCGACCTTGTCGCTGACGACGATGGCGCGGCCCGCATTCATCGCCTCGTTGACCACGAGACCCCAGGGCTCCTGGCGCGAGGGCAGCACGAAGAGATCGGCGGCATCATAGAAGGCGGGCAGCTCGCGCTGATTGCGGAAGCCCGCGAAAAGGACGCGATCGGCGACACCGAGCTCGCGTGCCCGCGCCTCGAGCTGGCCGCGCAGCGGCCCATCGCCCACGAGCATCAGGCTCGCCTCAGGCTTGCCGATGCGCGCAAAGGCCTCCAGCAGCACATCTGGCGCCTTGATATGGGTCAGCTTGCCGGAGAAGAGAATGCGCGGACGATCCGCCTTCAGGCCGAGCGAGGCGAGGAACGCCGCACGGCCTGCGGCCGCGGCCTCGGCCCCGGCGCGGAAGCGCGCATTGTCCACGGCATAGGGCATGGAATAGACCTTGGCCGGATCGAAGCCCTGAGCGATCCAGTACTGACGGTTCAGCGTTCCGATGGCGAGGACGCCATCCACCAGGCTCGCCAGCGCGCCGAAGACGCGGCGCTTCACTACGCGCCTCATCCCGCCGCGCGGCTTGCTGATGGCGGTCGGCTCGTCGCGCAGCAGGATCTTCAGCCCCTGTGCCTTCGCGCCCAGCATGGCCATCTGGTGGAAGACGCGCGCATAGCCATGGACCCAGAGCACATCGAAGCGCCCCTCGGCCAGCCGCCGGCCAAGCCCATAGTTGAGAGGCCGCAGGAAGGGCGTGACCCTGAGGGGATCGCCAAGCGCAGGCAGAAACTCGTGCTCATAGCCCTCGAGCAGCGGCACGTCCCAGGCGATCGTCTGGCCGAAGCCCTTGTCGACATAGCTCTTCAGCCCCATGGGGCTGCGAAAGAAGGCCTTGAGCTCGATGCCGGGCTCGGCCGCGATCAGACGAAGGAGCGGCGCCTGATATTGAATCGGATGCGTGGCGAGATAGGCGATCCTGACGCTCATCGGTCAGCCACCTCGTCGAGCAGCCCCGAGAGGCGCCGGCGAAAGCTCTCGCGCGAGAAGTAATCGAGCCCCTCGGGCCGGCCGCGTGGACGCGCCAGCGCGGCGCGGATGCCGGCGGCGACGCTCGCCGGATCGTCGGGATCGACGATCGGGCCCAGCATCCCGTCGCGCATCGTCTCGCGGCTTCCGTCCTTGGCGCTCGCCATGGCCGGCACGCCAGCGGCCATGGCTTCCAGGATCACGATCCCCATGCCCTCGCCCCGGCTCGGCATCACATAGGCATCGGCGAGATGGTAGTGGGCCACCTTCTCCTCCTCGGCGATGCGGCCGGTGAAGATCACGCGGTCCGCGAGGCCAAGAGCCTTGGCCTTCGCCTCCAGCCGCGGCCGGTCCGGGCCGCTGCCGCCGATGAGATAGACCAGATCAGGATAGTCCGGCAGCAGGCCCGGCATCGCCTGCATCACCTCGTCCATCCCCTTGGCGCGCTGTTCGCTCACCAGACGGCCGAAGGTGAAGAGCACCTGCTTGCCCGCCAGCCCGTAGCGCTCGGCCAGCGCGGGGTCGCGCGATCCCGGCCGGAAGAGGTCGAGATCGACGGTGCAAGGCAGCAGGCGGAAGCGCCCGGCGGGCAGATGGGCCCAGTCCTGGAAGCGGGCGGTCGTCACCTCGCTGATGGAGATCACCCGGTCGGCGCGGCGGGCGAGCCAGGTGAGCAGCGGGTTCTTCGGCCGGTCCCAGGCATCGATGCCGTAGATGAAAAGCCAGAGGGGGGCGCCTGTCGCGAGCTTCGCCAGGTAGGCGACCGGCAACAGCCGGATATGGGCGGCGAGGATCAGATCCGGCTGCGTCGCGGCCAAGGCGCGCAGGCTCTCCGACAGGAAGGCGCGGGTACCCCCCGCCGCGGAAACGCGCCAATCGACTTTCGCCGGGATCGCCTCGCTGCCGTCGCCTGCGATGCGCGGCAAGGCGACGATCTGCTCGACGCGGGGGTCATGCACAAGCGCATCGAGCACGTCGCGGTTGTTGCGCGAGATGCCGCCATGGCCGCCATAGGCGTCATGGAGAAACATCACGACCTTCATCGCGCCAGCCGCCGTTTGACGATCTCCGCCGCGTCGAGGGCGCTGAGCCGCCAGAACCAGGGCCGGAGATAGAGCCGCCGCTCCGTTGCCAGGCGTCGCGCCAAAGGATGGCGGGAGGCGTAGCCGGCCATGCCGGCCGCCAGACGCGCCCGCTGATCCGCCGCGAGATCGGCGGGCTCCTCGATCAGCCCGCGGCCGCCGGCCTCGGCATGCTCGATGAAGGCGGTGAGAAGCCGCCAGGTCGCGGCGACGCTGAAGCGGGCCTCGATATCCTTCGCGCCTGCCTCGGCGATGGAGCGGGCGAAGGCCGGATCGGCGGCGAGTCGCACGAGCGCCCGGCGGGCCGAAGGATAGTCATTGACCAGGAATCCCGTCCTGCCGTCGCCGATCAGCTCGGCCTGCGCATTATCGCCCCAGGGTGTGGATTGCACGATCACGGGCAGGCCGGCCAGCGCCGCTTCCGCCAGCGCATAGCCGAAGGATTCGCCGTAACGCGCGTAATGCAGCATGGCATCGCTGGCGGCGAGATATCGCGCCACCGTCGCGCGATCATTGGTGAAGGGCGCCAGCGTCACGCGGTTGCCCATCAGCCGGCGGATGACGCCATGGCGGTTCGCCGGTGCGGAGAGAAAGACGAGATGAAGCCGCGGCAGATCGGACAGGAGCCGCGCCCCATGGAGGATCAGGAGGTCGCTCCACTTCCGGGGATCAGGGCGGCCGAGGCGGATGGCGATGAAAGCATCGGCCGGCAGGCCGAGCGCGCGGCGTAGCGCCGCACGATCCTCGGCCGGCGCCGGGGCGGCTGCCACGGGGTTGTTGCCGGCGGCAAGCGCGAGGGGTGCTGCGGCGATTTCCTCAGCACTCGGCCAATGCCCGAACATCTGCCGCAGATATTTGGCGAGCGTCGTGCCCGAGACCGCGAAGCTGCCCTTGAGCCCGGCGGCGATCGCGCCGCGGTCGAGCCAGCCGAAATGGCTCACCTCCAGCGGCAGGACCGGCCCGGCCGCCAGGCGCCGGATCAGCTGGGTCCATTTCGCCTCCGGCCGGCCCGAGCGATTGAGC
>Ga0126378_10001615_pt1 | contig 16716 bp, 18 predicted proteins | sample PanSoiMetPlot_23_FD_92587 | JGI IMG/M metagenome (GOLD analysis project Ga0126378, IMG submission 92587) | Tropical forest soil microbial communities from Panama - MetaG Plot_23 | ecosystem: Environmental > Terrestrial > Soil > Tropical forest > Bulk soil | place: Panama | collected 2016-02-17
AGGTCAGGGTGGTGTGGTCGCGCAGCAGGGTCGCATAATCGGCCATGGCGAGCCTCCTCGTTTTCAGCAACTCGGAGGCTAACCCAAGGGGCCTCGATCGAGGCCCCTTGCTTCACTTCACCCCATGGTCCTCGGCGGTATGAGGTCGCTCGCTACATATAGACGAGACGGCTCCCTGCCGCTATGCGAGACAGGAAATTCACATCCAGATCCCTCGCTCGGCGGGTTCGGTTGGGCGGTTCGCTACGGCTGGCAGGGTTCAGGCAGCGGCCAGCGGATGGCGCCGCGCTTCCTCGTACAGAGGCTCTGGTGCCATGTCAAGACCGTTCGGCCAGACGATGGTCCCCGCCTCGGGATCGACTCGTACCTGGGCGAAGTAGATGGGGTCGCGCAGGGGTTCGAAGACGCCCAGCCGCTCCTCCGCCGAGAAGTCGACGTCACCGACCGTCCCGTCATCGAATAGCAGGCGCAGTCTGATACTTGCCGACCACGGCTACGCCGACAACGGCAGGCAGATACGTCATCACCTCCATTGGAAGAGGCGCAACGGGAACCAGCGGTTCCGATCGCCGAGCCCGCTCCCAGGCCGTGCTGCGTGTCATCCGGCACTCGTCGTTCAGCCAGTTGGCGGCGCCGCAGTAGCCGCTGGGCACGTAGCCCTGGTGGCGGTCGAAGCGCTCCAGGCGGCGGCTGAACTTGGCTTCCATGCGCTCGATGGTCGAGCGAAGGCCCCGCAGGTCGTCGCCCAGGCAGGAGGCGGGGACCAGCTCCAGGTCTTCCTGGGCGAGCCCGTCGATCGCCTCGTGCAGCCGAGTGACCGACTCCGCGAAGAGCGCTGTCGGCGCCATCGAGCTCATGGCTCGATCATACCGTACAGACGTTCGTATGTCCAGGCCTTAACACGCAGTGCCGTCGCGCAAAGGGCGTCATTTAGGAACTGGTGAGCTTCGCCTCCCGGTTCATTACGCTTGAGCCGGGCGATGTGATGGCCACGGGCACCATCGACAGGCGTTGGCCACACCTGTACGCGGTGGGGGCCTGACGTGAGGCCTACAGGCCTGCGAATCGGGATCGGTTTCGTGGGAGCTGGGCAGATCGCCCGGGAGCGCCACGTGCCGCGCCTGAAGCGTATTCCGGGCATCGAGCTGGTAGGCGTGGTCAACCGCAGCCCTGAGTCGACACGGAGGGCTGCTGAGGAGCACGGCTTCAAACGCACCTACACACACTGGCGGGAGCTGGTGGAGGATCCCGAGGTGGACGCGATCGTGATCGGGACCTGGCCTTACCTCCACGCGCCGGTCACCTTGAGCGCTCTCGAGAGTGGAAAGCATGTGCTCACCCAGGCCCGAATGGCAATGAACGGCACCGAGGCTCGGGCGATGCTCGCAGCGTCCAGGGCACACCCGGAGCTGGTGGCGATGGTCGCTCCTTCCCCCTTCTCAATATGGGCAGACCGCACCATCCAGCGCCTCCTCCGCGAAGAAGCCCTGGGTCAACTACGGAGCGTCCGCGTCTTCTGGGACAGCGGCGTGAAGCGCAGCCAGCGCCTTCACTGGCGGAACCAGGCGGAGCTGTCCGGCAGCAACACGATGACCCTCGGCATCGTTTACGAGGCAGTAGCACGGTGGCTTGGACATGCGGTCGCGGTCCAGGCCACAGCGCACGTCTTCGACCCTGAAAAGGTGCGACCCGACGGCAGCGTGGCGCTGGTCGCGATTCCTGATTACCTCTGCGTCGTCGCGGAGTTCGCGGGCCCGGTCTTCGCCAGCCTGGAGATGGCCTCGCATGCCGCCTTCGAGGAGAACTCGGCGCTCTTCTTCGGCACCGGGGGAACCATGCGGGTCTCGTTCTCGCCGCGGCGGATCGACCTTGCCGACGACCCGGCGGCGGGCTACCAGCCCGTCGCTCTCAGACCCGACGACGAGCGGGAATGGCGGGTGGAGGAGGAGTTTGTCGGGGCGATTCGAGGTGAGGAAAGCGTCCGCCTCACCGACTTCGCCACTGGTGCCGCCACCATGGCGTTCACGGACGCAGTCCGGCAGTCGGCGCTCGAAGGGCACCGGGTGCCGGTGGAGGCGGCGCCGTGAGCACCAGCGTGATGAACATTGTGCGGCCTGACTTCGCCGCGAGCCCGGTTTTTTGGCGTTCGGGTCTCTCCCGCAGCTCGACGTTGATCCGGGTCAATGCTGCGCGGAATCCGTCAGGTTTTAGGACTGGAACTACGTCGATATCCTGTCGATTGATCTTCAGTTCGGGCATACTCGCTAAGGCGTTGCTCAGTGCATCTTCAACATCCGAGACGGATCCTCCACTCGCAGATTGAAGACTGTGACTAGAGGCATCGAATCTCTACACGGCTGGTCGCATGATTGAAGTTAGAGCACAGCATTCGGTCACCATCGAGCGCTGTGATAGAGCTGCCTCGTGCAATGATGATGAATTTGATGCAACCGAGCGCCTCTTTATCGGGCGTGCCGGCTGAGTTGAAGCTGTCGCCCCGCCCGCATCATTTGCGGGCGGGGCTCTGCTCTAGTTTGCCCTCTAGCTGCAGGTGACGGTGACTCGAGTCACCACCGGCATGCCCTGGGCGTTGACCGTGAACTGGCCCTCCTGGTGAATCCTGAGCGGACTTCCATTTCCCAGTGTTCCGACCGAGTTCGCAATGAAGTGCGTCACAAAGTTCTGATTGTTGTCCTCGACGCCGAACCAGGCTGCGGCGTGGCCAGTGAATCCGCTGCTCGGGTCGGTCGTCGTCACACTGCCTTCGATCGTGCCGGTGACCCAGCTATCTCCCGCGTTGTTGATCGTTTGATGCAGGACACCGTTGCCCGTGATGACGAGGTCGCCAGGCACGCAGCCCGCCGGCCCCACATCGATCGGCACGCCATTCACGTGGATGGTTTGTGATGTTGTGGCCTGAGCCACGATAGGCAAGAGCAACACGGCCGCCAGTGCGCCAAAGACCGACAATACTCTCCTCACGACGTATCTCCCCTGAATGGAACGTAATTGAAGTGTGTATTCGGGAGCATACCCGCGCCTGGCATATATGACACTGGGATTTTCGACCTAGATCGAGGCACGACAGAATGCCCATCGTGCCCGGTTTCTGCGTCGGGTTCACCCAGCACCGGCCCGGTGGTGTCACTATTGGTATCTGATCCAACCGGCGCTGATAGCCGCAGGCAACGGCCGCCGTTGACAGTCGAAGCAATTTGGGCGAGCGGAAGTCGGTGGCAATCCTCGTAGCACGGTCACGATCCACGATCAGGCCCGGGACGATCGGACGGCTCACGCTCCCTAGCTAGGCCGGCTGCCTCGCGCGCCGACACACTCACGTAATCTCGACTGTTCCGCGGGAGCGACGCCGGTATCAGCGCCCGACTATGGCGAGAGCCACAACGGTGCCCGCGAAGCTTGCCAGCTGAAGAAGCGCGCGGGCGGCCTGCCACTTTGCGAAGCTGTCGATAATCCTGGCCAACTCGGCCTCATCCCCCTGGGCCGACCGTTGCCGGAAGTTCAGAGGTGCGGCTCGCGCAGTCACCGCCGAGTGCATTACGGCGGCGGTCGCCGCCAGATAGATCGGTGATCCGTTGAGCAGTGATACCCCGGTCGCGGCGGCAAACACAGCGGCAGCGACGGTCAGTAGCGCCGATCCGATGCCCAGGACCGGGTACCAGATGAGGCCGACTCCTTCAAGCTCGTGGGCGACGCTGTAGGCGGAATAGGCAGGCACACCGATCTTGCGCCGGGCAGGCAACTGGACGACGGACCGGTCCAGGCTTGCTCCGGCGATCAGTCCGTTCGCTAGCACTGCGGCTATGAGCAGGACCGCCAGGACATCAGACCCATTCATGGGCTACTCCGGCTGGTTCCCCGAGCGGGCGCCAAGGTCGAACGGGGTGGTGACGCCGTCGTACGAGACCATCGCGCTCATCCCCAACGCCGCGTGCAGCAGCACGTGACAGTGGAACATCCAGAGCCCGGGATTGTCGGCCACGAAGGCCACGTCCCATCTCTCGTGGGGACTCACCAACAGCGAATCCAAGTGGAGGGGGCTGCCGCGCGGAGCGCCGCCGTCGCGGTCCAACACCGTCAGGACGTGCCCGTGCAGATGCATGGTGTGGAACTCGCCAGTCTCGTTCACGATGCGGAGCCTCACCACCTCACCCTCGCGCACGAGATAGGTGGTCCCCATCGGGGCGGCTTTGCCGTTGATCGTGTGGATCAGCTCAGGCTGGAAGTTGCGGATGCCGCCTTCCTCGCCCAGCACCACTTGATAGGTCACGTCGATGCCATGCCCAAGGACCGGGACAGGGGCCGGCCGGCCATATCCCAGGGGGTCGAACAAAGGTAGGCCCTTGAGATCGGGCACCGCCGGCGCGGGGCCGCTTCCTACTGTGACGCTCTCATGCCCGCGGGGGTCCAGGATTCTTACGGCGCCGCTCGCCGGCATCTCGAAGCTGAGGTCGTATCGCTGTCCGATGCCGAGCCGCAAGCGCTCCGGGCCAATGCACTGAGGCGCATTCAGGTCGCCGCCGTCGATCGCCACAATCTGATAGCAGGTTCCGATCGGAACCAGCTCGAGGGGCTCGGCCACCATCATCAGGGGCCCGAACTGTTCGCCCTCCAGGGCACCGATCAAGCGCAGGCGAACACGGTCGCCGGGCAAGGCCAGCAAGCGTAGATCATCGGTGGTGCCGTTGACTGCAACTCTCTGCCCGGAGAAGGCCTGACCGACGTATCCCGCCAGTCCCTGCAGGCCGGGCCCGATGATCGGGTGCCCGGGGAACTCATGGAAGATCAGCGCGTAGTCCCGATCGGCTGTGGGCCCTTGCCTGGCCTGGACCACAAGGGCGCCGAAGAGGCCTCTCGTGAGCTGGTTGGCGGTGTCCTGGTGGCTGTGATACCAGAAGGTCCCTCCATCTCTGGCCACGAATTCGTAGCTGTAGGTGGCCCCAGGAGGAACGGCATCCTGCGTCACGCCGGCAACTCCATCTTCGGCGTTGGACACCCGGACGCCGTGCCAGTGGATAGTCGTGGAGGCCGGGAGATCGTTGACGAGCGTCACCCGCAGCCGGTCGCCCTGCATGACCCTCAGTTCGGGGCCCGGGACGGTTCCATTGAATGTCCAGGCAGTCTGGCCACCTATCTGGGCTGGTTCCGCGACCAGTGTGAAGCTGCGCAGCGGCTCGCTGCCAGGCGCCGCCTTCAAGCTGTCCATCGGGATGGAAGCTTGTCCAGGCGCAATCGGAGCGCTCATGTTGACCGACGCTGGCATGCCTTCTGTCCCAGCCTCGACTCCGACGATCGTGAGCAGTAGCCCTGGGACCAGAGCCAGGGCTGACCTGATCCGTACGCGCGTCCGCGCCGGCCCAGGCCCCCACGGACGACGAGCCAGGCGAATCAGGTTCCAGGCGGCCATCAGCTCGAGGATGGTGACCGCTGCATCGGCCACACCGACTGTCTCTGGATGCCAGGGGTCATCACCGAGGGGGAGGCCGACGGTACGCGAGACGACCCACAGAGCGACGATGGCGAGGTTCCCCGCCGCGCCCAGAATGGCCATACGGCGCCCCGTTGAAAAGAGCAGCGCCGCAGCCAGACTCACCTGGGCGAGCCCAGCGAGCAGGAAGAAGACCCCGAAGGGCCGGTACTCCTGGAAGTGCTGGGGCATGACCGTCAGGTGGATGGCGCCCGCGCCGAGCGTAAATATCGCCGTGGGGATGGCCCTCCAGCCGCTCAGCCTGAGGTGCAGGTGCCAAAACGGCAGCCTCGCGGTAGCAGAGGCACCTCGAACGCTCATCGCCAGGCTGGTTGGCGCGCCGGTTCGGCCAGGAACTGGGCGACGAGCTCGGCGAACTGGTCTGGCCGCTCCTCCATCAGCAAGTGACCGGTGTCGGGAAGCAATTCGAGGCGCACGAAGCCGGGGATGTCGCGAGCCAGCCTTTCAGCCCATTTCGGCCCAAAGTGCGGGTCATCTCTAGCCCAGATCAACAGGGTGGGGTGATCGAAGCGCCGCAGACCGGGCAGCAGGTCGGTGGTGACTCGATTGTTCGCGGGGTCGAGCTGCTCCCTGAGAAACCTCTTTGTCTTCGCCCGTCGGAGCCGGTCACCGAGGTTTGACCGGGCGTAGCCATCAAGCAGCTCTCGGGTCAGGACTGATGCGTCGTGGACCGCCTTGCCGCTGATCAGCGTCGCCCGTAGCAGCTGCTTTCGTGACCAGAGCCACAGCAGCAGCGTCCCCAGTACGGGCAGCTGCGTGGCACGTACGAAGGGGCGCTCCTCTGCGGAGGGCCAGTTGTCGTATGCCTCGGCGTTCGAGAGTACGAGCCGGTTGACACGGCCGGCGTGCTCTGCCGCCACGAGCTGAGCAACCGCTGCACCGTGGTCGTGACCCACAACGTGCGCTCGGTCGATGCCGAGCGCATCCAGGACACCCACCACCATCCGCGCCTGAGCCGGCAACGATAAGTCTGCATCTCGCGGAGTCTCGGTGTCTCCCAAACCCAGGAGATCAGGGGCAAGGCAGCGGTACTGAGCGGAGAGGCCCGGGATCACACGGCGCCAGATGAAGGACGAAAAGGGGCACCCGTGCAGCAGTAGGAGCGGCTGGCCCTCTCCCTCTTCGTAGTAGGCGACGCGGGCGTCACCGACTGCGATGACTCGCTTCTGCTCCGAGAACCGATCCTTCCTCATGAGGCTCTGCTCCTTGCCCTACAGGCAGTTCCCCGGTTTCCTCGAGCAGACAAAGGCCGAGGTCCAGGAATTCGGGGACGCACGGGTCGGCGATGTGGTAGTAAAGCCGGCTTCCCTCCCGCCTGAAGGTGACGATCCGGCGGTCGGTCAGACGCTGCAGCTGGTTGGAGACGGCCTGCGGGGCCATGCTCAGCTCGCGAGCCAGGTCCGTCACGCACAGCTCGCCAGCCCGCTCGAGTGCGTGCAGGAGGCGAAGGCGGGTGTCGTTGGCCAGCATCTTGAAGAGGCGGGTGAGCTCAGTCGCCTCGGTCTCACCTATCAGCGGACGAGCGGCGAGCGGGGGCTTGCCAGCCTCCGCTGGGCCGCTAACGGTGCGTCGTGGCGCCTCCACGCTCCAATCTTACACGATATTGTGGAATCCTGTAAGACTTCCGGTCGGTGCTGTCAGGCGTGGCCGTCTCACCGGCCCATCACCTAGGGCTCGTCGGAGGAGCTGCACGAACGGGCCGGCGGGAGCCGGTCACTCTCCTCACGAGGGCTCCGGCGACGCCCTGAGCCCTGCGATCAGCGAGTTGACCAGGAGGTCGTAGCTGGCGTCGAGGTCGTCCGATGGGCCGAAGCCTCCCGCGGCCTCGAGTGAGGCGAATCCGTGGGCGGCGGCCCGGATTGCGCGCATGGCATGAAGCCCCCCCTGGCGGGTTATGCCGCACCTCTCGAGCACGGTTGCGATTACGGCCATGAGCCGGCGGCCGGAGGGCTCGAGCAGCGGGTCCAGAAGTGGGGCCGCTGGAAACATCGCATACCGCCCGGGCCGTTCGACGACGTACTGGCGGTACGCCCGCATAAGCTCGCGCAGCGCATCCTCACCCGCGCGTCCCATCACAGCTTCCTCAATCCGCCGCTGGAGTTCTGTCATGACCGCGAGAGCCACGAGCCGGCGCAGGTGGTTCGCGTCGTCGACGTGCTTGTACATTGACGGCTGACGTACGCCCACCCGGTCGGCGACAGCCATAAGGTTGACTGCTGACGGCCCCGCTTCGTCGATGAGTTGCAGCGTGGCCTCGACGATCGCGTCGGTCGAAAGTCCGACCCTCGCCAACTTCAGCTCTCCGCAAGGAACCGGGTGACCGCCGCAGCGGTCTCCTCTGGGAACTCGGCGTGCGGGTAGTGACCGGCCTCCGCGATGAGTGCGACTCTGCACTCTGTCCTCAGGCCGCCGGCGATCCGTTGCGCCTCGGCCGCGGGGTCCCGAAAGTCGCCGTCCTTGCCGCCCATGATCACGAGGGCGGGGCAGCGGACCTCGGCGAGTCGGTCCCGGTTCTCCTCTCGCGGCTGTGTCAGGAGGCGCCGCATGGCCGTGAGCCGTTCCGGCTCGCGCATCTTTTGCTTGAGGACCTTCAAGTAGTCGTCGAAGTCTGCGGGCTTTCGGGTGGGGTAGAGCGACGCGTAGTACATGGTCCACAAGGTTGCGCTGCGGCCGACGACCTCAGACGCGAGCCTCGCGATGGGACCGGGCCGCGTGTCTCTGACGAAGGAGTCGATGAGGACAAGGGCGCTGACATCGTCGGGGTCCTCTGCGGCCGCCCAGACAGCGGTCCGCCCGGTTCCGGAGTGACCGATGAGCACCGCGGGGCCACCCAGTTGACGGATCAGGGCAACCGCATCGGAGGCCGCCGGGATTGCGCCGTAGCGCGGCCAGCCGATGCTCGTCTCGCCGTGGCCACGAACGTCCATCGTGGCGACCCGGTACCCCGCGTCAACCAGCATGGGTGCGAGGAAGCGGTAGCTGCGCCGCGTGTCGCCCATACCGTGCATGCAGACCATCAGGCGCGCGCCGCGGGGTCCTGACAGGTCGTAGGCGATGCGCCCGCCAGCCACATCGAGGAACTGCGTTGAGGGCGTCCCATCCTGAGGACCTAGCATGTTGGGAATATATGATAGCTAATTAGCTAGGATCTATAGCCAAGCGCCTAGTGCTCTCGCCCCCTCCCCCGGCTGCGCCGGGTACTCCCCCGACTGGGCGGGGGAGAGTTGGTCGAATCTCTTTACATACGTGGTGGGCATAGTTAGTATGCATATCGGATATGTCGCTCAAGTTCGGGATTCTCGGGCTGCTCTCGCAGGGCCCGCTCCACGGATACGAGATCAAGCACCGGTTCGAGGAGCTCCTGGGTGGAACCTGGGAGGTGAACATTGGGCAGGTCTACACCACATTCCAGCGCCTGGAGCGCGACCACCTGATCCAGCCGCAAGGCGGCCGTGGCGACCGCGGCAAGCTCTCCTACGTGATCACGAACGAGGGGAGGCGAGCCTTCGATCTGTGGCTGGGCCAGCCGGCGGAGCACCCGCAGCAGCTGCGGGAAGACATCTACGTGAAGCTGCTTCTCGCAGGCCGGCTGGCCAACGGCCGCCTGGGCGACATCCTTAATGGGCAGCGGCGTGTCTGCTTGCAGCAGCTGCACGACCTCGGCGAGCTGGAGGCAAGGGCTCGTCGCGAGGGGCGAACGGACCTTGCCCTGATGTTGACGGGCGCGATTCTGCACACCGAGGCGGACCTCAAGTGGATCGACGCCTGCGCCGAGCAGTTGGAGTTTGAAGACGGGCAGAGGAGGTCCTGAGGTGGGAAACGTGATCGAGGTCCGCGGGGTGAGCAAGGTCTACGAGGGAGCAGGCCGGCAGGCGGCCCTGGACAAGGTCTCAGCCAACGTCGAGGAGGGCGAGTTCGTCGGCGTCATGGGTCCATCCGGCAGCGGCAAGTCGACCCTCCTGAACCTGATCGCGGGTCTCGACCGGCCCACCATGGGCACGATCAACGTGGGTGGCCTCGAGCTGGCCGGCCTGAGCGAGAGCCGCCTGGCACGGTATCGCCGCACGCAGCTTGGATTCGTCTTCCAGTTCTTCAACCTACTCTCCAACCTGAGAGCCCTCGAGAACGTGCTCGTCCCCGCGCAACTGGCCGGGGTACCACCCCGCGTCGCCGCTCGCCGGGCGCACAACCTGCTCGAGCAGCTCGGCATCGCGGACCGCCGCACCCTCTACCCGGCCCAGCTGAGTGGTGGCGAGCGGCAGCGTGTCGCCATCGCCAGAGCCCTGGTCAACGCGCCAAAGGTACTGCTGGCTGATGAGCCGACCGGGGCCCTGGACAGTCGCAGCGGCGATCAGGTGATGGAGCTCCTGCGGGGCCTGAACGGCGCTGGTCAGACGATCGTGCTGGTCACGCACGACGCCAAGCTGGCCGCCCGCTCCGCGCGCCGGGTGCTCACGCTGCGAGACGGCAGGGTGGTAGATGACTCCCGCCTCGACCACCGGCCCTGGGCCGCAGCAACCGAGCTCATGACCATCGCCGGGGGGAGGCGTGACCGATGAGAGCAGTGCTCACGAAGGTTGCCGCCGACGTCCGGCGCCGACGGCTGCAGACTTTGCTGGTAGCTCTGACCACGCTGGTGGCCAGCTGCACGGCGACCACCTCGCTGACTTTGCTGGCCCGTACGACGGCGCCTTTCGAGCAGGTATTCGAGCGCGTCTCCGGGCCCCACCTCCTCCTGCACCCCGACGCCGCCAGGGTCAGCACCGAGCAGCTGCGAGCCACCGCTTCCCTGCCCGTTGTCGTGGCCGCCGGCGACCCACATCGAATCGCGCTCGTCCCCATCCAGGTGGGGGACAGGAAGACGAGGGTCGAGCTGGTGGAGCGGGACGATCCTGGAGGGCGCGTGGACAGGCTGCAGCTGGTCGCGGGTCGCTGGGTCCAGGGCCCGGGGGAGATTGTCGTCACCCGCTTCGACGCGCCCGAAGCGGGTGAACTGAAGATCGTCGTGGGCGAGACCGTCCGCGTACTCAGCCGCGCCGACCGGCCCGCCTTCAGGGTCGTCGGTGAGGTGGTCGACGTTGGCGAGTACAGCGGCGATTTCGATGGACGGGCATGGATCCGCAGTGACCAGCTCACCGGGCTCATCAACCCCGCTGACGATGCCCTCGGCTACGAGATGGCCTACCGGGTGCGGGACGCTCGCTCCCAGGACAGCCTCAATGCAGCGGCCGCCGCAATCAAGGCGGCGCTGCCTCCCGGAGCGGACCCCAGGCCGCCCACCCAGTGGCTTATGCACGTGCAGGGTGTGAACTGGGTCCTCACCCTCCTCTCCTCGACGCTGCTCGCCTTTACCGCCTTCACCCTGGTGGCCTGTGCGCTGATCGTGGCCAACACCATAGCGGCGGCGGTGATCGCCAGCCGGCGAGAGATCGGTGTCATGAAAGCCGTCGGCTACAGTCCCGGCGAGGTCCTGCTGGTCTATGTCGGGCAGCTGGTGACGGCCGCCCTGGCCGGAAGCGCGCTCGGCGTCATCCTCGGCATCGCCGCCAGCAGACCACTTCTCGAGCAGGGCGCGACGGCCAAGGGCCTGCCCCCGGGGGACCCGGTGTACCTCCCCGCCGACCTGGGCGTGTTCGCGGCCACGCTGGCGGTGGTGGGTGCCGCCGCGCTGATCCCGTCGCTGCGGGCCGCCTCCACCAACGCCGTCCAGGCCCTGGCGGTGGGCACGGCGCAACCGGGAGGTGGCCGAGACTGGCTCGGGCGCTGGCTCCGGCGCCTGCGACTGCCGAGCCCTGTGAGCCTCGGGGTGGATGACGCCTTCCTGCGGCCCATGCGCGGCGTACTGACCATCACCTCCCTGCTGATCGGCGTGGCCACCCTGGCCTTCGCGGTCGGAATTCGTTCCGACGTGGAGGGCGTGTTGGGTGACAAGGTGCTGATGGGGACCAACTACGACGTCAGTGTCAACCGCTTCGGAGCCTATCCGGACTCGACGGTGATGACCACGCTCGAGGGCCGTCCCGAGGTCTCGACGGTGGTGGCGGTGCGGCAGGCGACGGCCACCATTTCCGGGGTCAAGGATCCCCTGCCCGTAACGGTCATGCGGGGCGATGCCTCAGGCCTCTCGTACAGCGCCTACGAGGGCCGCTGGTTCGACGCGCCTGGCGAGGTCGTCGTGCGGCCCGTCACCATGAAGGAGGCTCACCTGAAGCTCGGGGACACCTTCCAGGCCTCGATCGATGGGCACCCGGTCTGGCTCAGGGTGGTCGGTGGCTTCACCGATTTCGCCGTCTACGACGGCCGTGGACTGGTGCTGGGCTCGCAAACCATCGGTGCCCTCGTGCCCGACACCCAGCCCGACACCTACCTGGTCAAGCTTCGAAGCGGCGCGGATGCAGGATCGGTCGCCTCGGCCCTGCAGCGATCCGCGCCTGACTTCTTGAAAGCCACCGCCGTGGATTCCGCGGCCAACGAGGCCGCTCTCGCGCCTTTCACGGCCGTGTTGGCGGTGCCCCCGCTGCTGCTCGTCGTCCTCGCCGTGGTCAGCGTCTTCAACACGATGCTCCTCAACTCGCGCGAGCGAGGTTTCGACATCGCTGTCCTGAAGGCTGTCGGGATGCGTGGCACGCAGGTGATGGCGATGGTGCTCGCGCCGGCGGTCCTCCTCGGCTTGATCGGTGTCGTTCTCGGGCTGCCCGTCGGCATGTGGCTCCACGACGTGCTGGTGCGTTCGATGATCGAGACGATCGGCGGGGTCTTCGACTCGAGCCACTCGTTCGGGCCCGTCAATCTGCTCTTGACCACGTGCGGTGGTGTCGCGACAGCGGTGGTGGGTGCGCTGCTGCCGGCCTGGTGGGCGGCCCGGGCGTCGGTGGTCGCCGTGCTGCATGCGGAGTGATGTGAATGGAGGAAACGAGATTGCCCAAAGCAAACCGTGCGGAAGGCCAGGAGGCGACATGAGGGAGCTGGCGGTAAAGACGTTCTCGGTAGGGACCTGGCTGGTGCTGGTGTCCGTGCTCGTTCAGATATTGCTGGCCGGACTTGGCGTGTTCGCAGACTCAGGGTTCTTCTTCTGGCACGCAACCGTCAACGCCGGCGTCGTCTTCCTTCTCCCCCTGCTCCTGGTCCTGCTCGGCTGGTTGGGCCGAGTTCCCGGCCGCATCCTCAGGCTGGCGGCCGCCGTGCCCGGCCTCACGGTGGTGCAGTCGCTCCTGCTCGCGCCGTACCACATGAACGCGCAGGGAGTGCTGCGTGCGGTGTCCGGACTGCACGTGCTGAACGCGATCCTGATCTTCTGGGTCTCGATCCAGCTGGTGGAGCAGACGCGCACCTGGTTGGCAGGGGCTTCTCCAGGGGCTGCGCACCAACCAGCCGCCACGGACGATTCACCTGGCGCCGCAAGCGAGCCGGCTCCGTGACTTGTTCGAGAGAGATCCTCTTATGGGGCGGGGTGCCCGAGGCCAGATCATTTTGGCACCCGACGGGGTGGGGATAGCTACACTGCGGCACGCAGGCAGGGGTGTGAGAATCCGCTTCAACCTTGCCGGCGCCATTCGCATGGGCGATCAGACCGACCTCGATGACGACGCCGAAACGATGCGGGCTGCTGGGTGATCGCCTTTCCTTCACTCCACCAAAGGAGGAAATGACGATGGGCCAGCCGCATGCTCCTGGCTTCACTGGACCAGGCGGGTGCCAGACCGCGCGAGGGCCCGGACATCGGCTGAGGGCCGGCACGATCATCGGCGTCATGGCAGCCACGATCTACGCCTCGCTTGCCTTTCCTTCCCCAGCTCTGGCCGCCAGCAGCCACATTCCGTGCGGCGACGTGGCCGGTCTGAAAGCCGCCATCAACGCGGCCAACACCACTCCATCGAAGCCGACGATCATCCACCTCGCGTCGGCGTGCCAGTATGAGCTGACGGGCGCAGACAATGGCGAGAACGGACTTCCGGTGATCGGGAGCCCGATCACCGTCATGGGCAACCGGTCGACGATTGGTCGAAGTGGTGCCCTGGGCACGCCCGGCTTCCGCATCTGGGAGGTGGGAAGCACTGGCAGCCTGACCCTGAACCACCTGAGTGTCGTGGGCGGCACAGCCTCGAGGGGCGCCGGCATCCTCAACGACGGGGGCAGGTTGACGCTCACCGTAGGCAGGGTCATCGGCAACGTCGTCAGAACGACCGGTTCTGCCGCTGGCGGAGGGATCTACAACACTGGTACGGCCACCATCGTCGCCAGCCAGGTACAGGGCAATCTGGTCGACTCCTCGGGAGACGTGGCCGAGGGCGGAGGCATTGAGAACAGCGCCGGCTCGCTGACCTTGCGCGCCAGCCAGGTGTTCGCCAACTCGGTCAGCTCCTCGGGCGACGCGGCGATAGGTGGGGGAATCGACAATGGCTTCGGAGCGACCCTCACGCTGATCGCCACTGAGGTCTACGGCAACACCGCTAGCTCCCTCAACGAGCTCGGGGGAGGCGGTGGGATCAGCAACGTGGGCTCGGTGGTTCTCAACTCAAGCCAGGTGCACGACAACACCGCCCGCTCAACCAACGGCAACGCGCGCGGGGGTGCCATCAGCGACGTGGGCCAGTTCACGCTTAACGCCAGCCAGGTGTACGGCAACACATCGATCTCGGCCGGCGTGGTTGGCGGCGGCATCTACACCGGCGGCGGGATCACCATCAAGTCCAGCCAGATCTTTGGCAACACCGCGGACAACACTGGCACCGAGCCGGGTGAGGGGAGCGGCGGCGGCGGCATCTTCATCGCTGGTGGCGCCAGCGTGTTCACCGACACGTCGATCACCCGCAATCGGGCTGTCGGGCAAGACGCACACGGCGGCGGCGTCGCTCTTGTGGGCGCCGCAGCCCTGGCGCTTGTCAACAGCCTCGTGACGGCCAACGTGCCCGACAACTGCTTCCCACCGGGAAGCGTCTCCGGCTGCAGCGGCTGAACCGGGGGCGTCGACGTGTTGGGAGGGCACGGGCCTGTGCGCTGCCGTCTCGGAGCCGCGACCGGCCGGCAAGCGCTGGCGGCCAGTCAGCGCTGGCCGCGCGGGCTGAAGGCGGCCGCGACATTCACCAGCACCACGCCCGTCCAGACGACGACCACACCCGGCAGGCCGGTGAAGTCGCCTGCGGCGGCCGTGGCGAAGACTGCGATGCCCATTGAGCCCAGCGCCAGGGTGAGCCGCATTCTCGGCGACAGCGCCGCCGCCGCCGGCACGGCGTGTACCGTCGCCGGCGGCGGCTGGGCGAGGCGGGCGTCGACCCGCGCTTCGATCACACCCTCGAGCCGATCGGCAAGCGACTCGACCAGGGCTGGCTCGAACTCGGCGCCGAGCTCCTGACGCGCGGCCAGCGTTGCCTTCAGGTCATCGCGGCTGATGTCCCGGCTCGACGGCTCCCGGCTAGGCGCGCCCATGTGATGGTTGTACACTCCGGCGCGCCGGACGGCAAGTCGCCCGTCTTCTCCCCAAGAGCTGCGGCGAACCCGCGCGAAGCCGGTGTCGGCGGGCCACCGCCGGCGGAGGCACGTGTCAAGGGGCGCGGCCAGGATTAGGTGAATGCCCGCCTGGGTCTCGATCGAACGGCTCCAGCAGACGTCTCAGCATCGCCGCCAGTCTGGCTTGCTCGGTGAGCGTCAGGCTTACCAGCAGGCTCTGCTCGTGCTGCAGCAGGTTGGCCAGCGCGCTGTCCACGGCGCGCACGCCCCTGGGCGTGAGCCGGACCCGGACCACGCGGCCGTCGGTGGGGTCGGGTTGGCGCGCTACCAGGCCTGACGCTTCCATCTGGTCCACGCGATGGGTCATGGTGCCCGAGCTCACCAGCGTCTCGGCCATCAGCTCGCCGGGCGTCATCTCGTACGGCGGCCCGGAACGACGCAGAGCTGCCAGCACGTCGAAGTGCGCTTGCGGCAAGGACAGCCGGCCGAAGGCCTCCTTGCGAGCTAGCTGGAGGTGGCGCGCCAGCCGTGACACGCGACTCAGGACCTCGAGCGGCTCCACGTCGAGGTCTGGCCGCTCGCGACGCCAGGCTGCCACCAGCCGATCCACTTGATCCGGCACGACATTATCTTGACATCGAGAGACATCTCAGCGTAATCTCTTGAAATCGAGATATCTGCCAGAAGACGTGAAAGCGGGAGTAGGCCCGAGGCCACCGGAGTCGAGCGGCTGGCCGCCTTCGTCCACTCCGCCGGCTGGGATCAGCTCACCGTGGAGGCACGAGAGGCGCTCAAGCTGCGCGTCCTGGACTCGCTGGGGTGCGCCATTGCGGCCCTCGACTCCGGCGTCGTGCGGGCCGTGCGCCGTGAGGTCGAAGAGATGGGAGGCCGTCCACTCAGCACTCTGATCGGTGGTGGACGCACGTCCCCCGATCGCGCTGCCTTTCACAACGCCGCCGCGGTCCGCTACCTGGATTTCAACGACTCCTTCATGGCTCCTGGCGAGACCTGCCATCCCAGCGACAACCTTGGGCCGGTGCTGGCGGCCGTGGAATTCGCCGGGGGTGACGGACGCGACCTTCTCGTCTCGCTGGCGATCGCCTACCAGGTCCAGTGCCGTCTGTCGGAGGTGGCTCCGGTCCGGGCCAAGGGCTTCGACCACGTCACACAGGGGGCGTACGCGGTGGCGGCCGGCACCGCACGTGGCCTGGGACTCGATCCGGCTGCGACGGCCAACGCGATCGCCATCGCGGGTACCGCCTTCAATGCTCTGCGAGTGACCCGAACGGGCTCCCTCTCCAACTGGAAGGGCCTTGCTTACCCCAACGCGGCCTTCGGAGCGGTCCACGCAGCTCTCCTTGCGCGGGCCGGCATCACCGGTCCCCGTGAGGTCTTCGAGGGAAACAAGGGCTTCATGGAGGCGATCGCCGGACGCTTCTCCATCGATTGGACGAGCGAGGGTCTGGACGCCGTAACGCGGACAAGCATCAAGCGCTTCAACGCCGAGTTCCACTCGCAGGCCGTGCTGGAGGCGGTTCTCGAACTCCGGCGGGAGTACGGCCTCGACCCGGCCCAGATCGAGGGCGCAACCATCGAGGTCTTTCAGGTCGCCTACGACATCATCGGCGGTGGCGAGGAGGGAGAAAAGAGGCTGGTTCGGTCCAAAGAGGACGCCGACCACTCACTGCCGTACCTGGTTGCGGTCGCGCTGCTCGACGGCCAGGTCTTCCCACCGCAGTTCGCGCCCGACCGCATCGTCCAGG
>Ga0126378_10001616_pt1 | contig 16700 bp, 17 predicted proteins | sample PanSoiMetPlot_23_FD_92587 | JGI IMG/M metagenome (GOLD analysis project Ga0126378, IMG submission 92587) | Tropical forest soil microbial communities from Panama - MetaG Plot_23 | ecosystem: Environmental > Terrestrial > Soil > Tropical forest > Bulk soil | place: Panama | collected 2016-02-17
CTACCTGCGCGGGCTGGGTCTCGGCGGCTCCTCGCAAATCAACGCATCGGGCGCAGTGCGAGGGACACCAGACGACTACGACGGTTGGGCTCGTGCCGGGTGCGATGGCTGGGCGTGGGACGATGTGCTGCCTGCATTCATTCGCCTCGAGAACGACCTGGACGTCGGCGACCGCCCCCATCATGGCAGCACCGGACCAATCCCGATCGAGCGCACGCCGATGGAGCGCTGGGGCGCCGTGGCCAGAGCATTTGCAGAGGCCGGTCAAGCGGGAGGTGCGGCCTGGTGCGACGACATAAACTCTCCGGGCTCAAGCGGCGTCTATCCGGGCCCGAGCAACACCCGAGACGGCACACGTGTCACCGCCAACGATGCCTATATCGAGCCGGCGCGTGCACGAGCCAATCTCACCGTTGCCGGCAGCGCGACTGTCGACCGCATCGAGATCCACAGCGGGAGGGCCCTCGCCGTGCGGGTCGTGATCGACGGCGTCGTGCAGACCATCGAGGCCGGAACCATCATTCTGTCGGCTGGCGCGATTCATTCGCCGGCGATATTGATGCGCTCCGGAGTGGGTGATGCAGACCAGTTACGAGCACTCGGAATCGGTGTTGTCACAGATCTTCCGGGCGTGGGCGAGAACCTGTCTGACCACCCACTGGTACAGATCGGTCTGCAGCTCAAAGAATCTGCGCGGTCGTCGCCGGCGCGAGTGCGGGCGTACAACTGCGGGCTCAGGACGAACTCGGGGATCGACGGTGCAGTGGACGACCTGGCGATGTTCGCGGCCAATTTCACCGAGAGCGTCGACGAAGGATCCCTGGCCGTCGCCCTTTTGCAGCCGGTTTCACGAGGACGAGTGAGCATCCGCTCGTCGAACCCAGAGGTGCAGCCGTCGATCGAGTTCCGGATGCTCTCTGAGGAGCAAGATCGCACAGCGATGCGTGCCGGAGTCCGACTCGCACTTCGACTCGCGCGAAGTCGCGCCTTATCGAGCGTAAGCACGCGGGCGTCAGCTCCAGGTCTGACGGATGATGTGCTGGGTGAGAACGGCGCGCTCGACAGCTGGCTTCTGGCCAACTCCGAGGCGTTCTTTCACGCCCTCGGCACCTGCCGGATGGGGGCGAGTAACGATCCCCAGTGCGTAGTCGATCCAGGCTGTCGGGTCCTGGGTGTACAAGGTTTGCTGGTGTGTGACGCATCCGTGATGCCGCATCCGCCCCGCGCTCCCACGCATCTGACCGTGGTAATGCTTGCGGAGCGACTTGCCGAGCGACTGGTCGGAGGTAGTCACACCAGTTGAAAATGATTAGGGCAGTGTTCGAAGTGGAAGGAAGCGCGCGCTTCGGGGAGGTCACATTCGAGAGTGCGCAGTTCACCTGAGACCACACGACCCATCGACCCCGGCACGGCAGCAGCTCTAATCGGTGCCGCCGGGAAGGCTTTCGAGACAGAACTGACAGCGCTGCCTGACTTGATCGCCTCCTGGCACCCGGCACCAGGCGAGTGGTGCGTCAAAGAGGTCGTCGGCCACGTTGTGGAGGCCGAGCGGCGCGGGTTCGCTGGCCGTATTCGCGAGATCCTGGCGGCCGACCGGCCGCGCCTCGATACCTGGGACCAGGTCGGAGTCGCCCGCCAACGCGGCGATTGCGACAGAGCGCTCGCGGACCTGCTTTCGGAGCTGAGCCGGCTGCGGGCTAGCAGTCTGGAGCTGCTCACCGCCCTGCGGCCGGAAGACCTGGAGCGGGGCGGCGATCACGTGACGGTCGGCTACCTGACGGTGCGCGACCTCCTCCATGAGTGGGTGCACCACGACCGTAATCACCTCCGGCAGGTGCTGGCGAACGTCCAGGCCTACGTCTGGCCCCAGATGGGCAATGCCCGCCGCTTCAGCAGCGGGTAGCCTTCCAGAAACCCGCCGCGATCAGACGTAGCTACGTGCCACCCTCCGGCCCGCCACGCGCGTATTGACTTGCGAGAGAGTCCATGGGGGGCGCCAAAAAGGCGGAATTCGAGGAGCTCTTGCGGCCGCACCTTGCGGTGGCCGCCCGACTCGCGTTCGGCTTGCTGCAGGACCGAACGGAAGCCGAAGACGCTGTCCAGGAGGCCGCTCTGAAGGCCTGGCGGCGTTTCGAGACGTTTCGGGGAGGGCCCTTTCGACCGTGGTTTCTGGGGATCGTCGCCAACCAGTGCCGGACCGTACGGCGCGGGCGCTGGTGGCACGTGATACGGCTGGCCCAGCCCGAGGCTGCGCGGCCCGCCCCCGACCTCCTGACCCGTGCCGACCTCAGCCGCGCCCTGCTGGAGCTGCGGCCGCGCCAGCGGGAGGCGCTGCTGATGCACTTCTACCTCGACCTGCCACTCGACGAGATCGCCACCGCTCTCGGCCTCACGACGGCCGGCGTCAAATCCCGAATCAACCGCGGCCTGCGGCGGCTGAAGCCGCTTCTTGCCTCCGAGGAGGAGATCCATGAGCCTGCGTAGAGCCCTCGATGAGGCCCTGGACCCGGGACCGGAGTTTCCCAGCCCCGCGCTGGCTCACCGGATCTCGGCTGTTCTTGATGATCCACCGGAACGCCCGCCCCGACGGACCCGGCAGATCACCGCCGGCGTGGCTGTGCTCGTCCTCGCAGGACTGGTGGTGGGCACGCTGCTCATTTCCAGGACTGCTCGGCTGCACCCGTCCAATCCACTGGTGGTGCCCGCCTCGAGCTCGCTCCCCGCCACGACCGAGCGTCCCGCGCCGCTCGCTGGCAGCGCGGCGGGTTTCGTGATCACGCAGGCGCTGGGTCCGCAAGTCGAATGGGTTGCGCAATTCGCCCGCAGTGGCGTGACTCACGTGAGCCGCACGCTGGACGGTGGCGGGTCGTGGACGGAAGTACTGCAGGTTCACGGTCTCGGCCCGGGCGGCCCCATGGCGCAGTTCTTCAGCTCCGACGAGGCCGTGCTCGTTGGCCAGCCGGTCGGCGTCACCCGGCGCTTCGGCATTCGCGTTTACGCCACGAGTGATGGTGTTCGGTGGAGCCAGAACGAGGCGCCGTCGCCCGTGGGGTTCCTGCGCACGGCGTACTTCGTCAACAGCCGTGAGGGCTGGCTGCTCACGGTCAGCCGCCAGAACGCAGGCATGAACGAGCCAACAGATCTCTGGCATACGTCGGATGCCGGCGCCCACTGGGAACGGTTGACCGATTCCTCAGCGGTTCCGAAGCTCAGTGATTCTCCATCTCAGCTGGCCTTCGACTCGCCGGCGCGCGGCTGGCTCTCAGGCACAGACTTCCTGCTCCGCAGCACCGATGGCGGGCGGAGCTGGCAGAGCACGTACATTCCCCTGTCCGGTGAATCGATCCAATCAGTCGGGCGGCCTCAGGGCAACCTGGTGCAGATCAGGACGAGCGCATCCAGCTACGTCTACCGGACAGGCGATGGGGGCCAGACCTGGAGTCTGGTTGGCCGGCTGCCGCGCAGTGGGAGCGCAAGCTTTCTGAGCGAAGTCCGGTGGGTCATCCACAACGGGAACGGGCGCTTCGACATAACTGAAGACGGGGGTCGGACGTATGCATCCGCCACGGCGCCAGTTCCGTCCGGCTGGCATCTACTGGCGCCCCCGGTCGCATCAGGTGAGATCGTGACCGCGGCGATCACCGACATTCCCGTCCGGCAAAGCGGCTCGGGCCAGATCGTCGTGAACAAGATCGCCGCGGGCGGCGAAGCCCCAGCCGATTCGACCGAGCCGATCGACATGAAGATCCAGGGCACTCCGCCTAGAGTCGCATTCGTCCGCAGCCTGGATGGCGGACGCACCTGGTCAGCGGTTGCTGTCCCGGACCTGCCCTGAGCACAGAAAAGCAGAGGCCGGCGCGCCTGTGGCGCGCCGGCCTGCGGGTAGGCGGTCGGTATCAGCTCTTGCGCCGGACGGGTGAGGGCGGCGCCTTCTTCACTGCCTTCCCCGCGTCCGACTTCGGACCGTGGCTGTCGCCGTTGTGCCCGACCTGGTGCGGCTCGTACTCCTTGTGCTGGTAGCGCTCACCCCCAGCGCGGACAATGGGTATGAACACGAGGAACGTCCCGGCTCCGAAGATGACCGCGGGGGGACCTATGAGCGCAAGCAGCTCCATGGCCGACTGGGCCATGGTGTGGAGATAAACGAGCAACACCATCTCAGATCACACCTCGTACTCAGGGTCCACAGCCGCTCATGTCGACGTCGGCATCAACGACGTCAGCACGGTATCCATGTTACGGGTCCCAAGCGCGTCTGTGAGCTCGAGTACACCTGCCACTTCCATCTGCGCCTTCCCGATCGGGAGGAGCTCCTCCTGCTGGAATACCGACCCAGGCAGCTTAATCTGTACCGTCTGCGTCTGCCCGGGGTCGATCGTGCCGGCGGGTGTGGCCGTCATCTGGTACTCACCCGACTCGGGCGACCTGGCGGTCGTATTCACGAAGGTCAGGTACGACGTCCTGAAGGCCGTTAGCGTCAGCTGCGACTTGCCGGTGTTCTTGATTTGAGCAGTCATGGTCAGGGACTGACTCGACGGGTCCCACACAGCGCCGGTGAGCGACGCTTCCCCAATGCTCGCAGGCTGCTCGGAGGTCGGTGGCGTGATCCAGTCGGTCTGCTGCGGGATTCTTCCAGGGAACGCGAATGCTGAGATCAGGAAGCCGGCACCGACCAGCACCACTGTGGCTCCAGCGATGATGGCCGTGTTCCGGTGGTCTTGCCTGGTGATCAGTCCCACGGCGTCACCGCCGTCCTGGTTCAGCGGCAGCTGGTTGGTAACCGCCAGGCGAGTGATGGTCGGCCTGGTCCAGGTCCACATGATCATCCACGCCATGCCCAGAACGAAGGTCGCGACTGAGAAGCCCACTATCAGCCACTGCCCGTACGACTCGAGATCAACGGTCTGTCCATTGAGCAGCTTGATCGGATAGGAAAAGCCGCCAGGCGCCTCGTTGACCGTGATCCACGTGCCGGGGCCGATGATCGTGCCCGCCTCGCGGACCGCAACAGCGGGATGCACGTGCCAGTTGCCCGGGGAGCGACCAGTGAGCGTCATGGAGAAGTCGTAGGTGCCGCCCTTGTGGCAGAACACGGACTGCGGCGCCTGCGCGCCGTTGATGACGCGGTCCTTGAGAACGAACTGCGCTCCGGGTTCGACAACCGTGAAGTAGCAGACGCTGGGATTGCCGCCGGAGAGGTTGCTCGGCCAGGTTTCCAGCAGCTTCGCAGTTCCCGTGATGGTGAGGTCTTCGCCCTGCTTTACGTTGTTGGTGGAGAACTTGACGTCCCAGAACGCCACGCTCTCCATGCGGATGAAGCTTTCTTGCGCCCGCTCACCGTGAGCGGAGGCGGTGGTCGTGCCGATGGCCGCCGCCACCACCGCCACCAGGGAGCCGAGGAGGCTCAGTGCGAATCGTCTTTTCATCGCGTTCTTCCCCCCTCCTCGTCAGACCTGCTTGAGATAGCGCAGGATGGGCCACACCGCAAGGTAGCGGCCAATGAACTGGCCGATCCAGTACCCTCCCACGGCTAATGTGGTGCCGAAGGCAAGGGCGACGTATTGCGGCTCCTGTAGGAACGTCCGCAGGGAACCGCGCTCGATCACCCTGATGTACTCGGGGGTCTGGGCCCGGATGTACGTGATCCCCTGAACGTCGGCCACGGTGAGGGTGTGACCGATGAAGTTTGCGGGCTGCAGGAACGGTGCCAGCATCAAGTAGTTACTCGCCCAGAAGGTGAGCGTCCAGACCGCGGCACCGATTACCGAGGTGACGATGAAGCTCCTCGACTGCAGCAGGAGAAAGTCAATCAGGATGCCCGCCGGGATCCAGGTCGCGGGCCATACGAAGTTCATCGGGTAGTTGACGAAGTACTTCCACTGGACGACGCGCCCGACCCACGCGGCTACGAAGACGCACGTCGCCGTGTAGGTTGCGCCAGTAGGCATCCGCCAGGCCCGCCACTGGATGAACTGCAGCGCCGAAGGGATGATGATCGTCGCGAAGGGCGTGATCGTCATCCACCACTGCCGGTCCTTCCAGTCGGTCCAGAAATCCCAGTCCCCAGCGAAAAGCAGCCTCGTGATGTCGGCCGCGGCCGCGACCACGAAGGCCGCGGTGAACCAGAACATGAAGTCCCACTTCCGGTCTATGAAGCGGTACTTCCGGAACACCTGTTGACGGAGCTCTCCAGCTCGAATGTCGATCGCCGCCTGTGCCACTCCTTACTCTCCTCCGCTGTCGTAATTCCGGTACGTGAGTCGGTCAGCCCCAGGCTGGCTCAGACGGGCGCGGCTTCAGGCGATGGCACCTCCGCTTCTTCCTTCACGATGTCGTCTTCGATCGCGGTGAGGCGCAGGATGGTCTCACCCCAGAGCGCAAAGATGCCGCCGGCCAGCCAGCCGTAAAGGACGAACGGCCAGTGGAACCAGACGGAGAAGAACTCCTCGGCACCGGCGTTGGCGAAGTTGATGCTGTGTCCCCACTCGTTCATCGCCACCTGCATCATCTCCGTAACCGTCGCCGAGATGAGCGGGAAGAATGACCACGGGAAGCCCTTCCAGGGACCGTAGACGGCCGGCAGGCGCGTGCGACCGTACAGGTAGGTGCCGACCGCCAGCGTGATGCCGAGCGGGAAGAACAGGTAGAACATCGGAATGTGGCTGACGGTGAAGGCGGTATCGCGCACCAGCGTCTGGTGGAAGGCTCCGTCCTGGTTGGGAAAGAAGCTGGCCTCGAAGTAGATGTTGACGCTGGTCGCGCCGACCAGTGACCAGAAGACGGCGATCCGGCGGACCTCCTCGCGGTGGCTGATCCGCTCGGGGAGATCTCGGGCAGACCTCAGCAGCCAGCCCCACCAGAGGACGGTGAACACGCCCACGCCGAGGAGCTCGAGGACGACCAGCATCCTCCACAGCCAGAAGAACTGCCACGTCGACGAGTCGAGCCCCCACGGGAACGTGAAGATCCCCTGATAGATCCGGATCGCCGCGGCGATGCCCGCGATGATCAGGAGTGAGGTGAAGCCCCAGCGCCACCCACCCCACCAGTCGGTCGGTCCCCTGCCTGGGCGTTCGGGCGCCTCTCCGGGTGCCCTGGCCGGAGGCCGCTCCTCGACCCTGGGTCGAACTTGCTCTTGCACCGATATTCCTCCATGAGGTATCGGCGCCGGGCCGCTGGTCGTGGCCCCACGCCGAGCCCCGAAAGCTGGCAGCGGCTTCCTTCCCATTTGGCGGGTCGGAATTCGCCCACTGCCGCGAGCCGACCGTAACACCGGGTTGACGGCTGACCAAGGACCTGTTTTGTCACCATCTGAAATCGCCGCGCTGGCCATTTGAGGCGGGCCTTGCAAGGATTAGGGCCGAGCGGGCGTGTACCCACCCGTCCGTAGCTTGAACGTGGGCAACAGGAGGGTGCTGATGTACAGGCACAACGGCGAGTCGATCTTCGTAGTCGACGGGCACGTGCACTTCTGGGACGCCAGCCCGGCCAACTACCTGAACGAGAAGTACGCCGACGGCTGGATCAGGTGCTTCTACGACTACCACCGCAACCTCAGCCCCGCCGACTACGTCTGGCCGCTCGAGAAGTACCAGAAGTACTCGGAAGCGGACATCATGCACGACCTGTTCGAGGTCGGCTACGTCGACAAGGCCATCTTCCTACCGACCTATCTGAAGGATTGGTACAAGAATGGCTTCAACACCGTTCAGCAGGACGCGGTCCTGGCGGAGAAGTACCCGGACAAGTTCATTCTCAACGGACGCTTCGACCCGCGCGAGGGGGAGGAGGGTCTGCGACACTTCGAAGACGAGGTCAAGCGCTACAACATCAAGGGCGTCAAGCTCTACACCGCGGAGTGGGACGGCCCGTCCAAAGGCTGGAAGCTGACCGATCCCGAGGCGCGGCGCTACCTCGACAAGTGCGCCGAGCTGGGCGTGGTCAACATCCACGTCCACAAGGGCCCGACCATCTGGCCTCTCAACAAGGACGCCTTCGACGTCTCCGATGTCGATGACGTGGCCACGGAGTATCGCGACTCGGGCCTGCGCTTCATCGTCGAGCACTGCGGTCTGCCTCGCGTCGACGACTTCTGCTGGATCGGCGTCCAGGAGCCCAATGTGTACGGCGGCCTTGCGGTGGTCATGCCCTTCATCCAGGCGAAGCCCCGATACTTCGCTGAGGTGCTGGCTGAGCTGCTCTGGTGGCTGGGCGAGGACCGGCTGCTGTTCGCCTCCGACTACGCCCTGTGGAGCCCGAAGTGGATCGTCGAGAAGTTCATGGCCTTCGAGTTCCCCGAGGACATCAAGGAGCAGAGGGGTGTAGACCTCACGCTCGAAGGCAAGAAGAAGATCCTGGGCCTCAACGCCGCCAACCTGTACGGCCTGCAGGTCCCGACCGCGACTGCAGTCGGCGAATAGCAAGCGCATGCATCAACCACGGTGTATCAGGGTCGGAGTGACGACGCGAGCGTCACCCCAGGAGAGGTAAGTAAGCATGCTCGACAGCGTTCTGCAGTTCCTCGCGTCCCTCGCGATCTACTTCTTGATCTTCGCGGTGATCGGCCTGGTCTTCTATGGGGCCGACTCGCGGGTCAGGAACTGGCTCCGGCGCCCTTTGCGGTGTCCGTCGTGCAGCGCGAAGTTCGACGCCAGCCTGCTGCAGAAGCACCACGGCCGCTGCCCGACCTGCGGGCAGCGGCTGTCGGTCGGCACGTCCACGAGCAAGTGAGGTGAAGCCGCCCGCATCACTCGAGCAGGCGGTGCTGAAGGCGCTCGGCTCGGTCGTCGACCCCGAGCTGGACCGGTCACTGGTCGCGCTCGGCTTTGCCACGGCTGAGGTTGACTCTGAAGGGCGCGTCACCGTCGATGTTCGGCTGCCGACGTTCTGGTGCGCGCCCAACTTCGCCTACCTGATGGCTCAGGACGCCAGGGAGGCCGTCGAGGCGGTGCCAGGAGTACGCTCCGTGTCGGTACGCCTCCTCGACCACTTCTCGGATGAAGAGGTCACGCGGGGGGTCAACGGGGGGCGGCCTTTCGATGAGGCGTTCCCCGACATGTCAGACGGTCGGGGGCTGGAGCCGCTGCGCCGCCTCTTCCACGTCAAGGCGTTCACGGTTGCGCAGGAGCGTGTGCTGCGCCGGCTGCTCAGCGCCGGCCGCTCGAAAGCCGAGATAACCGAGCTGCGGCTCGCTGACGTCGATCTCGGCTACTCAGAAGGCCAGGAGTACCTGGAGAAGCGGCGCCGCCTGGGCCTCTCTGTTCAGCCTGAAGAGCCCCTCGCCGTGCTGCCCAACGGCCGGCGCCTGACCGCCCACCGGCTCGAGGACTATTTGAGCCGGAGTCGATCGACGCGAATGAACATTGAAGCCAACACCGTCCTGTGCCAGGGGCTTCACGCAACCCGGTACGGGATGAAACCCGCAGTGGAGGTAGTGACATGAAGGCAGCTCGGCTCCACGCGTACGAGCAGCCGCTCCAGGTGGACACTGTGCCGGAGCCTCAGCTCGGCGGGCATCACGACGTGATCGTGCGGATCGGAGGTGCCGGCCTCTGCCGCACCGACCTGCACATCATCGAGGGCATCTGGCAGAACAAGGTGGCCGTTCAGCTCCCCTACATCCTGGGTCACGAGAATGCGGGCTGGGTCGAGGAGGTGGGGGACGCGGTCGAGAGCGTCAACGTTGGCGACGCCGTGATCGTCCATCCGCTCATTACATGCGGGTACTGCGCCGCCTGTCGGATGGGCGAGGACATGTACTGCGAGAACGGGCGCTTTCCGGGCATCAACGCGGACGGCGGCTTCGCCGACTATCTGCTGACATCCGACCGTGCCTTGATTAAGCTCGCCCCCGGCATCGAGCCGGTCGACGTCGCGCCCTACGCGGACGCCGGCATCACCGCCTATCGCGCCGCCAAGAAGGCCGCCCGCATCCTGCGGCCCGGAAACTGGGCTGTTGTGCAGGGCATCGGTGGCCTGGGTCACATCGCCGTGCAGTGCCTGCACAACCTCTGCGCCGCGCGAGTCGTGGCCGTCGATCCGTCACCGACCGCGCAGGCGCTGGCCCGTGAGCTGGGTGCCGAGGAGGTCGTAGGAGGTGATCGTGCTGCGGACGCTGTCCGCGACCTGACAGGCGGCGGTGCCCACGTCGTGATCGACTTCGTCGGGGAGCGGGGTGCCGAGAAGCAGGCGGTCCAGATGCTGCGGCAGGGCGGCACCCACATCGTGGTGGGCTATGGTGGCGTGTCGGAGGTCCCGACCATCGACATCATCTTCTCCGAGATCTCGGTCGTGGGGAGCCTGGTCGGCAACTACACGGAGCTGAGCGAGCTGATGATCCTGCAGGCGCAGGGCAAGGTGAAGCTCCACACGCAGCGCTACAGCCTGTCTGACATAGGGGGCGCTGTCGACGACCTCGACCACGGGCGGATCAAGGGCCGCGGCGTCCTGATCCCGGCCATGGTCACAGCGACTGCGGCTGGAGGTGTCCAACCGGGCAGCTGATTTCCACCATCTGAAATGCTATGCTGACAGCCGTCCGGGGGGGCTGTTTCAGTTGGCTGATCGGACACCACGGTGGTGGGAGTCGCAGGTGGCATCGACCCGCACGAAGGAAGGCGTTGACACGGTGAGAGCTGAGCAGCCTTCCACGCTCATCAACTCCGTCCAGCGAGCGATCCGACTGCTGGAGGCGGTGGCCGGACATCCGAGCGCGGTGCCCGCCAAAGTGCTGGCCAAGGACGTCAAGCTCCCGCTCGGCACGACCTACCACCTCCTGCGAACCCTCACGTTCGAGGGATACCTGAGGCGGATGCCTGACGGCAGCTATGTGCTGGGTGACGGCGTGATCAGGTTGCTCGACGAGGGCCGGTCGCAGGCCAGCCTGAGCCGCGCCCGCGCCTCCCTGCTGGCGCTGAGGGACCATGTGGGTGCGCCGGCGTACTGGTGCGCCTTCGAGGACGGCGAGATCGTCATCAAAGACATCGCGGACTCACCGCGCCACCCGCGCATCGACCTCTGGGTCGGTTTCCGCGACGCGGCTCACGCCACCGCGCTGGGCAAGTGCGTCCTCGCTTCGCTGGATTCCCAGCAGCTGGAAGACTATCTGTCTCGACACGCGCTGCCCGACCTGACTCCGCACACTCTGACCACCCGGGAGGGAGTGCTGCGCACCCTGCAAGCGGTCCGGACGGCGGGCTACGCCATCGACCAGCAGGAGTACGCGATCGGCGCCGTCTGCGCGGCTACCCCGGTGCGTGCGGGTGACGTCGTCGGCGCGGTTGCGGTGTCGCTGCCGATGCGCCGGCAGGCTGAGCTGAGCGCCGTCGTGCAGCCGCTCAAGTACACGGCGGAACGCATCTCCCGCGCAATCATGCTGTCGGACTGACGCGATCCTTACCGGACCGTTCCGCCAGCCGGCTACTGGAGCACGTCGCGGCGCCGGGTGAGCCCGATCGCGACGACCGCGAGCGCCAGCGCCCACGCACCCACCACCAGCCAGGCGTGCGTGGCGTCCACTTTGACCAGGGGCGTGGCGAACGCCGGGCGCGCCACATGATCGGTCTGCATCACCCTCGGCAGCACGTCCAGGTTCGGTCCCAGCAGATACGCCGACGCCTGGAGCCAGAAGTCCCTGCCGGTCAGCGCCTTGAAGATGGGCAGCGTCACCGTGATCAGGTTGTCGGCCGGGTAGAGGACCAGCGCCGCGCCGATTCCGAACGCCAGCGAGCGCCCCAGGACCGCTGCCGCGGTGCCGATCAGGATGGCGGCGCCCATGCTCGCCAGCGCGACCAGGAGGTTGACGCCGAGGTCGTGCCAGACGTTGCCGGGCAGCGAGCTGATCTTCTCGAAGCTGCCCTCCCAGTGGACCACGGTGGCGTACAGCGCAGCCGCCGCTAGCGCGATGAAGCCCGCGAGCAGGACGATGCCTACCAGTGCCAGCGCGGTCAGCTTGGCCAGGAGCAGGCGCACGCGGCCAGCGCCGCGAGCCAGCAGGACACGGATGGTTCCACCGCTGTATTCCATGCCCACCAGCCGTGCGCTGACGATGAGCAGGAAGATGCCGGATCCGACGTTGAAGATGGCCAGGTAGACGTCGTACATGCTGAACATGAAGCTGGACGGCGTCTTCTCGAGGGTTTGCCGGATGTTGTCAGCCGTGGTCAGCGCCCCTGCGACCACGGCGAAGAAGAACACGGCGAGGCCCAGCATCGCCCAGATCATTCCCTGGCGCCGCAGCTTCAAGATCTCCCCACCCACGCATCCCAGGAAGCTCGGGCGCGGCACAGGCGACCCCCCTACCCCGGGGCGGGGGAGAGTAGCCGGCGCGGAAGCGGGTTCAGCGGTAGGTGGGGCGATCGCTCTCAATTCACTGCTCCGTTGTGCTTGCCGCCCAACCTCGGGCGAGCCAATCTCTCCCCCGCGAAGTCGGGGGAGTACCCGGCGGAGCCGGGGGAGGGGGCCCGTTCGAACAAAGCCAGCGCGGTGGCCAGGAACCTCGGCCGAGGCAGTCTCTCCCCCGCGAAGTCGGGGGAGTACCCGGCGAAGCCGGGGGAGGGGGGCCGTTCGAACGAAGCCCGCGCGGCCGCCAGGAAACTCGGTGGAGGCAGTCTCTCCCCCGCAACGTCGGGGGAGTACCCGGCAGAGCCGGGGGAGGGGGGCCGTTCCAACGAAGCCGGCGAGGCAGCGGGTTCAGCGGTCGCTTTGACGATGGCGTTCAATTGACTGCTCCGTTGTGGTTGCCGGTCAGGCTCAGGAAGATCTCTTCGAGGTTCTGCTGCCGCTCGCGCACTCGATCGGGCCAGATCCCTGACCCGGCGAGGAACTGCACGAGGTCGCGCCCCCGGCCGGCCGGTGACGGCGTCACGAGGAGACCGTCCTCGAGCCGCGCCGCGCGACCCCACTCCTGCCGCTGGATCAGCGCCAGCGCCGAAGCAGGGTCGTCCACCTTGACCACGAACTCTCCGCGTCCCGCCAGCAGGTCCGCCACCTGCGCCACCCGCACCAGCTCGCCCAGGTTGATGATCGCCACCCGGTCGCAGATCTGCTGCACCTCCGCCAGGACGTGGCTCGAGATGAAAACCGTCTTGCCCAACGCCGCCAGCTGTCGCAGCAGATCGCGTATCTCCACGATGCCGGCAGGGTCGAGCCCGTTGGCGGGCTCGTCCAGCAGCAGCAGCTCGGGGTCGTGGAGCAGGGCCGCGGCCACGCCGAGGCGCTGCTTCATGCCCAGCGAGTAGGAGCTGACCTTGTCGCGCTGCCGTCCGGCCAGTCCGACCAGCTCGATCACGTCGTCCAGGCGGGAGCGCGGGACCCCGCCCAGCACGCTGGCGAACGCCTTCAAGTTGTCGCGGCCGCAGAGATAGCCATACAGCGCGGGCGCTTCAACCAGGGCGCCAACCCTGGGCAGGACCTCACCGCCGTGCGTCTGCACGTCCCTGCCGAGGATTTCAATGCGGCCGCCGGTGGGCCTGATCAGGCCGAGGGCCATGCGGATGGTGGTGGTCTTGCCGGCGCCGTTCGGCCCGAGGAAGCCGAACACCTCGCCGCGCCGCACCTCGAGGTCGATGCCCCTGACAGCCTCGCGGCTGCCAAAGCTCTTGGAGAGTCGATGTGTGGAGAGGACGACGGTATCGGTCATCGCGGCCTCAGTGGAGAACATCTCGCCGCCAGGTCAGCACGACCGAAGCAGCTAGAAAGACGAACGAGTAGACCCCGATCACGATCCAGCAGTGGGTGGCGTCGACTTTCATCAGCGGGGTGGCGAAGGCGGCGCCGACAACGTGATCCGTCTGAAGGCTGGCCGCCAGCTGGTTCAGAGTGGGGCCCAGGAAGTACTGGGTCACCTGACGCCATGCGTCCTGGTTGGTCAGCCGGTTCACCAGGGACATCACCACCGTGCCGAAGTTGTCGGCCGGGAAGAAGGCAAGGGCCGCCCCGACGCCGAAGGCCACCGAGCGTCCGACCACAGCCGCCGTGGTGCCCAGGAGAATGCAGACCGCCACGCTGACGAGCGCCACGAGTAGGTTGATCCAGGTGTCGGTCCAGGCCACCTGGGGCAGAGAGGTGATTGGCGTGAAGCTGCCCTGCCAGACGACGACGATCGCGTAGAGCGTCCCGGCGCAGACGGCGATGAAACCGGCCAGCACCAGCAAGCCGCTGATGGCCAGGGCGACCAGCTGGGCACCCAGCAGGTGAAGCCGACCGGTGCCTCTCGCCAGCACCATGCGGATCGTCCCGCTGCCGTATTCGAGCGAGACGAGGCGTGAGCTCACGATGAGCAGGAACACCCCTGACATCGTGTTGAAGAGCGTGAGGATCCCTTCCAGATAGTTGAAGTAGAAGCTCCGAGGGTCGCGCGCGAGCAGCTTCCGGACCTGGTCGCTCGAGATCACCGAGCCCAGGGTGATGGCGCAGACCACGACGAAGCCGGCCAGCACGACCCAGGTCAGCGCCTGGCGGCGGATCTTCAGCAGCTCCGAGCGAACCGCTCCGACAAAGCTGGGGTGCGCCCGGGGCAGAGTCCGGGCCGGGAAGACCGCGGCCGGTTCGGCGACGGCGGTCAACCCGCGGCTCCCATGGGCGTGGTGAGGCTCAGGAAGATCTCTTCGAGGCTGTGCTGGCGCTCGTCAATGCTGTCCGCCCAGACGCCGGCCTGCGCCAGGAAGTGCACGAGGTCGCGGCCGCGGCCGCTCGGGGAGCCGGCGACGAGCACTCCGTCTTCGATCCGGGCTGAGCGCCCCCACTCCTGGCGCCTGATCAGCTCGAGGGCGAACCTCGGGTCGTCCAGCGACAGCACGAACTCTCCACTTCCTGCCACCAGCTCAGCCACGGGTGCCAGGCGGACCAGCTCGCCGAGGTTGATGATCGCCACCCGATCGCAGATCTGCTGCACCTCGGCCAGGACGTGGCTGGAGATGAAGACCGTCTTGCCGGACGCGGCCAGCCCGCGCAGGAGATCGCGCATCTCGACGATCCCCGCGGGGTCCAGGCCGTTGGCGGGCTCGTCGAGGATGAGCAGCTCGGGATCGTTGAGCAGCGCGAGTGCGATTGCCAGGCGTCCCTTCATGCCCATCGAGTAGGACTTGACTCTGTCCCTCTGGCGGTCCGCCAGGCCCACCAGCTCCAGCACCTCGTCCAGGCGGCTGTCCGGCAGGCCTCCGAGCATGTGAGCGAACGCCTTGAGGTTGTTCCGCCCCGAGAGGTAGCCGTACAGAGCCGGGGTCTCGACGAGCGCGCCGACCCGGGGAAGGACCTCAGCGCGGCTGGTCCGAACGTCGCTGCCCAGGATCTCCACCCGGCCTGCCGTTGGGCGGATCAGGCCCAGAGCCATGCGGATGGTGGTGGTCTTGCCGGCGCCGTTGGGACCGAGGAAGCCGAACACCTCGCCTCGGCGGACCTCGAGGTCGAGGTCCTTGACCGCCTGCCGAGAGCCGTACGTCTTGGAGAGGGCGTGCGTTGTGAGAACGGCGGTGCCCATCGCTTCCAGAGGCACCGCCGGACCACCGGTTTGTGACGCTGCGGTCTCCTCCCCCCTTGAGGGGGAGGGTTGGGGTGGGGGGGCTCTGAGGCTGGCTGCGTCAGCGTTACAGCGCCCGGAACGGTTCCGGCTGGTACGCGTCCACGAGCTTCAGCCATTCGCCAGGGAGGGCTTCTCTGATGACGGGGTCGTCCTTGCTCAGCCAGCAGAGATGCCGCAGACCGTGCTCGACGACCTGACCCACGCCGATCTCGGTGGGCGCGCCCTTTGCCGTGCCACGCGCCAGCTCGGCGCGGACGACCGGCACCGCCTCGAAGCCGTTCGCCTTGACCACCTGTGGCAGCACCGCGAGGTAGGTGAGGACCAGGCGCCCGCCCTCGTAGCGCCACGACGTCGAGTGAACGATCTCCGCGTTCAGGCTCACCGCCGCCAGGCTCGCGACCACCGCATCGGCCGGCAGAGCGCCCGCCGCAGCCTCGACCTGCATCGAAGCGCTCGTCTCGGGGCGCATGAGCCACGCCGAGCCATCGGCGAGGTAGAGCGGCAGGATCTCGTAGGCTGGCCGCGACCGGCCCTCGGCCGCGCTCAGCCGCTGCACCGAGCCCAGCAGCCGCGCGGCGACGTCCGCCGGCTCCGGCTCGCGGGTTAGCTCAGACTCCTGGCGCAGCCGCATTCGGACGGCGGTCAGCGTCCGCTCCGCGACCGCCGGCCGGGACTCTATGAAGCGCAGCAGGTCCGCTGCCGGCAGGCTGAGGAGCCGGCAGTCCTCGATCACAACCGCGTCCGTGGCCCTCAGCTCACCGTCGATAAGCGACCGCTCGCCGAAGAGCTCGCCCGGACCGGCCACGCCCAGCACTCTTTCACCGGCATGGGTGCCGATGCTCAGCCGCACGCGGCCGGACTCGACCAGCTCGACGGTGCGGGCCTCGTCGAATCGTCGGTGCACGAGCTCGCCGCCGGTATAGCTACCCGCGCTCAGCCGCGTAGCCAGCTCCTCCAGGTCGGGCGCCGGCACGTCCTCGAGCAGGACGAGCGAGGCCAGGGCGCGAGCACCCGGCGACCTCGCGGCCTGGCCCGAGCGCGCGAGCTCGGCAAGTCCCTGCCGCCGGCGCGATTCGCAGCCGAGCCGCTCGTAGGCGGCAACCGCCTCCTCCAGCCGCCCGGCCCGATGCAGGGTGCGCGCGCGCAGCGCGTGATAGCCGAGGCGGCCCAGCTCGGCGGC
>Ga0126378_10001617_pt1 | contig 16696 bp, 5 predicted proteins | sample PanSoiMetPlot_23_FD_92587 | JGI IMG/M metagenome (GOLD analysis project Ga0126378, IMG submission 92587) | Tropical forest soil microbial communities from Panama - MetaG Plot_23 | ecosystem: Environmental > Terrestrial > Soil > Tropical forest > Bulk soil | place: Panama | collected 2016-02-17
CGGAGCTGTCGACGTGGACGTTCGCGTCACGTCGGGTTCGGTCGCGATCACCGCGGAGCCCACGGATAGCTGCATCGTCGACGTACCGGGCACCGGACCGGCTGCGGACGAGGCGGACGCCGACGATCTCGCCGGCCGGATCACGGTGTCCTTCGCCGACGGCAAGCTGCAGGTGATCGAATCGGACCAGGGCCACCACTGGCGCTGGCGCGGCGAGGACCTACACGTGGCCATAACCGTGCCGACCGAGTCCAGGGTCCTCGTCCGCACCGCTTCGGCCGATGTCAGATGCGACGGCGAGCCCGGCTCGTTCGACGCGCACACAGCGAGTGGCAACGTCACCGTGGCCCGGGCCGGCGGGGCGGCCCGCCTGACCACAGCGTCAGGGAAGGTAGATATCGACGTCGCGGGCGGAGAACTGACGGCGACGACCGCCTCCGGGCAGGTCAAGGTCGGCCGCGCCGAGCGGGACGTCACAGCCAAGACGTCGAGCGGCGCCGTGATGATCGGCCGCGCCGAGGCGTCGGTGAGCGTCCGCTCGGCCAGCGGGCAGGTGCGGATAAATAGCGTGACGCGCGGCCTCGCCGACGTCAATACTGTCTCGGGCGACATCGAGATCAAGGTGACGCCCGGCTCGGGGGTTTACCTCGACCTGGCCTCGCTCAGCGGCCGGGTCAGCAGTGACCTGGAACCAACGGACCAGGAAACAGACGCGGACCTGCACGTGAGCTGCCGGACCGTCAGCGGCACGCTGCATGTCGCCACGGCGGTTGCGGGACAGATGACGAGCTAGGCCACCTGACATCACCATCAAGCAGCGAGCACAGAAAGGATAAGCCGATGTTCCCGCGACAACTCGAGCAACTCGCGCGCGATCGCGCGGGTGAGCTCCGAGCCGCGCCGACATCCCAGCCCAAGCCCCGCCGGCCCAGAGTCCGGCCGCCGATCAGGCACCAGACGGGCTGGGCGCTCGTCGCGCTCGGTTTGCGGATCGCCGGATCAGCTAACGGGTGAGGGCCATGAGGCCACTGGCGGCGACCGGATGTGGCCTGACCGCGGCGGAGCGCTACGCCGCCGCGGATCAGGCCACAGGCTGGCGCGCTTGGGCCAGCCAGCCGCTGCTGATCTCCCCTTCGGCCACGATCACCGCCGGGCCGGTCAGGAGGCTGGCCAGGGCGTCCGGGATGACGGTCAGCGTGCCGCCGGGAACGCGCACGGTCCATGCGCCAGGCCCGTCACTCTGCCCCGCGACGCGGTCGGGCCACTCCCCCGCCGCCGCGGCCGCGGCTACAGCCGCGGCGACGGCGCCCGTGCCACAGGACAGCGATGCTCCTGAGCCGCGTTCGTGCACCCGCATTTCCGCCTCGTGGTGCCCGGTCACCCTGATCACCTCGACGTTGACCCCGGCGGGGAACATCGCCCGGTCCACGTCGGGAGTCCTGCTGAGGTCGAAGGCCGCGACCGGCCGGTCGACCAGGCAGGCCAGGTGCGGGTTGCCGACGTTCAGGGCGAGCCCTTCCTGCCTGACGCCGCCGATCACCGCCCAGCTCGTGCCGCTCCGGGTCACCGGCCCCATGTCCACTGTGAGCAGGCCGTCGTCCTCCAGCCGCACCTGGCGCACGCCCGCTCTGGTGGCGATAGCGACCTGAGGGCCCGCCGCAAAACCGTGATCGAGCAGGTACCTGGCGACCACCCGGATCCCGTTGCCGCACATTTCGGCAACGCTGCCGTCAGCGTTCCGGTAATCCATGAACCACCGCGGGCCGACCGGCGCGGCGCCGACGGAATCGCCCGCGATGCCAGCTATCCGCAGCACGCCATCGCCGCCGATCCCGGTTCTCCGGTCGCAGAGCGCCCTGACCATGGCAGCGTCGAGGTCTAGCTGGTCCAGCGGGTCGGGCAGCACCACGAAGTCGTTGCCGGTGCCGTGACCCTTGGCATAACGCACTCCCGCATGCTACTCAGCAAGCCGAACTTCCTCGCTGATGGCGTCCAGCGCGAGGTCCGCCATCCCCGACTGGTCCGCCGCGAGCCAACGGACCCGCGGATCGCGCCGGAACCACGACTCCTGCCGGCGGGCGAACCTGCGCGTCTGCGCAACCGTCTGCCGCTCCGCCTCGGCCTCGGTCCATTCCCCGTCGGGGAAGCGCAGCACCTGGGCGTACCCGAGCGCCCGGCTGGCGGTCCGGCCTGCCCGCAACCCGGCGCTGGCGAGGGCGCGAACCTCATCGACGAAGCCGCTCAGCCACATCCGGCGGACCCGCCCGGCGATGCGCCGGTCCAGTTCCGAGCGCGGCACGGCCAGGCCGAGCTGGGTGGCCGGCATCATCACCAACGCATAACCGGGCAGCGTGGCGCTGAAGGGCCGACCGGAGAGTTCGATCACCTCAAGCGCCCGGACGATCCTGCGCCCGTTACTCGGCAGGATCGCCGCAGCCGCCGCCGGGTCTTCGCGCGCGAGCCTCGCGTGCATCGCGGCCGGCCCGGCGACGGTCAGCTCCGACTCAAGCCGCCCGCGAACGCGCGGGTCAGTGCCGGGAAAGTCCAGCTGATCGATGACCGCGCGCACGTACAGCCCGGAGCCGCCGACCAGGATCGGTGTCCGGCCACGGCTTCGGATGTCAGCCACGGCCGCCCGGGCGAGTCGCTGGTACTCAGATACGCTGGCCGGCTCGGTTACGTCCCATATGTCTAGTAGGTGATGCGGCACGTCCGCGCGCTCGGCCGCGGTGAGCTTGCCGGTGCCGATGTTCATGCCGCGGTAGAGCTGCATCGAGTCGGCATTGATCACCTCACCGCCCAGCTCGCGGGCGAGCCGGACCGACAAGTCAGACTTCCCCGCAGCGGTCGGGCCGACGATCGCGATCAGGTGCCCGGACCGGCCACTCACCGTCGCCCCACTAGCACTCGCACTAAGTCACACGCGACTAAGCGTCGGCATGCCGAGAAGTATGGGTTTGCCCGGCTCGTCCGGCACCGTGGCGGTGCCAGCCGCCCAGGCGTCCCCGCCGCGGGTCGGACGCACCGCCAGCGCAGGGCCGTCAGCGATGAGATAGTGCGGCGCGGCCGTCGTCACGGTCGTGATCACGATGTCGCCCGGCCTGGGCGCCGGGCTGACCGGCGAGAAGTGCACCAGGCGGTTGTCCCTGGCGCGGCCCGAGAGCCGATGCGTCGCCTCGTTCTTGCGGCCTTCCCCGTCGGCGACCAGCACCTCGACCTGACGGCCGACCAGCGCCTGGTTCTCCTCGAGCGCGATCGCGTCGGCCAGAGCCACCAGCCTCGAGTAGCGCTCGGCTACCACCTCAGCGGGGACCTGCCCGTCCATCGTGGCGGCCGGCGTTCCCGGCCTGATCGAGTACTGGAACGTGAACGCACCGGCGAACCGTGCCCGCCGGACGATGTCCAGGGTGTCGGCAAAGTCCTGCTCGGTCTCGCCTGGGAAGCCGACGATGATGTCGGTAGTGATCGCAGCGCCCGGGATGGCCGCGCGCACCTTGTCGAGAATCGCCAGGTAGGAGTCGCGGCGGTACGCGCGCCGCATGGCCCGCAGCACGGCATTGGACCCGGACTGCAGCGGCATGTGCAACTGCCGCATCACGTTCGGAGTCTGGGCCATCGCGGCGATCACGTCGTCGGTGAAGTCCTTCGGATGCGGGGAGGTGAACCGCACCCGCTCCAGCCCCTCGATCTCCCCGCAGGCGCGGAGCAGCTTGCCGAAAGCCTGGCGGTCCCCGAAGGAGACCCCGTACGAGTTGACGTTCTGGCCCAGCAGCGTCACCTCGAGCACGCCGTCGGCGACCAGCGCCCTGATCTCCGCCAGAATGTCGCCCGGCCGACGGTCCTCCTCGCGGCCGCGCAGGCTCGGCACAATGCAGAAGGTGCAGGTGTTGTTGCAGCCGACCGAGATCGCGACCCAGGCCGAGTACGGGGACTCCCGCCGGGCCGGCAGCACCGACGGGAACCGCTCAAGCGACTCGGCGATCTCCACCTGAGCGCGGCGCTGCGAACGCGAGCGGTCGAGCAAGGCCGGCAGCGAGCCGATGTTGTGGGTGCCGAACACGACATCCACCCACGGCGCCTTCTCGGTGATCAGCGCCCGGTCCTTCTGCGCCAGGCATCCGCCGACAGCGATCTGCATGCCCGGGCGGGCGTTCTTGACCGGGAGCAGGTGGCCAAGGTTGCCGTAGAGCCGGTTGTCGGCGTTCTCTCGGACCGCGCACGTGTTGAACACGACCACGTCCGGCTGCGTCCCCGTACCCGCCTTGCGGTACCCGGCCGCGTCGAGCAGGCCAGCGAGCCGTTCCGAGTCGTGCATGTTCATCTGGCACCCGTAGGTGCGGATCTCATAAGTGCGCGCACCGTCGGAACCCGGCATGCTCCCTAGGCTAGCGGGGAATCCGGCCAGACCGGCGCTACGGACCGGCCTTGCCCTAAGTCCGGAAGTGCCGAGAGGCGGCACCACCGGGTAGGGCACGATATCCCTATGCAGCGGAACGGGACCATGGCGGTAGAAGAGATGGCGGCGGCGCGACACGAGGAGCCAGGGCTGGCGCCCGACGGCGGCGGGCCGCCCGAGGTCCGTCACGGTGAGTGGCCATCTCCCATCACCGCAGCCCAGGTCGCTGGCGGCCGGATCCGGCTGAGCCATCCCATGGTGTGCGGCACGACCACGTGGTGGGAGGAAGACCGGCCGGGGGAAGGTGGCCGCACGACGGTCATGCGCAACGCCAACGGCACGAGCACCGCGCTGCTGCCCGCGCCGTGGAACGCCAGGACCAGGGTGCACGAATACGGCGGCCGCTCGTACCAGCCAGTTCCTGCTCATGATGGCGGTCCAGCAGGACCAGTCGTGTTCGCGCACTTCGACGACCAGCGCCTGTACCTGGCGGGCCCGGGGACCGCGGACGGCACAGTTCAGCCGGCGCCGCTCACTCCCGACCCCGTGGCGGCAGACGCCGGCTCGATGGGCGAGCACCGGGGACTGCGTTACGCGGACTTCGTGCTGTCGCCTGACGGGCGGGAGATCTGGTGCGTGCGGGAGCGGCACGCGGCTGACAAGGTCACCAGGGCCATCGTGGCCGTGCCCCTGGACGGGTCCGCCGCCGGTGATCCGGACCGCGTCCGGGTGCTGGTGACCGGCTGGGACTTCTTCGCCTTTCCCACTCCCTCGCCGGACGGCGGCTGGCTCGCCTGGATCTGCTGGAACCATCCGAACATGCCGTGGGATGGCACCGAGTTGCGGGTGGCACCGGTCAGCGAGGGCGAAATAGGCAAGAGCCGGCTGATCAAGGGCAGCAACCGGGAGTCGGTACTCGCGCCGCTCTGGCGCGACAACTCCAGCCTCTACGTGGCCACGGACTGGAGCGGCTGGTGGAACATCTACCAGGTCAGCCTGCATGGCGAGCCGCCCCAGGCGCTCTACCCGACGGACGAGGAGTTCGCTGACCCGCTCTGGGTCCTTGGCGCCCGGCCCTTCGCCATGCTCGGCGATGGCAGGCTCGCGGTCAGGCACGGCCGCGGCGGCGCGAGGCTCGGCCTGCTCGACCCCGAGACATCCGACCTGGTCGACCTGGACATTCCGTTCACCGTGTTCCCCGAGGGCGTGGCGGCCGATGGCGCCACGATCGTCGGCATCGGCGGCGCGCCGTGCGATCCGAACTCGGTCGTCCGGGTGGACGCCGACTCCAGCGCGTTCACGGTGCTCCGGGTCGAGATCAGCGACCTGCCGGATCGGGAGTACCTCCCGTCACCGCGGCACGTCGAGCTCGAAGGGCCGTACGGCCGAGTGGTCTACGCCCTCATCTACCCGCCGACCAATCCCGCGGCGAAGGCTCCGGAGGGAGAGCTTCCGCCTTACGTCGTCTGGGTGCACGGCGGCCCGACCGGGCACGTGACTGAGCGACTCAGCATGGAGCGGGCCTACTTCACCAGCCGCGGCATCGGCGTGATCGACGTCAACTACGGCGGCTCGAGCGGCTTCGGCAGGCTCTACCGTAACCGGCTGAACCGGGAGTGGGGCGTGGTCGACGTGGCCGACGCCAAGGAGGCCGCGCGGTCACTGGCCCGGTCGGGCAAGGCCGACCCGGCCAGGCTCGCGATCCGCGGCGGCTCGGCGGGCGGCTGGACGGCGCTGTCCGCCGTCACCACCGGTGCGGTCGCCGACCCGGTGTTCAGCGCAGCAGTGTCCTACTTCGGCGTCAGCGACCTGCGCGCGTTCGCCGAGGTTACCCACGATTTCGAGTCCCGCTACCTGGACGGGCTGGTCGGCCCGCTGCCTGGCTTCGACACCGTCTACGCCGAGCGGGCGCCGGTCGGCCACGTGAACCGCAACACCTGCCCGGTGCTGCTGCTCCAGGGTCTCGACGACCCCGTGGTGTCGCCGCAGCAGTCCGAGAGCATCGTGGCAGACCTGGGGGCGTTCGGCATCAGGCACGCCTACCTCGCGTTCGAGGGCGAATCGCATGGGTTCCGCAGAGCCGACAGCATGGTCGCCTCGCTGGAGGCCGAGCTGTCGTTCTACGGGCAGGTACTCGGCTTCACCCCGCGGGGAGTGCCCCAGCTCAAGCTGTCCGGCGGCGACTGACCCCGTCTTCGCCTGGCGCGTGGGCGGAGGGCGACTTACTTGGCGTACTCGGTCGCCCGCGATTCGCGGATCACCGTCACCCGGATCCGCCCCGGGTAGGTGAGCTCGTCCTGCACTTGCCGCGCCACGTCGCGCGCGATCACCTGCGCGCCGACGTCATCAACCGCGTCAGGCTTGACCATCACCCGGACCTCGCGGCCGGCCTGCATGGCGAATACCTTCTCGACTCCCGGCTGCGCCTGCGCGATCTGCTCAAGCCGCTCCAGCCGCTTCACGTAGGCCTCCAGCGACTCTCTGCGCGCCCCTGGCCGACCACCGCTGATGGAATCCGCGGCCTGGGTAAGCACCGCCTCGACGGTCCTGACCTCCACCTCGTTGTGATGCGCCTCGATGGCATGGACCACGTCATCACTCTCGCCGTACCGGCGCGCGATCTCGGCGCCGACCAGCGCGTGGCTGCCGCGCACCTCGTGCGTCAGCGCCTTGCCGATGTCGTGCAGCAAGGTCCCCCGCTTCAGCAGCGCCGGGTCTAGCCCGAGCTCGCTGGCCATCATCGCGGCGATGTGCGCCGACTCCACCAGATGCTTCAGGACGTTCTGCCCGTACGAGGTCCGGTACCTCAGCTTGCCGAGCAGATGGACCAGCTCTGGATGCATGTCGGTCAGCCCGACCTCAATGAGCGCGTCCTCCCCCGCCCGGACGCATAGCTCCTCGATCGCGACGCTGCTCTGCTCGTGGGCTTCCTCGATGCGCTGCGGATGGATCCGGCCGTCGGCCACCAGCCGCTCCAGGGTGAGCCTGCCGACCTCGCGGCGCACCGGGTCGAAGCAGGAGAGCAGCACCGCCTCCGGCGTGTCGTCGATGATCAGGTTGACGCCGGTCACGGTCTCGAACGCGCGGATATTGCGGCCCTCGCGGCCGATGATCCTGCCTTTCATCTCGTCGCTAGGCAGGTGCAGGACCGATACGACCGACTCGCTCGTCTGCTCGCTGGCGACTCGCTGAATCGCGAGGGTGACGATCTTGCGCGCCCGCTCCTGGCCTTCCTTCTTTGCCTCGTTCTCGATGTCCCTGACGAGGACCGCAGCTTCGCGCTTCGCCTCGTTCTCGATCGCCGCCACGAGCTGAGACCTGGCCTGGTCCGCGGTCAGCCCCGCGGCCCGTTCTAGCGCCTCGCGTTGCTTCGCCTCGATCCGCTCGACCTCCGCCCGCTTGGCCTCCAGATCGCGCCGCGCCCGCTCGATTTCCTCCGCAGTCTGGTCCAGGCGGCGCATCTCCGCGTCGATCCGCCCCTCCCGCTCAGCGATGCGCGCTTCGCGCCGTTCGAGATCGTTGCGGAAGTGCCTGACTTCCTCAGTGGCGGCACGGACCTCCTCGTCGAGCTCGCGCCGCGCGGCCGCGGCATGCTCGGCGGCGAGCTCGGCCTTCCTGACGATCGCCGCGGCCTCGGTCTCCTCGTCTGAGCCTGGGCGCGCGCCGCTGCCGTCGGCCGTGCGGCCAGCCTGCTCCAATAGCGGTGCCACGGGCCGGCTGGCGAGTCCGCCACGCGCCACCTCGGCACGCTCGCCGCCCGGGGCCCCAGCCATGCCGGGCGCCATTCCCTGGGCCGTCCCGGCCAATCTGGTTGCGTTCGCAGAGCGCAGCACGTAAACGATGGCCGCGGTCGCCGCTAGCAGCGCGACGACTGCACAGATCGCGAGCACTACGCCGAGGCCACCATCCACAACGCGCACCTTCCTGCTCCCTGGACCTCCGCGTACGGCTTAAGCCGTACGCGGAGGTCCAGGGAGCAGGAAGGTGCGCGTTGTGGATGGTGGCCTCGGCGTAGTGCTCGCGATCTGTGCAGTCGTCGCGCTGCTAGCGGCGACCGCGGCCATCGTTTACGTGCTGCGCTCTGCGAACGCAACCAGATTGGCCGGGACGGCCCAGGGAATGGCGCCCGGCATGGCTGGGGCCCCGGGCGGCGAGCGTGCCGAGGTGGCGCGTGGCGGACTCGCCAGCCGGCCCGTGGCACCGCTATTGGAGCAGGCTGGCCGCACGGCCGACGGCAGCGGCGCGCGCCCAGGCTCAGACGAGGAGACCGAGGCCGCGGCGATCGTCAGGAAGGCCGAGCTCGCCGCCGAGCATGCCGCGGCCGCGCGGCGCGAGCTCGACGAGGAGGTCCGTGCCGCCACTGAGGAAGTCAGGCACTTCCGCAACGATCTCGAACGGCGCGAAGCGCGCATCGCTGAGCGGGAGGGGCGGATCGACGCGGAGATGCGCCGCCTGGACCAGACTGCGGAGGAAATCGAGCGGGCGCGGCGCGATCTGGAGGCCAAGCGGGCGGAGGTCGAGCGGATCGAGGCGAAGCAACGCGAGGCGCTAGAACGGGCCGCGGGGCTGACCGCGGACCAGGCCAGGTCTCAGCTCGTGGCGGCGATCGAGAACGAGGCGAAGCGCGAAGCTGCGGTCCTCGTCAGGGACATCGAGAACGAGGCAAAGAAGGAAGGCCAGGAGCGGGCGCGCAAGATCGTCACCCTCGCGATTCAGCGAGTCGCCAGCGAGCAGACGAGCGAGTCGGTCGTATCGGTCCTGCACCTGCCTAGCGACGAGATGAAAGGCAGGATCATCGGCCGCGAGGGCCGCAATATCCGCGCGTTCGAGACCGTGACCGGCGTCAACCTGATCATCGACGACACGCCGGAGGCGGTGCTGCTCTCCTGCTTCGACCCGGTGCGCCGCGAGGTCGGCAGGCTCACCCTGGAGCGGCTGGTGGCCGACGGCCGGATCCATCCGCAGCGCATCGAGGAAGCCCACGAGCAGAGCAGCGTCGCGATCGAGGAGCTATGCGTCCGGGCGGGGGAGGACGCGCTCATTGAGGTCGGGCTGACCGACATGCATCCAGAGCTGGTCCATCTGCTCGGCAAGCTGAGGTACCGGACCTCGTACGGGCAGAACGTCCTGAAGCATCTGGTGGAGTCGGCGCACATCGCCGCGATGATGGCCAGCGAGCTCGGGCTAGACCCGGCGCTGCTGAAGCGGGGGACCTTGCTGCACGACATCGGCAAGGCGCTGACGCACGAGGTGCGCGGCAGCCACGCGCTGGTCGGCGCCGAGATCGCGCGCCGGTACGGCGAGAGTGATGACGTGGTCCATGCCATCGAGGCGCATCACAACGAGGTGGAGGTCAGGACCGTCGAGGCGGTGCTTACCCAGGCCGCGGATTCCATCAGCGGTGGTCGGCCAGGGGCGCGCAGAGAGTCGCTGGAGGCCTACGTGAAGCGGCTGGAGCGGCTTGAGCAGATCGCGCAGGCGCAGCCGGGAGTCGAGAAGGTATTCGCCATGCAGGCCGGCCGCGAGGTCCGGGTGATGGTCAAGCCTGACGCGGTTGATGACGTCGGCGCGCAGGTGATCGCGCGCGACGTGGCGCGGCAAGTGCAGGACGAGCTCACCTACCCGGGGCGGATCCGGGTGACGGTGATCCGCGAATCGCGGGCGACCGAGTACGCCAAGTAAGTCGCCCTCCGCCCACGCGCCAGGCGAAGACGGGGTCAGTCGCCGCCGGACAGCTTGAGCTGGGGCACTCCCCGCGGGGTGAAGCCGAGTACCTGCCCGTAGAACGACAGCTCGGCCTCCAGCGAGGCGACCATGCTGTCGGCTCTGCGGAACCCATGCGATTCGCCCTCGAACGCGAGGTAGGCGTGCCTGATGCCGAACGCCCCCAGGTCTGCCACGATGCTCTCGGACTGCTGCGGCGACACCACGGGGTCGTCGAGACCCTGGAGCAGCAGCACCGGGCAGGTGTTGCGGTTCACGTGGCCGACCGGCGCCCGCTCGGCGTAGACGGTGTCGAAGCCAGGCAGCGGGCCGACCAGCCCGTCCAGGTAGCGGGACTCGAAATCGTGGGTAACCTCGGCGAACGCGCGCAGGTCGCTGACGCCGAAGTAGGACACTGCTGCGCTGAACACCGGGTCGGCGACCGCACCGGTGGTGACGGCGGACAGCGCCGTCCAGCCGCCCGCCGAGCCGCCGCGGATCGCGAGCCTGGCCGGGTCGGCCTTGCCCGACCGGGCCAGTGACCGCGCGGCCTCCTTGGCGTCGGCCACGTCGACCACGCCCCACTCCCGGTTCAGCCGGTTACGGTAGAGCCTGCCGAAGCCGCTCGAGCCGCCGTAGTTGACGTCGATCACGCCGATGCCGCGGCTGGTGAAGTAGGCCCGCTCCATGCTGAGTCGCTCAGTCACGTGCCCGGTCGGGCCGCCGTGCACCCAGACGACGTAAGGCGGAAGCTCTCCCTCCGGAGCCTTCGCCGCGGGATTGGTCGGCGGGTAGATGAGGGCGTAGACCACTCGGCCGTACGGCCCTTCGAGCTCGACGTGCCGCGGTGACGGGAGGTACTCCCGATCCGGCAGGTCGCTGATCTCGACCCGGAGCACCGTGAACGCGCTGGAGTCGGCGTCCACCCGGACGACCGAGTTCGGATCGCACGGCGCGCCGCCGATGCCGACGATCGTGGCGCCATCGGCCGCCACGCCCTCGGGGAACACGGTGAACGGAATGTCCAGGTCGACCAGGTCGGATGTCTCGGGGTCGAGCAGGCCGAGCCTCGCGCCGCCGCGGCCGTGCCTGACCGCGAGCCTGCCATCGCCGAGCATGGCGAAGGGCCGGGCGCCAAGGACCCAGAGCGGGTCAGCGAACTCCTCGTCCGTCGGGTAGAGCGCCTGGGGCGGCTCGCCATGCAGGCTGACCTGGTAGATGTTCCACCAGCCGCTCCAGTCCGTGGCCACGTAGAGGCTGGAGTTGTCGCGCCAGAGCGGCGCGAGTACCGACTCCCGGTTGCTGCCCTTGATCAGCCGGCTCTTGCCTATTTCGCCCTCGCTGACCGGTGCCACCCGCAACTCGGTGCCATCCCACGGCATGTTCGGATGGTTCCAGCAGATCCAGGCGAGCCAGCCGCCGTCCGGCGAGGGAGTGGGAAAGGCGAAGAAGTCCCAGCCGGTCACCAGCACCCGGACGCGGTCCGGATCACCGGCGGCGGACCCGTCCAGGGGCACGGCCACGATGGCCCTGGTGACCTTGTCAGCCGCGTGCCGCTCCCGCACGCACCAGATCTCCCGCCCGTCAGGCGACAGCACGAAGTCCGCGTAACGCAGTCCCCGGTGCTCGCCCATCGAGCCGGCGTCTGCCGCCACGGGGTCGGGAGTGAGCGGCGCCGGCTGAACTGTGCCGTCCGCGGTCCCCGGGCCCGCCAGGTACAGGCGCTGGTCGTCGAAGTGCGCGAACACGACTGGTCCTGCTGGACCGCCATCATGAGCAGGAACTGGCTGGTACGAGCGGCCGCCGTATTCGTGCACCCTGGTCCTGGCGTTCCACGGCGCGGGCAGCAGCGCGGTGCTCGTGCCGTTGGCGTTGCGCATGACCGTCGTGCGGCCACCTTCCCCCGGCCGGTCTTCCTCCCACCACGTGGTCGTGCCGCACACCATGGGATGGCTCAGCCGGATCCGGCCGCCAGCGACCTGGGCTGCGGTGATGGGAGATGGCCACTCACCGTGACGGACCTCGGGCGGCCCGCCGCCGTCGGGCGCCAGCCCTGGCTCCTCGTGTCGCGCCGCCGCCATCTCTTCTACCGCCATGGTCCCGTTCCGCTGCATAGGGATATCGTGCCCTACCCGGTGGTGCCGCCTCTCGGCACTTCCGGACTTAGGGCAAGGCCGGTCCGTAGCGCCGGTCTGGCCGGATTCCCCGCTAGCCTAGGGAGCATGCCGGGTTCCGACGGTGCGCGCACTTATGAGATCCGCACCTACGGGTGCCAGATGAACATGCACGACTCGGAACGGCTCGCTGGCCTGCTCGACGCGGCCGGGTACCGCAAGGCGGGTACGGGGACGCAGCCGGACGTGGTCGTGTTCAACACGTGCGCGGTCCGAGAGAACGCCGACAACCGGCTCTACGGCAACCTTGGCCACCTGCTCCCGGTCAAGAACGCCCGCCCGGGCATGCAGATCGCTGTCGGCGGATGCCTGGCGCAGAAGGACCGGGCGCTGATCACCGAGAAGGCGCCGTGGGTGGATGTCGTGTTCGGCACCCACAACATCGGCTCGCTGCCGGCCTTGCTCGACCGCTCGCGTTCGCAGCGCCGCGCTCAGGTGGAGATCGCCGAGTCGCTTGAGCGGTTCCCGTCGGTGCTGCCGGCCCGGCGGGAGTCCCCGTACTCGGCCTGGGTCGCGATCTCGGTCGGCTGCAACAACACCTGCACCTTCTGCATTGTGCCGAGCCTGCGCGGCCGCGAGGAGGACCGTCGGCCGGGCGACATTCTGGCGGAGATCAGGGCGCTGGTCGCCGACGGCGTGCTCGAGGTGACGCTGCTGGGCCAGAACGTCAACTCGTACGGGGTCTCCTTCGGGGACCGCCAGGCTTTCGGCAAGCTGCTCCGCGCCTGCGGGGAGATCGAGGGGCTGGAGCGGGTGCGGTTCACCTCCCCGCATCCGAAGGACTTCACCGACGACGTGATCGCCGCGATGGCCCAGACTCCGAACGTGATGCGGCAGTTGCACATGCCGCTGCAGTCCGGGTCCAATGCCGTGCTGCGGGCCATGCGGCGCGCGTACCGCCGCGACTCCTACCTGGCGATTCTCGACAAGGTGCGCGCGGCCATCCCGGGCGCTGCGATCACTACCGACATCATCGTCGGCTTCCCAGGCGAGACCGAGCAGGACTTTGCCGACACCCTGGACATCGTCCGGCGGGCACGGTTCGCCGGTGCGTTCACGTTCCAGTACTCGATCAGGCCGGGAACGCCGGCCGCCACGATGGACGGGCAGGTCCCCGCTGAGGTGGTAGCCGAGCGCTACTCGAGGCTGGTGGCTCTGGCCGACGCGATCGCGCTCGAGGAGAACCAGGCGCTGGTCGGCCGTCAGGTCGAGGTGCTGGTCGCCGACGGGGAAGGCCGCAAGAACGAGGCGACGCATCGGCTCTCGGGCCGCGCCAGGGACAACCGCCTGGTGCACTTCTCGCCGGTCAGCCCGGCGCCCAGGCCGGGCGACATCGTGATCACGACCGTGACGACGGCCGCGCCGCACTATCTCATCGCTGACGGCCCTGCGCTGGCGGTGCGTCCGACCCGCGGCGGGGACGCCTGGGCGGCTGGCACCGCCACGGTGCCGGACGAGCCGGGCAAACCCATACTTCTCGGCATGCCGACGCTTAGTCGCGTGTGACTTAGTGCGAGTGCTAGTGGGGCGACGGTGAGTGGCCGGTCCGGGCACCTGATCGCGATCGTCGGCCCGACCGCTGCGGGGAAGTCTGACTTGTCGGTCCGGCTCGCCCGCGAGCTGGGCGGTGAGGTGATCAATGCCGACTCGATGCAGCTCTACCGCGGCATGAACATCGGCACCGGCAAGCTCACCGCGGCCGAGCGCGCGGACGTGCCGCATCACCTACTAGACATATGGGACGTAACCGAGCCGGCCAGCGTATCTGAGTACCAGCGACTCGCCCGGGCGGCCGTGGCTGACATCCGAAGCCGTGGCCGGACACCGATCCTGGTCGGCGGCTCCGGGCTGTACGTGCGCGCGGTCATCGATCAGCTGGACTTTCCCGGCACTGACCCGCGCGTTCGCGGGCGGCTTGAGTCGGAGCTGACCGTCGCCGGGCCGGCCGCGATGCACGCGAGGCTCGCGCGCGAAGACCCGGCGGCGGCTGCGGCGATCCTGCCGAGTAACGGGCGCAGGATCGTCCGGGCGCTTGAGGTGATCGAACTCTCCGGTCGGCCCTTCAGCGCCACGCTGCCCGGTTATGCGTTGGTGATGATGCCGGCCACCCAGCTCGGCCTGGCCGTGCCGCGCTCGGAACTGGACCGGCGCATCGCCGGGCGGGTCCGCCGGATGTGGCTGAGCGGCTTCGTCGATGAGGTTCGCGCCCTCGCCAGCGCCGGGTTGCGGGCAGGCCGGACCGCCAGCCGGGCGCTCGGGTACGCCCAGGTGCTGCGCTTCCCCGACGGGGAATGGACCGAGGCCGAGGCGGAGCGGCAGACGGTTGCGCAGACGCGCAGGTTCGCCCGCCGGCAGGAGTCGTGGTTCCGGCGCGATCCGCGGGTCCGTTGGCTCGCGGCGGACCAGTCGGGGATGGCGGACCTCGCGCTGGACGCCATCAGCGAGGAAGTTCGGCTTGCTGAGTAGCATGCGGGAGTGCGTTATGCCAAGGGTCACGGCACCGGCAACGACTTCGTGGTGCTGCCCGACCCGCTGGACCAGCTAGACCTCGACGCTGCCATGGTCAGGGCGCTCTGCGACCGGAGAACCGGGATCGGCGGCGATGGCGTGCTGCGGATAGCTGGCATCGCGGGCGATTCCGTCGGCGCCGCGCCGGTCGGCCCGCGGTGGTTCATGGATTACCGGAACGCTGACGGCAGCGTTGCCGAAATGTGCGGCAACGGGATCCGGGTGGTCGCCAGGTACCTGCTCGATCACGGTTTTGCGGCGGGCCCTCAGGTCGCTATCGCCACCAGAGCGGGCGTGCGCCAGGTGCGGCTGGAGGACGACGGCCTGCTCACAGTGGACATGGGGCCGGTGACCCGGAGCGGCACGAGCTGGGCGGTGATCGGCGGCGTCAGGCAGGAAGGGCTCGCCCTGAACGTCGGCAACCCGCACCTGGCCTGCCTGGTCGACCGGCCGGTCGCGGCCTTCGACCTCAGCAGGACTCCCGACGTGGACCGGGCGATGTTCCCCGCCGGGGTCAACGTCGAGGTGATCAGGGTGACCGGGCACCACGAGGCGGAAATGCGGGTGCACGAACGCGGCTCAGGAGCATCGCTGTCCTGTGGCACGGGCGCCGTCGCCGCGGCTGTAGCCGCGGCCGCGGCGGCGGGGGAGTGGCCCGACCGCGTCGCGGGGCAGAGTGACGGGCCTGGCGCATGGACCGTGCGCGTTCCCGGCGGCACGCTGACCGTCATCCCGGACGCCCTGGCCAGCCTCCTGACCGGCCCGGCGGTGATCGTGGCCGAAGGGGAGATCAGCAGCGGCTGGCTGGCCCAAGCGCGCCAGCCTGTGGCCTGATCCGCGGCGGCGTAGCGCTCCGCCGCGGTCAGGCCACATCCGGTCGCCGCCAGTGGCCTCATGGCCCTCACCCGTTAGCTGATCCGGCGATCCGCAAACCGAGCGCGACGAGCGCCCAGCCCGTCTGGTGCCTGATCGGCGGCCGGACTCTGGGCCGGCGGGGCTTGGGCTGGGATGTCGGCGCGGCTCGGAGCTCACCCGCGCGATCGCGCGCGAGTTGCTCGAGTTGTCGCGGGAACATCGGCTTATCCTTTCTGTGCTCGCTGCTTGATGGTGATGTCAGGTGGCCTAGCTCGTCATCTGTCCCGCAACCGCCGTGGCGACATGCAGCGTGCCGCTGACGGTCCGGCAGCTCACGTGCAGGTCCGCGTCTGTTTCCTGGTCCGTTGGTTCCAGGTCACTGCTGACCCGGCCGCTGAGCGAGGCCAGGTCGAGGTAAACCCCCGAGCCGGGCGTCACCTTGATCTCGATGTCGCCCGAGACAGTATTGACGTCGGCGAGGCCGCGCGTCACGCTATTTATCCGCACCTGCCCGCTGGCCGAGCGGACGCTCACCGACGCCTCGGCGCGGCCGATCATCACGGCGCCGCTCGACGTCTTGGCTGTGACGTCCCGCTCGGCGCGGCCGACCTTGACCTGCCCGGAGGCGGTCGTCGCCGTCAGTTCTCCGCCCGCGACGTCGATATCTACCTTCCCTGACGCTGTGGTCAGGCGGGCCGCCCCGCCGGCCCGGGCCACGGTGACGTTGCCACTCGCTGTGTGCGCGTCGAACGAGCCGGGCTCGCCGTCGCATCTGACATCGGCCGAAGCGGTGCGGACGAGGACCCTGGACTCGGTCGGCACGGTTATGGCCACGTGTAGGTCCTCGCCGCGCCAGCGCCAGTGGTGGCCCTGGTCCGATTCGATCACCTGCAGCTTGCCGTCGGCGAAGGACACCGTGATCCGGCCGGCGAGATCGTCGGCGTCCGCCTCGTCCGCAGCCGGTCCGGTGCCCGGTACGTCGACGATGCAGCTATCCGTGGGCTCCGCGGTGATCGCGACCGAACCCGACGTGACGCGAACGTCCACGTCGACAGCTCCG
>Ga0126378_10001618_pt1 | contig 16683 bp, 14 predicted proteins | sample PanSoiMetPlot_23_FD_92587 | JGI IMG/M metagenome (GOLD analysis project Ga0126378, IMG submission 92587) | Tropical forest soil microbial communities from Panama - MetaG Plot_23 | ecosystem: Environmental > Terrestrial > Soil > Tropical forest > Bulk soil | place: Panama | collected 2016-02-17
CAAGGCAGCGAGCTACAAGAAGATTCGCGGCCTCGGTGGCTTCGTGCGCGCGAAGTGGGAGGAGGTCGAGGAGATCATCGCCGCGGCGAATGTCCACACCATCAAGCGCTATGGGCCCGACCGGATCGCGGGCTTCTCGCCGATCCCGGCCATGTCGATGGTCTCCTACGCCGCGGGCAGCCGCTATCTGTCGCTGATCGGCGGCGTTTGCATGAGCTTCTATGACTGGTACTGCGACCTGCCGCCGTCATCGCCGCAGACCTGGGGTGAGCAGACCGACGTGCCGGAGAGCGCGGACTGGTACAATTCGACCTTCCTCATCCTCTGGGGCTCCAACGTCCCGCAGACCCGTACCCCCGACGCTCATTTCTATACGGAAGTCCGCTACAAGGGCGCCAAGTCGGTTGTCATCACGCCGGACTATAGCGAGGCCGCCAAGTTCGCCGACCTCTGGCTGCATCCCAAGCAGGGCACGGACGCCGCCCTCGCGATGGCTATGGGCCATGTCATCCTGAAGGAGTTCCACCTCGCCGGGCGCAGCGCCTATTTCGAGGATTATTGCCGGCGCCTCACCGACATGCCCCTGCTTGTGATGCTCGAGAAGCGCGGCGAGGCCTATGTCCCCGGCCGCTTCTTGCGTGCCGACGACATCGAGGGCGGGCTCGGCGAGGCCAACAATCCGGCCTGGAAGACCCTCGCCTTCGACCGCAAGGACGGCAAGCTCGTCCTGCCCCCCGGCTCCATCGGCTTTCGCTGGGGCGAGAGCGGCAAATGGAATCTGGAGGAGACCGACGCACGCGAGGGCAAGGCGGCCGAGTTGCAGCTGAGCCTGATGGAGACCCGCGAGGACGTGCTGCCGGTCGCCTTCCCATATTTCGGCGGCAAGGCGCCGGCCTCGTTCCAAACGACGGATCACGAGGAGATCATCGAGCGCCGCCTGCCGGTGCGCCGCGTCAAGACCAAGGCGGGCGAGGTCGCCGTGGCCACGGTCTTCGATCTCCTCATCGCGAACTACGGAATCGATCGCGGTCTCGGCGGCGGGAATGTCGCCGCGAGCTATGACGACGACCAGCCCTACACCCCGGCCTGGGCCGAGGCGGTCACCGGCGTCAAGCGCGCGCACATCATCGAGGTCGCCCGGGCCTTCGCGGAGAACGCCGACAAGACCCACGGCAAGTCCATGGTGATCCTCGGCGCCGGGCTCAATCACTGGTACCACATGGACATGATCTACCGGGGGATCATCAATCTCCTGGTGATGTGCGGCTGCATCGGCCAGTCGGGCGGCGGGTGGTCGCATTATGTCGGCCAGGAGAAGCTGCGGCCGCAGACCGGCTGGACGGCGCTTGCTTTCGCCCTCGACTGGAATCGGCCGCCGCGCCATATGAACTCCACCTCCTTCTTCTATGCCCATAGCTCCCAATGGCGCTACGAGAAGCTCGGCCTCACGGAGATTCTTTCGCCGCTGGCCGATCCGGCCGAGATGCCGGCAAGCCTCATCGACTGCAATGTGAAGGCCGAGCGGATGGGCTGGCTGCCCTCGGCCCCGCAGCTCGCAACGAACCCGCTGGGTATCGCCGCGGCGGCGGCTGCGGCCGGCAAGGAGGTGGGCGCCCATGTCGCCGACAGCGTGGCTTCGGGTGCGCTCAGCTTCGCCGCCGAGGATCCCGATGCGCAGGCGAACCATCCGCGCAACCTCTTCGTCTGGCGCTCGAACCTGCTCGGCGCCTCGGGCAAGGGGCATGAGTATTTCCTGAAATATCTTCTGGGCACGGATCACGGCGTGCTGGGCAAGGATCTGGGCGAGGAGGGGACTGCGAAGCCCAAGGAGGTGCGCTGGCATGAGACGGCGCCGACCGGCAAGCTCGACCTGCTGGTGACCCTCGATTTCCGCATGTCGACGACCTGCGTCTATTCCGACATCGTGCTGCCGACGGCGACCTGGTACGAGAAGCACGACCTCAACACTTCGGACATGCATCCCTTCATCCATCCGCTCTCGGCGGCGGTCGATCCCGCCTGGGAGGCGCGCACGGATTGGGAGATCTACAAGGGCATCGCCCGCCGCTTCTCCGAGGTTGCCAAGGGCCATCTCGGGCGCGAGCGCGATGTCGTGCTGACGCCCATCCTCCACGACACGCCGGGTGAGCTCGCCCAGCCATTCGATGTGGCCGACTGGAAACGGGGCGATTGCCCGCCGATCCCGGGCAAGACCATGCCCGCGGTGACAGTGGTGGAGCGCGACTACCCCGAGACCTACGCCAAGTTCACCGCGCTCGGGCCGCTGATGGACAAGCTCGGCAATGGCGGCAAGGGCATCGGCTGGAGGACCGAGACGGAGGTCGATCTGCTGAGGGGTCTCAACGGTACCGTCACGACGCCGGGCGCTGCCGAGGGGCGGCCCCGGATCGAGAGCGACATCGATGCGGCCGAGGTCATCCTGGGCCTGGCACCGGAGACCAATGGCGAGGTCGCGGTCAAGGCCTGGTCGGCGCTCGGCAAGATCACCGGCCGCGAGCACGCCCATCTGGCCCTGCCGCGGGAGGACGACAAGATCCGCTTCCGCGACATCCAGGCCCAGCCGCGCAAGATCATCTCCTCTCCCACCTGGAGCGGGCTCGAGAGCGAGCATGTCAGCTACAACGCCGGCTATACCAACGTCCACGAGCTGATTCCCTGGCGCACGCTGACCGGCCGGCAGCAGTTCTACCAGGATCACAGATGGATGCGTGCCTTCGGCGAGGCGCTCACCGTCTACCGGCCGCCGATCGACACCAAGACCATCGCCCCGGTTCGCGACCGTCTCGCCGACGGGCGCAAGTCGGTGGTGCTGAACTTCATCACGCCCCATCAGAAATGGGGCATCCACAGCACCTATACGGACAATCTCCTGATGCTGACCCTGTCGCGGGGTGGCCCCATCGTCTGGATCAGCGAGACGGATGCGGTGGCCGCGGGCGTGGTGGACAATGACTGGATCGAGCTCTTCAACGCCAATGGCGCACTGACCGCGCGCGCCGTGGTCAGCCAGCGCGTGCCGGCCGGCATGTGCATGATGTATCACGCCCAGGAGAAGATCGTGAACGTCCCGGGCAGCGAGATCACCGGCAAGCGCGGCGGCATCCACAACTCGGTGACACGGGTCTGCCCCAAGCCCACGCATATGATCGGCGGCTACGCCCAGCTTTCCTACGGCTTCAACTACTACGGCACGGTCGGCGCGAACCGCGACGAGTTCGTCGTCCTGCGCAAGATGGCGAAGGTCGACTGGCTCGACGGTCCGCGCCCGGTCGCGGCCGAGTGAGGAGACGGTCATGAAGATCCGCGCCCAGATCGCTATGGTGCTGAACCTCGACAAATGCATCGGCTGCCACACCTGCTCCGTCACCTGCAAGAACGTGTGGACGAGCCGCGATGGCGTCGAATACGCCTGGTTCAACAATGTCGAGACCAAGCCCGGCATTGGCTATCCCAAGGATTGGGAGAACCAGAAGAAGTGGAAGGGCGGCTGGGTCCGCCAGGCGAATGGCAAGCTCGTCCCCCGGCTCGGCGGCAGGTTCCGTGTGCTCGCCAAGATCTTCATGAATCCGGACCTGCCTGAGATCGACGACTACTACGAGCCCTTCACCTTCGATTACGGTCATCTCCAGACCGCGCCCGAGAGCCAGGCGGCGCCCACCGCGCGGCCCCGCTCCCTCGTCAGCGGCGAGCGCATGGAAAAGATCGAATGGGGGCCGAACTGGGAAGAGATCCTGGGCGGCGAGTTCTCCAAGCGCAGCCAGGATCAGAATTTCGAGGCCGTCGAGAAGGAGATCTACGGCCAGTTCGAGAACACCTTCATGATGTACCTGCCGCGGCTCTGCGAGCACTGCCTCAACCCGGCCTGCGTTGCCGCCTGCCCCTCCGGCTCTATCTATAAGCGCGAGGAGGACGGAATCGTCCTCATCGACCAGGACAAGTGCCGCGGCTGGCGCATGTGCGTCAGCGCCTGCCCCTACAAGAAGATCTATTACAACTGGCAAAGCGGTAAGGCGGAGAAATGCATCTTCTGCTATCCGCGCATCGAGGTCGGGCAGCCGACGGTCTGCTCGGAGACCTGCGTCGGGCGCATCCGCTATCTGGGCGTCATGCTCTATGACGCCGATCGCATCGAGCAGGCGGCGGCCACGCCCAGCGAGGCCGATCTTTATCAGGCCCAGCTCGACATCTTCCTCGATCCCAATGACCCGGCGATCGCGGCGCAGGCGCGCGCCGACGGGGTGCCCGAGGCTTGGCTTGTCGCGGCGCGCCAGTCGCCGGTCTACAAGATGGCCATCGATTGGAAGATCGCCTTTCCGCTGCATCCGGAATACCGGACCCTGCCGATGGTCTGGTACGTGCCGCCGCTTTCGCCGATCCAGGCCAAGGCGGAGGCGGGGCTGCTCGGCGCCCAGGGTGCAATCCCCGATGTCAGCTCCTTGCGCATTCCGCTGCGCTATCTCGCCAACCTCTTGACCGCCGGCGACGAACGGCCGGTGAAGCTGGCTCTGGAGCGCCTCCTCGCTATGCGCGCCTATATGCGGGCCCGCCATGTGGAGCGCGTGGAGGCGCCGGGGGTGCTGGCGCAGGTCGGCCTCACGCGGGCGCTTGTCGAGGACATGTACAAGATCCTGGCGATCGCCAATTACGAGGACCGCTTCGTGATCCCCACGACCCATCGCGAATATGCGGAGGATGCCTTCGATCTCAGGAACTCCTGCGGCTTCAGCTTCGGCAATGGCTGCTCTGGGGGAACTAGCAGTCCGGAGCTGTTCGGCCGGCCGAAGCATCGCCATGGTGTCAAGCAGCCGGTGGAGACCAACTGATGAAGACCTTCAAGGTACTCTCGCTGCTGCTCAGCTATCCCGAGGCGGAGCTGATCGCCCATGGCCCGGAACTGGCCGAGGTGCTGGAGCAGGAGGCGCTGCTCCCGGCCAATGCGCGCCGTGCCGTGTCGGGGTTCATCGGCGAGCTGATGCAGCTCGATCTGATGGACGCCCAGGAGCGCTATGTAGGGCTCTTCGACCGCAACCGCTCTCTCTCCTTGCATCTTTACGAGCATATCCACGGGGAATCGCGCGACCGGGGCCAGGCCATGGTCCAGCTCGCCGAGCTTTACCGGCTTCACGGGCTCGCCATCGGGGCTGCCGAGCTGCCGGACTATCTGCCGCTCTTCCTGGAGTTCCTCTCGCTGCTGCCGCTGCCCGCGGCCTGCTCTCTCCTGGGTGAGGCGGTCCATGTGGTGACGGCGCTTCGCGAGAGCCTGGCCGGGCGCGCCAGTTCCTATGCCGCGGTCATGGGCGCGGTCGAGAGCCTTGCGGCGAAGCCTACCGACCGGGTCCGGATCGAGGAGGTGCTCGCCGTTCTGCCGCCCGAGGCGGACAGCCTCGAGGCGCTGGACCGCCAGTGGGAGGAGGAGGCGGTCCGCTTCGCGGCCGCCGAAGCGCCGGGATCTCAGCCTCGACCGGCCGGCCTGGGTTGCGGGAGGTGAGGCGATGATCGGTTATCTCAACCAGGCGCTGTTCGGCTTCTATCCTTACGTCGCGCTCAGCGTCTTTCTCCTCGGCAGCCTCGTGCGCTTCGATCGGGAGCAATATGGCTGGCGCTCCGGATCAAGCCAGCTGCTCAGGCGCCGGCTGCTGTTCATCGGCAGCAACTGCTTCCATATCGGCATTCTCGTCATCCTCGCCGGGCATTTCGTCGGCCTGCTGACGCCCCATGTGATCTATACCTCGCTCGGCCTCAGCGTGGAGGCCAAGCAGCTCATGGCCATGATCATCGGCGGGGTCTTCGGCCTCCTCTGCTTCGTGGGGCTCACCCTCCTGATCTACCGCCGGCTGGTGGATCCGCGCATCCGCGCCACCAGCAGCGCCATGGACATCGCGATCCTGCTGCTCATCTACGCCCAGCTCATCCTCGGTCTCGCCTCGATCTTCGTCTCCGCCCATCATCTCGACGGCTCGGAGATGCTGAAGCTGGCGGACTGGGCGCAGCGCATCGTCACCTTGCGCGGGGGCGCGGCCGATTCCCTTGCCGATGTGGATCATATCTTCAAGATCCACATCCTTCTCGGCATGACCATCTTCCTGCTCTTTCCTTTCTCGCGCCTCGTGCACATCTGGTCGGCGCCCATCGGCTATCTCGGCCGCTCCTATCAGGTCGTGCGCCGGCGGGGCGGCTCCTCGGCGATGAGGGGTCGTTGATGGACGCTGTCATCGTGAACGGCGCGGAGATCCCCGCCCGTGCCATCGCTGCCGAGATGCAGTATCACCCGGCTTCGAGCCAGGAGGAGGCTTGGCGCCAGGCGGCGACCGCATTGGTCGTCCGCGAGCTCCTGCTGCAGGAAGCGGCGCGGCTCGGCCTGACGCCGGCCGCAGATGACGGTGCGACGGGAGCGGGGGAAGCGGAGGAGGCCCTGATCAGCAGCCTGCTGGCCCGGGAGGTGACCACGCCCGAGGCGGATGAGGAAACCTGCCGGCGCTACTGGGCGGCCAACAGGGGTAAGTTCCGCTCGCCGGATGTCTATGAGGCGGCTCACATCCTTTTCGCCGCGGCGCCAGACGATGAGGCGGCGCGCGAGAGGGCAAAGACGACGGCGCTCGAGACCCTGGAACTGCTGGAGAAAGACCCGGAGCGCTTCGCGGCCCTGGCGCGGGAGCGCTCAGCCTGCCCCTCGGCTGCCTCCGGCGGGCTGCTCGGCCAGCAGCATCGCGGCGATCTGGTGCCGGAGATCGAGACCTTTGTCCTGGCGATGGAAGAAGGCCAGATCTGTCCGGTGCCGATCCCGACCCGCTACGGCTACCACATTCTCCGCCTGGACCGCTTGGCGCGCGGCGTGGCCTTGCCCTTTGAAACCGCAGCGCCGCAGATCGCTCAGCAGCTCTCAGCCCGCTCCTGGCAGCGTGCCGTCAGCCAGTATCTGCGGATCCTTGCCGGCCGCGCCCAGATCGAGGGCTTGGCCTTCGATGCTGCCGCCACGCCTCTGGTGCAGTGAGGCATTGAGTCGAGCATCCGGTCAGGCGAGTGCCGAGGCGAGGGCGGCGGCAGCGAAGCCTGTCCCCAGCGCTGCCCATTCGCGCTTTGTGATCGCCATCGCCGTGACGGCGCCGAGGCAGCCGGCGAGGCTGGGCCACCCGCCCTCGAGGATCCCCGCGGCGGCGAAAGCGACGAACAGATTGCCGGGTGCCAGCCGCAGGAGCCGCGGCAAGAGTCCGTGCTGCGGCATGGCGCTCGCCGCCAGGAAGCCGCCACTGCGCATGGCATAGGTGACGGCGCCGACCGCAAGCACGGCGGCGAGGATCTTGAGATCAGGCATCGTCGCCCCGAAGCGCGCTGACCAGCGTACCCGCTCCGCCACCGATCAGCATCGCCCAGCTCTGCCCCAAGGTGCTGGCCGCGGCGAGGCCCACTATCGCCGAGACCGCCCAAGGTAGCAGGCTCCGCCAACCCCGCCACTGGGTCGGCAGCAGCGCCACGACAAAGGCGAGCGGCAGGAAGGCCGCGGCAACGGCGAGCGGCCCATGGGGCTGCAATGGCAGGGCATGGCCCAGCGCCGTGCCGCCGATCCAGCCAATGGCCATGGGCAGGCTGCAGCCCAGGAGATAGCCCGCATCGCGCCGTCCGCGCTCGGCCTCTGCGACGGTCATGAACCAGGATGCGTCTCCCAGCAGCGCCAGGATCGGCAGCATCACGCGCCGCGGCACATCGGTGAACAATTGGCGCAGGTGCGCCCCCATCACCAGATAGCGGGCATTGGTGGCGGCACAGGCGAGCATCATGATCGCGATCGGGGGCGGCATGGCCCAAAGTCCCAGCACCACCGCCTGGGCCGTCGCCGAATAGACGAGGAGGCTGAACAGTACCGCCGCGGCGAAATCCACGCCGAGGCCGCGATAGGCCACGCCCATGACGATTCCCGCCACCCCGTTGCTGAGGATGAAGGGCAGGCCCGCGAGCAGCCCCCGGCGCAGGCCGGCCATGGTGAAGGGCATGGCAGGGGATTGATTTCTCATGGGCATGGGCATTAGAATTGGCACGTCCTCCGATGTCAAGAGATCCCGCCCGCGCGGCGACCCAGTTCTTCGGCGGTCGCATCTGTCTCGACTTCGCTAATACGCTCGACTGGCGTCTCACCGACGCGCCACAGGAGTTGATCCCGGACTACGGCTCGTTCCTGTCATGGAGCCGGCGGCGCGGCACCCTGGCGAAAACGACCGCGGGGAAGCTTGCAAGCCTGGCCCTGCGACGCTCGGCCGCTGCGGCCGCCGTGATGCAGGAAGCTCATGCGCTGCGCAGCGAGATCTGGGAGGGGGCCGAGAGCCTCAGATCCGGCGCGGAGGTGGATCTGGCGCCATTCAACCGGAGGCTGGCTGGTCTGCCGCCCCAGCCGCGCCTCATCGGCGCCCGCCCGGCATATGTTCATGACCTGTCCGGCAAGCGCCTCGATGAGCCGCTCTGGCCCGTGCTCTGGTCCCTGACCGCACTTCTCGCCTCTGAGGATGCCGTTCGTCTCGGTGCCTGTCAGGCGGCTGGCTGCGGCTGGCTCTTCGTCGATGAGAGCCCCAACCGCTCCCGCCTCTGGTGCTCCAGCGAGGTCTGCGGCAATCGCGAGCGGGCGCGGCGCGCCTATGCCAAGCGCCGCTCCACTCCCCGGCCGTGAACCCACTGCCTAAGGCAACGGATGGGCGAAGCTCAGCTCGTGGCCATCCGGGTCGGTAATGTGGAAGAAGCGCTCCCCCCATTCGGCATCGCGGGGTTTCTCCTGCGGGTGATAGCCAGCGGCCACCAGCCGGTCATAGAGCCCATCCACGTCGGAGTGATAGAAGATCACCCGTCCCCACCAGGACCATCGCCGATCGGCCGGCTGGGCGATCAGGTTGAGATGGGCGTTGCCCGCATGGAAGGTCGTGAAGGCTGAATCCTCGCCGCCATGATGAAGGGTAAAGCCGAGCATGCGGTAGAAGCCCACCGCACGGGCCATGTTATGCGTTCCCAGCGTGACGGCGCTTATGCTCTGGATCATCGGGAGATCCCCCTTCAGCCGAATTCCGCGAGCGGCGAATATAGGTCCGTATCTGCAATACGAGCAGGACGGTAATCGGGACTGCCGCGATCAGCCAGGTCCAGTTGCCCAGATGGCTGAAGGCCGCGCTGCCGAGCAGGTAGACGATTGCGAAGACGACGGGAAGGTAGGCGATCGAGAGAAGCGTCGTGCAGAGCAGATAGCGCGGGAAGGGCAGGTTGAACCAGCCGATGGCGATGTAGGTGGGAAACATCAGGCCCGGCACGACGCGCCCGACCAGGATAACCCACATCATCTTGCCGCCAAGCCAGATCCGCAGCTGCTGGACGCGCGGCCTGATGAGATACCGCCGCGCCAGCGCATTGTGCCGGGCGAGCGCTCCCAGGCCGTAGAGCAGGAGATCGCGGCCCACCATGCCGAGAAAAACGCTGGCCAAGGCAAGCTCGATCGACAGGCGATGCTGGGCCACCAGCAGGGCAGCGGCAATGATGGCGATGTCCTCATGAATGAAGGGAATGAGGAACAGGGTCCCGGCGATGACCAGAACCGAGCTGCCCGATGACAGATCGGCGACGATATGGAGAACGGGATTCATCTGCCGATCTTCCGAAGCTTCGCTGGCACAGGGTATAGCGGGAGCGTGCGCCGGGTCACGCGAATCCGCGCACCCTGATCCCCATCCGGACAACCATCATCAGGAACTGGGAGAAGAGCTTCATGTCGAAGGGCATCTCGCGCCGGCGCACATCGAGCAGGAGCACGGAGCGGACCTGATCGGTCGTATTGCGCACCTCATGGGGAAAGGTATCGTCCCAGAGGAGGAACTCGCCATCGGCCAGGCGATAGTCCTCGCCGTCGATGCGCAGCACCGCGCCGGGCTTGCCATCGGCAGCCAGCGGCATCGACAGGACGAGATAGAATCTCAGCACCCCGCGGAAAGGACCGCGGTGCGAAGGGATATGCTTGCCCGGCGCCAGGAAGGAGATGGAGCAGGACAGCACATCGGGCAGGCTGCGGGCGATGGACGCAAGCACGGGGCAGGCGGCCATGTTGGGTGGATTCTCGATGCCATAGGCCTTCAAGATGAACATCCGCCAGTCCCTGCCGTCATTGTCGGAGATGGCGGTCTGCTCCGTCATGATCTCGTGGAAGCGCGGGACCCGCGGCAGGCGCTCGGCGACCGCCATGGCCTCGCTGCGGATCTCACGCCAAGCCTCGATGAATTTCCGGCCATCCGGGAAATTCCGGTCGAGGTCGAGCACCGGCGGCGCCTCGATCCGGCTGTCATAGATCGTGCGAATGACGTCGGCGGCGCGGTCGTAGAAAACGGACAAACAGCCCCCTTTAGACCCTTCTCACGCCAACTGCGATCGACGGTGCGCCAGCTAAGTTATTGATCTAGCGAGTCAATCTCCAGTCGATTCCCTCCGGTCCAGTGTCCGGCAGCGCACCAGTCCCCAGCCGAAGGACCCTGCGCGCCCCGCGCCGGACACCGATTCCCCTGACAGCAGTGTAGCGCTTTGAGCGGCGGATGCATCCTGAACCGGTGTCGGCGGTCCTATTGTTGGCCGGCCGCCGCCCTGGTCAGTGCCTGACCCATCCACTTCGCAGGCGTTTCATGCTTGGCCGCGGCCGCATCATTGATGAGCTGCATGATGCTGGGCGGCAGCGGGACGGTGGCCAGAATCTCGTCGCCAGCGCCCGAGGTCATGATGCTGATGCGCTGCTGCAGCTGGTTGTTGAAGCGCGCGAGCATGACCCGCTTCTGGCCGATGGTCAGGCCGGGCTGGTTCGCCACCACCGGGCAGTAGGCCGCATCCATGCTGTCGAACAGCGCGGTCGAGGAGATCCCCGGATTGTTGTTCTGAATGCGGTAGAGCAGCTCGTCGATCTTGTTGCCCATATCGGCGTCATTGGCGCTGACCAGGAAGCTCGCCTCCGCCGGGTCGGCCAGCACATTGGGAATCTCCGCCGAGCCCACCGCCGGGCAGTCGAAGGCGCGAGCCGCCTCGCTGCCCGCCCCACCAGCGGCCCCGGGCTTGCGCAGGCTCGCCACCAGCTGAGGCGTCGCGTTGGTCGGTGCCTTGTTGCCCCAGCCGCTGCGCACATAGTTCACGACATCCGCGATATCCTGGTCGCCGAGCGCCCCGGCGAAGCTCGGCATGGTGCCGTAATTGCCGGTGCCGTGAAGTCCGTTCAGCACGGCATCGATCACGTCGTTCGGCTGCTCCTGATTGACCGCCGCATTGGCGGCAAGATTGGGCACCACGCCGGGAATGCCGCGACCCTTGTCCTGATGGCACTGGGCGCAATTGCCGAGGTAGATCTTCTGCCCACGCTGCAGATCGCTGCGGGTCGCAAGCTGCTGGGCCGGCGACGGCACGCGCTCGGGCCCGGATTTCAGGAACTCGGCGACCGCCGTCAGATCGTCGGTCGTCGCATAGCGCAGGCTGTCATGGACGACCTCCGCCATTGGGCCGAAGGCCACGCCTTCGGTCTTCTGCGAGCCGGTTTTGAGGAAGGTGACGATGTCCGCGATCAACCAGTCGCCGATGCCCCAGCGCGGATCGGAGGAGATGTTCGGAGCGAGCCAATTTCCGAGCTGGCCGCCCGAAAGGCTCTTCGAGGTCTCCGTGCCGCCCAGGATGTTGCGCGGCGAGTGGCACTCGCCGCAATGGCCCGGCCCCTCGACGATATAGCCGCCGCGATTCCACGCGGCCGATTGCTTCGGATCCGGCTCGTAGACGCCGGGGTGGAAATAGAGCTCGCGCCAGACCACCAGGGTCGAGCGGATATCGAAGGGAAAAGCCATGTGGTTCGGGGCTCGGGGCGCATAGACGGGCTTCAGCGAGAAGAGATAAGCCTTGATGGCCATGACGTCGCTTCGCGTCATCTTCGTGTAGGAGGTGAAGGGCATCACCGGGTAGAGATACTCGCCGTGGCGGCCGATCCCGTCGCTCACCGCCCGGAAGAATTCATCATCGCTCCAATTGCCGATGCCGGTATCCGGATCGGGGGTGATGTTGGGGGTGGAGAGGCTGCCGAAGGGCGTGCCCATCTCCAGCCCGCCGGCAAAGGGCGTGCCGCCCACCCGAGTATGGCATGCCATGCAATCGGCGAGACGGGCGATGTACTGGCCCTTCTCGATCAAGCTCGGGTCGCTGGCCGCGCTGGCCGAAGTGATAGCGGCAGGGCTTGTGAGCAGCAGGCCGAGAAGCGCGAAGCTCGCGCCCCGCAGGACCGACCTCGAGGGCTTCGCCGGACGAGCTTGTGTCACGCATGCCTCCCTGGAGTCTGCCTCCCCGGACAAGAAGGAGGGCAACGATCCGCTATTTGGACCGCTTTGGTAAAGAGATTTCCGCCGATGCGGACCTCAAAGCGCGGGTGGCCCCTCCGTCGCGGCGCCAGCAGTTATTCGCACCTCGCGGGGGGTCAGGCCGAACCGCCGCTTGAACATGCGGTTGAAGGTGGGCTGATCCAGGAAGCCGCTGCGAAAGGCGATCTCGGAGATGAGCAGATCTTCGTGGCCGGGGCTAGTCAGCATGCGCCAGGCGCGCGCGAGGCGCTTTTCCCAGATCATCGCCGACACACTTTCTCCATGCCGGAGGAAGATGCGGTAGAGCGAAGCGCGTGATGAGCCTAGGGAGATGGCGACGATCTCGGGCGTGAGCTCAGGATCGGCGCAGTCCCGCTCGATCAGCCGACAGGCGGCATGATAGAAGCCGCCTTCGAACTGCTCGACATCGGCGGCACCGCGGCACTCCGCCTGGAGCACAGCCAGCGTCATGTCGACCCCGGCGGCGATCGCCACGAGACGCTCCGCCGGCGCCAGGCGCGGTGCTTCCTGCAGGGTCAGCCTGAGATGCGAGCGCAACACCATGCCCAGGCCTTTCATCGGCAAGCTACGCCCGGAGAGGGGTGCCGGATCGGAACCGAGAGCCTCTGAGACCCGGCGGCGCGAGATGATCAGCCCGCCGGCCCGGTGGCGGGAGCGGACGACTTGGGCCGGGCGCGCATAGTCGACGATGCAGATATCGCCGTTGCGAACCCGGCGTTCGCCACCGTGATCCATCCGGGCGCTGACGCAATCGACCATGAGGTCGACGCTGATGTCGTCGATGGAATCGTTGGCGCAGCGCTCCTGGCTGCGCGCGGCGAGGATGGCATCGGAGCTGTGCTCCACCAACTCTGCATCTCTGCCGACGACTCGCCGCAGCCGCGCCTCGAAGGGCCGCGTCTCATCCAGGGCCGTAAGCGGTACCATGCGCTTCAGGACGCCGTCGCGCCAGAAGGAGAGCCGTTCCTTGGGTGCGACGCCGGTGGTCGTGAACTCTGCAAAGCTGCCCGGCGCTCCGGCAGGCTCTGCCGGAGCTTCGACGACGCGCGCCTGAGACGCGGGATCAAGCTGTGAACCGGCAGCCCGAGACATACAGCCTATTATTATCCCCCCAAGACATTCTACACTAATTAACATATTTTTGAGAAATGCCCGGGTTGGGCAGAAAGCTTCGGGGACGGGGTCATTCTGGTGTGGGGCGGGGCCTGCCGCTCGTCTAGCGGCCGGATTTCGGGGTTCTCTCCGTGACATACAGCGAATCTCCGTCCTCGCCACAGGCACAGGGGAGATCGCTCATGACGACATTTGCGAAGATTCTACGGGAGGGCTGCCTGGTCTTATCCGCCACGGCCATGCTCGGCGCCGTCACGGCCGCTCGGGCCGACGACTTGCCGCCCGAGCTGCGGACGATCATAGGGACCACGACAGGAAATCCAACGGAGACGGCGGACGACAACATCCTCGCCCTCGACAGGGCGATGTTCGACCTCTACGACACCTCGCTCGCCAAGTTCAGAGCGAACATCCTCGCCCATCACCCCGTGATCCTGGGCCTGTTCTCCGGCGCCGGCGGGCGCTTCATCCTCTATCGCCCGGGCCAGCCGCCCCTCGATGCGCCCTCGGTGCCGGTGGAATATCAGCTCATGAAATCCGTCGGCCACAGCACCATGGCTCTGTCCGAGATCGTGATGCCCTATCTCGACAGCCCGACAGACCAGTCCTGGCGCGCCTCGCTTCTCGCCTTTCGCTCCCGCATGCAATCGGCCCTCGACAGCGTCGCCCAGTCCGACATGGAGGAGGATTGGAAAGCGAACAACAAGGCGATCCTCGAGAACAACATCGCGTTCATGGATCGGGTCAACACCGCCGGCAAGATCACGCTTGCCGACCTCCAGGCCTTTGCCAAGGAGCAGGGCCCACTGCTCAAGTTGAACATCGCCTGGGCGGCGGAGACGCAGGTCCATCATTGGATGGACGTCCTCGACAAGTGGAAGAAGGATCTCGGAAGCGACTGGGACCAGACCTATGCCGTCAGCAACACCATCTATGTCGCGCGCCAGAACAACGTGCTGTTCAGCGTGCTGGCGCAGTATTTCGGGCCCGACGCGGTCAACGACCGGCTGATGATGTTCGAGACGACCGACTTCTTCACCACGCCTGACGCCATGTTGGATCTGATGACCCGCGTCATCGCCGATCGCTCGGTGGGTCAGGTGTTCTTCGGCAATTATCACCTCATGGACTATGAGCTGATGGGCGGCAATGGCCGGAAGGCGATCATCGCCGAGACCGCCAAGCGCGGCATGAAGACCTTCCTACCGCCGGCAGTGCCCTTCGGCTCGCATCAATGGCCGACGCTGATCACGCCGGGCCCGGGCGCCACCTCGCTCGACGATCTGAACTAGGCGGCAGCACAGCCTGCAGGGAGGAATGATCCAATGAACATCGACACCATACGGGAGATCAAACACCCGTCGTCGAAGGACGAAATAAAGGAATGGCGGCCCGGTTATGCGTGGCTCGGCGGCGGTACCTGGCTTTTTTCCGAGCTGCAGCCCTCGCTCGACACGCTGATCGATCTGGGCGGCCTGAAATGGCCGGCTCTTCAGGCCTCGGCGCAGGGGCTCGAGATCGCGGCCACCTGCCGCATCGTCGAGCTGCATGACTTCGAAGGGCCGGCGGAATGGCTGGCTCTCCCACTGATACGGCAGTGCTGTGATGCCTTTCTCGCTTCCTTCAAGATCTGGAATGCGGCGACGATCGGCGGAAACATCGTCATGTCGCTCCCGGCCGGCCCCATGATCTCACTGGTCTCGGCGCTGGAGGGCCACCTGACCCTCTGGCCCGTGACCGGTGCGCCGCGCCAGGTGACGATGGTCGACTTCGTCACCGGCAATCATGCCAATGTCCTGCAGCCCGGCGAGCTGGTCCGCAGCATCCATCTCCCGGCCGCGGCGCTGAAGAAGCGCTTCGCCTTCCGCCGCGCCTCACTTACCCATCTCGGGCGCTCCGCGGCGCTCATCATCGGGACGCAACCGGCGGAGGGCGGGGAATTCGTGCTCACCGTCACCGCCTCGACGCCGCGCCCGATCCAGCTCCGCTTCGCCCAGATGCCGTCGGCGGCGGAGCTGCGCAGCGCCATCGATGCCAAGCTGCCCGGCGAAGCCGGCTACTTCGGCGATGTCCATGGCAGCGCCGCCTACAAGCACCACCTGACCTACTATTTCGCGGAGCAAATCCGCGCCGAGCTGGGGGGCAAGCGATGAAATACGCCGTCAACGGGAAGTGGTTCGCGGCCGAGCCGCGGCCCGGCCAGTGCCTGCGCACCTTCCTGCGCGATCTGGGTTTCTTCGGCGTCAAAAAGGGCTGCGATGGCGGGGATTGCGGTGCCTGCACGGTCTGGATGGACGGGGAGCCGATCCATTCATGCCTGATGCCGGCCTTCCGGGCCGAAGGGCGCGAGGTCACGACCATCGAAGGGCTCGCCCGGGACGGCAAGCTGCATCCGATGCAGCAGCAGTTCCTCGACGCCCAGGCCTATCAGTGCGGCTACTGCGCTGCCGGGATGATCATGACGGCGGTCTCCCTGGACGAGGAGCAGAAGAAGGACCTGCCCAAGGCTCTCAAGGGCAATCTCTGTCGCTGTACCGGCTATCGCTCGATCAGCGATGCGATCCATGGCATCGCCGAAGCGGAGGAGGATGTCGCCGGCAAGGCCTGCGGCACCAACCTGCGCAATCCCTTCGGCGAATCGATCGTCACCGGCAAGGCGCGCTACACCATGGACATCGCCATGGAGGGCCTGCTGCATATCAAGGTCCTGCGTTCGCCTCATGCTCATGCGAAGATCGTGAAGATCGATCGCAGCAAGGCGACGGCGGTCCTCGGCGTCGTCGACGTGTTCACCTGGGAGGACGTGCCGCGCAGACTCTTCTCCTCAGCGCTCCATGAGGACCACCTGGTCGATCCCGACGACATGTACATGCTGGACAATGTTGCGCGCTTCGCGGGGCAGCGCATCGCCGCGGTGCTAGCCGAGACGGAAGAGGCCGCGCTCGCAGGCGTCAGGGCGCTCGTCGTCGAATACGAGGTGCTGCCGGCGGTGTTCGAGCCCGAGCTCGCGATGGAGCCGAATGCGCCGATCCTGCATCACAAGGGCACCGAGGCAAGGGGCAATCTCTACGTCGATATTCATGGCGAGCATGGCAATGTGGAGGCGGGCTTCAAGGAAGCCGACGCGATCCACGAGAACACCTATTCCACCTCCCGCGCCCAGCATGTCCATCTCGAGACCCATGGCTCCATC
>Ga0126378_10001620_pt1 | contig 16678 bp, 17 predicted proteins | sample PanSoiMetPlot_23_FD_92587 | JGI IMG/M metagenome (GOLD analysis project Ga0126378, IMG submission 92587) | Tropical forest soil microbial communities from Panama - MetaG Plot_23 | ecosystem: Environmental > Terrestrial > Soil > Tropical forest > Bulk soil | place: Panama | collected 2016-02-17
AGATCCGCGCCGGAACGCTCGATCTCCTCCGCTACCTGCGGCTCATCCGCCGCCCGGAAGTAGCCGTCCCGGGCACCAGCGATCTTCAGGCCGGGGAATCTGCGGGCCACCTCGTCGAGCATCGTGGCCAGGACGTCCGGGTGCGCCCCGAGGAAATACACGCGGTAGCCACGTTCCGATGCTTCCGCCAGCAGCTTGAAAAACAGGTCAACCCCGGCCACCCGCTCGGGCAGTGGCGCACGGAGCACGTGGCTCGCCCAGACAACCGACTGGCCATCCGCGAGCATCATCGCGCATCCAGCCACAGCCTTCCTGAGCTGCCGGTCGTGCTGCATGTTGACGATCTTCGCGGCGTTCACCACCCCGATCGACAGGTGATCACCGCGTTCCACAGCAGCCCGGCATCGCTCAACGGCTTGCTCCATGGTGAGCGCGTCAATCGCGACCCCGAACAGGTAGCGCCGCGGGGGGACGGCAGTATCACTTCTCATCGCACTCTCTTTCAGCGGGCGCAGGCGCATGCCTGCGAGTCAGACCCATGTAGCAAGGAGCCAGCCCAGCTCGTACGGGCGGCATTCGTGATCAACGGCCGTAGGAGGGAAGATCCGCTCGAGAGCAGGAGGGCGCAGACCAGGGCGAATCCGCGTGGACGCCGCGCACAGGCCCCGGACCAGCTTTCGCGGGTCGCCGCGCGCGACCTTGCGCCAGGTAATCGGGGGCTCGTCAAGCACCAGTTCCTCGCTGGTCTCGGCCGGCTCGGCCAGCCAGCGCAGCCCCCGGCAGATCGCGCCGATGTGGTCAGCGCCGCCCGCGTCGGCCAAGTCGAGCAGTGCCATCGGGGCCATGGCGTGCTGATGGACGCTGTAGACGGGATAACCCTCCACCACCCCGCCCGTACGAGAGTCGTAGTGCCACCACCATTGGCCCGCGCTGCCCTGCGCCGTGCAGATGCTGGTGGCGACGGACTCCGCGACCGCCAGAGCCGGGGGATCGTCCGCGCTGGCGTGCAGCCGCGCCAGCGCCTGTACCGGGTACACCTGATCGGCGAAACATCCGACGTGGGCACGGTGCCACGGCCCGCCAGCGGTGGTGAAGTGCGGGAACAGGGCACCGGTCCGCGCGCCTAGCAGCCGGGTTCGTGCGTGGGCCAGGTCCGCCTCGACGTCGAGGAGCCCGCGTGCGCAGACGAGAGCGGAGACGGCCCATGCCGCGTCGACCACGTACGGCCGGTTGTCGCCACGCTGCAGCTCGGCGAGCCTGGCCAGCGCGTGCGGAAGCTCGGCATGCTCGGTCTCGGCCGTGGCCCAGCAGATCATGGCGGCGTCGCCGACGCTAGTGATCTCGTCGAGCCCTTTCGCCAGGCGTCCGACCAGATCGCTGCAGGTCTCGCCGCCAAGTACCTGCCGCTGCGTACGGTACGGCAATCGGGCCAGGCCGAGAGCTGTGACCGCGCCGTAGCGCAGGCTCCTCCCGGTCGGGACCGCCTGCCAGGTATGGCCCGCCTGCATCCCCTTGAGCGTGAAGACGGATTCCCCGTCAACGAACGCTTGCGGTAGGTACCGGAGCGCGATGCCGATCAACCGCTCGAGCGTGGCGGCGGCCTGCCGGTCGTGCTTGGCGATGCGGCGCAGCCTGACTGATTTCGACGTCATCTGGCTGCCGCCAGAGCGGTAGGCGCGGGGCCACGACCTGCGTGCACGATGGCCACACACGGCCCTGGTACGGGGATGGCACGCACCGTCAGCATGCCGGACACGCGTGCGATGGGAATAGGCAATCCCGCCTCCGTGCGACCCCAGCCGTCCGCAGTCCGTCTGCGGACGCTCCCCCGCGTTGCCGGTGCGCAACTGCCGCACGTTGCGGGCTACATGTATGACGCCTTGCTTACCGGCACCGAGGACGGCCACGCGGCGCCGTTATCGTTTTGTTATATCTCTTTGATCTCGGCCCGGGATCAGCCGGTGTAGTCACTCTGATGGGCAGCCTGACCACTGTCAGTTGGCCACCAGAACCTGCCCTGCCACGATGGATCCATGTTGTTGGGGCCTGACGCTGGTCCACCTTCCATGGTGCCGGTCGTCGTCGGGTCGCCATGGAAGAACTGGAACCGGTTGCGCCGCCACACCATGCCCCGCCCAGCCGAGTCCCAATCTGCGCCCTGGTACAGCGGCCGGAAGATGAACGGCACCTCGGCGGAGAGCACGTTGTCGGTGAACGTGATGTTAGTATCCGTCGCGCCGCTGGGCCCGCCGAGGTCGACCGTGATGCCAAACCCGGCGAGGTAATTGCCGGCGATTACGTGATCCCGGCACGGAGTGCCCTGGAACGCGATCGCGTTGGTGGAGCCGAGCGAGGCGATAGTGCAGTTGGTGATGTTGATCCAGCGACTGCCGGAGTTGCCGTCCGGCCCGATACCGTCGTGGTGGTAGAGGTCGTTATCAGGAACCCCGGCAGCCTTGCCTGTAGACCAGTTGGTGTCTGCCTGGTCGTGGATGTAGCACCAGTCAAGGATCACGTGGTTGCTGGCCGTGCCGTTGAAGACATCCTGCATGCCCGCGTTGCCCCAGATGTCGCAGCGGTGCCGGTGGACAACGGCCATCCCAGTTTGCGCGCCGTTGCCATTGTTGTTGAAGGACTGGTAACTCGACCGCCAAGGGGTACCCGGATAGGTGTGTGACGTGCTCACTGTGCCGTCATTGCCGGGTGGCATGGCGAAGTCGCACGGCTTGAAGGTGCAGTAGTTCCACGTGCAGGCGGTGGGCAGGTAGCTCTGGAGGATGAAATTGGCCTCGCCTTTGCCCCCGCCGCCGTTGTCGAACACACAGCCGTTGAAGGTCCAGTTGTCCCCCGAGGTGGATCCGAGCAGAGCCGTCCCGCGGAAGTGGATCTGGTTGAAGACATGGCCAGCCGGCGCGTTCACGTAGAGTGCTGCGTTCGCAGTCATCCCAGGTGCGTAGTCGTTCAGCCCTGCGTACCCGTGCACGCAGTTCCCGCCCGAACCGGTGTAACCGGGGTCGTGCCGGTAGCCGGTGTTGGAGAAATCCGCCCACAGCCCAGAGCCGTCATTCGGCCGGTGGCCGATCCGGTGCTCGCGAGCCTTCTTGGTGGCGATCGGCGAGCCGAGCGTAAGCCTCGGGCTGGGACGCACGGTGCTGTGGGTGTCGCTTGCCTCGTGACGGGCCCCCCCGCAGCCCGCGACCGCCAGCGCCGCGCCAACGGTGCCCGTCAAGAAGGCACGCCGCCGCATCCGGCGCGTGCCGTACTGCGGTGGAGTGTCGTCTGCAGCCATCGAAAATGTGTCCCAATGTCATTGATGAGCTTGACGGGTCGGCATCCGCGCGGACCCTTGGCAAGACCCGGGACCCCCCTGGGCCACACACTGCGGCAGGACAGCCATGTGCTCTGAGCCATGCTGAGACCCCGACGATACTCCACCGGTGACAGGGCAGCGCGGCACTTGCCCTGAAAGGGTGAGAGGCGGCCTCACCGGAACGTCAGCTACATTGGGTGAACGGCGTGTGACGGACCGTCAGGCAGTGCCCTGCCGAGCTTTGCCACGACTTTGCCGCGCGCCTCGGGCGGAGGTAATCCATACTGGCTCGTGGCGCGTCTACTAACAGGGCGCCTCGGACCGGAGAGTGGCTGATCAGCCCACGACGTGGCGGTACGTCGTGCCGGACGCCCCGGATGCTCGCCCGCTCGCTTAGGAGATCACCCAACGTGAAGGTTCATTCATGAGCACTTCCATGACCGGGGGCGTGGAGGGCGCGGTCGGCGCCGGGCCCATCACCATGAGTCCGGTTTCGGTCTCCTTCCGCAGCGGCACCGGCGGCGCCACGCTGTCGGCTGCGGGTCGTCCCCGGACGCGCGGTCCTGATCAACTTGCCCTACCGCGTCCCGGCCACTCCGCCTGGGCCCACCGTGGGGCCGCCGCCGACTGCGCTAGGACTCATGAGCGCGCTTGAGTTCACGGCGACACTCCGGCGGCGGTGGTACGTTCTTGCGCTCGTGGGGCTGTGCACGGTTGTTGCCATCTTTGCGGTTCATAAGCGGTCGATCGTGTACGTAGCGTGCCAGGGTTTTTATGTATCGGGGTCTGCATTGGATGGGAACGTGTACTTGGACGGCAACCCGTCCCTGTCCATGGTCACCGGCATGGTAACCCAGACCGTGATGTCGCAGCCGGTGCAGCAGAAGATTCACGCCGCGGGCGTGACTGACTACAACGTGACGCAGACCAACACCGGAGAGATCCGGTTCCCGTCATATACCGAGCCCACACTGCAGGTCTGTGCCAGTGCCGCGGCTCCGCGGTCTGTCCTTGCGGCAACTCAGCTGGTAAGCGCTGATCTTCGCGCAGAGCTTCGTCAGATGCAAGTCGCGCAGCATGCCAAGCCTGAATCGTTTATGAAAATTGTCAACCTCTATCCGGCTGCTCCTGTTCCTATCCTGGGGCACAACTCTCTGGCATATGTCGGCGTTCTTCTCTTCGGAGCCGTGACCGGGATTGCTCTTACCCTGTGGAGCGACCCGTGGCTTACGCGCCGGGACAGGAGAAGGCGAGCTCGAGGATCGAAGGGTTAACCATGGATTTTGGCGAGGTTTTTCGGATCCTGCAGAGGCACTGGCGTGTCTCACTACCCATCCTGCTGCTTACCGTCCTAGCGACGGCGGGAATGTACCTTGCCTGGCCGACAAAGTACCAATCCACCGCACAGATAACCCTTGTGGGACCGGAAAGCCTTGCCACCGCACAGGGTAACGGGAACAACCCCTATCTGGTGGTCGGCAACCTTGAGCCGATGGCGAACATCCTCGCGACTAACCTCTCCACCGAGCAGGCGGCTCAGCGGCTTAATGCCTTGGGCGTCACAGGCTCGTTCACTGCCGTAGTGCCTCCCTTCGCTGCGGGGCCATTCATAGCCCTGTCGCTGGAAGGTAAGGACTCCGCCGCAATCAGCCGAGATATGCCGGTGGTCATCGGCTTCACCAAACAGCAGCTCAGGGCGATGCAGGAGAACGGGTCCGTACAGACGCCGTCCTCGGGGATCGTCGGGGCTTCCGTGATCGCCCAGCCGAGCACCCCGGCACCGGTGCTGAAGACCAAGATCGAGCTCGTAGCCGGCGTTTTCGTGCTCGGCATGCTGGCCTTGTTCTTGCTCAGCTTCGGCGCGGAGGCGCGGGCGGGCCGGCGGCGGCGCAAGAACCGTCTTTACGGTGGCCGGCGGCGTGAGAACGCCGCCCCGCGTGGTGTTAACCAGGTCCCCGGTGTTAACGAGATCGGCATAGGCCAGTCTCAGCGGGAAAGCCAGGGTCCCCGGCAGCAGGACAGCCAGCCGGTGCGTGTGCAGTGACCGCTGTATCCAGCCCGTTCGCCGATGTCACAGACCGATCCTGGTGGCGCCAGGTGGTCGGGGTAACTGACCATGACACGGTCAGCTACCTAACGGTCTACCTCGCGCTGCTTATGTTTATTCCTGCATCGCTCATATTTGCGCCTCTAGGGGGAAGCGGTACCCCGGCGACCGTGTATTCGCTGCTGCTGCTCCTGTGGTACCTACTTTCCTGGATGTCCGGCAGGGTCACGCCTTCTGGGGGCGGCCGGCCGGTCCGGATTGCGATGCTTATTTTTGCCCTGGCTGTTCTGGCCAGCTTCGTTGCTGGCATGACGCGTAACATCACCCAGCCCGAGGTGCTCAGCGCGGGCCGTGGCCTCATAACCATCGCCGCTTGGGCTGGCCTTGTCGTGGTCATAACGCAGTCCGTGACTAGCTATGATCGAATGGAGACGCTGCTGCGCAGGGCAGTGATCTTCGGGAGCATAGTAGCGGCGATCGGGATCCTCGAATTTTACAGCGGGCTGAACCTTACTAACTATGTCCAGATTCCAGGCCTGTCCAACAACATCGATTACAACACCCTTTTGAGCCGGGCCGGCTTTAATCGCCCCTCGAGCACCGCCATAGACCCCATCGAATTCGGGGTTGTCATGTCAATGCTTCTTCCATTCGCCCTGCATCAGGCGATAACAGATTCCCGGCCCGGGAACCTCCGGAAGTGGCTTCCCGTTGGCCTAATCGCATTCGCAATTCCTATTAGTGTGTCAAGGTCAGGAATATTGACAGCCGCCGTCGGATGCCTTGTCATGGTTGTCACTTGGAAGCCGCGGCAGATCCGCGGGTTCATCGTGACCGGGATCATCGGGCTGGGAGCGCTAAAGCTAGCTGCCCCGGGCTTGCTTGGCACATTGTTCACCTATTTTACCGGCCTCTTTGGCCCATCGACCGGTGCAGCATCGGTTGCCACCCGCACTGATGACTATTCGCGCAACTGGCCATACATCGTCCAGCGGCCGTGGTTCGGTCGTGGGTTCGAGACCTTCTTGCCGCAGATCTATGACTGGACCGACAACATGTACCTGAAGATTCTTATCGAGATGGGTATCGTCGGCCTGATCTCATTGCTGGTGCTTTACCTGGCGGGGATCCACTGTGCAGCAGCGGGCCGCCGCCGCACGCAGGACGAAACTCGCAGAAGCCTTGGGCAAGCGATGGTCGCCTCATTTGCAGTGGTAGTTGTGGCGACCGCTACCTTCGACTCTCTCGGCTTCCCGATGTTCGCTGGCGTCTTCTTTCTGATACTAGGTCTCGCGGGTGCATATCTGACGATAATGACCAGGGAAAGCAGCTCTCTGCCCACGTTGCCTGTGGCTGGCGGGGGCCCTGTGAAGTCAGAATGACGCTCCGCGACCCCGTGGCCCAGGACCAGATACCGGTCTCAGTGCTGGACGCCGGTCAGAAGCATGCCGCCCATGCGCCAGGGCGAGTTGATTGTGCCGTTGTCGTGGTGACCTACAACAGCGTGCGCGACATCGGAGCCCTGCTGGATTCGCTGCCCGCGGCCGCGGCTGGGCTGAGGATCCGCACGATAGTGGTGGATAACGGCTCCACCGACGGCACGGTCGAGTTGGTGCAATCCCGTCCTGACGTCACCTGTGTCGAGGCGGGCGCGAACCTTGGCTACGCCGGCGGGATCAACGTGGGCCGTTCACACGGCGGCGAGTACTCCTCTCTGCTTGTGCTCAACCCGGACGCTGAGTTCGAGGCAGGTGCGTTGCGTGAGATGTTCGCCGCGCTGGACGACCCGGCCGTTGGCATCGCGGTCCCGCTGCTTCTCGACGCTGACGGACACCGGCTCCCCTCGCTCCGCCGGGAGCCCACATTGCTCCGCGCGATCGGGGATGGATTGCTCGGCGGGCGGGCCAGCCAGCGGCCCGGCTGGCTGAGCGAGATGGTGTGGGAGGAGGAGGCCTACGGCTACCGGCATCGCGTCGAGTGGGCGACGGGCGCCGCCTTGCTGATCTCTGATGCCTGCGACGGCGCCGTGGGGCGCTGGGATGAGCGGTTCTTCCTGTACTCGGAGGAGACCGACTATTTCGCGAGAGCCCACGCGGCGGGATTCCGGGTGGACTACCAGCCATCGGCGCGGGTGCGTCATCGCGGTGGCGGCTCGGGGCGCTCGGCCGCTTTGCAGGCGCTGCAGGCTGTGAACCGAGTTCGCTACGTGGAGAAGCACGGCCGCTGGCCACGACTTTACTGGCTGGTGGTCATCCTGCACGAGATGCTCAGGGCCGGGGATCCGGGTCATCGGAGGGCGCTGCTCACCGTCCTTCGCAAGTCCCGCTGGGAGTCCGTCCTGCGGGGCTTTCGGGCCGGCGGCTGATCGCGGTAATACTGTTCCTTCGCTGGGGCTCACTCCTTCAGGGAGGGCATTCCCGTCTAGGCCCCACGTCGGAGATGGCGTCGCGCTCACGGGTGTGGCGATCGCAGCCAGGTAAGCGCGCAGGGTCGCGGCCGCTAGCTGTTCATACTCGAGCGATTGGAGATCCGGCACCTCGGGCCGGGGGGCCGCAACGGCGGCCAGCGCAACCCGCAGGGTGTCTTCGGCCGTCCCGTCGCAGAGCCACACCCACTCCGCCCCGAAGGTGTCGCGCAGATCCCGGTTCGCCGGACCGTCGTGCAGCACCGCGGGCCTGTCTAGGGAGAGTGCCAGGTGCGCCACACCTGAGTTGAGGGTGCTCCGCGCCAGGTAGGGCATCAAGACAACGTCCGCCGCAGCAAAGATGGTCGGCACCTCGTCGGGAGGGACGAAACGGAGCAGCAAATGGATGTCGCTGGAGTCACCAGCCTCGCTTCTGATGATCTCCGCAAGTTCGGGATCCATCGGCCGGCCTGCTATGACGAGCTGTGGGCGCGGGCCGGGCAGCTGCTTCCAGGCCCGGATGATCCCGGGGATGTTCTTATATGGGCGGATCAAGCCGAAACAGAGCAGGATGGGACGGTCATCGAGTCTGAGGTCCTCACGGAAGGCTGTGGCATCCGGTGGCGCTGTGTAATAGTCGCGGTAGTGACCATGGGGAACGACCACCGTGGGGACGGATGCTAGTTGCGGGTATCGATCGACAAGCAGCGCCGTCGCCCCTTTGCTAAAGGATATGAGCAGGTCTACCTGGGAAATAAAGAACTTGCTGTAGAAGCGCCAGAGCCAAGGATGAGAAAGCTCATGGGGTTCTAGGTCGTGACCGGTCCAGATGAGGGCCGAACCACGTCGGCGTGCCAGCCAGAGCAAGCCCAGAATGCTGACAATATCGAAAGGCGCCATCCAGCTGTTTCTCCAGCGAACCAGCCATTCAGGGAAATGAACGTGTATCACGTCATAACGCCTGAGCAAGGATACCTTGCCGGAGAAGGGGCTGACCCGGACGCCATGCTTCGCGACCTCGGTGAAGAGCAATTGCAGGCAAGGGTTGTCGGCCAGCTCATCCGGTCCAGGGCTCATCAGCACATCGATGGCCCGCTCCGGGGCATGCGTTCGCACTTTGCGCTCCCCCCCACCAGGGTATCTTACCAAGCCATGAAGGCTCTCCCTGAGGCATTTGACCTTGCTATTACCTACTAATGCGCGGCCGCTTGCGCCGTGGCCGGGACCCACGATTTGACCACCTTGGCCGGGGCTCCAGCGGCCAGGGAATAGTCAGGCACATCTTTCGTAACAACCGCGTTGGCGGCTACGACAGCCCCACGACCGATGCGGACACCTGATGTCACAACGCAGTTCTGGCCGAGCCACGCTCCGTCACCGATGATGACCTGGTCTACACTCGCGACACCCTGACGCATGATCGCTTGGCTCACGTCCAGGTAGGCGTGGTCGTGGTCCGCGATGTAGACGTTACGCGCGACCAGGACCTCACGGCCGATCCTGACTTGCGAGACAGCAGATATCACGCATCCGCCAGCGAAGCTGCAGCCGTCACCTATAAGCATCACCGGTGCGTCTGCCATGCCGATGGGGTCCGCATTCAGCCAGCACCCAGCGCCAAAGTGCACCCCTGACCCTACCGAGATCCACCGCTCACCGCTTACGCGGACGGGAGGCCGTACTACGGAGCCATGCCCCCAGTGATGAAATCCTCCCGCGATGACCAGTGACAGCGCTTTTGAATAGGAGTCTTGAATCATCCTGTAAATTGCTGTGCCATTGATCCTCAGAGCCGTCACACTTCCCACCAATCCGAGTCTTCTGCCAGCATGACCCGCAGTGTGCGGCCGTGTCTCGCAGCCCAGCTATTTGCGCGTACGAACTCGAGCCGTTCGCCTTCGTCCAGGCCGGGCATCTCCAGCGCGGTGCGCACCGCCCCAGGGAAGCCATCTGACGAAGCGATGATCACCCGCTCGCTGACCCCGTGGACCGCGGGGATATCCACGGTAGCCACCGGCTTCCCGGCAGCAAGATACTCGTACAGCTTCATTGGCGACATGGCACACGTCAGGGAGTTGATGACGTGCGGGATGACGCACGCATCTGAGTGCATCAGCGCTCCGGCCAGCTCACCCCGCAACATCGGTCCAGTCAGCGTCACCTTCGGGATCGACCGGAGCTTCTCCGCGATGGCGCCGTCGGTCGGTGGCCCGATGAAGGCAAGGGACCCGACGGCATCGTCATCGGCCACCCTAGTGACCAGCTCCAGGTCCAGCCGTCCATCAATCGTGCCCACGTAGGTAACAATTGGGCGTGCCATCCCCGACATTGCGGGGGGCGGGGGCAGCGGCTTGCTCCAGTGGGCTTCAACGATCGCATTCGCCTGTACGACGACCGGGGTGTTCACAGCCACACGCCTGGCCAGTTCGCTGGAGATACAAATGATCCGGGCACCCTTTTCCGAGAGCGCGCGGTACGCCTCCTGGTATGCCGGCCACCACGGCCTGACCGGCGGATACGATGCCCAGTCATCCTGTGCGTAGTACGTCACAGACGACGCCCAGGGCATCGGGCAGAACGCGGCCACGAACGGGTTGAAGGTCAGGACAGCGGGACGGTCGAGCCTCAGCTTCCGGACGCCGCGCTCCAGGATCACGTCGTAGCGCTGGTAGCTCTGCCGCAGCGCGGGCACTGTGGTGGGATCGCGCCGACGGAGACGCAATGGCCGGACCAGGGTCGCGCCGTCCACCCTGGCCGCCTCCTGGCGAGGGGACATCATGACCCTCATCGCCACGGCCGGCCAGCTTCGCCACGGGTTGGCGGCGATGACGCGGCCGACCCTGTCGCTGGCGCCGCAGATCGTGTGCAGCGCTTGGTCTGAGGTAAAGCTGAACTCTCGTCTCCCGGCGTCCGCGAGCGTGTCCGTCGAGAACGTGAACACCACGTCACGCCGGCCAGCCCCGGGCTTCGAGCCCAGGGCCCGGCCTGCGCGTATCCCGGCGACACCGCTAGCGGTCTGCTCATTCACGAGCGAAGCCCTTTCATGCACGGTGGCCATCTAGGAAACCCAGGCCAAGTCGCATCCGCCCGGCCGATCAGCGGCGCGGCTGTGCGCCGCGATCCCTATGGGTAGACGCGCCACGCGACACCGTGGAGTACCGGATCTCGCCGTAGCCGTCCTCCCGACACAAAGCGCAGTACACAGCACGGCGTGAGCGAGCCTACCGGGTGCGGGCCTGGCCGGATGCGGTTACTTGGCTCGGGAGCTCCTCGCCGAGGCCGCGCTCGTTTGGCGACCGGATGACTGAGCCGGCCGGGCCGGGTTCGTCACGGAGGGCCGCGCCCCCGCGTACTGCGGCCGTGAGCGGCGGCGCCGAGCTAGGGCTTTTGCTGGTGGCCGTTGCTTCTGGCTTGGTCTGGCGGCAGGGCCTGCCCGAAGGGGTCGGTGTCCTGTTCGTCGGCGCGCTTGGGGCGGCGGTAGACGGGGGCGGCGCCGGACTGGGACTTTGGTTCCGCCTCTCCTGCCGGGTCCCACTGCAACGTTGAAATCGTTCTCCGGTACAGGGGGGATGTTACATCCAGGCTGCGGGGCAGGATCCACGGAATATCCCCGTATATGGGCATGGTCTCCGTGAACCCGCGCTGGAACCCCGTCGATGAGAGCCCATAGGTGAGCGTAGAGGCCCTCTCGGCCCTGGTGCGATCAGGCCTCGGAAGGGCGTCGATCACGCCCCACATCGCCGCGAGCTCGGCGGTCAGCTCGTCCTCGGCCGGCTGCTCGGCGCCCGTGGCAGCTTCCGCGGTAGCCTCGGGCCCCGCTGCGGCGGTTCTCAGCATGGCAATCGCCGGCCGCATCCGGTAGAGGAGCAGCCCAACGATCAAGGCTGTTATCGCCCCGCTTCCGGCGATCACTACGAAGTCGTTGTGCGCTATTTCGCCCGCAACAGTTGCGATCAGCCCAGCGGCCATGGCGCCGACAACCGGCAACAATAGCTGCTTGCCGAGAGCGGACATCCTGATGCCGACCTTGCTCAGCCCACCCACATACCAAGGAAGGACCGCGAACGCGGCGACAGCTGCTTCTGCTGCACCGGCCCCGGCGATCCCATTGGCGTGAGTCCCTATGATCAGCGCAGGTATGAGGGCCAGCATCCACACTATCTGGATAACCAGCACGAAACGGGACAATCCAAGTACAGCAAGGTAGTCGTAGGCAAGCTCGAACAAGATTCGCAGCGCAGCCAGGACAGCCAGCCACTTTAGTGGCTGAGCGGCGGGTAGCCAGTGGACGCCGTAGACCACTCCGATCAATGGTTCGGCAACTCCGGCGATGAGCAAGCATAGCGGCAGGCCTATCGCGCTCAGCAGCCCGAGTGCGGTCAGGAAACTGCCGCTTAGAGCAGCGCGATCGTGCTGAAGCCGTGAAAAGATGGCTGGAGTCACATTACGGACTGGGCGTGAGAAAATGGTGATAGGCCAGTTCGCCACGTTGAACGCGAGCACATAGAAGCCAAGCTCTTCCGCTCCCAGCATGTGTCCCACGACAAGTTGATCCACAGTGGTGACGGCAAAGGCCACCAGGTTAGAGCCAGCGAGCGGAAGCCCAAATCCGAAAAGCTCGCGCGCCCGGGCCCGGTTGAAGCCAAATCGCAATGATCCTGGAGCGAATGAGATCAGGAGGATCATGCATATCAGAGAGCCGACCACCTGGCCGATGGCGAGGCTCATCGCGCCGTAGCCATACCAGGCGAGAGCGATGGTGATGCCTGTGACTATCCAGCCACCCGTCTGGAGAGCGATGGTATTCCGCCCCTGACGAAACTGCCGCTGCAGGAGGCCGGTTGGGGTATTGCAGAATCCGTCGATGAGGATGGCAAGGGCGAGTACACGGACAACGTTGGCCGCCGATGGGTCACCCATTGCTGACGCGTACGCGGGCGCGAGGGCAAAGCAGCCGATATACGCCAGCGCGCTGACGATAACAGAAATGGTCGTGACCGTTGGGGTGATCTCGTGCGGATCTCTTTCCCAGCGGACGATCGCAATACTCATACCGAGCTCATTGAAGGTCTGCATGGCAAACAACGCGACGAGCGCGACCGCGTATGCACCGAATGCGTGCGGCCCCAGCAGCCGCGCCAGGATGACGCCCGTGCCAAAGGTTACAACACGGCTTAGAATGGTGCTCGTAAAGCTCCAGCCGAGCGCCCGCGAAGCCTTGCCAGCGAGGCTGTCCTTATCGCCGAGACTCGATCCCGTGCTGGCGCCTTTAGCATGCCTGCCCCGCTTCGACCTAGGCACTGTCAGCTCTCCAGCGCGATCAGTAACGGGCACGTCACGTACGTAACGGGCGCCCCGGCCCCGCCCGTGACTGCACGCGATGCGGTCTGTAGTCCGGCAGCGACCTCGGTGCCGGCCGGGAAGGGTGAGATCCCCCCTGGTGTGACCACGATCGCGACAGCCCGGCTACCGGCCTGTCGACTCACTGCCGGTCACGATCATGTGTCAGCCCGGCACAAACGAACGTGGTTCTCATGTCTCTCCAGGGAAGCCTTCCGCAAGCAGCGCAATATACCGAGAGATGGGTCCACCTGATAGACGCGCGAAGGTACCTCCTCGATGACGACGCTCCCGATCTCATGCTGCACGCTGATGGGAGCCGGTTCAACAGCTGATGCCACGCCGCCCTAATGTGCCTGGCGGTGGCCCGGATGCTGCTGAGGTCACGCCGGGCACCAACAGCTCCGGCATCCGCAGCGCGCAGCTGCCGCCCTGGCCCAGTACGGCGAGCCCTGGGAGATCACGATCGTGGGAGCCTGGTGCGCCCAGGCCAGGTTCAGCGCGGTGCCAGGGCGGTTGCCCGGCCCGTTCGGCATGACGATCGCGTACCCCATGAACTATTCGGCAACTGAGGCTTCTTGCCGAGGAGCAGAGTGTCGACGCTTTAGCCACGCATCCCCGGCAACGAGCGCCCTTGAGCCGGCTCCCTCATACTCCCATCTAAGCCAGTGCCGTATCCCCTTATACCACATATGACCATAGGAATATTTGTCAAGCACATTGATGCGTGTGAGGGCGTAAGGTCCTGAGAACTCCGTCGGCCAGACAGAGCATGCATAGTCATAGCCGGCATCTTGGACACCCCTAAAGGCACGTGCATCGAGATGCCCAAATGGGTAGGCGAATCCGGGGACCTCCTGGCCGCTGACACTCTGCAGTACACGGCGGCTGCTCTCGAGCTCGTCGGCCAGGGTCGCCTCATCAACTGATGGCAGCGACAAGTGAAGAAGCCCGTGCGAGCCAATCTCGATTCCGGACGCCGCCAATTGACTGATCTGCCCAGCAGTCAGGAGGTTCTTCCGGGGATCGTCAGGAATCCAAGAATTGTCACCACCTAGCCGGCCGGCGAGTGCAAACATGGTGGCGCTGAACCCGTAACGCTGGAGTACAGGCAGTGCATTGTCGATGAAGTCTGAGTAACCGTCATCGAAGGTGATTCCGACGAGACCATCGGCAGCGCCGTTCTGCCGGGCTTCGAGCAACTCTCGCACAGACGTGCCTCTACGGCCGCGTTTGCGCAACCACCGCATGTGCTGCTCAAAGCGCTGCGGGTGAACGGTCGTACGCGACGGGTCTTCTTGGTAGGGCATAATGGAGTGATACATCAGGATAACAGGCCCGTTGTCATACCTCATGTCACTCACGGATCTCATATCTCTCTCATATCTTGTCGGCGTACACGGCGGCCACCTGGCCTGTGTATATAGAGGGTTGTTCATGCTTGACGGAGCACCCGTGGATAAGAAATGGCTGGCCTGACACAGATTGCAGTTGCAGCGCGAGCCTAACGCTCCGGCTCGCCAATTGATCCATAGGCTAATCCGAGCTAACTGGCCCCGATTCCTCCTCCTTGGTTCTGATTTGCTTGCCGGCAAGGTAGCGCCAGAACCGGTATCTGAGCCATTGAAGCGCGGGGAACTGATTGAGCCCGTCCTCAACAAACTCCAGCGTCGCTGTGCTGCACAGCAGCGTGTAACCGGCGACGCGGGACGCAAACCACGACAACCACACGTCGTCAAGGAACCAGTAACGGCGCGGGCAGGTGAATAGACGCGGGTCAGAGAACACGGCGGTGTCTGCCGCCATGCCGCCAGGCCCGACATAGTTAACCCGCTCACCCGGCGCAGGCGTCACTGGAGCCCAGAAGTCCGCCATGGAGTACGTCCTGGCAAACCAAGCGCTGAGTGAACGAGGTGGGCAGCTGTCGAGCAACTCCCGGACAGTGGAAGGCCCGAAGTCCTCGTCATCGTCGATGACGACGACACGTGTGTGGCCTGCCGCCGCCAGTTCGCGGGCGAGGTAAAACCTCCCGAACGAGCCGATATTGCGAGGGCTGTGGTGCACCGAGACGGGGATCGTCGCGCCCGCCACGGCCTTTTCAACGGTGTCCCTGTCCGGGCTGTTGTTCCATATCAGCGCCTGCACCGGGACGTCTTGGGCGGCGAGCATCTCCAAAATGTGGGGGAGACGTACCAACCTGCGCCAAGTGCAGAAGATTACCGGTACCCGGTTACCGCCTGGGATGGCCACCGGGATCCGCTGGGCCCGGTCCCACCCCGACATGACGCGCGCAGCGCGGGCCATCGAACGATAGCCGGTCATCCGCCAAGTGATCGCGTCCCACACGCGCTGCGCTTGACTAGCCATGAATGTTCGACGCTCTGCGTGTACACCGGGTTTACCCGGTGTTGACGGTGGCTGGGTGTCGGCGTGGCTCGCTGAGCAAGGCGGCGGTGATGGCGCGGATGGCCAGGGTGGCGGCGGGGCGGGCACCTGGCCGCAGCCTGCGAGGAAGTCCCGCAATATGGTGCAGCCAGGCCGGTCCAGGCGGAAGCCCGAGGCTAGGGTGGGTCGATCGATTGCCTCGAAGGGAGGCTGCACGGTGGGATCCGATGACGAGTTCGCCCGGGCCCTTGCAGGTGAGGCCGGGCGGCGCCTGGTGGCACTGCGTGCCCGCGGCGATGCGGGGAACCTGCGTGCGGCCGGCGACCGGTCGTCGCATGAGTTCCTCAGCTCCGAGTTGGCTCGTTTCCGGCCCGCTGACGCGGTGCTGTCGGAGGAGGGGAAAGATGATCCGGCCCGGCTGGCTGCCGACCGGGTGTGGATAGTGGACCCACTGGACGGCACCAGGGAGTTCGGCGAGCCCGGACGCAGCGATTGGGCCGTGCATGTGGCGCTCTGGGAGCGCGGCGAACTGACCGCAGGAGCCGTGGCGCTGCCCGCCCAGGACCGGGTTCTCAGCACCGCCGAGCCGCCGACCAGGCCCGAGCCGCACCGGACAGCCACTCAGCCGCTGCGGATCGTGGTCAGCCGAAGCCGCCCGCCGGCCTTCGCAGCGGAGGTCGCGCAGGGTACCGGGGCCACGCTGGTTCCGCTCGGCTCGGCCGGGGCCAAGGCGGCGGCGGTGATGCTGGGCGAAGCCGACGCCTACCTGCATGACGGCGGCCAGTACGAGTGGGACTCGGCCGCGCCCGTGGCGGTGGCGCAGGCCGCCGGGCTGCACGTTTCCCGCATCGACGGCTCAAAGCTGGAGTACAACAAGGACTCACCCTGGCAGCCGGATATCCTGATTTGCCCGGGGAAGCTTGCCAACCGGCTGCTGACCGCGATCGCTGTCGCACGGCGCACCGGAACCGGGTAGGGCCCCGTCCGTAGCGCCACCTGTCCTGACCGACGACCCGGAGTCCGCTCGATGGCCGTGATGCGTTCTGACTACTCCCTGTCCCAGCTCGATGTGCTCGAAGCCGAGTCCATCCACATCATGCGCGAGGTGGCGGCCGAGTTCGAACGGCCGGTGCTGCTGTTCTCCGGCGGCAAGGACTCCGTTGTCATGCTCGCGCTCGCCGAGCGGGCGTTC
>Ga0126378_10001622_pt1 | contig 16673 bp, 28 predicted proteins | sample PanSoiMetPlot_23_FD_92587 | JGI IMG/M metagenome (GOLD analysis project Ga0126378, IMG submission 92587) | Tropical forest soil microbial communities from Panama - MetaG Plot_23 | ecosystem: Environmental > Terrestrial > Soil > Tropical forest > Bulk soil | place: Panama | collected 2016-02-17
AGGCCAAAGGTTTAATGCCACCTGTCCAAGGTAGCACACTGGTAGCACAGCCAATTTTTCCTAACTTCTGATTCCTTGTAAGTTGTTTAATTTAATGGCGCGCCCTGAGAGATTCGAACTCACGACCTTCTGGTTCGTAGCCACAAAGGCCTATTTGCCCGTAAATCCACTACAGTCCACAAGCTGTTTACTTCCATGCAGTTAAGGTGTATTCTCTGCCTACCGTAGCCCACAGGAGAACACATGAATCCACTGGCAATTGCAACTGAAACTGGCAACGGTCTGGCAACCAAGTCGAACCGGTTCCGCTTCACCGACAAGAGCATTCGCGCACTGAAGCCGCGGCCGAATTCCAAGCGGGATTACTACAGGGACGATGAGGTCCGTGGTCTACAGATCGGCGTCAATGCCGGCGGGACCAAGACCTTTTATCTAAGCCGATTCATCAGCGGCCGGCATGAGCGTGTGCCTCTCGGTGCGTTCCCCGAGATGAATACAGAGGCCGCCCGCGCCAAAGCAATCAATCTCAACAGCAGCATCATTGACGGTGGGAATCCCGCCGAAGAGCGCCGCGAGATTCGCGACGGGCAAACCTTGCAAGAGATGTTTGATTACTGGCTGACGAACTATGCGCAGGAACACAAGCGGACCTGGAAGGATGATGAATGGAAGTTTGGGAAATACTTGCACAGTTGGCGCCTACGGAGGATCGTTGAAATCACCAAGAACGATGTTGTTCAACTCCATGCACACCTCGGACGAGTGCACGGCCATTACACCGCGAATCGAGTGATTGAACTGCTTTCCGCCATGTACAGCCGTGCAATTTCCGACTGGGGCTACAAGCACACCAACCCCGCCGCCGGCGTCAAGGGCTACAAGGAAACCAAGCGCCGCCGCTTCCTGAAAGGCGAGGAACTTCCGGCATTCTTTCAATCGCTTGCCCAAGAGAAGAACGAAGTGATTCGAGATTTCCTGCTAGTCGCGTTGTTGGCGGGCGCGCGGCGATCGAACGTGCAAAGCATGATGTGGGAAGAGATCGATTGGGTACATCTCCTCTGGACGATTCCTGCGCAAAAAGCGAAATCCAGCGAGGATGTTGTTGTCGTCCTGACCGAGCCGGTGGTCGCCATCCTGCGCCGCCGGCAGGCATCGAGTTTGTCTCCCTTCGTTTTTCCGGGCCGCGGCCGGACTCATCACCTCGTCGAGCCGAAGAAATGCTGGAAGAACATTCTGAAGAGAGCCGGTCTCACCGATCTGAGATTGCATGATTTGCGAAGATCACTCGGCTCATACCAAGCGATCGCCGGCAGTTCCCTGTTAGTTATCGGCCAATCGTTGGGACACACCTCGACCGCGGCGACGAAAATCTATAGCCAGCTAAGCACCGATCCAGTGAGGCAATCCGTAGAGCGCGCGCAGCAAGCGATGTTTACTCTTGGCGGAATCGCCGGACTCCTGGAAGACAAAACCCGTTCCTAAAAACCCGCGTCCGCGGGCCTGAATCTATCTAGGGTATCAAGACCGTGAGAGGTTTTGATACCCCTTTTTATTGCGAATAACCCAAGCGCTTAGCGGAGTAACTTGCAACTTATAACCTAAGCGCTTCGAGAGTAATTGCGCGTTTACTAACTCACGAGGGACTTTTCGCCTGTCCTTATCCATGGCACTCTACGTTCGATAGGACCGCCTCACGGGAGAGCCCGCAAATGCGGAGAACAAAACCAGAGCAAACAAGAAAGTACGTATCGACTAAAACGGTTTCGGAGATCACCTCGATCCCCGAAGGGACTCTACAAAACCTAAGGTATCGCCGCGCAGGAATTCCTTACCACAAATTCGAAGGCCGCGTCTTGTACAGCCTGGAAGACGTTGACCGATTCATGCGGGACTGCCGCGTGGACCCGAGCGAGCTGAGAGACCGAGAGGAGGAAGAGGACGATGAAGGACTGGAGCCCGAAGAACTCGAACCTCACCCTCGCAGACGTTAAGAAAGTGCTGCGAGAGCTCGAGGTCGAGGGTCTTATTTACGACAGCGGAGAGAGGCGACTGGGCGCCGATGGCCAGATGCACATCGTTTGGAAGTCTACTGAGTTACTCCCTGTCGACAAGCTCAACTAGAAACTGAAGCCGCCCTTTTGAGGCGGCCTCGAACCTTAAACCACTAACGGAGCCGGCGGCTGATATCCGCTGAGGCCCAATGAAAGGTGACTGACCAACCTTATGAGCACGATACCACAATCCGAAAACCAATCCCAAGCGGTTCTCACTCAAATCCGCGCGCAGTCCGCAATCAGAGGTATCCGTACCAGAAAAATCCGCACCCAGTTTAAGCGGGCGGAGACTGCACTCAAGACCCAGATAGTCAATCTCTACGATCAGTTGCCAACCCAAGAGCAGGCCGAGCTGTCCGGCTATTTCGGCAGTTTGCTCGAAAGCTTGGAACTGCTCGACCTCGAAGTTAACAAGCGGACCGACGTTGACGGCCGGCACGCGTTCAGCCTGCACCGCGGCGGGGCCCAGTGAACTAACGGATGCCCTGGAGACTTACACCTCCGGGGCATTCAACCTTAGAGAGGAGAAACGCAATGCATACATGGAGAGAGCCTCGGCCGAGCTTCGGCGACGTTCCGACGCTAGGCCGGAAACTCGAGCGAGGATGTACCGGCAAAACCCAATATCGCAGCAAGGCCCTTGCGGATAGAGCGGCCCATCAAATCGGAAATCTCTGCCGCGAACCATTCCTTAGCTATCAATGTCCGCTGTGTGGACTTCACCACATTGCACACGATCGGAGGCCGCGATGAAAATCGAAATCAAAGACGGGGAATGCATGTTCGTGGCGAGCGGATGCGAAGTGTTCACGCTGGTGCACGGATTGTTTGCCCTGCACGAGCAGCACGAAAGCCTCGAGGACAACGTACATAACACGGTCCACGACTTACTCGATACCTTCTTGCAAGCGACGCCAAAGATCAATGCACTGATAGTCGCGGAAGTCGAAGAGCTGGAAAACATGATGGGGAGGCAGGCTATTTCCAAACCTACGAAGGAGGCCCAAGAGAACTTCGAAAAGTGGCTCCGTGCTGCTGAAGAAAACAAGGGAGAGCAATGACAATATTCAAGATTGTAGACGTTCCGCAAAACATGTACCGATCGGAGGCCGCCGAGATAGCCGCGAATATTGTTGACGTCCTCTTGAGCAATCCGGGGAAGGCCATCTGTATAGACCTGGACGGAACCGACAAAGACATCAGCGACTTTCTTGGCAAGTTACGCGGTGCGATAACTCCGCGACTGAAGCGCTTCGGGATGAAACCTAGATCGAAGCTGGACAAGAGCACCAACCAACCAACCGTGACGATCTGGACGGCGGATATCGGGAGTGAGCGATGACATTCACCCTCGAGCGTCAATACCGCGTTGTCAACATTCCTGGTAGCGCACAGGAGACCGACCCGGTGGCGCTACTGGGAGCAAAGATTACCGAAGAGCTTTTATTGACGGAGGCCGACAAGGCGATCGAGGTGGAATTCTTCGAGGACGAGCTGCACGACCTCGAGCGTGTGCGATCCGCCGCGCATGCTAAGGCTCGGGCTGTGGGGACTCCGATCACCACTTCGTGGGACCGGTCTACGCGTTGCCTGACCGTTTGGCGCCGGGACGCAGGACGCCGGCCGACGCCGCGGCGGGGCGAGAGCTGGCCATGGAAAGAGAAAGCAACGGGAGGTGTGTGACGGAAACGACGACCCCGAAAACGAAAGACGGCGACAAGCCGGAGCCTATGCCCGAGATGGAGACTCCGGTCCCGAAGGAATATCTGGAGTTCGACGCCGCCACGGGCCAACCAAAACTTAGAGCGGAGATAAAAGTCTGTGCGAGGTGCTGGCGATTGACGGGAACCGCGGGCTACTCCTGGTTCCGCGGACAGCTGCTGTGCATGAAGTGTTGGGACAAAGACCTGAAAACTGGAGGTGTCGAATGAACGCCTGGCCGAAGTACGACCCGCAGCGCGGGCTGTGGTTATGCAAAGGATGCTGGAATAACGGCAATTGGAGTCATCACTGTTTCGGAATCTACGACTGTCCGAGATGTAACGGACCTTGGACACGCAAGACGAAGTTTACCGGCGAGGGGCAAACCAGCTTTTCCGACTGGCTCAGGCCGAAGTCCGGGGGTGCGAAATGAGCACACCTGTTATGACCGTCTCCGCTGACAAGCTAGTGACCTGCAAACGGTGTGGCGAGAAGAATCTCGCGTGGCAGCTATCTCGCAAGGGCAGCTATTACCTCTGTCGCGTATTCCTACGGGATGGCCTTTACACAGTCGATCGTTCCGACTTCCACGATTGTCCGGGCCGGGCAGGAAGTAAGTCGCAGCCGTCACAATCGGTGCCGGCCGGCCCGAGCCCGGAAGTTCGGAGCACCGCGGAACTGGTGATCAACCTTGGCTACAAGTACCTGGTCGACAAGTACAAAGACAGCAAGACCGAGATGGAGCTATTGACCGAGGCGGTTAGATACCTGCGCCGTGAGCCGAAAGAGATCACGATCGGCGGCAACGACAAGGACGAGGACTTCTGATGAGCCGCGGGCCTTACCAATTAGGTGGGATGACCTTCAAGACGATAGAGGACGTGCGTCTGTACGCGCGCGCCATCAAGGAGAAATACGCGGGCCCGGTAATGAGACTGGTTATCGAGCCTGAGTATTTCCGTTTTATGGCGGACCTGCTCCGATGGCATCCGAATCCAGGGCCTAAGATCGGGCCGGGCATAGAGACTTTCTGGGTAGTTCCCGACAAAGAGCGGGGGTGCAGAACGTATCACTTCGCCGTGCGCCGCATTGATGGATCCTTCTCGCACTTCTCATTCAATACATGCCTTAACCGCCGGCTGGTTCCGCAGGAGCTCCGTATCAAGAGCGCTCTGCGTCAGGCCATCAATCCGCAGATAGAGCACTACAGGAACACTAACCTCGTGTCCGATGTGACGCTATGCCCGCTCACGGGAGAGTTACTCACACTGGGCAACTGCCATGTGGATCACGTTCCGCCGCGCACCTTCGAGTGGCTTGTAGAGAAGTGGTTGGAGTGGAACGAGCTCCGGTTGGACCAGGTTGAAATCTACGAGGCTGTTCCAAATGAGGCGATCTATGAAATGGCTGACGCCGATCAACAGGCCAGCTGGGGCGAGCACCACCGGTTACATGCAAACCTGCGATTACTGAGCGTGCGCGGAAACTGTAGCGCCAGTGTTATCGAGGCCAACCGTTTAAAGAGGGAGGGTAAGTTGTGACCTTTGCCCAACGCGTAGAAATATTGTTAGCCATCGGGTTTCCTGTAACCCCAGTGCTGCCGAAAACCAAGCGGCCGTTTAAGGACGACTGGCAGAAGACGGCCACTCTCGATCGAGATGTTATTGCCCAATGGAACCTCGAGAACCCGAATTACAACAGCGGTGCCATGGGCCGATTTGATATTGGACTAATCTTTGACGTTGATTCGATCGAGATCTACGAACAGCTGAAGCGTGACGGGATCGACCTCGGAGCGATCAGGACCTTTAAGGCCGCCGGCGCCAAAGCATCTCCCTGTGGCCACTACTACTTTCTGCATACGGCCCGCTCACGTGAGCTAGGGAACGCCAGCCTCGAGGTCTGGTCACGCTCGACTGGCAAGAAAGCGCGCACGGCCTTCGACCTCAGAGCCAACAACGGCATTGTGGTAGGTCCTGGCAGCATCCACCCCTCGGGCAAGGAGTACGAGATAGTTGACGCCAGCCCGCCCATCTTGATTCCTGATGCCCTGGTCGACTGGATTGAGCAGCACAAAGACGTGATCTGGGAAGGCGAAGGAACATCAGGGCCCGATACCGAAACTACAGCCGGCAACGGATCCGCAAAGAATCGGCAGGGCGGAATGCGAGAGCGAATCAGGAAGATTCTGCGCGAGTGCAGGGGCAAGCGGTACGACGAAATAAAGGTCATCCTGGCAACCTACGGATACAGCCATAGGCACGAAGTAGATTCCGCACTTGCTAATTGTTTATTCCTGCAGTTCGGCGATGACCTCGAGAAGATCGCGGCGGAGTTTGCGAAGTGGAAGCTGCATCAAGATCGAGATGCCGCATATGACAGGGTAACGTTACGCAAATCGGGCGAATGGTACGCGAGGAATAAGCGAAAGCGGCCTTGGGCACAGATGCTGATTAGGTATCAGACGAAGTGGGGACCAGGGCCGGCGAAGCCTATCGTCGCTAACGTGGTTATCGCGTTGCGGAATGCGGACGAGTGGAGAGGCAAGCTTGCCTTCAATACTTTTTTCCAGAGGATAGAAACACTTGGGGAGTTGCCGATTTCACACGACCTGATAACGAACTGGGAAGATTACCACGACATTCTGGTAACGGACTGGATGCAGCACAACCAGCTGGACGTAGGCAAGGGCGTGACGGCCGATGCCGTGCTTACGGTCGCACACGATCGTCCTTTTAATCCTCTGCAGGATTACCTCAAAGGGCTGAGGTGGAAAGGAACGCCCCGAGTGGACGAGTGGCTTACGACATACTTCGGGGTCGCGTCTACTCCGTATTCGAAGGCAGTCGGTAGGCGATGGCTAATCTCAGGAGTTGCGCGAGCCCTACATCCAGGAACAAAAGCAGACTGCATTTTGGTATTCGAGGGGGCTCAAGGCGACAGGAAGTCGATGGGCGTCGAGACCCTTGTTCCAAACGAGGAATGGTGGACCGATAGACTGAGCGATCTTGACAGCAAAGATAGTGTCCTCGATATGGCCGGCAAGTGGATCATCGAAGTATCAGAGATGAACCGCATACGAGGCAAGGCAATCGAGGCAGTTAAGAGCTTTGTATCACGGCGCGTGGACAAGATCAGAGTCCCTTACGGCCGGCGTTCGACTGAGTTCCCGCGGACCTGCATCCTTGCTGGAACGACAAACGGAAGCCTCGAGCTTTACGACGAGACAGGAGGGCGAAGGTTCTGGCCTGTTGAAGTTGGCAAGATAGATGTTGACGGGCTCAGGCGTGATCGTGACCAGCTTTGGGCTGAGGCGTTGCACCTCTACAGGGCACGCGAGAAGTGGTGGCTGGAGACGACGGACCTAGAGGCACTAGCTATAGCCGAGCAAGAAGACCGCTACGAGCCCGGCCCGTGGGATGACATTATCCTAGAATGGGTGCAAAATCCTCGAAAAGCCACATACGCTGATAAGAACGGCATTATCATAGACATAGAAGCACCTCTGAACTCCGAAAAAGAAAAGGTGACGATCACCGATATTCTTGTGCACGCGGTGTGCATGGCCATCGACAAGCACAACCACGGCAATGCTTACCAGACCGTAGCCAAGTGCCTTAGGCACGCTAAGTGGAAGCCAACAAAGCAAGATAGGTCAAGATCGGCAACCCGCGGGCTACGCTTTTGGGAACCTACCGACTGACAATTGGAACGGACTGGGAACAGTGTGGGAACAGAGTATGGGAACAGTGGTAAGTAATTGATAAATAAGTATGGGAACAGTGGGAACAGTGAAACTAGTATACCCAACTGTGGGTGGCCTGGTACCCCCAACCATAAGTTAGAAACCACTGTTTCCACCCTGTTCCCACGTCGGGGCAAGGAGTCCCACATGACAGAAACTGCCTGTAACTCATACTTAGGTGTTACATCAAGCATAGGTTACCGTGAGGCCGCGGCGATCCTTTGGGGCGAGGCCGGCGCGTATGCGCACGATGCCTTTGCTCGATTGAACGCCGAGTTCTTCGCCTGTGAGCTCCCACCGCTGCCGATCGTTCTGGACTTGACCGCATACGGCAGATGTGTAGGTGCGACTCGTGAAGACGAGCTCCCACGGATAACGTTGCACGTGACTTTGTTCAACAAGGGTGGCCTGCGCAAAGTCGACGATACGTTGCTGCATGAAATGATTCATGCTGTGCTTATGCGACGCGGCAAGGATGCAAGCCACAATAGCCGGCCTTGGTGCGAGATGATCACATTGCTATCGCCAAGGGTATTAGGCCGTGAGATCGTTGCAAGCCCAGTCAAGCCGCGAAGAGTAAAGATTGATGGCAAAAGCAAAGTTGTCCGCCGCGCGTTGCCTGGCGCGCTGACTCAAGACGAGCTGGCACGCTGGCCAGACAGTTTGCGGCCGGCGGACTATGACTATGGGCCTACGGGTGTATGTTCCGACGTACTGACAAGGACGTACTGACAAAGGAGGAATGCAAAATGATGAACCACTCAATGGCAATCTATCAATGCACGGTGTGCGGCAAAGAGAACACACTTTACGGAGGTTGGAGCGACGATCAATTAGGCGAATTCAGACAAGACGTATGCGTGCGTGGCCTCTGTGGTGGCTTCACTCCGCACAAACTGATTCGATTCGTTGATGTAGAGAGCAAAACTACTAGCAGCAAGAGGAAGCTGCAAGATGCAAGGAGATGAAAGGATGGCAAACTCAGCGATGAGTGCACGGAAGGCAGGCCAGGCCAGAGTGAGCTCGAGCAGGCAAGTTGCGGCAACTGCGCGAGAGAGCAAAGGGCCGAGAACCTCGAGCTCGAGATTGCCGAGGCAACGGGTTGCATACGGCAGTCGAGTTAAGAACGTTTGATTTGCGATTTATGTCGTAACGCGATATTTCACGCGATCGAAATTGAATTTGTCGCGAACAAAAAGGATTTAGAAAAAGCTGGTGTTTATTGGCCATGGCAAAACGAAGCGGGGGGAAAAATTAGAATTTGAAATTCGGATGAAAACCGCGTGCCGGTTTTCGCTAGGCGAATTTAACGCGGGGTGAGCGGCATCGGGTCCGCCGGCGAAGAGGATTGGATCGTCACCGCGGGCGTCGCCAGGAGGGAAAAAGGGACTAGATAAATGGCTATCAAAGGACACAAGAATGGCACCAGAAGGGCGCCAGAATCACTATCAAAGGCCGCGAAGGAATTGTGGAGATCGACCCTTCAGCACTGGCATTTTGAAACCGAGAGTGACTATTGCCTTTTGACCAGCTTGTGCCACTGCTGGGACCGGATGCAAGCCGCGCGGGTCGAGATCCAGAAGCACGGCACCTTGATTCCAGGTAAATACGGCTTAAAGCAAAATCCCGCGGCCGCGATCGAGAGAGAGTCAAGCAAGGAGTTTCGTAGCATACTGGTCGAGATGGGCAAGCAAGACTCGAGCAAGAAAAGACCGAAGCCTGGGCGCCCGCCAGGATCAGGAGCAAGCATTTTATGAGACGGATTGACACCGATCTGGAAATCGACGATTGGGCCGAGATGGAGCGTTGGGAGCGAGCGATGGTCCGGAAGTACCGCGCCGATGGAGTCGAGGATGTTGCCCACTTGTACCAGTTGGCGCGCGCCGCCGACTTGGTAAGGACATTCTGCCGGACGCAGGCACACAGTGGGGCCCGCGACGAGGCGCCCACCTATCCAGAGCCTTGCTATCAGAACGTCCTAGCGGACTTCGCGGCGCGCCCGCCGGCGGTTGTGCGGGCCTGGAGAGCGGCCAGCGCGGAGGAGATTGAATCAGATAAGCCGGCCACCATCAATCGCAGTCTGCGAGACTACATCAGGATCAGCCGGCAGTACATGCGCGCCGTTAGCCAGGGCGACTGATGGCCTACTGGGCGCTGAGGTGGTGGGTCCGCTGGCTTCTGCCGATAGCCGTGATTGTGCGGTTGAGCAAGCGTTGGGGATTCCCGCAAATCTGGTTTCAGAACTCCGAGCACAGCCTGGAGTTGATTCCACGGGGCAAGAAAGGACAAGACGACAATGACAAAACTTGAAAGCAGGCAGTATGCGGACGCACTGGCGGACTTTCTTTTGAACGGGAAAGAACGTTGCCGAAGGGACTCGTTAAAGCTGTTGGGCCGTGTGCGTGGTCTCCTTGCGGACCTGAGACCGGCGGATTTTGATTTCCAGAAAGGACTTGAGGCCGAAATGCGCGCCTATGGCGAACATCGTGCCGCGGTCCGCGGCATCATGGAGCGGCGGACGGTCAAATAAGCCCCATTTGGCACGGCCATCCAGGACTGCGCATTAGAACTCAAGGTCTCCCCGGTTAATTACGCGGTCCTTGGCTCCAGTGTTTATGCGGGCTTAAGGAAGTACATTCTCACCTGAGAACTATTATCGTTTGATAGCAAATCGTGCTACCCTCCTGTTTAGTACCAATTTCCTCTTCCCACGAAAGGCGAGGACACCATGCCAGAACCACTCCGTACACCTACCGAATTACTCCAGCAAGCACACGAATTAGCAGCGAATCCGCGCGCAACCTCGGCCGACCTCGGCCGCAGCAAGGTTCTCATCGCCCTGGCCGAGGCCGCCGCCAGTGGCGTTATAGACGCCGCGCCGGGCCCGATCCGCTTTGACCATTTTCCCCTGAGACGCTATGCCGGCGATGGTGGCCGTTCCGTTTACCAGCTGGCCGAGCATGCGTATCTGGACCGAATCACGCGTGCGTATGATCCCGCGGTACTTGAATTTTTCTCAGGCAAGCGCCTCGCCGGCATGCACGAAACCAGGGAACGTACCATTAGTGCCGCTGGCATTCGGATTGAGGAAAGATCAGGATTGCGATCTCCGAACGGCCGGAGCGTGGGCGCGGTTTCCGAGATGAGAGACCTCTCGAGTCTGCTACCGGCTGAGGCGCGAATCTATAGCGGCCTCGCAGAGGGCACAAGTACCGCTACCGGCGGAGGCGTGGTCCCGATCGGATACATTGCCGAGATTTTCGCGGCGATGAAGTTGGTCGACCAGATCTTGGACGGCGCCGATTGGGACACTTGCGCGAGCACAACCGGTGCGCCGCTAAACGTTCCAAGTCTTACGGACATCAGTCAAAGCGCCGCGATAGTGGCCGAGGCAGGGGCGGTAACGCTCGGACCCAATCCGACGTTTTCTCAAATCACCACGACTAGTACCGCTTTCGGGGATTGTCCAACGTGGTCATCGGGCATCATAAAAGCTTCGTTGCAGCTGGCCCAGGACGCCGCGCCGGCGTTGTCCAACATTCTGCGCGATGCCTTCGCGGTTCGATACGCGCGCGGACTCGGATCCGCCGCGGTGTCTGCCATCGTTGCCGACATTCCTGTAGGCCAGACGGCGGCAGGCGCGTCTGCGATCACGCAAGCCGATCTACTGGGACTGGTCTCGAGCCTCGATCCGGGATACGCCGCTTCGCCAACCGCGGCCTGGTCGATGAGCTGGCCAACGTTGTTGACGCTGCTTTCGACGATTAACACGAGCGCGACCGCGGGTGACGCGTTGTTCCGGATCCGCCTGGACGCAAACGGGAGATACCTCTTACTCGGCCGGCCAATCTACATCAGTAACAGCATGGATTCCATCGCGCATTCGAACAAGCCCGTCATCTATGGCGATTTCAAGCGTGTCCTGGTGCACCATGTTCCGTCACAAAATGTCTTGAGACGATATGATGAGATCTATTTGAGCAACTACCAGATTGGATTCGAGTTGGTAACGCGCACCGATTTCCTGGTGATGCACGCCGGCGGAAGTTCTGACAGTCCGCTAGTTGCGTTGCAGATGGGCTAACCAACATTTGCTGCGTGTTCTTCGTGCACGCGGCGGCCCGGCTAGATCTAATAGCGTTCATGGCGCTTTCCTCGACCTGGCCGGGTTACTTTTCGAAACAGGAGGATTCATGGTAGGCGAGGGTAATCCGTTCGACCAAAAATTAAAGCCGCACGCGGTGGGCGATCTCTACCTCGACCGAAAGGCGAATTTGCTTTGGGTAGTCGAGCAGGGCGAAGGCGACACGAAGCCGAACTGGGTAGCCCTGGCTCATCTTGCGCCGTTGGCGACGCCGTTATTCGGAAATCGTGCGCCACGGCCAAAAGGCAAGGTGATGCTCTGAAGATCCTTTGCGGGAGTTTTACGAAGCGCGGATAGCAAGGCGCACACACACGCGCCGGGTGCCCGGGCCGGGTTTATCCTTCTTCTCGGTTCGGGCCTTTTATTTGCGGTATAAGTGAGCAAAGGGGACCACGCTCCCCCAGAGACGCCAGTCCCCTCGCCTGTTGTTTATTCCAAGTGAAGCGAGTCTTCCGTTCGTAGAAAACTCCCCCAAATTTTGTCTTCAGGAAGATGCCCGTGTCAATGTCATCCGCGATGACAGCGCAATGCACACCTTTGCTCATCCTCCGCGCCCAGCTTCAGGAATTTGGATTCCGCCCAGCAACAGTCATGGAACTTTACTGCGACAATTGCGGCAGTTATCGGGTGGTGCTTCCCCTCGCAGAATCGAGTGCTGATCGGATACCGTGCCCTCGGTGTCAAGCTCCGCGTCCAGGGATCCACCTCCAGGTAATTCACCTTACTAAGCGCCCGCTGCCCTTTTGCGAGCCGGTCGCGGCCAGCGGTAGATTTGATCGTGTCACGACCTTTGAGCCTCGAAGGTGCAAACGGTGCAAAATGCTGTTTGAGCCGGTGAATCCAACGCAATCGCGATGTGAGCGCTGCAAGCGTCGCTACCCTGCCCAAAAATTGCGTCAGGATGCCCTACGACGACGCGTCGATAGGCAGTCGGTGAGGGTCTAGTATCACCACTTCCGCAGTCTGTCGCGTAGTCGTTTTACCGGTGATTGGTTGAGTACATAATGCAGCGCGTAATTCGGCTATCTTTTCTTTCAGCGTGTCGCCGCATTCCTTCTCGCCGCCAGACTTGAGCCAGAGCAGTACGATGTTTGCGCTTTCGACTACTTTCTTTTCGCGCTTGGCTGTTTCGCTGCCCTTGACCGGTTCTCTGCGAAACTTTAACTCGTCCATTTAGAGCCTCCACTCTTTTTGAGAGCAGTGCTTGTACGCTTCGATGAACTGACAGCTGCAAGATTCAGTGGGGTTATGTTGACATCTATCTTGCGCATGGGCTCCTGCCTGCCTGAATCGCACGTCGACGATCTATTTTGGAGTTAGTCAGCTCATTTGAGTCGAAATAGGCTTCTGCTGCGCTCGCGCTCGTAAAATGATTCGTGAGTCCTTCTCGGAGAATTTTGAGTAATGACATGCGGACGATGAAACTAATTGCTTCGAGCAGGACATCGCGTATGACGACAGGCCCACCGAGTCCCTGTCTCGCTTTCTCCAACAAGTAAAATTCAGGAAGTCGATCACCATGAGCGAGGTGGTTTCGCACGTTATAGATCGCATTCACAATCTGTCCCACGCTGATTTCAGGATCAGGCTCGAACCTTGTGAGGTCACCGGGAGCATAGATCGATGTATTCTCTCGAAGAAACCATTTGATTCGTTCCGTGGCAACCGCACCACCTTGATGATCCCGGCTCGCGGTCGTGAAGATTGATTCGATTGCAGACGTCCACAATAGATAGCGTGCTTTCCAATCCAAGCCCTGAAAATGGCCTAGCTCATGAAACTGCACTGCCATTTTGAATTTCCAAACTTCACCCTGCATCGCACTCACAAATTTTGGAGCATACCGCCGAAGATCGTGACAATCTTGATTTCGGAGTTTAAATAGTGCTTGCGCTGGTGGAACCTTGAGCAGAGGAGGGATCTCGTAACCAGTTACATCGAAGCTTTCATCGTCACGGACATTGCCACGCATAACGAGGGCTCGTACACGCATCGGACGAATCAGTCGAAGGCAGGCCATAATCTGACGAACTAGGTCTTCTGACCTCCTGTCCCGCTGAGGCTCACCGATGCACTCGCCATTTTCGAATACTGGCTTTGGGTAGTATCGGTGGACTATGGCGTATCGAACTTCCTCGACGAGTTGCTCTTTGATCTCATTGCCATATCGTTTGGCACCCAGATCGAACGCCCCCGGCCTGAATCGATCAGCAACGGATTCAATGCGGACGTTCTCGATAACGTCGAAGGGTAGGAGACTGTGATCGAATGGCTCTCTATCCACGGCGTCTGCGACCGAATAAATCGGGTAAAGCGTAAACCGCATCTTCATCTTTCCGACCACATGTTATCCACTCTGTGCATGATCCTCTCGTGCCCATTGCACCGTTGCTGCCGAGTACTCGGAATCATCCCTGGTATTCTGTGGCAGGCCATTTAAAGACAGCGGAGACCTGTTGAATACCCGGGACAGTCCACGAACTCGCTCGATGATTGGCTATCGCGTTATCGGTTTTGAACAGAGCTCCGCCGCGTTCTCCTCCATATGCCACGAGCCGGGAAGAAGAGTAGTCCACCCCAGAGGAGCAGTGTTGGCCCATAGGAAACCAGGAACACGCTCACGTCGACCACTCCCTCGACCATGGTCCGGTATCCTTCCACCGCGGCGTTCCGAAACCGGCTGTATATAGAAAAAGGCACTACTTGCAGCTGGGCCTTGTAATCTTCTGTAATGGTCGCATTAAGAAGCGCAAAAGCCACCTGGTTTGCAAGATTTTTCCTTTCCGCTTCCATGCGTTCGACTTCCCCCCGGACGCGACTTATCTCTGTCTCGACGGCTAAAACATCGGATAACTTACCGGTGCGTTGACGCAGAAGGTCTCTCAAGCGCTGTTCGGTGTTCCTCGCGTTCGTTAGCCGAGCCTCTACGTCCACGTACTGCGCAGTTACCTCATTCCCGCTCTGTGACTCCGAGCTGACTCGGCCTAGATTTCTCAACTCGGCCAGCGTGACTTCGAGCTCATCGGATGGTACCCGCAAAATCGCGCTGAGTGTTTGCCCATCACCCGCGGGAGAGGCGATCTTCAAGTCCCCGATATAACCATGGTGGCGTTTCAGAATAGATTCGAGATCGGCACGTGCCTTATCGAAATTCCTTGTCGTCAGCGCAAGCGTGGCACTCCGCACGATCATCGGGCCTTTTGAAATGGGTTCAGTTGCGATCTGTTCCTGTTGTTGTTCTTGTACCTTTCCAGCGGTGCCGCCATCGATGCTATGTGCTACGTTATGAAATACCGTGTTCGATTGTTGACCGATCTGCCTTACCAGGATCACGAACAATCCGACGGCTGCAAAACCTACGATCCATGGTGCCAACCATCGCTGCTTGGTACGACTTGTTACAACGGGAGCTTTTCCCGATTGCTGTCCCTTCTCCTCGGGCGCCGCTGCGATAACGCGCGTGAGTTCCCGGTCGGCGACAGTAGATGATGACCCAACTCCCCAGTCCATGAGCCGTTGGGAAAGGGCCCGGAAATCCGCAGCAAGCCTCTGACACTCCGGGCACGCCTCGAGATGCGCCACGGCTGCAGCCGCCCGGTCCGTCGACAGTTCGCCGTCCAGATAGGCCATCAGTTCTTCTTGTTCGACCGGATGGGTACTCTTATTCATTTCAGGCCTCGGTCTTCAGTTCGCCTTAAGTTAGTTCCGTCTGTGCTTTCGCTTGCCCCGGAAGTTTCTCCTCCGGCTCCAGAAAACCTTTCAATGCCATACGCGCTCGAAACAGCCGCGAGCGAACCGTGCTTAGCGGGAGCCGCAGCAACTCCGCAATTTCCGCATAGCTGAGCTGCTCGTATTCACGCAGCATGAGAATTTCCCGTTCAGACCAGACCAGGCTATAAATGGCCTGGCGGACCCATAGCGCCGCATCTAAGTGATTGTCTCTTGCGGGTTCCTGACCGGATTCGGCTGAGGGGACGCTCCTAGCCTGCTTGCGCCTATCCGCGGCGAGCAACTTAAACGCGATGCCGTAGAGGTATGTCCGAAAAAGGGCCCGCGGCTCGTACCGCGAACTTGCGCGGATTACCGCAGTGAACGTTTCCTGAACCAGATCCTCGGCGCGCTCTCTGCTGTCCACCCGTCGCCGGAAAAAGCCGTACAGAGGTTCCTGGTATCTCGAAAATAGTTCCTCAAAGGCTTTGTGCGATCCGCGTTGGAATTCCAGCATTAAGGCTTCGTCGCGAGTCATATTCTCCCGTGCGCTCCTTCCTGCTGTAGCCGCTGGAGCCTCGTCTATTATCTGTAATGTCGCAAACAAGCAAAAAAATTTTCGCAATCTAAATTTTTGTCGGTGCGGCATACCTGTAAGCCTTCCACGTCTTAGGAACCGGTTCCCGACGAGAGAATGCCTAGGGGAAAAGGGCCTGTGGAATGCAGGAGAGATGATGCTCTACCGCGATCTACTGGGAGTACCAGACTCCGCACGCCCGCAAAAGGCGGACGCTGGCTCTCCGGTTGTTACTGCCTAGCAGTCGCTGAAAGGTAGTCGTGAATCGCCCGACAACGTAGGCAATCAGCGCCAGTACCACAGCCGGATTTGCGCCGAGGGCGTACTCAAGAAAAAGCCAAAGTAGGCGATTTCTCAGAACTGATGACATTTGTCATGAGTTTCGACTTTTGGCCAAAGCCGAACTGGAGACTTTTTTACCCTGTGGGGACTTTTGGGGGGATCCTGCATGTATTCCGGTAGCACTCCGTAAAATCATCAGTTGCTCTGGCCGTGACGCCCGTACTACCTGTTAAACGGAGGGTTGTAGGTTCAAGTCCCACCTGAGGAGCTGGTCTAAAAATGGCAACTGCATGGCAACCGCGGACTACTCTTGACCTCTATCCCATGCAAGTTATTGACTTAATGGCGCGCCCTGAGAGATTCGAACTCCCGACCTTCTGGTTCGTAGCCAGACGCTCTATCCAACTGAGCTAAGGGCGCTAGAATCAATTACTTACGATTTCTGCCTTGATTTTGACCGTC
>Ga0126378_10001623_pt1 | contig 16652 bp, 13 predicted proteins | sample PanSoiMetPlot_23_FD_92587 | JGI IMG/M metagenome (GOLD analysis project Ga0126378, IMG submission 92587) | Tropical forest soil microbial communities from Panama - MetaG Plot_23 | ecosystem: Environmental > Terrestrial > Soil > Tropical forest > Bulk soil | place: Panama | collected 2016-02-17
GCGGTCTCCACGCTCTGCGCGGGCTGCGGTCATGATTCCATCAGCGCCGCCATCATCCAGGCCTGCTTCGAGCTGGCGCTGCAGCCGCATCGGATCGCGAAGCTCTCAGGCATCGGCTGCTCGTCGAAGACGCCGACCTACTTCCTCGGCGCCTCGCACGGTTTCAACAGCGTGCACGGCCGCATGCCCTCGGTACTCACGGGCGCCAATCTCGCCAACCGAGACCTCGTCTATCTCGGCGTCTCCGGCGACGGTGATTCAGCCTCGATCGGCCTCGGGCAGTTCGCGCACTCGATCCGGCGCGGTGTCAACATGCTCTATATCGTCGAGAACAACGGAGTCTACGGCCTCACCAAGGGCCAATTCTCCGCCACCGCCGACCGCGGCTCGAAGAGCAAGCGCGGCGCCCTCAATACCGACGCCTCGATCGACATGATCGGGCTGGCGATGCAGATGGGCGCCACTTTCGTCGCGCGCAGCTTCTCGGGCGACAAGACGCAGCTGGTGCCGCTGATCAAGGCGGCGATCACGCACAACGGCGCCGCGTTCATCGATTGCATCAGCCCCTGCGTCGCCTTCAACAACCATCCGGGCTCGACCAAGAGCTTCGATTACGTGCGCGCGCACAACGACGCCGTCAATCGGCTGGATTTCATCACGGGCCGCGACGAGATCACGGTGGACTACGCGCCCGGCACGCTCGAGACCGTGACGCAGCACGACGGCTCGGTGCTGCGCCTGCGCAAGCTGCACGCCGAGTACGATCCGCATGACCGGATTTCCGCCATGAGCTATCTGCTCGAGCGTGACGCTGCGGGCGAAGTGGTTACCGGCCTGCTCTACGTCGAGCCGACGCCCAAGGACCTGCACGACCACCTCAACACCGTCGAGACGGCGCTCAACGCCCTCGACGACGCGGCGCTGGTGCCGGGCGCCGCCGCGCTTGAGAAGTTCAACGCCTCGCTTCGGTAGCCCGACCCGCCTACGCCATCCACTAGCGCTCGATGCACTTCCAGCCGTCGAGGTCGTAGTTCGATCCGATCGACGGGCCACGCGCGATCTTCTTTGAGCGGGCGTCGACGTAGTTGGCGTACATCGGGATGATGACGCCGCCGTCGTCGCGGATGAGCTCCTGCATCTCGTGGTACATCGCCTTGCGCTTCGCCCCGTCGAGCTCGACGCGCGCCTGGAGCAGGAGCTGATTGAAGCGCTCGTTCTGCCAGTGCGTGTCGTTCCAGTCGGCGCCCTTCGCATAGACTTGGCTGAACATCCAGTCCTCGGTCGGCCGGCCCGCCCAGTAGCACATCACGAACGGCTTCTTGAGCCAGACGTTCGTCCAGTAGCCGTCATTGGGTTCGCGGACGATATTGATGTCGATGCCGGCCTTGGCCGCATGCTCCTTGAAGAGCACGGCGGTGTCGACGGCGCCGTTGAAGGCGGCGTCGGCGGCCGACAGATCGACCTTGAGCGAGGTCTGTCCCGCCTCCTTGAGATAGAACTTGGCCTTGTCCGGATCGTATTGCCGGACCGGGATGTCGGCCGCGAAATACCGGTTCGCCGGGGTGATCGGGCTGTCATTGCCGGGTCGGCCGTGGCCGAACAAGACGGTGCGCACCAGCGCCTCGCGATCGATCGCGTGCTTGAGCGCCAGCCTGATATTCATGTCCGTGAACGGCGCGGTGTCCGTGAACATCGGCATGGTGAAGTGCTGAGTGCCCGTGACTTCCTCGATCACGACGTCGGGGTTTCGCTCCAGGAACTTGAGCGCCTTGAGGTCGACGCGGTTGATGGCGTCGACCTCGCCCGCGACGATCGCATTCATGCGCGCCGCGGGATCGATCAGCGCGAGCATCTCGACTTCGTCAAAATGGGCGCGCCCGGCCTTCCAGTAGCCGGGATTGCGCTTGAGCGTCATGCGCACACCAACCTGATAGGCGTCGAACTTGTAGCCACCCGTGCCATTGTTGGCGTCCCAGTTGACCTTCCCGTCGCGCGCGGCGCCGATCACCAAGTGATAATCGCTGCAGAGCACCGGGAAGTCCGCACTGCCTTCTTTGAGCGTGACCACGACGGTGTCCTTGCCATCGGCCTTGATGTCGGCGATCGGGGCAACCAGCCCCTTGGCCGCTGATTTGGACTCCGCGCCGCGATGATGGTTGAACGACGCCACGACGTCGTCCGCGTCGAGTGTCTTTCCGTCGTGGAACGCGACGCCCTTGCGCAGCTTGAAGGTCCAGGTCTTCGCGTCCTCCGAGGGCTCGATCGTCTCGGCCAGCTCGGGCACGACCTGACCGCCCGGGCCGATCTCGACGAGGTTGTTATAGACCGCACCCCAGAGGCCGATGTTGACGATGGCCGAGGTGCCCCAGGACGCGGGATCGTAGGCGTCGTTGGTGTTTGCGTGCGACAAGCCGAGGCGCAACCGGCCGCCGGCTCTGGGCGCGGTTTGCGCCTGGGTGTCGAGCCCGGGCCATAGTGTCAGGGCCGTTGCGGCGCCTCCTACGAGCACCTGGCGGCGATCGAGACCGCGCTTCGGAGATTTTCTGGACATCGCTTACTCCCTTTCCTGATTGGATTCAGTAGATGGCGATACGCTCCCCGCCGGCGTCGGGTGCCGGGGGCCATTCGCGCTGAAGCCGCTCGATGAGCCGGTCGCGCGCCGACCGAAATTCCGGTTCGTGAAAGAGATTGCGATGCTCGCCGGGGTCGGCGCGGCGATCGAACAGCTCGCCCCAAATTGGGCGCCGAGGATAGAGGGTGATCCGCCAGTCCGGGGTGATGAGCGTCTGGTTGTACTGTTCCGCGGCGACACGCGGGTGATATTCGGCCCAAACCGCGTCTCGGCCGACACCGGTCTCGCCTCGCAGGAGCGATCCAAACGACATGCCATCGCCTGCGGCACCCGCGACGCCAAGCAATTCCAGCATCGTCGCTCTAATGTCGACATGGCTGGTCAGCGTATCGATTGTGATCGGGTCGATTCCTGGCCCGGCGATCAGCATCGGGACGTTGAGCAGCTGGCGATAGGGTGGTGGTCCCTTTCGCAGTAAGCCGTGGTCGCCGAGGAACTCGCCGTGATCTGACGTGAAAACGACAAAGGTGTCATCGGCGCACCCGCTTGAGCGCAGCGCGCCGAGAACTCGGCCGATGCAGTCGTCGATCATCGCGACCGAGCCGTAGGTATGCGCGATGGCGAGGCGAAGCGTGGCGTCGCTGATGCGGTCCACCGTGGTCATGAACCCTTGCTCCCGTGAAGCTCCCGGCGACAGCAAGAAGTCGAGATAGCTCTTGTGGCCCTCCTCGGCACCTTGATCCACCACCCCACTGCCGGCGATGTAGTCCGGCATCTGGAGCAGCTCGCCCGGTACCATCTTGGGCGCGGGAACCTCGGCCGGATCGAACATGTCGCACCACGGTCGGGGCGGCGTGAATGGATGGTGCGGGTCAGGGAAGGAGACGAACAGGAAGAAGCTCTCACGGCGCTGGTCGGCGAGGAAGGCGCAGGCGCGGTCGGCGATCCAACGGTTGTAGTGAAGGTGCTCCGGCACCGCGCATTTCCAGACCTCGTCGAGATCAGCGGGCGGCTGCGCGACAGCACGCTCGCGCCGATAGAACTCGACCGCATCGGGGTCGGTCGCCTCGAGCCAGCGCGCATAGTGTCCCGCGACGGTCACCGCTGCGCTTTCGCCGATGACGAATTCGGCGGTCTGGAAGCCATAGTAGGGACCACGCCAGCCGGTGCTTTCAGGCAGACCCCAAAAGGCGTTCGATTCCGGCATGCGGAACGCGGCCGGCGCCAGGATTGGCTGGAAATGGAACTTGCCGATGCCATGAGTCCGAAATCCCGCTCGCGCAAGCGCATGCGGCAGCAGCCCGATGTCGTCACGGAGCGCGATCCCGTTGTGGACCAATCCGTGGTTTCGCGCGTAGAGACCCGAGAACAGGCTCGCGCGACTCGGCGAGCAAATCTGGTTTGGGGTCATGTGCGCGCTCAGTCGAGCGCCGCTTGCCGCCACCGCGTCGAGCACCGGAGTGCGCGCTAAGGGATTACCGAAACAGCCAAGTGCATCGGCGCGCAACTGATCCGCCATGAACAGCACAAGGTTCGGCACGCCGTCAGTTTAGGTGGATCGGCCGGACCAAATTGTCCATAATTGGAAACGATTTGGTCACTTTCGGCAATGCTGTTCTCGGCCCGAACCACGGATCAACCGCTCGTTATCGACCTGCTGGTGGTCGACGGCTTCTCGCTGATGTCCTTGGCGGCAACCATGGAGCCCCTGCGCGCCGCCAATCGCGTGTCCGGCCGCCCTCTCTACGACTGGCGGTTGGTCTCGCCCGATGGGAAATCCGCATTGAGCTCGAGCGGCGTTCCGCTCCCGGTTTCCGGTGCGCTCGATCCCAAGCGATCGCGCGACGCGCTCATCGTCGTCGCCGCCTTCGAGGCGCAGAGACGCGGCGCCGGACTGGCGGCGCGGCTGCGCGCGGTCGCCCGCGCCGGCGTGCCGCTTGGAGGGATCGAGTCTGGAGCTTGGCTCCTCGCGAAAGCCGGCCTGCTCGACGGCTACCGGGCGACGGCGCATTGGGAGGAGGTGGACGAGTTCGCCGCGGCTTTCCGCGCGGTCGACGTGGTCGCGGATCGCTTCGTGATCGATCGCGACCGATTCACCGCAGGAGGCGCAACGCCCGCCCTCGATATGATGCTGCACTTGATTCGCGTGCAGCACGGCATGACCATCGCGCTCAATGTCGCGAGCATCTTCATCTATGATCAGGAGCACCTGCCGGCGGATCGCCAACCGATCGTCCAGGTCGGCCGGCTCGGTTTCGTCGAGCCGAGGCTTACCGCCGCGATCCGGCTCATGGAGGGATCGATCGAAGAGCCGCTCACGATCGCGCGCATCGCGGCCGAGATCGGGTTGAGCGCGCGATCCATGCAGACGCTCTTCACCCGCCATCTGGGCGCCGCGCCGCGCACTTACTACCTCGACCTTCGGCTCGACGCGGCGCGCCGTTTGCTGCAGCAGACCCGGCGAAGCCTGGTGGAGATCGCGGTCGCCTGCGGCTTCGCGTCGGCCTCGGCGTTCAGCCGCGCGTTCCGCCGCCGCTATGGCAGGAGCCCACGGGAGCTGCGCCGCGAGGGCGTCACGACCGGCGCGTTGCGGCGGGTCGAGAGTTCGGGCCAGGCGCCATAGTTCCGGAGGACGAGAGGATGCGTGGTGTCACTGAGCTGCCTTTCGCCGTCCGCGAGATCGAGAACCTCTGGATTCCCCTGAGTGATGGCGTCCGGCTCGCGGCACGCGTGTGGCTGCCGCAAACAGCCGGCAGCCGGCCGGTGCCGGCGGTGCTCGAGTACATTCCCTATCGCAAGCGTGACATGACTGCGCTCCGTGATGGCGCGACCCACGGCTACCTAGCGGGCCATGGTTACGCGTGCATCCGGCTCGACGTACGCGGCGTCGGCGATTCCGAGGGTGTCTACGGCGATCAGTTCACGTCGCAGTACGTCGACGACGCCGGCGAGGCGATCGCCTGGCTCGCGCGGCAGCCCTGGTGCAGCGGCGAGGTCGCTATGTTCGGCCTCTCCTGGGGCGCGGCAATCGCGATGCAGACGGCGGAGCGCCGTCCGCCCGCACTCAAGACCATCGTCTGCGCCGCCGGCATCGACGACCGCTATGCGCTCCGCTATCCCGGCGGCTGCCTCTCGACGGCGACCCTGAGCTCAATCGTGGCGCAAATGAGCTATGCGACGCGGCCGCCCGACCCCGCGATCGTCGGCGAGCGGTGGCGCGACATGTGGCTCGCTCGTCTCTCGGCGGCGCGGCCGATGACCGAAGCGTGGCTCGGGCATCCCTGCCGCGATGAGGCGTGGCGCTCGGCATCGATCGACTACTCCGAGATCGCCTGTCCGGTGCTGATGTCGGCGGGCTGGGCAGACCCGGCCTTCGCCAGCACGATGCTTCGTATGATTGCGGGGCTCAGCGGGCCGCGGCTCGGTATCTTCGGTCCGTGGGCGCACCGGTATCCTCATCTCGGCATCCCCGGTCCGGCGATCGGCTACCTCCAGGAGACGCTGCGCTGGCTCGATCATTGGCTGAAAGGGCGGCAGACCGGGATCATGCACGAGCCGATGCTCATGGCCTGGATGCCCAGCGGATTCACGGTCTCACCGACGCCGGACGATCGCCCGGGCCGGTGGATCAGCGAGCCGCAGTGGCCGGCGCCGACGATGGAGCCGCAGACCTGGTGGCTCGGGCTGAACGGTCTCACCCCATCGCCGCAGGAGCCGCATCGGGTCGACCTGCCGTCCGCCCTCGTTGTCGGAAGCGGTGCCGGCGAGTTCATGCCGATCTTCAGCAGCGAGCGCGGTCCGGAGTTGCCGGGAGATCAGAGCCGAGAGGATCGGACGTCGCTCGTCTTTGACACTGCTCCACTCGACCGCGTCATCGAGATCATCGGGATACCCACGGTGCTGCTCGATTTCGAGGCGAACGAGCCCGGAGGACAAATCGTGGTGCGGCTCTGCGAGGTGACACCCGACGGCCGATCGCGACGGCTGAGCTGGGGCGCGCGCAACCTGGCGCTCGGCGACGATTTCTCCGCGCCGCGCAGGCCTCGAGTCAACGGCCAGACCATCGAGGTTCCACTCTTCGGCCTCGCAGACAGCATCGCGCCCGGGAACCGCCTGCGCCTCGCGGTCTCGACCTCATACTGGCCGATGCTTTGGCCGGCGGCGAAGTCCAGTCGGGTCACTCTCAACGCCTCGCGCTGCCGGGTCCTGCTGCCGGCGCGCGTGCCGCGGAGTGGCGATGGCGTCGCGATTGGGGCGCCGGAGGCGGCGTCGAGTTTCACCTGGACCACCGAGCGGCCCGGGGGATACCGACGGGAGGAGATGACCGATCCGGCGACCGGCGAGCACGTCCTGACCATCACCGAGGATATGGGAACCGGACGGATCGAGGAGATCGGCCTCAGCATGAGCGAGAGCACGATCCGCACCTTCCGCATTCATCCGGAGAACCCCTCGAGCGCCGCGCTCGAGACCCAGATGACGTGCCGCTTCGCGCGCGGCGATTGGTCGGCTGAGACCAGCGTGCGGGGTCGCATCACCGCAAGTCCCGCGGGGATTCAGGCGAAGCATGCGCTGAAAGCGAGGGAGGGGAAGCGCACGATCTACGACCGTGAATGGCGCGAAAGCGTCTAGCCGGGTCAATCCTGGGCTCGCCGATAGCCACCCCTCGAGGATGCGCTATACTTGATTCGTGGGGCCGGCGCCTTGTAACGGGAGTAGGGCTCATGCGCAGCGCATTACTGAGCTTTCTAAGCGCGGTCCTGTGGCTCGGCGGCGCTTGCGGCGCCAGGGCCGAAAACGTCGACCTGCAGCTGGTCCTCACTTCGGACGTCTCGCGCAGCATCGACAACGAGGAGTTCAAGCTCGAGCGCGAGGGCTATGCCGCGGCGCTCGAGAACCCGCAGGTGTTGAGCGCGATCCGATCGGGGCCGACCGGCGCCATCGCTGTGAGCTTCGTCGAGTGGTCGAGCGTCGGCGAGCAGAAGGTCGTGGTCGACTGGTCCGTGATCCGCGACGGCGAGGGTGCCGCGGTCGTGGCGGCCCAGATCCGGACCGCGCCGCGCTCCTTCGTCGGGCACACGTCGATCAGCGACGGGCTCGATTTCGCCGTCAAGCGCTTCGACGTCTCCGCCATGTCGAGTCCGCGGCGCGTCATCGATGTCGCGGGCGACGGGACCAACAATTCCGGCCGTCCCATCAGCGATGCGCGCGACGACGCGGTGGCGAAGGGAATCGTCGTCAACGGGCTCGCGATCATCAATCTCAACCCGAACTTCGGCTTCATTGCGCACACCCAGCCGCCAGGCGGCCTACCGACCTACTACAAGGAGAACGTGATCGGCGGCCCCGGGTCCTTCGTTCTGCAGATCGACGATTTCGGGTCCTTCGACGACGCCATGGTGCAGAAGCTGGTAACGGAGATTTCTGGAGTGGAACCCAAGAAGGACGGGAAGCTCGCATCGAAATAGGTGTCGGGGCTAAGCCACCAACCCCGCGACCCATTTTTCGTCAAGGTTCGCGCCACGCGCCGCCGCGCGGAGCGCGTCCCAGGTCTCGGCCTCCAGCGGTACGCCCTCCTTGAGGCGCCTGGCGCGGTAGCGGAGCTCGGGCTCGCCGGGCGTCAGCACCTCGCCATCGCCATGATCGGAGCGCGAGCTCTTGAAGAAGTCGACGTAGCGGCGAAGCTCCTCGGCGAAACCATCGGCGGAGTCGAACGCCGCCGGCGACATGTAGATCGAGAGCATGCCGTTGGTGATCCGGTCGCGCGAAGCCGGTCCCGCGCAACCGCCGCCAGTGAGGGCGCCCGCGAGGATCTCGCACATGAAGGCGAGGCCCGAGCCCTTGTGCTCGCCCATGGCGCGGATCGAGCCTTTGCCCTTTCCGGGCGTGCGCTGGCCGGGCCCGGTGATGGGGCCATAGAGCGTCTGCGGGTCGGTCGAGAGCCTCCCGTCGGGCTCGATGAGCGCGCCCGGCGGCAGCGGCTTGCCGCCGTTGGAGGCGACGAGCACCTTGCCTTCGGCCACCAGCGAGGTCGCGAAGTCGAGGATGATCGGTAGCGCGCCCCTCCGCGGCACGCCGACGCAGAAGGGCGCCGTCGACATCCGCCGGTCGACGCCGCCAAAGGGCGCCACCAGCAGGCTCCCGGCCACGTTGACGAAATGCACGGAGACGAATCCTGCCTCGGCCGCGATCTCGGCCCAGCCGCCGATGCGGCCGAGGTGCCCGGAGTTCCGCAACGCCACGATCGCGGTGCCGCCGCTTGCTCTAGCCTTGTTGAGGCCGAAGGCGACGGCTTGCTCGCCGATCCATTGGCCGAAGCCGTAGCCACCGTCGACCACCGCCATGGCGTCGGCCTCGCGCACCACGGCAAGGCTCTGGCCCTTGACGGTGCGGCCCTCGCGCAACCCCGTGACATAGCGCGGTACGCGGATGACGCCATGGCTGTCGTGGCCCGCGAGGTTCGAGCTCACGAGGTGCCGGCCGATGGCCGCGGCCTCGGCTTCGGCGCAGCCCTCGGCGACGAAAATCGCCGCCACCAGCCGCTCGAGAGCGTCTGCCCTGATCAGCATGGCGAAGCGAGGATGCGCGGTGGGCCGGTCAGATCACCGCGTCCGTCTGCGGGTCGATCAGGTGCATGTTGCCGAGCTCGGCGACGAGCCGCATGGGTTGCCCCGGCCGCCCTGCCGCGGACGGATTGACCCGGCCGCACACCTCGGTGTCCTCGATCATGAAATAGACCATGGTCTCCATGCCCATGGGCTCAACGACGTCGAGGGTCGCATCGAATTCCTGGCAGTCGGGCCGGAGGTCGCCGCGCCGCTCGGTGATGTGCTCGGGACGGAGGCCGAAGATCAGCTTGCGCCCGACGTGGGACTTGTAGCGCGCCGCGCGGTCCGGCGGCACCTTGAAGGAAAGGCCATTGCCGAGCCGCGCGCTCAATCCGCCGCCGCCGGCCTCGACGAGGTCGCAATCGATGAAGTTCATGGCGGGTGAGCCGATGAAGCCCGCGACGAATTTGGTCGTGGGCGCGTGATAGAGCTCGTGGGGCGTGCCAAGCTGCTCGATAATGCCGGCGTTCATCACGACGACGCGGTCGGCGAGCGTCATCGCCTCGACCTGGTCATGGGTCACGTAGACCGTAGTAGTCTTCACGGTCTGGTGCACCTTCTTGATCTCGGTCCGCATTTGCACGCGAAGCTTGGCATCGAGGTTCGAGAGCGGCTCGTCGAACAGGAACACCTTGGGATTGCGCACGATGGCGCGGCCCATGGCGACGCGCTGGCGCTGACCGCCCGAGAGCTGCCGCGGCCGCCGGTCGAGGAGTTCGTTGATGCCGAGGATGCGCGCGGCGTTCTCGACCCGGCTCTTGATCTCGGCCTTGGGAAATTTCTTGAGGCGGAGGCCGAAGGACATGTTCTCGTATACGGTCATGTGCGGGTAAAGCGCGTAGTTCTGGAACACCATCGCGATGTCGCGATCCTTGGGAGGCACGTCGTTGACCAGGTCGCCGCCGATCAGGATCTCGCCATCGGTCACCTCCTCGAGGCCCGCGATCATCCGGAGCGTGGTGCTCTTGCCGCAGCCCGAGGGGCCCACCAGCACGATGAATTCCTTGTCCGCGATGTCGAGATCGATGCCGCGCACCGCCTCGGTACGGTCGTATTTCTTGACGACCTTGCGCAGAGCAACATTGGCCATGTGTGAAGTCTCCCTGAATTTATCCCTTTGTTGCGCCCGCGGTCAGGCCGGCGATGTAGTAGTCCATCAGGAACGCGTAGATCACCAGCGGCGGTGTCGCCGCGATCAGCGCCGCCGTCATGATCATGCCCCATTGATAGACGTCGCCCTTCACGAGCGTGGTCACCGTTCCGGCAGTCAGCACCAGCTGGTCGGAGCTGTAGATGAAGGCCATCGGATAGACGAAAGCTGCCCAGGAGACGGCGAACGCGAAGATCGTTGCTGCGATGAGACCGGGCAGTGCCACCGGAATGAAGATCTTGAACAGCATCTGGACGTGATTGGCGCCGTCGATCAGGGCGGCCTCGTCGAGCTCCTTGGGGATGCTCTGGAAATACCCGATCATGATCCAGGTGCAGAACGGCAGGGTGAGCGTAGGGTAGACCAGCACCAGGCCCCAATAGGAATTCAGCAGGCCGAGCCCTCCTACGACCTTGAAGAGCGGGATGAACAGCAGGGAATCCGGCACCAGATATGTGAGGAACACGCCCGTCGCGAGTATTCCCGAGCCCCAGAACCTCATGCGGCCCAGCGAGAACGCCGCGGGCACCGCGATCACCATGGTGATGACCACCACGCAGACGGTCACGATCACCGAGTTCCGGAAATAGATCGGGAAGTCCGTGTTGTTCATGAGCTGGCTGACGTTGGCCATGAAGCCCTGCACCGCCGCCGGCAGCCACGAGTCCCTCCTGATCTTGGCCAAGTCGGCCTTGCCGGCGTTGGCTCCGCCGGGATTCAGTCCCTCCTGGCCCGCACTCAGCGCGGGCAGCCAGGGGTTCGTGTTCTGATTGGAGATCTGCTCGCTGGTCTTGGTCGCTGTGACGAGCTGATAGTAGGGCGGCACCAGGAAGAAGATCGCGAACAGGATCAGAAAGAGATATGAGGTGATCAGCGCCCAGCGGCGGCTGCGCGCGAGGCTGCCGTGGGAGGCCAGACGCGGCATCTCGGCGGCGACGGCTTGGAGCGCCATTAGATCTCTCTCCCGCGTTTGCGCACGCCGCGCAGGATGAAAACCGCCGAGATCGCCAGAATAGGAACCATGAATAGCGACACCGAGGCGCCCAGCGGAATGTCGCCGGACTGGATGCCTACTTGGAACGCCCAGGTGGCGAACACATGGGTCATGTCGCGCGGACCGCCCGCGGTCAGCACCCGGACGATGTCGTAGTTCGCGAAGGTGACGATGAGCGAAAAGAGCACGGTGATCGAGATGATGTTCCGCATCATCGGCAGCGTGACGTGGATCAGCTTTTGCCAGGCGCTGGCGCCATCGATGGAAGCGGCCTCGTAAAGCTCACCGGGTACCGATTTGAGAGCCGCCAGGTACATGATCAGGAAGAACGGTGCTCCGAACCAGACATTCACCAGGATTGCGCAGAAGCGGGCCCAATAGGGGTCGCTGAGCCAGGAGATATGTGGCCCGCCGACCAGGCCGAATGCCCAGTTGAAGGCGCTGTAGGTGGGATCGAACATCCACCACCACCCGAGCGTGCTGAGCGAAATCGGGATTAGGTAGGGCACCAGAAGCATGCCGCGCCACTTGCGTTGCCCCTTGCTCGGCAGATTGTTGACGAGGTGGGACGTAATGATGCCGATCAGCGCCTTGAAGAACACGGCGGTGACCGCGAAGAGCACCGACTGCCGGACCACCATCCAGAAGCTGTCGCGCGTGAACAGGAACGCGTAGTTGTTGAGCCAGACGAACTTGGTCTGCGCCTTGTTCAGCATCGAGAGATAGATCGCGTAGAAGCCGGGATAGACGATGAGCCCGCCGATCACTACGAGCAGCGGCAAGGCGAACAGGAACGCCGTCGTCGACCGGCGCCGCGTCAGAGCGCGGAGACTGGCGCCGCCGCTCCGGCGCGCCAGAGCGCGGTTCATTGCGGCGGCTGCGGCGAGCCCACGGGGTGTCGTGTCTACCATGGCGTCTGAGCCCCCAATTGTACGATGGCGTGCGACGCGACCCTCGAATGCCTAAGCATCGAGCGCCGCATCGGTTTCCTATACACTAGCTCGACGCGCCAACCACCTCAGGTGCGGAGATACCCTTCGCACTCGCTCGCCGCCCATTTGATGACGTCGTCGATCTTCTCTTTGCCTTGCGCCACCTTGGCGACCATGATGGTGTGGATCGACTGATTGTATATCTGCGAAGCAACGTCCGGCCGGGCCGGCGCGCCGGTCATTCTGCTCAACTCATCGCCGCGCGGCGGGTAATTATAGACGGTGCCGAGCGGCGGCTCGACTTTTTCCCAGGTGTCGAAGTCGTAGTAGCTCTTGAACGCAGGCAAGTCGTAGCCAACCGAAGCCGCGACCAGCCGTTTCGCCTGCGGCTTGTCGACAATGTGGTGTACGAGTTCCTTCGCCGCGGTCTTATTGCTGCCGAAACCCCAAACGCCATAGAAGAACGGTAGATACGGAACAAACCGTCCTTTCGGTCCTTTGGGCGCGTCGTGGGTCCAGCACTGCTCGGCGACCTTGATGTTGTCGCGCTTCGCGACCGCCCAGGCGCTCGGTGGATTGAAGATGTTCGAGCCCTTACCGGAGATCAGCCAACGATTATTGCCGGCGTCGTCCCAGGCATAGGCGTCGGGCGCATTCCACTGCATGAGCTTCACCATGAACTCGAGCGCCTGCCGCGTCTCCGGAGAGTCGACCTTGATGTTGTCCTTCTCGTCGACGAAAACCGAGCCGAATGAGTGGAACACCGCGCCCACCAAGTCGATGGCATCGCTGGTCTGACCCATCGGCAAGCCGATGGGGTAACCGCCCTTGGCGAGTTGCTCAGCGGTCTTCAGGTAAAGGTCCCAGTTCCAGCTATCGACCAGCGCAGGATCGCGCGTACCGCCGGGGCCCGGGAAGATCTTTTGGAGATCGAGGTTGCAATGCTGCTTGTAGAGGTCGAGACGCGAGCAAGCCGCTTTTACCTGGCTGCCGACGATGGTGGGTACGGCCACCCATTTGCCGTCGTGCTTTCCGAGGTACTCCGTAACCGGCGCGATCGGTCCGTGATCTTTGATCAATCCGTTGATCACGTCGTCCACGGGCTCAAGTACGGCCCGATGCACCGTCGCTTGCCACGCGCGGTGCTGCATGATGTCGTGGCCCGTCTTGGCCTGCGCCTCCGCACTCGCAGTCAGGATATCCTTGTCGCCGACCGAGGTGATGTAGTCGATGTGCACCTCGACGTGGTTCTTGTCGCCCCACTCCTGGACGACGGCGCTCAAGGTGTCGTTGGCGCCGGGAACCCAGTGATCCCAGCAGCCCATGGTGAGTTTGCCCGCGGAATAGGCGGTCCGCATATAAGGCGCCGCGATCGTCGCTGTCGCCGCTGCCGCCGTCGTCTTCAAGAAACGACGCCGCGAAACTCTGGAACTCCTCATAGCGCTGCCTCCCTCATGTCTCTGCCGATTGCGCGTTGATCCGCGGGCTCGGTTCCGAGCGCTCTTAATTTTTTGGTTTAGTCTTGACGCTCGGGGTACCTCTCCCGTTGCTTATCGTTTGAGCATCGGGCGCCCGAACCGGTCCCAACACCCCGCGAAGTCTTTGGAAACATACCGAGGCGCCGGAACCCTGACAAGCGGCCCATCGGGTGAACCCCAGTCCCTCGATCCACTGGAAAATTCAGTGAATATCGTCCATCCGCGTGAAGGCTTCGCGCAGTTGGACCATCCCAAATTCTGGCTGTTTGGCGGCATCCAGGAGCACCTTCTCGCGCCGGGCGATCAGACTTGCGGCCTCGGGAATCCGAGTCACAACGGCGTGAGGGATCACCACAGCCCCATGCCGGTCGGCATGGATCAGGTCGTTGCTGCAAACGATCATGCCCGCGACGCTGACGGTGCCGCCGAAGTCGACGAGATGGACATGCGCGTGGGAGGGCATGATCGAGCCCGCTAGTACGAAGAAGCCCGGCGCCATCTGATCGATGTCGCGCACGGAGCCGTCGGTGATGGTGCCGACACATCCGAGCGCCTTGTGCACGTTGGTCTGCACCTCGCCCCAGAAGGCGCCGAAGCCCGCATCGGGCCCGTCGATATCCTGGATCACGGCGAGGCTCGGGAGCGGCGCCTGCCCGATATAATCGTAGTAGGCGAGCCGCTGTGCCCGTGCATCGGCGCCGCTCTTCTGTAGTGGCTCGCGCGATCGGATCGTCGCCGTGCGCGCGTAGGCGACCACCGGCTTCGTGGCGGGGAATGGACACACTAGCGGACGCCGGTTGAAGCCGAGCGCCCGCCGCTCCGGCGCCACCACCTCGAGCGCGTTGCAGATGGTGGGCGTGTCGAACTCCGCGAGCGCGGCGAGGTCGCGTTGCGTCAGCGTGGTCATGACTGCTCCCGTGATTGACGTGATCGAGGCGAGCTACTTCCCGACGCCTCCAAGGGCAAGGCCCGCCATCATATAACGCCGGAGCGCGTAGAAGATCACAATCGGCGGCAGCGAGTAAACGATGGCGGTCGCCATCATGTAGTTCCACGGCGCCTCGTCGGCGTCGAAGAATTGCGCGATCGCCACGGCGACCGTCATGTTCCGCTCCGAGGAGAGCAGCAGGTACTGGTAGATGTACTCATTCCAGGCAAGGAGCAGCGCGAAAGTGCCCACGGCCGCGAGGGCCGGCGCCATCAGGGGCAAGTAGATCCGCAGATACACCTGGACGACGGAACCGCCGTCCACCCGCGCGGCTTCATCGAGCTCGATCGGTATCAGTCTGGCGTACTGCTGCAGGATGAGGATCGCGTAGGGGCTGGCGAAGGTCACGTTCGCGGCGATGACCGCCCAAAGACTGTCCGTGAGACCGTAGATGTGCATGACTCGATGGAATGGGATCACCAGGAAGGACGCCGGGATCACGTATGTCAGCAGCGGCGCGCTGGCGAGGAACCGGATTCTCCTGAGCCGCGTCCGGCCGAGCGCGAAGCTGGCCAATGAGCCGACGAGCATGGTCAGGATCATCGTCGTCAGGCCGATGATGAGGCTGTTGCCGAACTTCTGCCAGAAGTGCTCGATGTACCAATAGCCGCCGACCATGACGACCTGAAAGCTCTTGAGCGACGGCTCCGGCGGCCAGATGAGACCGGCGAACTCCGTGTCGCCCTGGTCTGGATCGAGCGCGATCAGCAGCATGTTGTAGACGGGGGTGAACGACCAGATCAGAAGCACGAGACCGAGCGTCATCGAAGCGATCTCACCGAGGGCCCACTTCAGGCGATAATGAGGCCGAGCCGCCGGAGGACCGGCGACGAGGATGGCGCTCACAGTTGCACCTCTGTGGTCTGGAGCCGCCGCATCAGCGCAACTGCAATCGGGATCAGCACCGGCAGCGCCGACAGGACCGCCGCCACGCCGAGCGATGGCTGGCCGGTATCGAAGGCGTAATGCATCCCGAGTGTCGCCAGCACTTCCGTCGCCCGTGCCGGCGCGCCCATGGAGACCAGAAACACGGTCGTGAAATCGCCGATCGTCCAGAGCGTGGAGAGCAAGGTGCAGGCGACATACATGTTGGCGAGCAGGGGGTAGACGACGTAGAGGAAACGGCGCGAGCGATCGGCCCCATCTATGTCGGCCGCCTCATAGATCTCGCGCGGGATCGCCATTCTTCCGGCGAGGAAGACCAGCGTCCAGAACGGCATCCACTTCCAGATATAGGAAGCGATGTCCCAGCCCAGCCCGAGCCAGCGGTCATTGAACCAGATCGGTCCATCGATCCCGAACAGCTCCGACAGGAGGCTGTCGATGAACCCGTACTCGCCGATCAGCATCCAGTGGAAGGAGACGAAGGCTGGAACCGCCGGAAGCGCCCAAGGCAGAATGTAGATGGCCAGCAGGGCCCTGATCCACCAACGGCGCCGCATGAAAAATCCCGACACCAGCAAGGCCAGGAACATCTTCACGTTCACGCAAACGACGACGAAGAGCAGCGTGTTGACCACTGTCCGGAGATAGATGGGGTCCGACACCAGATCGAGGTAGAGCGAGGGATCCCTGGCGAGCCACAGGCCGTAGGCGACCGGATGGACCACGAAAGCGATGAACACCGCCGCGTAGGGGATGGTGAAGGCGATTGCCCAAGTGATCTCGGAGCTCGGCGGCCGGACGTGCCAGCGCGGCGAGCTGGGCTGGCTGACCGCTATCGTCCCAGCTGCGACCGCCTGCGGTGCCGGCATCAGCCCTTGACGCCGCCCATGGTGAGGCCGGCGGTCATCCGGCGACGGAAGACGTAATAGATCGCCACCGGCGGAATCGCATAGACGATCGCGGTCGCCATCATGTAGTTCCACGGCGCCTCGTCGCTGTTGAGGAACTGCGCCAATGCCACCGGCACCGTCATGCTCCGTTTCGA
>Ga0126378_10001625_pt1 | contig 16633 bp, 15 predicted proteins | sample PanSoiMetPlot_23_FD_92587 | JGI IMG/M metagenome (GOLD analysis project Ga0126378, IMG submission 92587) | Tropical forest soil microbial communities from Panama - MetaG Plot_23 | ecosystem: Environmental > Terrestrial > Soil > Tropical forest > Bulk soil | place: Panama | collected 2016-02-17
AGCCACGCACTCTGGCCTCTGGATTCCCGCTTGCGCGGGAATGAATGGAGATTTGCCACACGGTGAATTGAGTCTCACCTACCTAAAACATGCCCCCAGAAAGGGGTTGCGTTGCCATGGCCTTTGTAGATGCTGCGCCGCGCTCATGTTCTTTATCCACACCGAAGCCGATCTCGATCATGCCATCGCCCGCCTCGTCGACGCCGATCCGCGCTTCGGCGCGGTCTTGTCGCGGGCCGGGCGGCCCCCTTTGCGGCGGCGGCCTGACGGATTTTCCGGCCTCGCTTCGATCGTCGTCTCGCAGCAGCTCTCGACCGCGAGCGCTAAGGCGATCTGGGCGCGCCTCAACCAGGCCTTGGACCCGCTCGACCACGCGGCGGTCCTGCGCGCGCGCAGGGCGAAGCTCGCCCGCGCCGGACTTTCGGCTCCGAAGATTCGCACGCTCAAGGCGATCGCAAAAGCCGTCGACCGGGGTGAGCTTGATCTGCCCGCGCTGGTCACCAAGCCGGCGGACGAGGCACACGCCGTGCTGACCGCCGTTCACGGCATCGGCCCCTGGACCGCCGACATCTATCTGCTGTTCTGTCTCGGTCATGCGGACGCCTGGCCCGCCGGCGATCTCGCCCTGCAGGAGGCGACGCGGCTCTTGCTCGCGCTCAAAACGCGCCCGAGCGCGAAAGAGATGGGGCCGCTCGCCGAAGCTTGGCGCCCATGGCGCGGGGCCGCAGCCTGCATGCTCTGGGCCTATTATCGTGCGGCTAAGCGGCGCAATGGCGCGCCGATGCCGGCGGCGGTGAGCAATGGCTGAGCTCGATGGTCCGCGGCTCGAGCCGCGCGCGCCTCCCGCGCGCCAGCTCATCGTGTTTCTGCACGGCTATGGCGCCGACGGCAACGACCTCATCGAGATTGGCCGCGCCTGGCAGGGTCTCTTGCCGCAGGCCGCATTCGTCTCCCCGCACGCGCCGGAGCCCTGCGCTCAGGCGCCGGTCGGCCGGCAATGGTTCCCGCTCACCTTCCGCGATCCCGATGAGCGCTGGACTGGCGTTAATAAAGCCGCGCCGGTTCTTACAAGCTTCCTCGACGCCGAGCTCAAGCGGCGCAATCTTGCGCCCTCGGCGCTGGCGCTCGTCGGCTTCAGCCAAGGAACCATGCTGGCGCTGCACGTGGGCTTGCGCCGCGCGACGGCGCCGGCCGCCATCGTCGGCTATTCCGGACTTTTGGCGGTCCCGGCCGACGTCAATCCGGAAAAATTCGCCGCCGAAATCAAGTCGCGTCCGCCGGTTCTGCTCGTCCACGGCGATCGCGACGACCTCATTCCTCCGCAAGCGCTGTTCCACGCATCGAGCGGCCTTGCCGCGCTCGGCGTACCGGTCGAGTGGCACATGTCCTACGGCATCGGCCACGGCATCGATCAGGAAGGCTTGCGTCACGGCGGCGAGTTTCTCGCGCGGCGCCTGTCTGCGCCGCGCGGCGCGTAACTCCCGACCTCTCCGCTCATTCCTGCGCAAGCGGGAATCCAGGGGCGCGCGTCGTGGCTCTGGGTCCCGGCAACGGGGTCCCCGCGACGCGAGCGTCGCGGGGTGCCCCTCGCGGGGACGAACGGAGACACACCGCAGCCCCAGGTTCCGCAAGCTGCGATAAGCACCGGAGCGGGCTTCACAATCCTGTCATGCTCGCCTATAGACTGTGCCCACCGCTGCTTCGCATCGGAAGGCAAGGAGCGTCGTGAATTTGTCCCCCGCAGGTTTTCCCGCTCTCGTGCTCAACGCGGATTTTCGTCCGCTCAGTTACTATCCGCTGTCGCTGTGGGCGTGGCAGGACGCCATCAAGGCGGTCTTTCTCGAGCGCGTGAACATCGTTGCCGAGTACGATCGGACGGTGCGCAGCCCAAGTCTGGAGATGAAACTCCCGAGCGTGGTGTCGCTCAAGACTTTCGTAAAACCCTCGACGCAGCCGGCGTTCACCCGCTTCAACGTGTTCTTGCGCGACAAGTTCAGCTGCCAGTATTGCGGCTCACGCGAGGACTTGACCTTCGACCATCTGTTGCCGCGCTCGCGCGGCGGGTACACGACCTGGATCAACGTGGTCGCCGCCTGCTCGCCCTGCAATCTCAAGAAAGGCAACATGACGATGCAGGAAGCGAAGATGTGGCCGTCGCAGATGCCGTTCCAGCCGAGCGTCAATCATCTGCACCGCAACGGCCGCCGGTTTCCGCCGAATTATCTGCACGAGAGCTGGCTCGACTATCTCTACTGGGACAGCGAGCTGCAGCCGTAATCCCGATCGCGCGCACCAAAAGGATACGTCATGGCCGGGCTTGTCCTGACCATCCACGCCTTTGTTTGCGTGCAATGTGAAGACGTGGATGCCCGGAACAAGTCCGGGCATGACGCGTTGCGTCACCCCGCTTTCGCCGAGCCCACAACAGGCATAAAGTCGCTTCGAAGAATGCGACATACCTGTCGGGAGGAAGCGTCATGGACCTCATCGCCGACCGCGGCCGGCGCGTCGCCATCGAAGAGCTCAACACATCACGGCTCCTTGCGCACGCCCGCAAGCAGGCGCAGCAGCGCAAGCTCGACGACCTGCTCATCGTCGACGTCGATGCGCACCACTACGAGAACGAATGCCTGGACGAGTTTCTCCCCTTCATGGAGAACGATGTTTTGCGTCAGCTCACGCTGGGCGGCCGCGGCAAGGGCCGCGGCAGCATCATTCCCACCAACGCGGTCGGCTTCCAGGAGATGGGCGGGCGCATCACGCGCTATCCCATGCGCGCAACGGAGAAGACCGGGCAAGGAAAACTCCGCGACATCGAACTCGGACATCGCTGGATGGACGCGCTCAGCGTCGACTATTCCTGCCTGTTCCCGACCTTGATGCTCGCCGTCGGGCTACATCCGGACGCGGAAATGGAGGTCCAGCTGTGCTGGGCCTACAACCGATGGCTGACCGAGAAAGCGCTTCCGGAAGGCGGCGGCCGCTTCTACTCGATGCTGACGTTGCCGCTCTCCGACCCCGACGCGGCGCTGCGACAGATCGAGACCTTCGGCGCGCGCAAATACGTGACGGGTTTCATGATCACGTGCGTGCGCACCTTGGCCGTGCATCACAACGCGCACATGAAGATCTACCGCGCGCTGGAGGAACGCGGGCTGGCGCTCGCGTTCCATTCCGCCATCAATCCGGGCGAACCGGTGTTCAAAAGCCTCAACCGCTTCGCCTCGGTGCACGCGCTGGGCTTCCCGTTCTATCACATCCTTCATATGACCAACTGGGTCACCAACGGCCTTTCCGAGCGCTTCCCAAAACTGCCGGTCATCTGGATCGAGGGCGGGCTTGCGTGGGTGCCGTTCCTGATGCAGCGCCTCGACCACGAATACATGCTGCGCAGCTCCGAATATCCGCTGCTCAAGAAGAAGCCGAGCGATTACATGCGCGCGATGTACTACGCCTCGCAGCCGATGGAGGCCGACGACTTGCGGGCGCTCGCCTGCACGTTCGAGATGATCAACGCGGAGACGCAGCTCCTTTACGCATCGGATTACCCGCATTGGGATTTCGACGTGCCGAGCCGAATCTGGGACCTGCCGTTCCTCTCCGAGAAGGCCAAGCACAATATTCTCGGCGGCAACGCCGCGCGCCTGTTCAAGTTGCCACCGCGCAGCCCGCAGCAAAAGGCCAATCTCGAGCGGTTCGGCAACCTCGCGGCGTGACGCTCTTTCTCTCCGTTCATTCTCGCGCAAGCGGGAATCCAGTGTAGCGGCAGAATCTGGGTCCCCGCTTTCGCGGGGACGAACGGATCATAGAATTCGCGCTGTTCATTCAATTCAGTTTAAGCTGCCATTGTCGTCGGTCATTGTCGCACAAGCGTGCACGTTCAAGCAAAAATGCCGCCCAACCAGAACCAGACATCGATTCGCGCCGTATTCGGCGCGCTGTTTCTGGCGCTGTGGCTCGCCGCGCTCGACCAGACCGTGGTCTCGACCGCGCTGCCGACCATGGTCGGCGATCTCGGCGGCCTGAGTTATCTCTCCTGGGTGGTGACGGCGTATCTGCTCACCAGCACGGTCGCCGGCCCGCTCTATGGAAAATTCGGCGACCTCTACGGCCGCAAGATCGTGCTGCAAGTGGCGATCGCCGTGTTTCTCGTCGGCTCCGCGCTCTGCGGCCTCGCGCAGAACATGGTGCAGCTGATCGTCTTTCGCGCGCTCGAAGGAATAGGCGGCGGCGGGCTGATCGTTATCACCATCGCCGTGATCGGCGACCTCATTGCGCCGCGCGAGCGCGGCCGCTACCAGGGCTTCTTCGGCGCGGTGTTCGGGGTTGCGACCATCGTCGGCCCGCTGGTCGGCGGGTTCTTCGTCGATCACCTGAGCTGGCGCTGGATTTTCTACATCAATCTGCCGACTGGCATCCTGGCGATGGCGGTGATCGCCGCCGTGTTGCCGGCGGGATCGCGGCGGCGCCGCCACGCGATCGATTATGCCGGCGCGATTCTGCTCACCGCGGCGCTCAGCGCGGTGATCCTATTCACCGGACTCGGCGGCACGACCTTTCCGTGGGGCTCGCCCGTCATGCTCGGCCTCATCGCGGCCGCCGTTGCCGCAACGCTCGCGTTCATCGCCGTCGAGCTGCGCGCGAGCGAGCCGATCTTGCCGATGAGCCTGTTCGCCAACCAAAACTTCGCGGTGGCCAGCGGCGTCGGGCTCATCGTCGGGCTCTCGCTGTTCGGTGCGGTCACGTTCCTTCCGATCTATCTTCAGGTCGTCAAAGGCGTGAGCCCGACGACCTCCGGCTTGCTGCTGATGCCGATGATGCTCGGCATGCTTGCAACCTCGGTAATCAGCGGGCGCATCATCAGCCGGTTCGGGCGCTACAAGCTCTTTCCCATTCTCGGCACGGCGACGATGGCCTTCGGGCTTGCCGCGCTGTCGCTGCTCGCAATCGACAGCCGTGACTGGCAGACCGCGATCGATGCGCTGTGGCTCGGGCTCGGCATGGGCATGGTCATGCAGGTGCTCATCATCGCCGTGCAGAACAGCGTCGATTACGAGCATCTCGGCGTGGCGACCTCCGGCACCATGCTGTTTCGCTCGCTCGGCGGCGCACTCGGGGTCGCGCTGTGCGGCGCGATTTTCGCCAATCGCCTGCACGCGCAGCTCGCCGGGCCCGGCATGGATTTCCTGGCGAGCGCTATTCCCTCGGCGGTCAAGGGCCTGCCGCCCGAGCTGCACGACGAATACATCACCGCCGTGATGCTGGCGCTGCGGCCGGTCTTCCTCGTCGCGGCAGCAATTTCCGCGGTCGGCTTCGCGCTCACCTGGATGCTGCGCGAATATCCGCTGCGCGAGGGCGCGCCCGCGGAGGGAATGGGCGAGAGTTTCGCCATGCCGCGCGACGCCACTTCGCTCGAGGAGCTCGAGCGCATCATCACGCTCCTGCTGGCGCGGGAAAATCGCTGGCGCCTTTACGCCGATCTCGCGCGGCGGGCAAGCGTGGAGCTTCCCGCGCCCGAGCTTTGGATGCTGGCGCGGCTGGGCGAGCGAGCGCCGCTGACGCTGTCTTCGCTCAGCGCCGAGCTCGAGATTCCGCAGGGCGAGCTCGAAGCGCCGTTGCGGGCACTGCGTGCGCGCGGCATCGCCGAGGAAAGGGAAGATGGCGAATTGCAGCTCACGGCAGTTGGCGCCGCCATGCGCGATCGCGTGGTGGCGGCGCGCCGCACGGGCCTTGCCGACATGCTCGCGCGCTGGCGGCCGGCGCAGCATCCCGACGTGCTCGCCTTGATCGAGGGGATGGCGCAGGCACTCACCAGCGACTTGCCGGCGCCGAAGGCGGCGTAGGGCGGATGGCATAAATGGGAATGCTCTGGGCGATTGCGCCCCAGCGTCCCCTCCCCCGCTTGCGGCCGAACTCGGGTTTACCCGGGTTCGGCCACTTATTAACTGGCCGAAGTCGGATAAATCCGACTTCGGCTGGAGGGACAGGGAGGGGGCACACAATATGATAGAGCCATTGAGGTCGCCCCCTCCCCAATCCGCAAGCGGGGGAGGGAGCGCACCGAGTTCATGGCGCGAGGAGCAATGTTGGTGAGGACGCGATGTTTGGGAGTCGATCGATAGGCAGACTTGCCGCGCTTGTTCCAATCGCGGTGCTGCTCGCCCCGGCACAAGCCTTCGCGCAGGGCGATGCGGCGGCGCATTATCCGAGCCGCGCCGTGAAGATCATCGTGTCGGCGCCGCCCGGCGGCGGGCTCGACATCGCCGCGCGCGTCGTCGCGGACCGGCTCGCGAAAATTTTTGCGCAGCCGTTCGTGGTGGAGAACCGGCCGGGCGCCGGCGGCAATCTCGGCGCGGAAGCGGTCGCGCAGGCCGAGCCCGACGGCTACACCTTGCTCGCCGCACAGCCGGCGCCGCTGACGACCAACGTCGTGCTATATAAAAAGCTCAATTTCGATCCGGCGACATTCGAGCCGCTCGCGATCATGACCTCTATTCCGAACACGCTCACGGTGCGGAAAAATTTTCCGGCGCGCTCGGTCGCCGAACTCGTCGCCTATGCCAAGGCCAATCCGGGCAAGGTCACTTTCGGCTCGCAAGGCGTGGGCACCACGCCGCATTTGACCGGCGAACTCTTTGCGCGCGTCACCGGCACGTCGCTCACCCACGTGCCCTATCGTGGCACCGCGCAGGCGGTGAACGATCTCGTCGGGCGCAATATCGACATGCTGTTCTTTCAGCTCGACTCCGTGCGCGAGCAGTACCGCGCGGGCAAGGTCAAAATGCTCGCGGTGACGACGCCGGCGCGCATTGCCTCGGTGCCTGAGGTGCCGACCATGGAGGAAGCCGGCGTCAACAGTTTCCGCTCCGATACCTGGAACGCGCTCGCCGCGCCGCCAAAGACGCCAGGCCCGATCGTGGCCAAGCTCAATGCCGCGATCAACGCCGCGCTCGCGGAGGCGGAGACCGCGGAGCACCTGCGCGCGATGAGCATGAGCCCGCTCGGCGGCACGCCGGAGGCGGCGCGCGCGCTCATCGCGCAGGAGAGCGCGCGCTGGGGCGAGGTGATTCGCGCCGCGAAGATCAGCGTGGATTAGCACGGCGCAAACACAGCCGCCGCTCCACACGAGCCGTCTCGTTTGCTTTTCCCGCGCCCGCCCTGACTCCGCAGCACGCGCGGACTCGCGCGCCATCGCGCGGCTCGGCGCTGAACCGCATTCGCCATTCCCTATTCACAAATTGCGCGAACGCAGCCGTTGCCATTCCATCGCCGCCGCCCAGGCGGCAATGGCGGCGAGCGCGAGCGAGATGAGTGCGTTGTAGCCGGCAAGCGACAGGCCAAGAAAGCGCCAGGCCGCCTCGTCACAGCGCATCACGCTGATCGACTGCAGCCGCTCGAGGAGGCCGCCCGGGACCGAAAGATCATCGAGCGGACCCGAGCATTCCTGCGGGCCCGCCCACCACTTCCATTCGATGCCGGAATGATAGACGCCGAGGCCGGCGTTATAAAACATGCCGAGCGCGATCGCGACGAGCGCAGCGAAGAGCACCTTGCGCGAGGCGCCGACATGATCGCCGAGCAGCACCATCACCGCGAGCGGAATAGCGAAGTAATAGGCGTAGCGCTGCTCGAGGCAGAGCGGGCATGGCTTGAGGCCGAGGGCGTACTGGAAGAACCAGGCGCCGAGAATGGTCGCGGCGCCAGCAACCGCGATTGCAATCGCCGCCGACGCGACCGGCCGCGCGCGGATCATGTTGATGCTGATCTCGCTCATGGCGGCGCGCGCTTAGAGAATGCTGTCGCCGGTTGGGCGGGACGCGGCCGCGCGCTCTTCCCTCCCCCGCTTGCGGCGGAGGGAAAGGGAGGGGGCATGCGACATGACTCACCGCGCAAGCTCACCCCCTCCCGACCCCTCCCCCGCAAGCGGGGGAGGGAGCAGACCGAGTTCGCCGCTCGGACTAATTGCACGCCGCAGAAAGACATCCGTTGCAGACAAACGCGCGCTCATCCCTGCTTGACCCGCGACCCATATAACGATGCGGCGGCGGCAATGGTATGGGGCCGTTGACCCTCTCCACCTCGCCGCTATGATCGCGCACAAGCCCCTGTGGCGGAATTGGTAGACGCGCCTGACTCAAAATCAGGTGGTGGCAACATCGTGCTGGTTCGAGTCCGGCCAGGGGCACCACATCGCCGTTCGCCTTTGTTCGCGTTCGTTCCCCGAAGGCCGAATAATCAAGCAATTACCGGCATTTCTTGCATCGGCTCGTTCGCACCGGTGCGCGGCGATTTGTTGGTAGCCGCGCGATTTGTTGGTATTTTTGTTGGTATCGTACGGACGATACCAACATGCTCAACGACACGCGGGTGCGCAACGCCAGGCCTGCCGATCGGCCGGTCAAGCTGTCGGACAGCGGCGGGCTTCATCTGCTGATCCAGCCGAACGGTAGCAAGCTGTGGCGACTAGCTTACAGGTTCGAAGGAAAACAGAAGACGCTCGCCATCGGCGCGTATCCAACGGTTACATTGAAGCACGCGCGTGAGAAACGCGACGACGCCAGGCGACTGCTCGCCGATCATATCGATCCCTCGATGCAACGCCGGCTGGAAAAGCTGACGGCGGCGAGCGGCAACACTTTTCGGGCTGTCGCTGAAGAGGTGTTGGTGAAGCTCGAGCGGGAGGGACGCGCGGACGTGACTCTCGCGAAGAAGCGTTGGCTGCTCGACTTTGCCTATCCGGCAATCGGCGAGCGCCCGGTCGCCGAAATCACCGCGCTGGAAGTGCTTGCGGTTCTTCGCAAGGTTGAGGCGCGCGGACGATACGAGACGACGCGGCGGCTTCGCAGCACATGCGGCATGGTGTTTCGGTATGCCATCGCTACCGGCAGGGCCGAGCGCGATCCGTCGCTCGACTTGCGGGGCGCGTTGACTGCACCGAAAGTCGTCCACCGGCCCGCGATCGTTGATCCAGCGGAAATCGGCGCGTTGCTCCGGGCCATCGAGGATTACGACGGACTACCGCTGACAAAAGCAGCCCTGAAGCTTGCACCACTGGTCTTTGTCCGACCGGGCGAGCTTCGCAAGGCCGAATGGGCCGAGTTTGATCTCGAGCATGCCGAGTGGCGCATCCCGGCGGCAAAAATGAAAATGCGCCGGCCGCACCGAGTTCCCCTCTCAAAGCAGGCGCTTGCGATTATCCGTGACTTGCAAGCACTGAGCCGCGGCGGACGGTGGTTATTCCCGTCCGTGCACAGCATTTCCCGGCCGATGTCGGAAAATACCTTGAATGCTGCGTTGCGTCGCCTCGGCTATAGCAAGGATCAGATGACCGCTCACGGCTTCAAAGGTATGGCGTCAACGCGGTTGAACGAAATGGGTTGCTGGAATCCCGATGCCATCGAGCGTCAACTTGCACACCAGGAATCAGACGATGTTCGGCGCGCTTACATGCACGCAGCCGAATACTGGCCGGAACGCGTCAAGATGATGCAGGCGTGGGCCGATTATCTCGATGAATTGAGAGACGCCGGGAAACTCATCCCGTTGCGACGAGAGCCCTCGGTTGGCGGCCTCACCGTCTGACCATGAGCAAGGCGATACCTAAAGAGTGTATGGCTCTTCTAAAAGAAGCCAGCGAGATGTTCAACGAAACAGGTTGCGTGCCTGGCATCGATGGAGAGGAGGTGCCAGCTGAAACGATAGTGCCGGATGTGAAGGAATACATCTCGGAAACAATCGACGACCCAGAAGCAATTTACGATCCGGAGATATGGGATACATCAGGGTTTGCGCTGGTCCTTTCGTGGCATGGCACAAAAATGGAATCAAAGATGCCGCAGGCTCGCGCCTCTCGGCAGTAAGAACCCTGAGCAATATCTGACCAAAGAACAACAAAAGGCGTGTCTCGAGTCGGCCGCTGCTGAGTTGATCCGAGAAATTACGCAAGGACGGACTTTGAACTAAGACTGGCTTAGCAGGTCAGTTCCTCTCTTTCGACTTCAAAATGATTCTCGAAGACGCTGAAAATAGGAGCTCGAGTCCATGGGTGGCGACCAAGGCGGTCACCGGGTTCACGTCGTTCGAATAGGGCCTGAGCGCGTGCTCGCTTCGCAGCAGGAAAAAACAGGACTTGGCGGCGGTTAGCGCCGTGCCCAAATCCTGGCGATCCAGCCAAGCATGAACCACGCGCTTAACACTATCAAAGGCGGCAACAGGATAAGCTGCAGCGTACTTCTTAGATAGGACCAGTTCTCAGTCACTCCGAGCGCTACCCGTTGCACAAGTGGCTTGGCGGCCTCGCAGTCTTTGACCTTCTGCCAGATCGTCTCTCGCCATCGGTTCCGTTCCACGATTGCGTCTGCCGCCCATGCACCATTTTTCTTGTTGATCTCCACGTTGCTCGGAACGTCCAATTCGACTGCTCCATAGCGATCCCATTCGTCGAACGGTTTTCCGTCCGGCCATTTGGCGATCGGTCCCCAGCAGTCACTTTGAGGCTGAAACGGCAGATGCAAGTACGTGGTGGTGTATGCGTGCCAGCCAGAAGCCAAAACCCATAGGATGGCAAGCACTGCCCAACACCAGAAGAGAGCTTTCATCCAATTTAGCCGCATCGGATTTGCTGTGAACTGCGCAAACATTGCTGATCCCCCTCCCATATCGCTCGTCACCGCACGATTAACTAGTTGCTATCAAAAGCGGGCGAAGCAACTCGATGTGCGGGCCTTCATTGAGCGTGCTCAGTCCCCTACGCTCAACCGCGAGGTGTGACGCGTCCCGCCGCCTCTTTCCTCTTTCCGCTGGTCAGCTTTGTTCAACTCTGCCTTTCAGCGGAGGTCTCCCCCTGACCGAGTGCGGACATGGTGCCTGCGAAAGCAGACGGCGAGATAGTTTGCGTTAGCCCTTGGTTACGACGGGCTGCGGGTATTTGCCAATCGGATACTTGCCAACCGGATATTTGCCCACCGGGTACTTGCCGATTGGCGCCGCCGCCACCGGGGGCGGCTCCTTGCGCGGCAAATCGGCGGCAGCGGCAACGCTCAGCATGGCGACGAGCCCAGCCGTTACGATTACGACGATCTTCATGATTGCTAATCCCCTTGTGATGGGCACCCGGACGGGCCGACCGAGTGACGCCCCTATTCGCCCCTTTAGCCAGCAGCAGTAGAGCTGCCCCATCGCTGCATTCTCAATCCTTCGCAGACCACGGCGCGGCGCGCTACAACATTCTAAATAAAGCGTTAACGGCCATCCGCCGCGAAACTGAATTCCGTCATGGGCCGGGCGCGGAGAACGTCTCGGCTGTGATCGCAAGCGCGAGATCATGGCCACTGCTCAAATTCAAAGCGGCCTATGTTCGGCTCGTTGCTGCAAAATGGTTTGAGCCGGTTTAGCCACTTTTGCGTCTCGGCCCGTGGCAGCACTCCCCTTTCCCGCAAGTTTCGCATTCACCCCGCGCTTATCGGCATATTCTTTGCCGTCCAACGGCGCAATGTGCGGCGGATCTTTATCGAGATAGGGTCGCCCGATCCCATATTCCTTGCCGTGCGCGTCGATCCACTTCCACAAGATTTCGCTTGAAATACATCGCTCGGCGCGCGTCTCCCCCTTGACGCTCACGACATCGGCTGCAAGCCCGTGGCCATAGCCGCCGCGCCGGCTCCCGCCATGGTATGAGTTACCGGTCGCAGCCTTGTGGCCGCTTGCGATTTATTGTCGGTAGTCATCCCGGAACCCACTCGTCATACCAGGAGCAAGCCCGGCGTCGTCCAGCGCGCGAAAGAGATGATACAGCCTCCCTTTGAAGGCCCGGTCCATCCCGCCGATCACGTATTGCGCCACCGACATGCCAGCTTTTTCGGCGGCGTTTGGATCTTCCACGTGAAGTCCTCATTCACGAGCTTCGTAACAGTTTTCGTGACAGTGCGGCTCTTGCCGTTCTTCTTGACTGTCGTCTTGATCTGTTCCTGCACTTTGATGGTATCGACCTTCCGCGCGCGTTGGTACACCGACCATAGATATTGGTCGATGCACTCTTCGCTCAGAACGCACTCGTCCGAAGCTTCGAGCGGGCTCACATTTACCTCTGACTCGGCAAGCGGCACTTTTATGACTGGATCAGCGACGGAGGCCCTTGTGCTTGGGTCGGCGAGCGCGGTTCTTAACTCTGGGCCAACGAGCGCGACATCTGAGTGCGCGAGCGCAGCTATTGCATCTATGCGAGCAAGGGCTGCATTAACATGTTGGTCAGGGTTCGCGGGGGCAGCACAAAGCAGAACTGCCAAGCTACCGCATACGAAACAGCCAAACCCACTTACGAGTCTCATGTTTGCCCCCCATTTCCCTGTGCCCGTTTCATTCGACGGCTGTTTTGACGGAGCAGGCAGCACCCACGCGGGCATCCCGCCGCCGTGCCTAGCTTGCCCCTCACCATGCCGTAGGCTTGAGCGAGAGCGGCCCCGGGCGCGGCCTTTCATCGGTAAGGCTCACGCGGCGAGTGAAGTTGCAATAGGCGAAATTCAAACCTGAAATCGAACCGCGGAAGCTTTGGTCGTCGATCCGATTGAGATTGAAACATGGCTCAATCGGGAGGCGATTGAGCGAAGCGCAGACAGCTTCGCCTTTAACCTTGAGCGTCCCCGATGGCAGCCATACCGACTCGACCGGTCCCACGCCTTGGAACTGAATAGTCCCAACGACCGAACCGTCGCCGTAGATTCGCCCGGCGCCGCGCGAACCATCAAAACAATTGAACGCGAAAAGCTTGCCAACTACGAAACGTCGGGCCGCGTCGGCATCGAGACTTTCCGCAACTGCCGGCTGGAACGCCAGCAACATAACAATCACAATCGCGCAGCGTGCAATCATATGATCCGCCCCCCAGCTGATCATCAGGGAGACTATTCGCAGAACCCGAAGCGGCGAGCGACAAGATTCTTAACGAAGGGTTAATCCGGGCCAGGTATGCCGCTATGAACGGCGACTCGTCACCGCTCGATACAGTCAGGTCGTTCTCCAGTGGCTCGAAAAGCCGGTGGGCTTTGCTGCGTTTTGATGCGAAGTTTTACGGTGAGTAGATCATCGTTGGCAAAATGGCTCGTCTCGAGATCAAAGCGCATGGACCCGCTTTTCGTTGATTGTCCGGCCCGCCCGGCGCAACGCCGCCCAGGCGCGACGCTCGGAGACATGCAGCTGCGCTCGGACCTACTCAATGCAGGCATGGCGACGCGCGGGGCTTACCCATTGCAGTCCTCCTTGATGTCAAAGACATACCTCAAGTCGGACCACTTCAATGGGGGCGGATCCCCCCGCCGCGCACCGAGGCTCGCCGGCCGGGCTTTCTACAAGGTTGAGAGATGTCGAAGACAGTTATGATCGTGGAGGACAATGAGCTCAACATGAAGCTCTTCCACGATCTGTTGGAAGCCTACGGCTACCGCACCATCGGCACGCGCAACGGCTTCGAGGTGCTCGATCTCGCCCGCAAGCGCCGTCCCGATTTGATCCTGATGGATATTCAGCTGCCGGAGGTCTCCGGCCTCGAAGTGACCAACTGGCTCAAGGAGGACCCCGAACTCCAGGCCATTCCGGTGGTCGCGGTGACCGCCTTTGCGATGGGAGGCGATGAGGAGCGCATCCGTGAAGGCGGTTGCCAAGCCTATTTGTCGAAGCCGATCTCGGTGCCGAAGTTCATCGAGACGATCCGCAGCTTTCTCGGGGTGGGCCAGAGTATGCCAGCCGTTAGCCGCAGCCGCCAAGCGGAAAGGCGGCGCCACCTAAAGTAAACATCGCGGTCGCGCGAGGATCCTTCCACGACGAGGAAGTGCTCGCCACCCAGCAAAATATTGTATTTTCTCATACCGAGCGGCCCATACGACCGACACGGGCAGAGCCCAATCCACCCTAGCAGCCAATCGGGTATAGTCTCTAACCCACGTTTCAAGAGGTGGAGGGCGTCATGCGTTGCCCGCTCATGGTGCTGGCTGCTCTAGCAGTGGCTTCGGCGTCTGCTCACGCTCAGGAGTCTAAGTACTATGACCTACCAAAAGGCGACTACCCACACGATGTGGCGGTCGGGCCAAGCGGCGAGGTTTGGTACGCGGGCCAAAACCACGGCATTGCCGGCCGACTAAACCCAGCCGGCGGCGAGATCGAGCGTATTTCACTCGGCAAGAAGTCCGCTCCGCACGGCGTATCGTGGGGCCGGATGGCGCCCCCTGGTTCACCGACGGCGGCCAGAATGCCATTGTGCGCGTCGATCCCGCGACAAAGCAGGTCAAGATATGGCCGCTGCCCGCCGAGCGCATGCCCTACATCAATCTCAATACCGCGGCTTTCGACGGCCAGGGCCGCATCTGGTTCACGGGACAGAACGGCATTTATGGCCGGCTCAATCCGATGGCAGGCGATATGAAGGTCTGGGACGCACCGAGGGGTCCCGGACCCTACGGGATCACCGGCACGCCTAACGGTGATATCTGGTTCGTGTCACTGGCCGGCAGCTATCTCGCCAATGTCGATCTGAAGACCGGCGCGGCCACCGTTTATGAGCCGCCAACCAAGGATCAAGGTGCGCGCCGCGTGTGGTCGGATTCGAAAGGTCGGCTGTGGATCAGCGAGTGGAACTCCGGCAACGTCAGTGTCTACGATCCGACCGACAAGAGTTGGAAGCAATGGAAACTTCCAGGCGAGAAACCTCGTACGTACGCTGTGTGGGTCGATCCCGACGATAAGGTGTGGCTCTCAGAGTGGGCGGCCAATGCCATCGTGCGCTTTGATCCTGCAAGCGAGAAGTTCGAGAGTTTTCCAAGTAATCGGAAAAATGCCAACGTGCGTCAGATGCTCGGCCGCAAGGGTGAGACATGGATTGCCGAATCGGGCACCGAGCGCATACGCGTCATCCGACATTCGGTGAGGATAAATTGATCTTGCCAAGGGCGTGCTCGCTCAAAGGCGGAAATCCGAAACGGTTGACTCGATCTTGCTTCACAATGAGACGGACAATTCAAGTGCAAGAGCGATGGCCGGCTTCTATCCCGCATCTTGGCGCTCTGCGGCTTTGAAAATCGGGAATTGTTGCTTGGCCTGCCTCTGACCACGTCATCGTCAAGGACGCCAAACCGTGCTGGAAAGATTGTCGCGCGTTACGTCGCTGCGCGGTCGAAGGCAGGCGAGGCTCTGAATGAGGGGCTTACCCGGCCTTCGCGACACGGCTGCCGCCTAAACATGGGCTCGAAAGGCAAAGTGGTTTTGATCACTGGGTCGACCGATGGCGTTGGTCGGCTCGTGGCGCGCCGGCTGGCCGATCAGGGTGCTCACATTTTGATCCACGGACGCGATCGCCACAGAGGCAAACAAGTAGTCGATCAGATCCACGAAGCCGGCCGCGGCTCAGCTGCCTTCCTGCCGGCGGATTTTTCCTCACTCGCTGAAGTGCGTCGCCTCGCCGACGCGCTCGGCCAGGACTGCGATCGTCTCGATGTCCTTATCAATAATGCCGGCACCGGCTCGGGCGGCTCCGGGGGGAAGCGAGAGACCAGCCAGGATGGCTATGAATTTGCGCTTCGCCGTCAATTACCTCGCCGGCTTCCTACTCACCAGACTTTTGCTGTCTCTTATGCTGATCAGCAAACCCGCGCGAATTGTGAACGTCTCCTCACTTGGCCAGCATCCGATCGACTTTGACGACGTCATGTTGACTAACGGCTACAGCGGCGGGCGGGCCTATGCACAGAGCAAGCTTGCCCAGATCATGTTCACGTTCGATCTCGCGCGCGAATTCGATCCAACGACAATTGCGGCGAATTGCCTGCATCCGGCTGCTTATATGGCGACAACAATGGTGCGGCAGAGCGGGGTTACACCAATTAGCACCGTCGAGGAAGGAGCCGAAGCAATCCTTAATCTTGCTCTGTCGAAAGAACTCGAGGGTCATTCCGGCGAGTTCTACAATGGGCTGAGACTATCAAGGGCAAACACGCAAGCCTATGACCATCGTGCGCGTGAGCGGTTGCGGGCGCTCAGCATGCGCCTGACCGGGTTGGCGTGACGGTTTAACTCGCCGAGCTTGAGGACGTAGTCCCGCTGGCGCGAGCCAGCATTCCGCCGACGCCACAATAGCCTGGCCGTTGCTGAAGGCGCAGACTGAGGTCGTCGTGAAGCACGAAAATCACACGCCGATTGCCGCTTTTAAGGTACGCAGCGGCGACAGGCTCAAGTGCGAACGGCCGCAGGTGCAAGGAAATCGTTACGGCGGTGCGCCAGAGCCAATTCGATCATGCCGAAGTGGACTCGAGCGTTATGGGCGCGCGCAAGACCCCGCTCACGTCGACGCCTGTGGCACCGATCACCGTATATCGAGCACGATATTGCCCAATACTTCTCCGCGCTCGCTGAGTTCATGTGCCACGGCGATGTCGCGCAACGGCAAGCGTCGTCCGACCGTGTGGATTAGCCGGTTGCTTCGGAGGTACGCGCTGACCTCGGCAAGACAGGCGTCGCGATCGGCAGCACTAAGGTCGTAGACGAGAAAGAGCCGAAGCGTGATCGAGTTGCGCATTAGCCAGAGCGTCGGCAGCGTCGATTCGTTTGACGACATGCCGTAGACGACCACGGTCGCGTGCGGCCGTAAGAT
>Ga0126378_10001626_pt1 | contig 16620 bp, 16 predicted proteins | sample PanSoiMetPlot_23_FD_92587 | JGI IMG/M metagenome (GOLD analysis project Ga0126378, IMG submission 92587) | Tropical forest soil microbial communities from Panama - MetaG Plot_23 | ecosystem: Environmental > Terrestrial > Soil > Tropical forest > Bulk soil | place: Panama | collected 2016-02-17
CCTGATTGGTCCACGCCTCTTCTACTCAGGGCGCGCACTGACCCAGACCGGGGGCGGGGCCGACTTCCGGACTCCCGATGAGGTCACTGACCCGTGCGGAGAACCCGGACCGTTTTCCGTGATGTCAGTAATCGCCGATGGAATCGATCAGGTGCGCAGGGCGGCTCGCGAAGAGCTGCGGCGCGGCGCCTCACAGATAAAAGTATTCGCCTCGGGCGGTGTCGTGTTTCCTTCGGAAGCTCACGCCACGCTTTACGAATACTCGATGGACGAGCTGCGGGCGATTGTCGAAGAGGCAAATGCCCGCGGCACCTACGTGATGGCACACGCCTACACCGACGATGCCGTCCGACGCTGTCTCGACGCGGGCGTGCGTTCAATCGAGCACGCCAACTTTGTCAGCGAAGCCACAGTCGAGCGGATGGCCCGCGCCGGAGCTTTTCTCGACCCCACTTTTATATCGCTCGTGCAGCGAATCGAATCGGCACCCGAGACCGGACTGTCCCCGGAGATTGTGAAGAATCTCAACGCCACGGTCGCGAGGGGCCATCAGGTTTACCGATGGGCGAAACGCTATGGGGTTCCTATCGCGATGGGGACCGATTTATGGGGACCCGACGCCCAGCACTGCCAGGTCCGCGAATTTACCATGCGAATCGACCTCGACGAACCGGCGAATATCGTCCGTTCCGCTACCCGCATCAACGCCGACCTTCTGAATCAAACCGGGAACCTCGGCGTTGTAGCCGAGGGAGCCTACGCCGACCTGCTGGCAGTCGACGGCAACCCCCTGGCCGACGTAAGAGTCCTGACCAATCCCGGGAAAAACCTCGGGCTGATAATGAAGGACGGAATCATCTACAAAAACGAGCTGTGATCAGGTGGCAAAAGCCGTCGGGTTTCGCGGATTCAGAACTCTGGTTAGCGATCGCGCCGCCGGCGAGCTTGGTCCGCAGCAATCCTCCCATAAGAGCAGGGCAAAGACGCGGCCCTCGCACCAACGCTTGTGTACATCGCGACCGACAGTCTTTCGCCTATAGAGTAGGAGGAAATAGACGCTCCCCACTCGCTTCTGTCGCTGGTCTGGGAATGGGAGATTGGGCGGCTCGCGGGCCAGAGCTGGCCGATCCGGCGGACTAAGGCAACGGTTATCTTGCTGCAGGGGGCCCTTCGTATTTCTCCAGGTCGCCATACAGCTTATCCACCTCGCGTCCCAGCCTCTCGTACTGGGCGATCAGCTGGTCTGCGTCTTTTCGCGCCAGGTAGAAGTTGGGATCGTTCATTTCCTGCGCCAGCGCGGCGCGCTCGGTCTCCTTCTTCTCGATGTCAGCCTCGATCCGCGAGCGTTCCTTGGCCGCGCGATCTGTGCGCCGCTTCTGCTCGCGCACTGGCTCGCGATCGGGCGAGACTTGGCCGCGCCCCTCGCGCTGGGGCGAGGCGGGTGCCGGCTTGGGGGCGGCGCCGTTCCCCAGCGCCGCCGCGCGCGCTTCCATCTCCGCCTTCTTGGCCAGGTAATCATCGTAGTTGCCCAGGTAGCGAATCGCGTGGCCCTGACCAACCTCGATGATTTCGGAGACCAGCTCGTTCAGCACGTGCCGGTCATGACTCACGATAATTACCGTGCCGGGGAAACGGCGCAGGGCTTCCAGGAGCGTATCCTTGGCGATGATGTCCAGGTTGTTGGTCGGCTCGTCCAGCAGCAGGCAGTTGTTACGTCGCGCGAGCACTTTGGCCAGCGCCAGACGGGCGCGCTCGCCGCCCGACAGTACCTCGGCACGTTTCTCGACCTCGTCACCCGAAAAGAGCATCGCACCGAGCAGGCCGCGGATCTCGGGCGTCGTCATACCCTCGGCGTGGTCGCTGAGTTCCTTGAAGACGGTATTGTCGTAGTTGAGCGACTCCGCGAGGTTCTGCGCGAAGTAGCCCGCGACCACCTTGTCACCCACGACTAGTTGACCGCCAGTCAACGGCTCGATTTCCGCCATCAGTTTCATCAGCGTCGACTTCCCGGCGCCATTGGGCCCGACCAGTGCCACCTTCTGCCCGCGCTCGATTACCAGGTCGACGCCATCGTAAACCACAAGCTGGCCGTAGCGCTTCGCGATTGCGCGCAGCTCGAATACGCGCCGCGCACTGCGTTGGCATGCTGGAAAGTTGATCGCGGGAGGCTTTTCGGCTCCCACCGGCGGCTTAAGTCGGTCCAGTTTCTCGAGTTGCTTGATTCGGCTCTGCACCAGGGCGGCTTTGCTCTTTTGATAGCGAAACCGGCTGATAAACGCCTCCATGTGCTCGATTTCCACCCGCTGTTTTTCGTAGGCCGCCATCTCGAGCTGAAAGCGTTCTTCGCGCTGAACCAGGTAGCGCGAGTAGTTGCCCTGGTATTCGGTCAGTGTGCCACGTGCGACTTCTACCGTCCGGGACGTCACACGGTCGAGAAAGTAACGGTCGTGCGAAACGAGGATTATTCCGCCGGTGTATGACTGCAGAAAATCTTCCAGCCAGTTGCGCGCCTCGATATCCAGATGGTTGGTCGGTTCGTCGAGCATCAGGAACTCGGGCGCGTCGAGCAGCAGTTTCGCCAGCGCAATCCGCATCCGGATGCCGCCCGAGAATTCGGCGACCTCGCGAGTCAGGTCCTCCTCTTTGAAACCCAGCCCGAAAAGCACCGCGGTCGCGCGGCTCTCGGCGCTGTAGAAGTCGTGGCGTTCCAGCTCGTGCAGGATGTCGCCCAGCTCGGTCAGGGCAGAATCGTGCAGTGGCCCCGAGTGCTCACGTGCCAGAATCTCCTCGACTTCGCGGCGGCGGCGATCGAGCGCCTGCACGCGGTCGAGCGACGAAAGTGTTTCCGCGAGCACATTGCGCCCGCCCATCTCCGGGGCGTCCTGTGCCAGGTAGCCGACCCGTGTCCGCTGCGGCCGGGCGATTCGCCCGGAATCGGGGGTGGACACCTCGGCAATCAGGCGTAACAGGGTCGACTTGCCGGCGCCGTTGAGTCCGACCAGGCCGATCCGTGCGTCGTCATTCATCGACCAAGTCACCTGGTCAAGAATGATCCGAGCACCGAACGACTTGGTAATGTTGTCAAGCGCGAGCATGAACGAAACTGAAATCGTACCAGTCGGAGTCCCTCCTAGAAAGGCGGCGTATGGAGCATTCCGATGCGACGCAAACCCAACCCCAGGTCCATCCGGGGTGGTTGGCAACTGGATAATCAGGTCACGCCATCCCGCGTGAGTTGAGGGTCGCGCAATAGTAAATTAGGAACCAACGGAGGCTGTGACGATGCCGGCGGTGCGCGATGGTGATCGCGTCGTGATAATCGACAGGCGCCTGTTCCGCGACGACAACACCCGAATCTTCGTCGGCGTCGTCGAAGAATGCGACGACCGCGTAATCCGCGCGCGCGGCTTTGGCTATCATGTGAACCCTTACGAGGTCGCCGGAATGGAACGCCGCGGCGAGGAGCGAGTGCGCATCGTAGCCATTGACGCGGGCGATATCATTTTCCTGCTTCCGCGCGATCAAGACATCGGCCAGCTCCAGCTGAGACGCTCACCCAAGGCGATGAGTCTGACCGACGGGAAATTTGCCATGGACCTGAGCGACTTCCTGCTGAAGTCCTGACACCCGCGGCTGCGATGTTGTGCAGAGCCTGGTCCACGGTCCGGCTACCTCTACAGGCGCGCAGGCGGCGAACGGAGCGCGGCAGGTCCGCCCTTGCCGTCCGCCACAGCGCTCAGAGGGCCGATTCCACGAACTCGATTATAGCTTCTGCGGTACCAGCGGGATTATCCAGCGTCACATGATGGAAGGCGCGGGGGATTTCCTTCAGGGTCGAGTGTCGGATCTTCCGATGCATGCGCCGCGCCTGACCGGCTCTTACCAGCGTGCTCTCCACCCCGCGCAGAATCAGCACCGGGATTCTCAGTTTCTTGATCTGCGGCTTGCGCGTTCTGCCTTCGAATTTACGCCAAGCGCGGGTATTCGGGTCGAGCCGAAACGCCCACCTGCCATTTGGCAATTGCTCGGAGCCCAGCAGTGCGAGCCTCTCGAGATCCGGTTTGGTGAGATAGGTTCCGGGCGGTTGGAGCCTGAACTTTCGTTTGATCCCCTCGGCCGAATCCAGCTGCGGCCGCACCCCTCCTCGCGCCTTGCGCCGCCACCGCCACATCAATCTGCGCAGTAACGGCGGTGGTCCGTGCGGCGCATCGACCACGATCAGCGCTTCAAGCTTGTCGGAGTAGGTGGTCGCGAACCATTGTGCCACCGCGCCGCCCATGGAATGACCCACGAGGATCACGCGCGTACCAAGATGCTCGATCATGCCGCGCACGTCGTGCAGGTACCATTGCGGACCGTAGTGGGGCGGATTCGCCCACTCGCTCCGTCCATGCCCGCGAAAATCCAGGGCGATTACGCGCCCGTGCGGCACAAGCAGGGGCGCGACCGCGTCCCACCAATGCACGTGCGCGGCGCCGCCGTGCAGCAGAAGAAAAGTGTGCTTGCCCGGGTCTCCGCCCCAGTCCAGGTAGTGAAGCTTGACGCGCTGGACTTCAATGAACCGGCTGATCGGCTCCGGCCATGCGATAGCCGCTTGCTGATGCGCCATCGCGGTTATCCTACGCGAGGGCGGTATCCGAGCATAGATTGGCATCGCGCTGGCAGCGGAATGCGGTGCATGGTAACACCGATCAAAAATCGCCCCCGCGCAATCACGGGAGATAAGCAGCGATGAGCCTTAGACTCGAAGGAAAGAATGCACTGATCACCGGCGGCGCGAGCGGCATCGGACGGGCCACCGCAATTCGTTTCGCGGAAGAGGGCGCGAACCTTTGCGTCGCCGATCGCCACCTGGGGCCTGCTGAAGAAACTGCCGCCAAGGTACGCGCGCTCGGGCGCAAGGCGCTTGCGCACCAGGTCGATACCAGAGTCGAACGGGAAGTCGGCGCTATGGTAGAGCGCTGCGTCAAGGAACTGGGCGGTGTCGATGTGCTGGTCGCAGCCGCCGGAATTTCGCACGCGCGCTACGGCGAGGAAGGCACACCCGCGATGGGTCCGCTCTCCGAGAAGCCGCTGGCCGATTGGAAAAAGGTCCTCAGTGTCAATCTCGATGGCGTTTTCATCACCGACCGCGAAGTTGCCCGCGCAATGATCAAGGCGGGCAAGGGTGGACGCATCATCAACATCTCTTCAGGTGCGGCCAAGCTGCCCACACCCGGGGTGGGTGAGTATTCCGTCAGCAAGGCGGGCGTCTGGATGCTGACCAAGGTGCTCGCCGTGGAACTGGCCTCTTACGGTATTACCGCCAACGCGATCGGGCCCGGATTCATCAACACGCCCATGACCGCAAACATCCAGCAGGCGGAAGGTTTCATGAAAGGACTCATCGAGCGGGTGCCGATGCGAAAGATGGGTGAAGCGGTCGATGTCGCGAATACCGCGTTATTCCTCGCCAGCGAGGAAGGCCGATATTACACCGGCTCGATTCTTCATCCCGACGGCGGGGTCGTGATGCAGTGACGCCCGGCCCATGCGCGAGCGCCGGTGGTCATGCCCGTCGATCGCACCTCTGTTTGGCGCTGCTCGTGGTCGCGTGTCTGGGCGGCCGCGGAGTATCGACTGCTCAGGAACCTGGCGTGGGGTCACCCGACACGAACGGTGCGATGGGCGCGCCGAGCGCGGGCATGTCGCCGTCGATCGAGTTTCCCCGTGTACCGCGATTGGTGGTGCAGCCGATTCCGAGCTATGGGACCGCCCCGATGGCGGTGGGATTCCTAGTTACCAACACCAATCCTAACTCGGCCCCTATTGTCAGCTATAGGTGGAGCTTCGGGGACGGAAAGATCTCAACTCTTCCGCCGACGCTCTTCTACCACACCTACGCAAATCCCGGCAGTTATGTCATCGAAGTGACCGGCACGACCGCCGACGGTCTTAATTCCACGGGCGTCACCGGCGTGGTGGTGCGCGCCGGCCGGTGAGTTACGCTATTTTGACGGTGTTCCAGCCGCAGGCTGGTCCAGCACGATTACGCGACCGCTGTCCAAATGATACACGGCACCTATGATCTGGATATCGCCCGCTTTGACCATCTCCGCCAAAGGCGTCCAGGTTGAAAGCCTCTGTACGGTTAATCGAACGTTTTCCGCGATTGCATTGTACAGGGCGTCGCCCGACATCGACTTCGACTTCGCGACTGCCAGTTCAATTTCTTTTGCCGTTTCTGGAATGTCCTCGGTTTGGCCGGACAGGGTCGCGGCCACTGCCCCGCACTTCGTATGCCCCAGTACCAGGACGAGGCGGGTGCCCAGATGTGCCGTCGCGTAGTGAAGACTTTCCAGCGCAAGCGGACCGGGCACGTTGCCCGCATCGCGCACGACAAACAGATCGCCCTTGCCGCGGTCGAACACGATCTCGGGTGTCGTGCGCGAATCAGAGCACGAGAGGATGGCGGCAAACGGTTGCTGCCCGCCAACCAAAGCCTCGCGGCGAGCCACAGTCTGATTGGGACGCTCCGGCGTGCCTTCGACAAAGCGTTGATTTCCCTCCAGCAACAGCTTCAGGGCGTCGGCCGGACTCACGCTGGAGGAGGGAGCAGCTGCTCGCGCCGGCGCGAGGCTCTTGACTACTAATAGCCCCCCTATGCCGAGCATAAAGAGGATACCCGTGAGCGCGCGGCGAAGTCTCCGATTTTGCATCGCGGAACCATAGCACATTGTCTCCTTGCCTCTCCTAAGAAGGGTCGCAGATGTTGACAGTCGAGGATAACCGCCCGGTATGCTCTAGCGGGATGACGAGCCGCACCCCGTCTCTGCCCCTGATAACGTCGCTCGTCTGGATGGCCTTTACTCTCGGGGCGTGCCAGTCGGCAGCGCTGCAGGCCAACCAGGCGCAGGTTGCACAGCAGCAGAAGCAGATAGAGCAAATGCAGGAGCAGATTGAGGAGATAAAGGCACAGAACGGCTCCCACACTTCTCTGCCAGCCTCGGCTTCATGCGACCACGATGTTATGACGCAGGCGACGCGTCAGGGGGGCGACAAATTTGCGGCCGGCGACTTCTCCGGCGCACTCGGTTATTACAAGGACGCGCTTGCGGCGTGCCCGGGTAACGCGCGCGCCGAGTTGAATGTTGGCCGGGCATACGAAGCTCTGAATGACAAGGGCCAGGCCATGGCCCACTATCAAAGCGCCGCCTCCAGCGGCGATCCCGGGGAGTCTGCCGCCGAGACCGAGGCGCACAACGCGATGGATCGCCTGGGGGGATCGTCCCGGTAACCCCTCTAGGATCTCAGCCAAGTCTAGCCCGTTCTAGCCCAAGTTTTCGGGAACAAAAATCCGCGATCGCATGTTAACCGTGCAAGGGATGGTCTCATCGCGGTTGATGAGCGGACTGGAGGGGCTCGCACCACCGGTTCGGGTTCCTCCCCGTGAGATGGAAGCATGGCTGGCTCGGTACAATACGGATCCGACGCAATCCTCGACGGCATCATCGGTCTGCACCAAATTCTCCCAAGTCAATACTACGATTTTTCGGGCGGTCATCGGCTTACCGGCGAACAGCGCTTAATGCTGGCGCTACTGGCGGACGCCATCAATGTGTACCAGCAGGGAGCTCTCTCGGTGAGCACCCGCAAGCGGATGCTATACGTGGATTCCGAGCGATGGATCATGAGCGATTGCCGGAGCCGCCACGCCTTCAGCTTCGAAACTGTCTGCGAATGCTTGGGCATAAATCCTGTGGTTTTGCGCAAACGCATGATCACCTGGAAGCACGAGACGCGTAGAGGCGTTAGCCTGCCCAAACCCACCCATCATCTGCGCCTCAAGATAACCCCTCGCGCCAAGAGCATGAGCCACCAACGCCGTCGCCTGCGCCGCGGCGTTGCGAGGTGAGCCCGCTATAGAGCCGAAGACATGCCACGGCCCCAACCTGAAGTTGGGCGTCAAACCGTCTGCAAGCGCTTACCTGAAACCTCCGGTTGGTGAGTTTTCTCACCACCCTATATATTCATCGACCCCGGACTGACGTGACGAGTGCCCGCGTACTGAAGGGGTTCCTTCACCTCGCCAGGCACAAATGCCAGCGGCGGAGCCGGTAAAATGAGAAGGAGCGAGTCAGGCTTGAAGGACCCATTCAGCGTGGAAGGTAAAGTGACCATCGTAACTGGCGGCGGCACCGGAATCGGTGAATCGATCGCCAAGGAGTTCGCCAAACGCGATGCTCCGGTTCTCATCGCAAGCCGCAAAGCCGAAAACCTCGAAAAAGTGCGCGACGAAATCCGCGGCGCGGGCGGCCACTGTGAGCTGGCGCTCTACGATGTGCGCGATGACGCGCAGTGCGATGCGATGGTGGCGCAGGCGGTGAAACATTTCGGGCGTCTCCATGCGCTCATCAACAACCATGGCGCCAGCATTACGACTCCCAGCCTGAACCTTTCCCCGAACGGATGGCGCGCAGTCGTCGGTATCAACCTGGATGGAGTTTTCTTCTGCTCACGTGCTGCCGCGCGACAGTTTATGGCGCAGAAGTCGGGCGGATCGATTGTCAATATTTCTTCAACTGCCGGAGTTCATGGATCGCCGGAGATGCTTCCCTACGGCGCGTCCAAGGCGGGGGTGATCAACCTGACCGTTTCCCACGCCGGCGAGTGGGGAGCGCAGGGTATCAGGGTCAATTGCATCGCGCCCGGACCCATTGATACCGAGGGCGCGGCGCCTCGCGTGTGGCCGAATCCCAAGGTCAAAGAGATGGTGGCGCACTCGCGTGCTCTGCGCCGCTTCGGCGTGGTCGAGGAAATCGCGTATCCGTGCATCTTTCTAGTCTCCGATGCGTCCAGTTACGTGAGCGGCGCACTGCTGATAGTTGATGGTGGACAGGCACCGCGCGCTGCCGAATAATTCGCTGCGCTGACCGCCGGGTGCGAGACTTGTCGCATGACCACGGGTCGTGGTACGGCAATCTGATTGTCGGGACGGCGGGGCCCTGGCAGTTAGCCGCCCCGTAAACCAGACCAGACGTGTTCCGATAAGAGAGAGGAAACGCACATGGCCGACAAAAGTATCGTCGGGCGGGCGGGAAAGCCGTTCAAGATGCCGATCGAGTGGAGCAAGGTGCGCGAATTCGCGCGCGCTATCAAGGATTCGGACCTCCTGTATTTCGATCCGGAAAAAGCAAAGAAGGAACTCGGGGGCATCCCGGTGCCGGTCACCTTTCTACAGACCAGCGCATTCTGGACCGACGCCGATTCGGGCCCCGGCATGGGTAGCTTTGACCTTCGGCGTATCCTTCACGGTGAGCAGGAGTTCGAGCTCTTCAAGCCGATCCTGGTCGGCGATACCCTGACCGGGGTTACCAAGGTCGCCGATGTGTATGAGAAGGAAGGCGGGCGCGGCGGCAAGATGACGTTCCTGGTTACCGAGACCGAATACACCAATCAGAAGGGTGAAAAGGTCGCGGTGTCGCGCTCGACTCTGGTCGAAACCGGACAGGCGGTTAAAGCGAACTGACTTCAAGACGACATTTCGGAGCAGCAACCAATGGCAGCAAAACTCAAGTTTGACGCACTCAAGGTCGGAGACGAGATACCCAAGTTCGTGGTGGAAGGCGTGACTCGGCCCGACTTCGTTCGCTATGCGGGCGCATCGGGTGATTTCGTGCCGCTGCACTACGATCAGACGTTCGTGGAAGCCGCCGGAATTCCCACGGTCTTCGCCCAGGGCATGTTCACGGCGGGATTGTTGTCCAAAGCGCTAACCGATTGGGCGGGAATTGGTAACGTGCGTCAATTCAAGGTCAGGTTTTCGACACGCGTCTGGCCGGGTGACACGGTTACCTGTACCGGCAAGGTCACCAACAAGGTCGAGAAAAACGGCGAGAAACTGGTCGAAGGTGACCTCATCGTCCTCAATCAAAAAGGCGAGACCGCTATCAAGGGTTCCTTTCGCGCGGCCGCCGCCTGACCGCCTCGGTTGGTTTGAGTTCCCGCACCGGGCTCGGGGCGGGTGGTCTTTCGGCTATCCTCCCCGGCGCGCTACATAACTATTACCATGCCCGAACCGCGCTACATCATTATTCACGGCCACTTCTACCAGCCCCCGCGTGAGAGCCCCTGGACGGGGCTCATCAGTCAGGAATCTGGAGCGGCGCCATTCCCCAACTGGAACGAACGCATTCTGAGCGAGTGCTACACCGCCAATGCTCATGCGCACACCATGGAGGGCCACATCGTCCATATCCGCAATAATTACGAATCGGTCAACTTCGACGTAGGCGCGACGCTGGCCCTGTGGCTGGCTAATCACGGCCAGGCTGCCTATCGTGCGATGCTGCGGGGCGATGCACTGTCGCGCGATCGGCTCGGCGGCCACGGCAACGCGATCGCGCAATCGTACAATCATTCGATTCTGCCGCTGCTGTCGCCTCGGGATCGCGATCTACAGATCGCTTGGGGAATCATTGATTTCGAATACCGCTTCGGGCGCCGTCCACTGGGAATATGGCTGCCCGAGTGTGCGGTCGACCAGGAGACCCTCGCGGCGGTCGCGGCCGCGGGAATCAAGTTCGTCATCCTCGGACCGCAACAAGGGCAATACCAGGGAGACCCAGCTGACACTCGCGCTGCTGGACCCTTCCTGTGGAGCAATGGAAACGCCAAACTCGCGGTCTTCCGCTTCGACCGTGAGATGTCATCAACGATTTCGTTCGGAGAAGGGTTACACGACGGCGCAAGGCTGGCTGAGTGGATGGCCGCAACCGCGCTTGCGTTGCCGGAAGGTTCTTCGTTGATGTTCGCAACCGACGGCGAGACGTTCGGCCACCACAAGAAGACGGGTGCCGCGGAACTGGCGCGTGCGTTGATCATGCTGCAGCGCCGCGACGATATTGTGCTGACCAACTGCGAGCAGTACCTCGGCGATCATGGAACCAGAGGGAAGTTCCTCATCGAAGCGCCCAGCTCCTGGAGTTGCGCGCACGGTGTCGAGCGCTGGCGCGCCGAATGCGGATGCCGCCTCGAGGCCGGCTCCCGGCAAGGGTGGCGAGCGCCGCTGCGCGCAGCGATGGAATTCGTAAACAACCACGTCGACGCGGTGTACGATCGTTTCGCGCCGGCGCTGGTGAAGGATCATCGCGGGGCGGTGCGCGCCTCGATTCGGCTCATGATTGATTCCGATCCCGCGACTCATGAGCTCTGCTTCTCCAGATTTGGTGTCGCCGGCGAGGTTTCGCGTGAGCGCCTGATTCGGCTCTTTGAAATGGTGCGTGCCGGACAGTCGACCCTAACCAGTTGCGCCTGGTTCTTCGACGATTTCGGCGGTCCGGAGGGCCGGGTTGCCCTGCGTTGGGCGGCGCGCGCGGTGGAACTGGCGGCGGAGCACAGTCCGAGCATCGAAAGCGAACTGCTCGCACGCCTGCGCGAGATCCGCTCCAACCGTCATGAAGTCGGTGATGCGGCGACCCTGTACTTGAGCCTCAAGACGCGCGAGGCGCGCGGGAGGGTGTGAACGTGGCAACCAATCCCAGCGGTCAAATTGATTCGGTCCTTACCGAGGTACGCAAGTTCGAGCCGCCCGCCGAGTTCTCGTCCAAGGCGTGGATCAAAAGCCTCGCCGAGCACGAAGCGCTGTGCAAACGGGCCGCCGACGATCCCGAGGGCTTCTGGGCGGAGTGCGCCCGCAACCTCGATTGGTTCAAGCCATTCGAAAAAGTTCTGGAGTGGAAATTTCCGTTCGCGAAATGGTTCCTGGGCGGTACGCTCAACGCTTCCTACAATTGCCTTGACCGTCATCTGAAAGGCGCGCGCCGCAACAAGGCGGCAATAATCTGGGAAGGCGAGCCGGGTGACACCCGCGTACTGACCTACCAGATGCTGGCCGATGAAGTGGGGCGTGCCGCTAACGCGCTCAGGGAACTGGGCGTGCAGGAGGGCGACCGTGTTGCCATCTACATGCCGCTGGTGCCGGAAGCCGCCATCGCGATGCTGGCGTGCGCGCGAATCGGGGCAGTCCATTCAGTGGTATTCGGCGGATTCTCCGCAGAGGCGCTCGCCGACCGCATCAACGACGCGGAAGCCAAGGTGTGTATCACTGCCGACGCGGGATGGCGTCGTGGCGCGCAAGTCGAACTAAAAAACAATGTCGACGAAGCGCTGAAGCGCTGTCCATCGATTCAAAAGGTTCTGGTTCTCCAGCGCGTCGGCAACAAGGTCAGTATGCGCAGCGGGCGCGACGTGTGGTGGGATGAGTTGGTCTCGCGTCAGAGCCCGAAATGTCCCCCAGCCCAGCTCGACTCGGAACACATTCTGTATACCCTCTACACCTCGGGTACCACCGGAAAACCCAAGGGCGTCGTCCACACCATCGGCGGGTACCTGACCCACACCCTGATGACGATGAAATGGGTGTTCGATTTGAAGGAGGAAGACACCTTCTGGTGTACGGCGGACATCGGATGGGTTACGGGGCACAGCTACACGGTCTATGGCCCGCTCGCGGCGGGAGCGACGGCAGTGATGTACGAGGGCGCACCGAATTTTCCGCATGAAGATCGCTTCTGGCAGATGATCGAGAAATATGGCGTCACCATTTTCTATACCGCGCCGACCGCCATCCGCACCTTCATCAAGTGGGGCGATTCATGGGTGAAAAACCACGACCTTTCGAGCCTGCGCCTGCTCGGCACCGTCGGCGAGCCGATTAATCCGGAGGCGTGGATCTGGTACCGCCGGGTCATCGGCGGCGACCGGTGCCCCATCGTCGATACCTGGTGGCAAACTGAAACCGGCGGCATCATGATCGCCCCGGTGCCCGGTGCGATCGCCACCAAACCCGGTTCCGCCACCCGGCCGCTGCCCGGCATCGCTGCCGAGGTCGTCACTCACGATGGCAAATCGGTCGGTGCGAACCAGGGTGGCTTGCTCGTGATCAAACGGCCGTGGCCTGGGATGTTGCGCACGGTGTTCCGCGACCCCGAGCGCTACAAGCAGCAGTACTTCAGCCAAATCGACGGAGTCTATTTCACCGGCGATGGGGCGCGCCGCGACGAGGATGGCTACTTATGGATCATGGGCCGCGTGGATGATGTCGTCAACGTTTCAGGTCATCGTCTCGGCACGATGGAAGTCGAGAGCGCGCTCGTATCACACGCCAGCGTGGCCGAGGCCGCCGTGGTGGGACGGCCCGACGAAATGAAGGGGCAAGGTGTGGTTGCGTTCGTGACCCTCGAGGGCGGCCGAAGTGGCAACGACCGCCTAAAGCAGGAGCTGCGCGAGCATGTGGTCAAGGAAATAGGCGCGCTGGCGCGACCGGACGAAATTCGTTTCACCGACGCACTTCCCAAGACCCGTAGCGGTAAGATCATGCGCCGTCTGCTGCGGCAAATCGCCTCGGGCGACCAGACCCTGGGCGATACGACTACCCTGGAAGACCTCTCGGTGCTGGCTAAGCTCCGCGATGACGAAGAGTAATGGCGTGGTCGCGGCGCGCGCCCGGCCCGACGGATAAGTCTGAGGCCGGTAGCGGTTTCCCAATAGAGCAGAGCTTCTCGATTGCAACGGCGGTGGAGCTTTCAGATCCCTGTGGTTGTGGGATCCCACCCCGAAGCTCAGCTCAGAGCCACCGTCTGAGCATTACTGGTAGTAGCCTAATCTTGAGCGGAGCAATACTACAGTTCACCGGTGCGTCACTACATTGACCGGTGCGTCACTACAAATGACGTGTCTCGGATGCTTGTGACTCCCAATCGTTGTTACGTCCGTCGGGATAGGACACTGGTGCTGCCACCAGCTCATCAACGTCAACACCGTCGAGGCACGTGAGATTGACGCTGAAATATTTGTGACCAGACATGTTGGGTACATCGACCCACTCAAAGGAACGCACTCCACAATGTCTGCAGAAGACGTGATGGGCGACCTTGTTGCGACCCTGATAGTCGGTGAGTTCGCCGTCACCCGCAATTAAGTGGAAGGCCTCGGGCCGCACCTGCGAGGACAGAGTCGCACCTGCGAGGACCAAGAGTCTCATTTTTGTGCAGATCGAGCAGTTGCATTTGGTCGTACCCGCGCTGATGTCCAAATCGACCTCAAACCGAACCGCACCGCAGTGACAACTTCCGTTGTATTTTTGGAGCATCTCACTCTCCGACCTTATGGCTGTCCCAAAGTGTTGGTCCCGCCACGCAGGGCCCGGCTGCTACGTTTTGCGCCGCCGGCTCGATTCAGACTCTAGCCGAGGAACTTTTTTAAGAACGACAAACAGCGCCGCCACGAATCCAGATTCGCGATGTGGTTGGCCTCGGGGGTTCCGCCCAGCGCCATCATCATCTTGGTAACGGGATGAAAGATCGCGCTGATCGGGGGACTATAAGGAAATCGGATGAAGTGACCAGCCCCCGCGTAGCTCACATGTTCATACGGGTGTGGAAAATTTCTGGCGGCCAACCGCTGAACCGCAAGGTCTGCCAGGTTCAGCGAAGGCCACATCTGATCGTCGGTGCCCGAGAACATTAGTACCGGTCCGTTGATGCTTTCGACCGCGATCGCGGCCCCCTCGAGATGTTGGCGGCTCTTGATCGACTCGACGAACCACGGGGTTATCGCCACTGGCGATTTGCTCCACAGCGCAGGATCCGGTGCGGCGGTCACCATGCACCCGACCGGCGCGCCGTGCCAACTCCATGCAGATTTGGGTGACTCCCCACTACCTCCGATGCCGGGCCAGACTACCCCGCTCGGCACATACGCGACCACCGCCTTGAGGTCCGCAAATGTGGCGCCCAACAAGAGCGCCAGTTCTCCGCCGCGCGACGCTCCCGAGACCGCAAGCAGGTCGCCGCGAACCGTCGGATTGCGCTTGAGCCACGCGATCGCGCGCGCGAAATACTCCAGCGGAATCTCCACGAGCTCCTGGGGCAGTCCCGGCATTAGGAAGTAGCCAAGCGAGAGCACCGCGTAGCCGTGACTTGCCAACAGTGCCGGCAGATCCTCGGCGAGTCCCCCTCCCGATCCGCCAAGGACAACGACCCCGGGATGCACGCCTTCCTTCGGATGAAAAAACGACGCTACCAGACCCTCGTCGCGCACTTCTTCGCGTATGGTCTGCTCGGTCAGGAATTGGCGCTCCACCTGTGCGGCGGCACGTTCGACTCCGTCAAGTTCGACCGAGAGGCGTATGGTCACATCCTCGGCGTGGAGCACCGAAAATGCGGTCCTCTGCTCAATGTCCGGATCGAGTTGCATCGACCAAAGCAAACCATTCGCGTCGGCGGCCCGGTAGGAACCCGAGCGCGGCACTTCGCAAGCCAGATCGACCTCACCATTTCCCGCGGAGACGAAGTTGGCCTCGGAGCTCCAGCGTCGGTTCAATCCATCGAGGGCGGTGGCCTTGACGGTGAGGGCGCGCGCGGGCGGTGCTCCGGTCACCCGGATCTGCAGGGGTTCGTCGTAGAGCGTTTTAAGCGGGGAGACCTCGATACGCACATCTGCCGCCTATCATACTCGGGCCGCTCGCCGAAACGCCGGCATTTGGCAAATAAACCCCGCTGTTTATAGGCTGGGGATAACAGCCTTGCTGACTCGCTGAAGGCGAGGTATCCTTTTTGAGGTGAGTGGGCTCTGGGCCCACTTTTTTGTTGGAATTGTCCAGAAAATTTCGTGCATTCCGGTGCTGGACAAGACGCAGAGGATGAACGTTGTAGCGCTGCACCCGGTGGGCGCAAAGATTGCGGAACTCCTGGAGCCGCACATCGAGCGGCACGGCTACGAGCTGGTCTCGGTGGATTATCACAAGGGGACACGGAACTCGCTGCTGCGGCTCCTGGTCGATCGGCCGGGCGGCGGGATCGGTCTTGACGATTTGGAGAAACTGAGCCCGGTTTTGGGTGATCTGCTGGATGTTTATGACCCGATAGAGGGACGTTACACCCTGGAGGTTTCTTCGCCGGGACTGAATCGTCCTCTGCGCAAGCTTGAGCATTTTGCCGCGGTACGCGGCGAGCGCGTGAAAATTAAAACTCATCATGCGCACGCAGGGCAGAAGTCGTTTGTCGGCAAGCTGGTCGAGGTGAATGCGGAAGGGATCGAACTCGACGATGAGTCGAGCCATCGCCGGGTGGCGATCGCGTTCGAAGAAATGCAGCGAGCGAATTATGAGTACGATTTTGGCGACCGAGTTTAAAATGCTGCGCGAGTTACAAGCGCTAAAGGGAGGCGGCTATGCAAGTTGATCTGAATCGGGTCATCGAGCAGGTCTCCAAGGAAAAAGGGATCGACAAATCGATCGTCATTAACGCGGTCGAGGAGATGATGCATTCCGCGGCGCGCCGTACCTTCGGCGCCGAACGCAACATCGAGTCGCGCTTCAACACCGAACTCGGTGAGATTGAACTCTTCGAGATCAAAACCGTGGTCGAAAACGTGACCAACGCGTCGGCAGAAGCAACGCTCGATGAAGCACACGCGAAGTACGATCCCGAAGCGCAGGTCGGCGATGAAATCCTGATCAAACTGGACACTGCGACCATGGGCCGGATCGCGGCGCAAGCAGCGAAGCAGAACCTCATCCAGCACATCCGCGACGCCGAGCGCAAACAGATCTACAACGAATTCAAGGATCGCAAGGGC
>Ga0126378_10001628_pt1 | contig 16610 bp, 11 predicted proteins | sample PanSoiMetPlot_23_FD_92587 | JGI IMG/M metagenome (GOLD analysis project Ga0126378, IMG submission 92587) | Tropical forest soil microbial communities from Panama - MetaG Plot_23 | ecosystem: Environmental > Terrestrial > Soil > Tropical forest > Bulk soil | place: Panama | collected 2016-02-17
GACTCCGGGTCGGCCATGGCCGATCCGGACCTGGCCCGGAGGATCATCGACAACCTGCTGGACAACGCCATCCGCCACTCACCGGCGGGCGGCCGGGTGCGGGTGGCTGCCTCGCGCAGCGGTGACCGGTGGCTGTTCGAAGTGGCCGACCAGGGGCCGGGCATCCCGCGGGAGCGACGCGACCGCGCGTTCGAGCGCTTCGCGCGTGCGGACAGCGCTCGGGCCAGGAACGGCGACCGGGGAGCAGGTCTTGGCCTCCCGCTCAGCCTCGCGTTCGCGCGCGTCCAGGGTGGCGAGCTGCGCCTGGTGGAGATGGCGGGCTGGGGCGCCGTGCTGCGGCTGTGGCTGCCGGACGCCAGCCCGGACGCGGAGCGGTAGCGGCCGAGCCGGCGATGGCCCGGGGGGGCGTGGAGGTTGCGGCGTCTCGCTGGCCTTAACAGCTGCTCTAGATCGTCTCTAGAACCGGTCGGTAGCCTGCGGACCAGACAGAGGGGAGTAGCTGCCCAGCCGGTTCGTCAGCAGGGTGACCGCACCTGGACCAGCGGCGCGCCCGACGCGCGGCAAGCCCTCTGTAGACATCTCGTCCTGGAGGCTTGAGGCATGACGATCGGCGCTCCCCAGCTGTGGCTGGGATTCCTGGTGTTTCTCACCCTGTGCCTGGCTGTGGACCTGTGGGTCCACCGTTCACCCCGCAGCATTTCCATCCGCGAAGCCGCATGGTGGACGGCCGGGTGGATCTCGCTGGGCCTGTCGTTCGGCGGCCTCCTGTGGCTCCTGCTCGGCGGCCGCGCGTCAGCGGAGTACCTGGCGAGCTACCTGATCGAGTGGTCCCTCTCTGTCGACAACATCTTCGTCTTCGTGCTGATCGTCGCCGGCCTGGCGGTTCCCCCCCACCTGCGCCACCGCGTCCTCTTCGTCGGCGCGCTGGGTGCCATCGTGATGCGCTTTGCCTTCATCCTCGGAGGAGTCGCCCTCCTCAGCGAGTTCGAGTGGGTGGTCTACGTGTTTGGCGCGCTGCTGCTCATCGCCGCTTTTCGATTCCTGCGCGACAGGGAACCGGAGTCGGCGCAGGTTGGCGGGCGCGCCGGTCGTCTGCTTCGGAGTCTGATGCCGGTCTCGCCCGCGTACAGCGGTGACCGGCTGACGACAGTGGAACGCGGGAGGCGCCTGGCGACGCCGCTGCTGCTCGCGCTCGTGCTGGTGACCGTCACCGATGTCGTCTTCGCAGTCGATTCGATCCCGGCGGTCTTCGGCATCACCCGTGATCCCTTTCTGGCCTTCAGCTCCAACGCGCTGGCGGTGCTCGGGCTGCGTGCGCTGTACTTCCTCATCGAGGGGGCGATGCACCGGTTCCGGTATCTGAAGCCAGGCCTCGCGCTCCTGCTCGCCTTCATCGGGGTCAAGCTGCTGGTCGCGCCGGTGCTCGAGGTGCCAACCGCGTTCTCGCTCGCGGCGATCGCGGCGATCCTGGGTACCGCCGCCGTGGCCAGCTGGCTGCTGTCGGGGAGGTCACGGTTGGCGGGACCTGAGCGGCGGGGCCACGCAGGACCTCCGGGCGTCCGCGCCTCGACCGCTCGGGAGAAGCTGTCAGCTCGCACTGCGAGGCGGGGCGCCACCGGGCTGCCTGCCCACCCAGAGTGGCGCCGCAGGCTCCTCCAGCTCCCTGGTGCCGAGGAGCTGGACCGGACGACGCACCGCCGCGAAGAACGCGTTCGCCTCGGGTTCTGGCATCTCACTGGTGAGGATGGCGTGCAGGCGCTGCCCGATGACGCGCCAGCGCGCTCCCGCCAGTGCCGGTCGGTCGGCGATGCCCGGCCGCCGTCCGGACCAGACGTCGGGCCGGTCCCTCGAGCCCATCGGGACCGCCTCGTCCAGCCACCACCTGACGCCCGGAATGCGGGCAGCCTCGCCGCGGGCCCGGTCGTGGAGGTCTCCCAGGAAACTGGGGACCCCGACGAGCAGCACCGTAGGCCGCAGCGCGCGGATGACGGCCGCACGCGCGTCCACCGGCCGGCCGAGCCAGGGGGTCGCGCCGGCCGCTAGCCTCACGGACAACCTGGACGCAAGCTCCATCAGGTAGAGCTTGGGTCGGGCCAGTATCCTCGACGCGATGACCGCGCCAACCGGCGTCATGCTGATGACCTTCGGCTCGGCCCAGACGGCCGAGGAGGTCCCCGACTACCTGCGCAGCGTGCGCGGCGGCGGCGATCCCGACCCGGCGGTGGTGGCCGAGTTCCAGCGCCGGTACGAGATCGTGGGCTGGTCGCCGCTGGTCCGGATCACCCGCGAGCAGGGTGAGGCCCTGCAGCGCGACCTCGACGAGAGCCACGGGCCGGGCCGCTTCCTGGTGGCCGTGGGCATGCTGCACTCCGACCCGCGCATCGACGAGGCGCTGCACACGCTCGCGGACGCGGGCGTGGGCCGGGTGACCGGCATCGTGCTCTCGCCGCAGTACTCGCCGATCATCATGGGCGGTTACGACCGGGCGCTGCACGCCGCGATGACGCGCGAGCTGCCCGGCACCGAAGTCCGGGTGGCCGGGCCATGGCACACCACGCCGAGCTTCATCGCCGAGCTGGCCGGGCGGGTCCAGGAGGCGCTCGGCCGATTCGCGCAGCCGGAGCGAGTGCCGATCATCTTCACCGCCCACAGCCTGCCGAAGCCCGTCGTGGAGCGGGACCGCGGCTACATCGATCAGTTGATGGAGACGATCGAAATGGTGGCCGAGCGCGCCGGGCTGGCCCGAGAGCGGTGGCAGTTCGCGTACCAGAGCGCCGGGCACACCCCCGAGGAGTGGCTGAAGCCCGACCTGAAGGACCTCCTGCCCGGGCTGCGCGAGGCCGGGCGGGAGGACGTGCTCGTGGCGCCGGTGCAGTTCCTCGCCGACCACCTGGAGATCCTCTACGACATCGACGTCGCGGCCCGGGATGAGGCCCAGGCTGCCGGCCTCCGCTTCCACCGGATCGACCTGCCCAACACGTCGCCGGTCTTCATCCGCGCGCTCGCCGAGGTCGTCGAGCGCGAGGAGCAGGGTGTCCTGGCCGCCGACGGGTAGCAACTCCGGGACCCCGAATGCGAAGGCCGCCGCAGCGTGGCCGGCGTGCTGCCACGCCGGGTCGGTCAGCAGTTCGCCGCCATCTCGCTCGTCCCATCCGAACAGACCAGGGTCGATCCGCCGAACAGTCTCCCCCACGGCGCGGTGCAGGCATCGTACCCGGAGGCAAGTTCGGCAGGGCCCTCGAGGCTTCTACCGCTGGTAAAGTCGTCGAGGACCGCGCGCAACTCAGCAATGTGGCTTCGGCCCTGCACTCGCTACCCTTCCTCCCCCTCGCAGCATGCTCGCAGGATCGCCTCGTACGCGTCCACAGGGCTCGGGCGGCTGTAGGCGGCCTGGATCATCGTCAGCCACGAGTGGCCCAGGATCTGCGCGAGCTGGATCGGGTCCATGCCGCGCGAGAGCTGCCACGTCGCGAACGAGTGCAGCAGCAGCTGCGGTTACACCTGCTTCGCGATCCCCGTCGTCTCCGCCACGTTCCGCATCATCTGATCGGCGCCCCACGCACCGCGGTATTCTCGCTGTCGGCACCCCAGAACGGCAGGCGAATCGACTCATGACGCCAGGCAGAGATGGTCACTTCGCCGTGGTCCTGCTGGTGGTGTCGCCGGTCAACCGACGCATCACGTGGTCGATGACAACGGTCAGGGGCCGGCCACCTGGACAGTACACATCACCGTCGCGCTGGCCCGGGCGGCATCCGCCTGGAGCTCTGCGAGCCACGCGGAGATGGGCGCCCGGACTGGCCCTCCGGCGACGCAACTGACGACGTCCGCCGGACACAGGGATCGAGGAGGACGGGCAGCTCCAGGACGAATCTACTGCCGCGCCCAGGGCTGCTCCGGTCGAGTCGCAGCGACCCTCTCATCGCCTGCGCCAGCCGCCTGCTGAGGTACAGACCCACGCCGGTACCTGCCGAGAAGCCGAGTTCTGGGTGCTCGACGCGCTCGAATCGTCCGAAGATCCGCTCGTGGTCCTCATGGCGGAGGCCGACGCCATGATCCTCCACTGCCACCTCGGCCCGGATGCCCCACGTGCTCTCGATCGAGATTCGCAGCCAGGGCCTGCCCAACGAGTACGCCAGCCCGTTGGCCAGGAGGTTGTCGAGGATTCGGGCCACATGATCCACATCAGCGTGTACGGGCACTGGTTCAGCAGGCAGGACGACCTCGATCTCTGCGCTGCGCAGCGCTGCGGATGGCCTCAGGCGGTCCACAGCCGCTTCCACAGCAGCCCGAAGGTCCGTCACCCGAGAGCGGGGTCGCGCGCCCCCGGCCTCGATTCGAGAGGCCATCAGAATGGCGTCCACGAGCTGCGCCAGCTCGTCCGACTTGGATTGCAGGATTGCCACGGCGTTTTTCGACTCGCTCGGCAGGCCGTCCAGGGAGCCATCGCGCAGCATCGACGCGTAGCCCCGTATGACGCTCAGCGGCGTCCGCAGCTCGTGCGCGGCCATGTTCAGGAACATGCTCTTGGCCTGGCTAACCTCCTCTACTTCGGCGAACAGGCGTGCATTGCGGAGCGCCAGTGCGGCCACCGTGCCGATCGTTCCCACTGCGGCCTCGTCGCCAGGACCGAATGGCAGACCGCTGGTGCGGAGAAAGGCCAGTACGCCCAGCGTATCATTGCCAAGGACGAGGGGCACTGCCAATACGTGACCGGCGCTGGCCGCTGGATATCGGCGCGCTGAGGGACCGATCCAGGAGACCGCCTCTTTGGCGACCTGGGCATGCAGCTGCCGTACGGCCGCCTCGATGTAGGGAACGGTGCGCAGCGCCAGAGACCGATGCAGGACGGTCGGAGCAGCGGGCAGGGGACGGCTGGCGTCGACCACGATGCTATCTCCCCGGATGTGGCAGAGCAATGCCTCGTCGGCCTCGACTGCCGCCATGCTGCGCTCCAGCAACTTGTCTATGACAACGGCCGGGCGCAGCGACAATGCAAGGGCTTCGGCTGTCGCGAAGCTCCCCTCCAGGCGGGCGACCGCCCGCAGTTCCGTCTGAACCGACCGAGAGTAGAGATTGATTTGGCCGAAGAGCAGCGAGATCGCTGTCGCGGTAGGCAGCACGTGAATGGCGTACCAGACGGGCGTGTGCCGCGCCACCAACCAGATCAGCACAAGTGAGTTGACGCCAGACACTGCGAGAGCCGGCACGGTCCCCCGGAGCACGCGCTCGTCCCCGCGGTGACCGCGAAGGAGCAGGAAACCCGCCGCCCCAACTGGCAGCACACCGCCCACCGCGGCGGCCTTGGCAGTCGAGTCGAACTGGTCTCCGTGAATGCTGTCCAGCGGTGAGATGCCCAGAGTGACCGCCACGGCGGCGAGGCCCAAGCCCACGAAAAGGCCAGCGCTGACCGCGAAACGGGCCGCCTGGCCACCATTGGGGAGCGTGCGCGGGACGTGCAACGCCGCCAGAGCCAGGAACGAGGGGGTGGCGGCATTGATCAACAGGTAGAGCCATGCCGACGTGTCGTCGGCTGCCGGTGCCTGTCTCAGCGCGGGCAGCGTCCCCGGAGACGCGAGGAGATACGCCAGCCAAAGCACCCCCAGCACAATCGCGATCGCGACGGCAGGCAGTGAGGTTGATTGAGCGCGCAGCCGAGCATCGATCGCCCCTAGCCAGGCGACAACCGCCAGGCCGCCTGCCGATGTTAGGGCTGCGGCGGCGACCACCCAGTCCAGCGCGAGACTTTGGGGCTCGACCACCGCCACATCGGTCGTCAACCCATCGGCCGTCACCACGAGAGCACCGAGCCGCGGGACCCAGGTTCTGTGCCAGTCGAGCGTGGCGCGCAGCACCGCCTGCCGAGGCCTGCCGGCCGGTCCCGTCGAGGGACAGACTGCCGGCAGCGTCCGGCGTCTCACCGAGCAACCCATCATCGCCAAGCTTGTGCCTCCCTCGCCCACGACGCCCACCATCAACTGGGGGAGCCCGTGCAGACCGATCCGGTCCGGCATCCCGCGTCCTGCCGAGGGCGGCCGGTCGACGTCAGCGGCAAATCGCAGCGCCGCGGCGCCTGGCAGAGGCTGCTGCCCATCCACAGGGCCTGAACGGCCGCTGTTTCACTTGCGGGCACTCGCGCGTGAGCCAGAGACCCCCGGCCTGGCCGATGCGCCGCATGGGGGTCGATTCCATTGAAGACTGCGCTGGCGGAGAGCTGATGGGATGATCCCGGGCCGCGCTCGGGATGCAGGCCTCGTGCGCTTCGCGGGTCTCCCTGGCATCCGTCTCGAGCTTCCGGGCCTGCGCCACGGCGGTCTGTGCGTCTAAGGACCCCTCCGCCCGTCTCAAGGGCGCGCCGTTGTCGCTCGCCAATGCCACCCAAGGCCAGAAGCCGGGGCCCGTGGTAGACGTCTCCTGGAGGAACTGGAGCGTCGGCTTGCAGTTGACGATGTCCACACTGCCGACCAGGGCCGTGCTCGGGCTGACCCCCGCGCCACGGTGCGCACCAGGAGGTCCGCTCCTCCTGGCGTACCCGATGCCCGTGGCGTTGCCTATGCCGGATTCGCAGCCGGCCTGCTGGCCACCTGAGTAAGCGGGGGCGTGGGCCGGCTTGACGGCGTCGTGGTCGGCGTCACGGTGGCCGCGGGCCGTGGCTGCGGCACGCCTTCGATCAGTCCTCAGACAAGCACAGAATCGCGCACCGGACCAGATCGAGGGGTTTCCCCGATTCCTAGCCGCCCGCCGCGCCCTAGCTTGTCGGCCAAATCCAACTTGGAGGTAGGCGATGAGCGTTCGTGAGGCTGCACTCAGCCGCCGCCAGGCGCTGCTGGGAGCCGGAGGCCTGGTCGGGGCGGGCGCGCTGGCGGCCCTGGCTCAAACGTCGGCGTTGGCCGCTTCCGATGAGACACGAGGCCTGGTCGGGGCGTGGCTCGTCGACGTCGTCCCCGACGACGGCAGCGCGTCGTACCAGGTCCTTATCCTTTACACGGCCGGAGGCGGCGTGGCCGCCATCTCCAACAACCCTCCGACGTCCGGCAGCGTCGGCTTCGGACAGTGGGAGCACACCACGGACAGGGAGTACGTCGAGGCGTTCGAGCTGTTCACGTTCGACCCCGCGGGGGCTCCCACAGGGATCCTCCGAATCCGCGCGGTCTCCCAGCTCAACGAAGCGGCGGACCGCATGACCGGGCACGCCAGCATCGGATTCCAGCCGGCCGGCAGCGCCACGTTCTTCCCGGCGGGCACGACGCACTTCACCGGGGAGCGGATCACAACGTGAAGCTGACGCCACTCGGCGAGATGGACCTGCGCTACGTCGGGCCCTCGCTGGACTTCGTGGATTATGGCGCCGGCGGGCAGTACTACGCGCACATGGAGGGCACCTGGACCGGTGATCGCATCAGCGGCCAGCTCCGGCTCACCAACACGCCCGCCAAGCGTCCGGACAACATCAACCGGCCCACCATCCGCGGCATTCTGGATACTGCCGACGGCGCCAAGATGTTCGTGGAGATGAACGGCCTCGCCCAACTCGGGGAGGGCGGCCGTGTGTTCCTCTGCTCGCTGACATTGCGCACCGGCGACGCGCGCTACGCGTGGGTCAACACGCTCGTCGGGGTGGTCGAAGGCGCTCTCTACGGTGCACCGCGGCCCAACGAGTTCGGTGCCCGCTGTCGCGTCTACGCGTGCGAGGCGACCATACGGCCGACCGCACAGGGAGGAGGCAAACCGATGCGAGCCATCGCGTACGTGCTGCCCGTGCTGCCCGGCCGGGAAGAGGACCTGCTCGCGCTGACCGGCGAGCTCGACGCCAGGAGCATCCAGTATGACGCCTACCGGCGGCGCCTTGGCGTGGCGCGCGAGTCGGCGTTCCTGCAGCGGACGCCGGCCGGTAGCCACCTGATCATGTGCCGCGTATTCGACGACTCCGCACGCGCGCCGCAAGCGCCCGACGCAGCCTTCGACGCGTGGATGAGGGCACGTCTCCAGGCGATGCACGGGTTTGACCCCAGCTCCGCGCCGCCGCAGGTCGAAGTGCTCATCGACCGCCATCCGTTCGGCCGCGGACCGGTGTACGCCGCCGCGCTCCCGGTGGCGACGGACAAGATCGGGCGGCTGCACGAGTGGATCGCCGAGCTCAACGGCATCCACGCCGCCGAGTTCGATGATGCGCTGCGCCGACTGCGTCATGGCCTGACGCTGTTCGTGCAGTACACGCCGGAAGGCGCCGTGACCATCTCGGTCGTGGACGGCGAGGAGCCCGAAGGCGCGCTGGGCCGGATGGCGATGTCGGATCATCCCTTTGACCGCTGGCACCTGCACGCGATCGCTAACCTGGCAGGGCTTGACCTCTCCGGGCCGCCACCGCCGGCCAACCAGCGGCTCTGGGCCTGGGAGGACGTGCCGGCCCGCCAGACGTCCTGACGTCTGGCGGCTGGGGTTGACGAGCCCCGGCCGCGGCCTACAGTTGCGGTATGGCCACGGTCGGGACTCAGCTCCTTGGCCGCGAAGCCGAGCTGACCGAGATCCGCCGCTTTCTCGACGCCGCGGACGGCGGGCCCGCGGCGCTCCTGCTGGAGGGCGAACCCGGGATCGGCAAGACCAGCCTCTGGACCGCCGCCATCGACCTCGCGCTGGCGCTCCGCTACCGGGTTCTCAAGTCAGCCCCGGCGCAGATCGAGATGTCACTGCCCTACGCCGTCCTGGGCGACCTGCTGGACCCCTACCCGGAGGCGGCCGTCTCGATGCTGCCCGGACCCATGCGGACGGCGCTGGAAGCGGCGTTGCTGAGGGCCGCGGCCGATGACCGACCGGTCGACCAGCTGGCGGTGAGCAACGGCTTCCTGCGTACGCTGCGCGGTCTCGCCTCGGACGCGCCGGTGCTGGTCGCGGTAGACGACGTGCAGTGGACGGACGGGGCCTCGCTCCGCGTGCTCGCCTTCGCCGCGCACCGGCTGACCGGTGAGGCGGTGAAGATCGTCGCCGCGCGCCGGACTCCGCCGCTCGACCTGGCTGCGCCCACGCTCGAGAGAGCCATAGGCGGCGACCGCAGTGTGCGGCTCGAGCTGGCGGCGCTGACGCCGGCAGCTGTCGACGACCTGCTGCTCCGCCGGCTGGCGCGTCCCCTCACCAGGCCGCAGCTCGAGCACGTCTGCCGGTTCGCTGGCGGTAATCCCTTCTTCGCTCTCGAGCTCGGGCGCTTCGTGAGCGACCACGCCTCGCGCCTCCCGGAGGGCGTGCCGCCGCCACTGCCGACTACCCTGCTCGCCGCGGTCGAGGGCCGGCTGCAAGGGCTCAAAGCCTCCACCCGCGACCTGCTGGTTGCGGTCGCCGCGCTATCCCGCCCCGACGAGGCGACCCTGGAGCGTGCGGACACGGGCGCGACCGGCCGGCTGGCCCCCGCCTTCACGGCGGGGGTTGTAGAGCGGGTCGGCGGACGCCTGCGCTTCGCGCATCCGCTGCTGGCGTCGGCGGCCTACGGGATGGCCACGGTGGAGGTTCGGCGCATCTGGCACCAGAGGCTCGCCGAGGTGGTCGGCGATCCGGAAGAGCGAGCCCGGCACCTGGCGCTGGCGGCCACCGGACCGAATGCGGGCGTGGCGGAGGCGCTAGAGCAGGCCGCTCGCCTCGCCAATGCGCGAGGCGCACCTGACGCGGCCGCAGGCCTGGCCGAGCAGGCAGCGGCACTGACGCCCGGCGGCCAGGCGGACGCCACCCAGCGCCGGCGGATCGAGAGCGCGCGCTACCGGCTGCGAGCCGGCGACACGGCGGCAGCCCGCGAGGCCCTGGAAGCTGTCCTGCGGAGGTCCGCGGGCGCTCGACCCCCCGAGGCCTTGCGGCTGATGGCCACCATCATGTTCATCGCGGGCGAGCTCCCCGAGGCCCGGCGCTACCTTACCGAGGCACTGGCCAGGGCAGCCGGTGATGACCGCGCGGAGGCCCTCATCAGGCGCGATCTCACGCGCGTGCTGCATCAGAGCGGCGACCTCGCGGCCGCTCGCGAGCACGCGGCCGGGCTTGCCGAGATCGCCGACCGGACCGGAGACCAGGCACTATCAGAGATGGCACGGCGGCTGAACGCCCACCAGGAGCGGCACACGCTGGGAATGACTGGCGACATGCTTGCAACCGCGGTCGCGGTGGCGGATGGCCGGCTCGGGGTCATGGAGGACGATTCGCCTGGCGTCATGCACCCTTTCTTCGAGTGGGGCGTGCTGCTCAAGTGGGCCGACGACTTCCCCCGGGCAAGGAGCCTGCTCAAGCGCGTGTTGGAGCTCACCGAGGGCCGTGATGAGTTGCTTCGCGTGCCGGCCCTCTTCCACCTTGCCGAGATGGAGTGCTGGTCGGGTGACTGGGTTCTTGCCGAGCTCTACACCACCGAGTGCGAGAAGGCGGTGCGGCAGAGCGGCCAGCGCGCGTACGCGCGGCTCTCGCTGGTGGCTGGTGCCCAACTGCAGTGCTGCCGCGGCGAGCTGGCCGGCGCACGGGCGGCGGCGGAGGAGGCTCTCACGGTGGCGACCGCGGTCGGTGACGGTCCCTACCGGTGGCGGGCGCTCGCGATCTTGGGTTCAGCCCAGCTGGCCGCCGGGGATGCGGCCGCCGCCAACGGCTTCTTCGCACGGCTGCGGGAGCAGTTAGCCGACGGGTATCCAGGGCCCGTCCGCTCTGAGGGCGACGAGATCGACGCGTTGCTCGCATTGGGGCGCGTCGCCGAGGCCGAGCGGGCGCTCGACCGGCTGGTCCCCGGCCCGGGGCGGTGGGCGTCGCCCTGGCAGACAGTCATCGAGGCGCGAGGCCGGGCCCTGGTCGCCGCGGCTCGCGGGGATCTGGAGGCCGCCGATGCCGGCCTGGAGCGGGCGTTGGCCGTGCAGGAGCGGCTGCCGATGCCGCTCGAGCGGGGGCGGACGCTCCTGGCGCAGGCCGCTGTGCTGCGCCGGGCCAAACAGAAGGCAGCCGCACGCGAAGCTGCCGTAGCGGCGCGGCGCGTGTTCGAGAACCTGGGCGCCGCCGCCTGGGCTGCGCGCGCGGGGACCGAGCTGGCGCGGATCGCGCCCGCGGCCGCGGGCCATGCGCTGACGCCGACCGAGGCGCGGGTGGCCGAGCTCGTCGCCAGTGGGCACAGCAACAAGGAGGTGGCCGCGCAGCTCTACATGAGCGTCAAGACGGTGGAGGCCAACCTTTCCCGAGTGTTCGCCAAACTGGGCGTGCGATCACGCACGGAGCTGGCGGCGCGCGCCGCCTCCGGCCGCCTGGTCTGACTGCGCTCCCAGCAGCTTCGACGGGACGAGGCTCCACCGGCGCTTCGCACGCTGCTCACGAGCCTGCGCAGGCAGGGCCCGGGGCCGGCGATCGCGCCGGACCGCCGCTGCCGGGACATCCGATGGGGAAGCCGGGTGGACCCTCGGCTCCGTAACCAGGCAGACGCGCTGGCCGTTCAGACACTTTGCGTCAGCAGAGGGGATCGTTCTCTGGGAGTGCCATGACAGCCGCTGATTCCTGCGCAAGCGGAGCTCGACGGCATTCGCGAACTCGTCGCGGCAGCCGATCATGCTCGCCTGCCCAATGCGCCGCGCTCGTGGCCCGCAGCCCTCGCAGAACAAGTCAGGTGCCTTGCTGTCCGGAGCCCGACTGATCCTCATGTGGGCCTGACCGCATGGCCCGCGGGCTCCACGGGACTCTCGAAGTGAGCATCGTCATCCCCTGCTACAACGAGGCGCGCCGGCTTCCTGCAACCATGGAGCGCCTGCACCGCTGCTTTGAGGAGGGGCACACGGCGTACGAGCTGATCGTCGTCGACGACGGTAGTTCGGACTCGACGCTGCGGTGCATGAAGGACTGGGCACGCGCCTCCTCGGCTGTGCAGGTGGTCGCTCTGCCGTGCAACAGAGGAAAGGGCAGGGCCGTTGCGAAGGGTGTCCTGGCCAGCCGCGGCGAGGTCGTCCTTTACACGGACGCCGACCTGTCCACGCCCATCGACGAGCTGGACCGGCTGCGAGACGCCCTGGCGGGCGGTGCCGATGTCGCGTTCGGCTCGCGTGCAGTCTCCGGCGCGCCCGGCGCCGCACGCCCCGCCCACCGGCGGCTGATGGGGCGGCTGTTGCTCGAGATGCTGCGTGACGTGCTCAGGATCCGGCTTGCAGCGGTCATCCCTGCCCGCGCCCGGAAGCGGACCGGCCGGCGGTGAACCGATGAAGCCCTACGTCGCCTCCACGCTACCGCTGCCTGGTCAGGATTTCGCGGTTGCGGACCGTCGCCGTGCCGGCATCGATCTCGCGGCGCTGCTCTCCCGCGACATCGGCCTCACGGTCACGGTCGTGCTGGCGCTGGGCCTGAGCGGCATCAGCATCGCGTACTTCTTCCATGCCGGCCTGCTCACCGCCCCGGGAGATTCGCGGGCCCGTCTCCTGATCGCCCGCACCGTCGTGCTCGGCCGCCACCCGGGCCTGGCCCAGCTCGGCGGCATCTGGCCGCCCTTCCCCCAGGTGTATATGCTGCCCTTCGTCTGGAACGATTTCATGTACCGGACAGGGCTCGCTGGCGCTATCCCATCGGCCGTCTCGTACGTCATCGCGTCTGCGTTCCTGTACAGCCTGGTCGCCCGGCTGACCACGGATCAGGTCGCGGGCCTGATCTCGGTGCTCGCATTCTCCGTGCCCAACACCCTGTACATGCAGTCGGTCCCGATGTCCGAGATGCCGTTCATCGCGTGCTTCCTCGCAGCCGTCTACTTCATCGTGAGGTGGCTGACGGACGGCAGCCTCAGCGCCCTGTTCCTGGCCGGTCTGGCGGCGTGCATAGCGACGCTGACGCGCTATGAGGGCTGGGTGCTGATGGCCCTGCTGGCCGGGGTCGTCATCGCGGCCGGCTGGAGGCGCGGACGGCGCTTCGAGGAGATGGAGGGGCACCTCGTCTTCTTCGGCATGATCGCCCTGCTGGGCGTCGGCTTCTGGCTGGTCTGGAACCGGGTGATCTTCGGAGACACGCTGTACTTCCTGCACAGCCAGTACGGCACCAAGGCGATCAACACGCTGCAGCTTCAGGCGATGTCAGCGCCCACCCGGGCGGTGGGCCACCTTCCGCTATCCGTCAGAGTCTTGAGCTGGGTGATCGTGGACAACCTCGGCTGGGTCGCGGTCGGGCTGGCGGTGCTCGGCCTCGGCCGGCTGATCCTGCTCCGCGGGTCCGCGCAAGCGGCCGCCGCCGCGCTCGTGCTCCTCTTTCCGATTGCCTTTTCGGTGCTCGCGATCTACGTGGGAGCAGAGGTGGTCGGAGATCCTCACGCCATGCCTGGCATGCCATTCACGAACATCCGCTACGGCCTTCTGGCCACGCCAGCCGCGGGCTTCCTCGCCGGCTGGCTGGCCCACGGTCGGTGGTCGCGATGGCCGGCACTGGTGGCCTGCATCGCTTCGTCACTGCTCGGCTGGCAGACCGGCGTGACGAACCTCCAGGACTCCACCACCGTGATCACCCGTCAGGCGGCGACCAGCACCAGCGCAGGCGACTGGCTGGCCAGCCACTACGACGGCGGCCTCGTGCTCGCTCAGCGGCGTACCAACGAGAATCTGCTGTTCACATCCCAGCTGCCGCCAGAGCGAATGGTGTACGAGGGCGACCAGTCCGAGTGGACACTCGACCTCGCCCAGCCCGAGCGAGAGATCCGCTGGATCGTTATGGACCACGGCTATCCCACAGAGGGAACGGCCCCCGACGCCGTGTGGACGTCGCTGTACGGCAGCTCGCAGCTGCGCGATCACTACGACCTCGTGTACGAGGACGGCCCGATCCGGGTCTACCGGAGTCTCGCCGGATGAGGGCTCAGAGAGACAGCGCCGTCCGGACCCTGACGCCGATGCAAGCCGTAGTGGGCCTGGCATTTCTGGCCGTCACGGCGGTCCTGTGCTGGTACCAGCTGGTGCTGTACCTGGTCGGCGTCATGGCTGCCGTCACCGTCGGCTACGCCCTGCTCATCACGTTCAAGGCGGTGTTTACAATCAACGCGCTCCACCGCGGCCCTGTCCAGGTGGCGCCTCGGGAGCTCGATGCGCTGGGCGAGTGGCGGCCCACGTACACGGTCATGGTGCCGCTGTATCGGGAGGCCGGGGTCGTCCGCAGTCTGCTGGCCGGCCTCCGCCGGCTCGATTATCCGGCCGACCGTCTGCAGATCCTGCTCCTCTGTGAGGCGGACGACTCGGAGACGCTCGGCGCCCTGCTGGATGCCAACCCGGGCCCGCCGTTCGAGATCGTGCGGGTCGAACCGTCCTACCCGCGTACGAAGCCGAAGGCCTGCAACATCGGGCTGGCGCGAGCACGGGGCCGCTATCTCGTCGTCTATGACGCAGAGGATCGACCGGAGCCGGACCAGCTCAGGAAGGCGGTGGCCGCCTTCCGCAAGCTGCCGCGGTCGGTGGTGTGCCTCCAGGCCAAGCTGGAGTACCGCAACCCCCGGACGAACCTGCTGACCAGGTTCTTTGCGGCCGAGTACAGCGCCTTCTACGACATGCTGATGCCGAGCCTGGCCAGACACGGACTGCCGGTGCCGCTCGGCGGCACCTCGAACCACTTCCGCACCGCCGCCCTCCGCGACCTCGAGGGCTGGGATCCCTACAACGTGACCGAGGACCTCGATCTGGGGATGTGGATCGCCCGCCGCGGCTGGCGCGTGGAGATCCTGGGCTCGGTCACGTGGGAGGAGGCCAACAGCAGGATCGGGAACTGGGTGCGGCAGCGCTCACGCTGGCTCAAGGGGTACATCCAGACCTATCTGGTCCACATGCGTTCGCCCCGGCGGCTGCGGCGCGAACTGGGCACCCTGAACTTCGTGGCGTTCCAGGTGCTGGTCGGAGGCACCCCGATGGCCGCACTCGTCAACCCGTTTATGTGGGCCCTGACCGCGGCCTACGTCGTCACGGGATCAGCGTTCATCGCGCACCTGTTCCCTGGCCCGGTGTTCTACGTAGGTATGACGAGCATGGTCCTCGGCAACTTCGCGTTCATGTATTGCCTGGTCACCGGCTGCCTGCTCCGGGCCCAGCCGAGGAATGCAAAGTGGATGGTGCTGGCGCCGCTCTACTGGATGCTGATGAGCATCGCTGCCTGGAAGGCCTCGATACAGCTGATTCTGCGTCCGCACTACTGGGAGAAGACCAGGCACGGCCTGGTCGCGGAGGAGGAAGGGCGTGAAGATACTGTTGGTCCTTGGCAGCCTCGCGTTCTTGGCGGCGAACTGCCTCGGGCTGGTGTGGCTGGCCGGCGGGAAGCTGCCACACATGATGGCGACGAACCCGCGGCCTCCGTCGCATCTCCCTAGCAGGCCGCTGGCGTCCAGTGAGCAGCCGAGAACTTCGGCGGCCGCCCCTTCCCTGCGGGCCACGCCGGCCGACTTCCAGGCGGGTTTCTCACTGCTGGTCTACGCGCCGGACCCGCAGGCAGATTCGCAGTACGCAGCGCTCCTCGACCGGCTCGTCGGCTTGAACGTGAACAGCCTCGCGATCGTGTTCCCCGTCTACACCGACGGGGTCACGTCGGACACGGTGCGGCCCGGCCCCGACACCCCGTCTGCAGACAGCCTCGCGACCCTGACACGGTTTGCGCGAGCCCGGGGATTCACGGTTATGTGGCGGCCCATCCTGGACGAGTCCAGCCTCCTGCCCGCCTGGCGAGGAGAGATCAGGCCGCGCGACACCACCGCCTGGTACCAGAGCTATGGATCGCTGATCTTCGGCTACGCCCGGCTGGCCGCCCAGGAGCAGGTCGACAGCCTCGCCATAGGCACGGAGCTCAACTCGATGGAGCAGTACGTCGCATCATGGCAGGGTCTGCTCCAGCAGGTCAGGCAGGTCTACCGGGGCCAGGTCACCTACGCCTACAACTACAACACCTCCTTCCAGACTGGTCTCTGGTCAGACCTCGACTTCATCTCGGTGGACGCGTACTTTCCGCTCGACCACACCCCGGCTGGCGCGAGCGCGGCGCAGATGTCCGCTGACTGGCAGCGCTGGCTGGCGGAGCTCCAGCGTTTCGATGGCCCCTACCACAAGCCGATCGTCTTCACCGAGGTGGGCGTGGTGCCCAAGGCAGGGGCGCATCTCAGGCCATGGGACTCGAGCGTCAGCGGGGCCTTCGACCTGGACGAGCAGCGCGCCTACTACGAGGCGACCTGCGACGCGACGCCGCATGTGGTGCAGGGCCTGTACTGGTGGGCCGCCGGCACGAGCCTGCCGGCCAGGCTCCAGCCCTCCGACTTCGATCCGCTGAGCCGACCGGCGGAGGACGTGGTCAGGTCGTGCTACGCCGTGATCGAGGGCAAGCCCTCCCTGACTGTGGGACTCGTCGCCCGTTGAGCGACAGCCGGGTACGTACGGCTCTCAGCAACCCGTGGGCCCCCGGGTGGGGAGAGGGCTCATCGGGTCCTCGCGGCCGTTGCCGGAGAGGTCACAACCGTTCTCGCAGCGACGCCGACCGTGTCGAAGGTGGCTGTGCTGGCTGTCCCCTGGTTGTGGGACGTCACCGCGAGTCCGGCCACCATCCCCCCGCTCACGCTCAGAGTCACGGTCGAGCCGGCCACCGGGGTCCACGTCACCCCGTCGCTCGACGTGTAGGCCGTGAAC
>Ga0126378_10001629_pt1 | contig 16608 bp, 16 predicted proteins | sample PanSoiMetPlot_23_FD_92587 | JGI IMG/M metagenome (GOLD analysis project Ga0126378, IMG submission 92587) | Tropical forest soil microbial communities from Panama - MetaG Plot_23 | ecosystem: Environmental > Terrestrial > Soil > Tropical forest > Bulk soil | place: Panama | collected 2016-02-17
AATGCTCGAACGGCAAACCCACCTCCCCAGCGGCGTCAATCTAGGGCGCGTATCACGCGCAAAGCAAGAAGTGAGTGCACGCCGCTGGAAGCCAGCGGGTCAGGGACTCACTCGGCTCCGGGCGAGCCTGCCGCCGGTGAGCGTTCCGCGGGCGTCGGTGGTCGAAGGTCGAAAGGATGATGTGTCCGGTTCTGCCCCCTTCGACTTTGAACTTTCAACTTTCGACCCTTTCGACTTTGAACTTTCAACTTTCGACTTCCCAGAAGGAACGCGATCCATTATTCGATTCCCGCGATGTGGTTCGAATCCAAGAAACTGAAGATGCCTTCGCCGGGCGAGGCCCTCCCCGGTCGATCCGAGCAGATGCCAGTACCCGCCAAACACTTTGTCTCCGGCGCTCCGCTGAAAGGGCCATTTCCGCCGGGAATGAAAATGGCGATGTTCGGCATGGGGTGCTTTTGGGGCGCCGAGCGAAAGTTCTGGGAGACGCCCGGCGTCTTCAGCACTGCCGTCGGCTACGCGGGCGGTTACACGCCCAATCCGACCTACCGCGAGGTCTGCACGGGAGGAACCGGGCACGCCGAGGTCGTCAGGGTCGTGTTCGATCCAAAGGTCGTGAGCTACGAGTCGCTGCTGAAGATCTTCTGGGAAAATCACGACCCCACACAAGGAATGCGGCAGGGCAACGACGTGGGCACGCAATATCGCTCCGCGATTTACGCCTTCGACTCTGGGCAGAGAGCTGCGGCTGAACAATCGCGAGACGCCTATCAGAAGGTGCTCACAGCGGCGAAGCATGGGCGCATTACCACCGAAATTCGCGAGGCTCCGGAGTTCTATTTCGCCGAGGATTATCACCAACAATATTTGGCCAAGAACCCGGAAGGGTACTGCGGTATGGGCGGCACGGGCGTGAGTTGCCCGATCGGCGTCGCTAAGACGTGATTTCTTTTTTTTCCCTTCGGTACCTCTCGCTCAACTTGAGCGCGAATGTCATCTCCTCGGTGACCGAGCGAAGCGCCAGCCGCGCCTCCGCAATCAAAAGGACGCAGCCGTAGAAGAGGACCAACGTTCCGGCGATGCCAAGCGTGCTGGGAAGCCAGCCGATCGAAGGAATCAATACCACGATGCCGATAGCCATCGTCGTAGCGACGAATGCCCCCAGTGCCGCGTAGAAGCTGGTGAGAGCGCGCTGGATGAGCTGGGTGCGAAAGGCATGCGACGAAAGCTGGCGGTCGAATTCGCGTCGGCGTTCCTCCTTGAACTCGACCTCGTCGCTGGTGGCGAGTTGCTGGAGCAAACGGCCCAGCTCGCGAACGCGATCGACGATCCGCCCCAAGCGGTTCGAGGTTGAGAAAATCAGCGTCCCACACGCGGAGATCAACACCGCCGGCGTAATCATTGCGCTGAGAAGCGCCAAGCCTCCGTAGCGCTCAGCCATCGCGTCTCACCGAACGGTTGAAGAGCCTGCACCGGACATCAAAGGCCAAAGGGCCGTAGCACAGTCGCTTCGACGCTGCGAGCGCATTTCTCGCCCGAGCACCGAAGCGACAAGTCTCACCGGCAAAGGGTGAGGCCCGCCAACAATCCGAGCGAGAGCGCAGCGATGCACGTACCGGCCACCCCGGTCCAGCCCCAGGACTGCAGAGCGTAACCGGGCAGGGCCGAGCCGAGGCTGGCTCCGAAATAGTAGAAGCTGGTGTACAGCGAACCGGCGCCGCCCTTCGCCCCTCGAGCGTTGGAGTTGACGAACGCGGGCGCGGTCGACTGGACGGTGAACATTCCAATGCAGAGGACGACCAGCCCGAGCAGGACAAAAGGGAGCAGCCTCACCTCGGTGACCAGCACCCCCAGGGCTGCGATCGACAGACCCACGCCCATCACCATTCGTCCGCTGGCGTTGCGCGCCAGCCGGCCCGTAATCAACGAGGTTGCCACGCCGGCGAAGTAGACGAAGTAAATGCTCGAGACAACCGCGGTCGAAAGCTGAAAGGGCGGTGCGGTCAAGTAGTAGGGCAAATAAGTGAACACGCCGATGGTGGCGAAAAAAACGCAGGCGCCGATGATGAAGGAGCCAACGAGCCGCCGATTCCGGAAATGGCTGAACATACCTTGGTACGCAAGCCTCAGTTGCACCCGCTGGACGACCTGCTGCCGCGGCAGACTCTTGGCCATGGCAACGGCCGCCACCAGCGTCCACGCTCCGAAGAAGACGAACGGCGCTCGCCAGTGAATCCAAGAGGCGATCAAGCCGCTTCCGACGCGCCCGGTGAGCCCGCCCGCGACCGAGGCGGCAATCCACCCGCCGACCTTCGGCCCGAGTTCCGCTCCGGCGTAGTAGTCGCCCAGATAGGCCACCGCCACCGCGGTGACCCCGGGCATCAGCAGCCCTTGCAGAGCGCGAAACACGAGCAGAGCTTTGAACGTGGGCGCGGCCGCGCAGAGAAAGGTGGGCACCGCGAGGAGCGCGCAGGCGGCGACCATCACCGGCTTTCGCCCGAGGATGTCGCTGAGGAATCCATACGCCGCGGAGATGAACGCGATCATCAAAACAACGACCGAGATGGTCAGCCCCGCCGTCCCCGCCGCGACGCCGAAGCGCTGCGAGAGGATGGGGAGGATGGGCTGGGTCGTATAGAGGTCAGCGAAGACGGCGATTGCAGCGAAGTTCAGCGCGAGAACAATTCGACGCGCCGGCTCTTCGCCTGTCTGCTGCGAGAGCACCGGCGCTTGGTCTTCCCGGTCTGAAAGAACATGCATCTTGAGGTCGCGTCCTCAGAGCCCAAGATAAGCGCGACGGATGCGCGGATCCTCAAGAAGTTCGCTGGCGGAGCTGCCCTGGACGATTCGACCCGTCTCGAGGACGTAGCCGCGGTGGGCGTGCTCGAGAGCGACCTGCACATCCTGTTCAACCAAAAGGATGGTGATTCCTTGTTTATTAATTGCCGTCATCAGGTCGAGAAGACTGTCGACCACGACCGGAGCCAGTCCGAGCGAAAGCTCGTCGATCGCAAGCAACCTGGGTTCGCTCATCAAGCCGCGACCGATCGCGCACATTTGCTGCTCGCCGCCGGAGAGAAGACCGGCCGCTTGATTCAGCCTCTCCTTGAGCCTGGGCAGCGTCTGCAGAACCCAGTCGAGCTTGGACTGGATCGCCGCTTTGTCCCGCCGCAGGTAGGCTCCCTGCACAAGGTTGTCTTTGACCGACAGGCCGGCGAACAATCGTCGACCCTGCGGGACGTGGACGATTCCGGCGCCGACCACCTCATCGGTGCGGGCGTGCGTCAGGTCGACGCCATCGAAGCGGATCTCGCCGGACCACGGCTGGACGAGCTGCGAAAGGGTCCAAAGCAGCGTCGTCTTGCCTGCGCCGTTCGCGCCGATGAGCGCCACGACCTCGCCCTGGCGAACTTCGAGCGAGACATCCCAGAGAACCTGCACATCTCCATACCCGGACGAAAGATTCCGGATCTCCAGCAGAGGCTTTCCGTTCGCGGCGGGACCGGCGGCGCTCACGGGCTCTTCCGCTCGCCGCGCACCCGCTTGGCGAAACGCTCTCCCAGATAGGCCTCAACGACCTCCGGCTTCTCGATCACCTCTTGCGGATTGCCCTCGGCGATCTTCTTTCCGAAGTGGAGAACCACCACGCGATCCGAGATGCCCATGATCGCCTTCATCACGTGCTCGATCACGAAGAGCGTGATCCCGCTGCGGTTGACGCCGCGGATGAGCTCCATCGCCCGCTCGATCTCCGTTTGGTTGAGCCCTGCCATCACCTCGTCGAGGAAGAGGAGCTCTGGATTCATCGCCAACGCCTTGGCGAGCTCCAGGCGCTTGAGATCTGGAAGCGTGAGCTCGGCGGCCTTGTGACCTTTGCGGTGTTGAAGGCCGATCCGCTCGAGAATCTCCTCGGCGTAGGCGCGGGCCTGCGCGGTCGTTCGCGTCGCTCCCTTTGCGCCGAACATCGCGCCGACCGCGACATTGTCGCGAACCGTCAGCTGCTTGAGAGGCTTCACCACCTGGAACGTCCGAGCGAGCCCGAGCCGCCCGATGGCGTAGCTCGGCATCTTGGTGATGTCCACGCCCTTGAACAGAATCTCCCCCGAGGTGGGCTTGTCCAAGCCGCTGATGCAGTTCACGAAGGTCGTCTTACCTGCGCCGTTGGGTCCAATTACGCCGAGAATCTCGCCGCGGAAGATTTTCAGATCGATTCCCTGAAGGGCGGCGAGGCCACCGAAGCGCTTGCTGATCTGCCGCGCCTCGAGCAGCACCTCCGCCGTGCCATTTCCGCCCGAGGCAACCATCACGTCACGCGGTGGGCGCGCACGTTGGCGAGCAGACCCTGCCAGCGGAATCGTTTCTGCCCGCGCACCACTTTGAGCCCTTCGCTGACCAGCGACATCAACCCGCGCGGAGCGAAGATGATGAAGAAGATGATGATCAGCCCAAGCACCGTGGGGTGAAGCTCGATAAACTTGGTCCAGACGTATGTCGACAAGAGTTGATACACGCCCGCCCCGAGCACCGGGCCGAAGATGGTCCCGCTGCCGCCGATGATGGTGGCGATGATCATCTGCAGCGTGTACTCGAGCTTGAAGAAATCGCCCGGCGTGACGTGGATGTTTTGGTAGGCGGTGAGACCGCCCGCCAGCGCGGCGAACACCGCGGACAGAGCGAAGGCGAGCACCTTCAGCGGAGTCGTATTGATCCCGAGCATTCGGGCTGCGTCCTGGTCCTCGCGGATGGCCACCCAGGCGTAGCCGAGCTTCGATCGCACCAGGAGCGCAGTGGCGATCACGCCCAGGACCACCAGCGCGAGCGCGCTGTAGTAGAAGAACTCGCCTTCGCTGCGCACCGGAAGATCGATCCCGGTGGACCCCTGGGTGACGCTGTCCCAGGTATCGGCGATCTCGCGCGTCGCCTCCGCGACACCGAGCGTGGCGATGGCGAAGTAATGGCCCTTGAGCCGAAGCACGGGCAGTCCGATCACCACCGCGACCAGCGCTGCGAGGATCGCCCCGCAAAACATCGCAGGGAAAAATGGCACCGCCCACTTTGAAATCATCAAAAGCCCGGTGGTGTACGCGCCGATCCCGAAGAACGCCACGTTGCCGAACGCGGCGTATCCGGTGTAGCCGCCGATCAGATTCCACCCTTGAGCCATCAAGGCCAGAATGAGGAATCGCGTGTAGTTCAACAGCTCGTACTCGCTTCTGAACTTGGGGACGAAGAGCAGCGCGACCAACAGCACCAAGATGCTCGCCGCCGCGATCACCTGCCGTCGGCTGAGCTTGCGCTCAGGCATAGAACTTCTTCCCGGCGATGCCTTCCGGCCTGAGCACCAAAAGGATCACCAACGCTGCGAAGGTGAAAGCTTGGGACAACTCCGGCAACCGGGCGCCGACGAATACGTCAACGAACGCGTACAGAAGCGCCCCGAGCACGACGTTGGCGACCTCGCCGAGCCCGCCCAGCACGGAGATGACGAAAGCGCGCTGCGTGTAAGGGCCGCCGATATTGGGATCGAACGGTACGATCATCGACAGCAGGGACCCGGCCGCCCCGGCCAGAGCCGCGCCGATGGCGTAAGTGAGCGAGTAGATCGTCCCCACTTTGACTCCCGTGAGCCGGGCCGCGTCGATGTCCATCCCCGTCGCCCGGATCGCCCTCCCCTGGCGCGTCGCCCTCAAAAACCAGGCCGTGAGCGCCACCAGGACGAGCGCGATTCCGAGCGCAGCGAGCCGGATGTACGGGACGCGCACCACGCCCACCGTCCAACCGGTTCCGCTGTAACGCGTCGTCACGGAACGCAGGTCCGCCTTGAAGAAGTAGTTGACCAGGTTGACGATCAAGATCTCCAGGCCGAAAGTGAGCAGGAACGTTGCCAGGAGGGGCGCCCGGACGACCTGGTTGATCAGCACCCGCTGAACGATGAACCCGATGATGAAGAGCGTCACCATCGAGAGGGGGATCGAGACGAACGGATCAACCCCGGCAAGCTCGTTTAGGTAGAACGTGAAGTAGGCGCCGAGCACCACGAATGCGCCGTGCGCCAGATTCACGATGTTCATGATGCCCCAGACGAGCGAGAACCCGAGCGCAACGAGCGCCAGGATCCCGCTGAGCAGGATGGCGTTCACCGCGATCTGGGCAAACTCCGCCGAGCTCATGCGTCAGCGCGAAGCCCTCCGGTTCCACGGCGGCATTGGGTAGAGCGCTTCCTTCTCCGCCACTTCCGTGGGATAGACCGTGTATTTGTTGCCGTCGGGCTGAAGCTGTTCCACCGCCATTGGCTTGTAGATATTGACGCCGCGCGAGTCGAACTTGATTTGGCCATAGAAGCTCGTGAAGTCCAGCGCCGCGATCACATCGCGCACCTTCTTCGGATCGAGCGTCCCCGCCTTCTCGAGCGCCTTTTGGTAGACGATCACTGCCGCTGAAGACTCCGCCACCTGATAGGGGATGACGCCGTACTTCGGATATTTAGCCTTGAACGCTTTCGCATACGCTTCAGGCGTCTTCCATACGTCCTCTCCGACGTATTTGAGGGCGCTCGTCCACTGCGTCGCTCCAAAGAGGTAGTCCGCATCCTGCTTCAGATTGGCGCGGAACTCCGGTGACGACGGTCCAACGCTAAAACCCATCGCTCGGGGCGAGACCCCCAGGTCCTTCGCTTGTTTTACGATCAGCAGAGAATCCTGAAGGTGACCGGCGCCCAACACGATGTCCGGGTTTTTCGCCTTCACATTGGTGAGCAGCGAGCTGACGTCCTGGGTGTTGGACGGATACAGCTCGTGATACACGACGTTCATTCCGAGCTGCTTCGCGTACTCGGCGACTCCCTGTGCCACCTCCTTGGAGAATGGCTCGTTCTCTCCGAGAATCGCGACGGTCTTTGCGCTCGGGTCCTTCTTTCGCACGACGTCGATGATGCCGCGCAAATAGAGTTTGGCCGGGCTCAAGACCATGAACGAATACTTGTATCCTTTGGTGAAGATGCTCTCGGCCGAGCCGTTCGCCTCGACCATGGGGATTTTGTATTTCTCGGCGATGGGAGCGGCGGTCCCGGTGGGCGCCGAGGCGTACGGGCCGAGAAGAAAATTGACCTTGTCCTCGTTCACCAGCTTTTCGAAGAGCTGGGCGGTGCGCTCCGACTTCGTTTCGTCGTCATAATATTTGAGCTGGAGCTGGTAGGACTTGCCGCCCACCTTGATTCCGCCGTTTTGATTCAATGTATCAATCGCGAATTGATAACCATCTCGCGTGTACTCGCCCTCCTTGGCGGTCTTGCCGGTGATCGAGATGGCCGCGCCCAACACGATGGTGTCAGCGGCCGATGCCGGAAGAGGATTTGCCAGGGGAACTGCGAATGCGGCGACGATCGCCAAAGCGGCGCATCCAGCAAACTGTTTCATGTGGGTCCTCCTTTTGTCGCGGCGCGGGTATTCCACGTTTCGTTCGGGCCGCGCAAGAGCTTTCCGAGTGGATGTTTGGGACTGGGAAGCGCGGGCGCTAGAGACCTTGCAAACCCCGCGACAGGGTGGAATTGATCCCACCCACCGGGGGGAACTAGGATTTGAGTCTCCATGGCGCCCTCTGCTCGAGCTTGGATCTTCTCCCTGGTTTTCGTCGCTTCGAGCGCTTCCGCCGGCGGTCTCGACGATCCGATGGCCCCCCTGGCGCCGGATCCCAGCACAGTGTACCGGCCTGTTCAACGGCCGATACGCCTGCCAGTGGAAATCTCCGCCCAACACGGCATCTTCGTCCAGGCGAGCCTAAACGGTTCGCGGCCGCTTTGGTTTCTTTTGGACAGCGCCGGCGGCTCACCGCTGATCGTCGATCAGCGGCGGGCGGTCGAGATGAAGCTGCCGGTGGACGGCAAAGGGCTGGGCATCGGCGCCGGAGAAGAGCTCTTCCAAGTCACCTATTCGCAGGGTGTTTCGATCAACGTGGCCGGACTGCAGCTCAACGATCAGATCGTGGCTGCGACCCCGCTGGACAACCTCCGGCGATACGCCGGCCGCGAGCTGGATGGGATTCTCGGCTACGGGTTGTTCAGCCGCTTCGTGGTCGAGGTGCACTACGCGTCGGGAACGGTGAACCTCTACGAGCCAGGCAGCTACCAATACACCGGCCGGGGCCAGATTTTGCCGGCGACACTGGATGGGAAGCACTTTTGCATCACCGCCAAAATCAACATCGACGGAGTGGGGCCGCTGGATGCCAAATTGATGGTGGACACCGGCGCCGGCCAGATCCTCACCACCCTGAACACGCCCTACGTCGATTCGCATCGGCTGCTTTCGGACCAGTGGAACAAGGCCACCAGCCGCATCCAGGTTGGGCTGGGGGGAGAAACGCGAGTTTTTGCAGCACATGCCCGGGCGCTGGAGCTGGGCCGTTTCGTGTTTCACGATTTGACCGTCGAGCTTTCGCGCGATCGCCGAGGGCTGATGGCCAGCGCGGACTTCGATGGGATTCTCGGAGGAGAAATGCTGAGGCGCTTCAAAGTCATCTTCGACCACTCGCGACAGCGCATCATTCTCGAGCCAGAGCCCCAGATGGCTGGGTTGTACTGAGGCGGCGATCCGAGCTCCGAGGAAATTCGAAATCTGCCTTGGGCTGTGTCTGTTGGGCGCGGGCAGCGCCGGCGGCGACGATGCAGGCATGCCCTCGGCCGCCTCGAGCGACGGCGGGGACACCGACGCGAAGGCCGAATCCGATCCCTGCGCCGCCGAGCGCGATCGCGTCGAACGGCGCAAGGCCTGGCTGCTCGAGCGCCATCGGGAGCAAGCCACTCGCGGCTTTCCAAGTCCGAAGGCGGGGATTCCCGACATGGTCGCCGCCTTTTGCGACGCCAATCCCACCCACGAGGAATGCACGCTGGGCAGCCCGCCGATGGAGTTTTCGCCCGATGAGCTCACCTGGGAGGCGCAGAAGACGTTCGAGGATCGCGACCCCCACGTGATTGTGCTGAAGAGGGCATTGGACGCCTGTCGCAAGCGACAGCGCTAAAACGCGAACGTGCCCTGGGCTCGAAGCGCGGTGAATGCGGAGAGATTGACGATGTCCGCAACGCTTGCGCCGGTCTGGAGCACATTGACCGGCCGATGCATCCCGAGGAGCACCGGGCCGATCACCTCCGCGCCGCCCAGGTGCCAAAGCAGCTTGTACCCGATGTTCGCCGCGTCGAGATTGGGAAACACGAAGACGTTCGCGTCGCCGGTGAGGCGGCAGAAGGGGAAATTCTCCAGGCGCACCTGGCCGACGACCGCGGTGTCGACTTGGATCTCCCCATCCACCTCGAGGTCCGGCCGCCGAACCTGCACCAGCTGAGCGGCCCTTCTCACCTTCTCCGGGCTGCCGCCGGCGGCGCTGCCAAAATTGGAGTAGCTGAGCATGGCGATCCGCGGCGCAATGTCGAAGTAGCGCGCCAGGTCGGCGGTGCGAATCGCGATCTCCGCCAGTTCTTCGGCGGTGGGATCGATGGTCACTGTACAGTCGGCGAAGAACTTGAAGTCGTGGGCCCGGACCACGATGTAAACGCCGCCGGCGCGTTGGCCGTCCTTGGTGCGGATGATCTCCAGCGGGGCGCGGATCGCCTCGGGATAGCTCATCGTCAACCCGGTCACCATTCCCTCGACCGAGGCATTTCGGACCATCATCGCCGCGAAGTAATTGCTGGTCCGAATTCGCTTCCGCGCTTCGGTCATCGAGGTGCCGCGGCGCTTGCGCAGATCCCAATACTGCGCGACGTACTTCTCAAAGCTGTCGCCCGAGGCAGGGTCGACGATCGCCACATCCTTCAGCTTCGAGAGTCCCTGCTGCTCGATCAACCGCCGGATGTCGGAGCTCTCTCCGAGGAGGACCGGAATGCAAATTCCCTCCTCGGCCAGGATTTGAGCGGCTTGCAGGATTTTCAGCTCTCCACCCTCGGGAAACGCGATCCGCGCCGGCCGCTCGCGAGCCTTGGCGTAGATCGGGCTCATGACTTGATGGCTGCGGCTGTGCTGTTGGCTCAGGCGCTCCATGAGCCTCCTTGTGGAGAGAGCAGGCTGCCACTTCGTCCGGTGGCCTGCACCGAATTCTTTTTCGCGCTTGACTTGGTACTCACGAGGTAGGATGGTCCGACCACCTGATGATCGGAGGAGGTCGGTGCGCAACCCGACGACAATCTCCGCGAAGACTCCAGCGGCCAGCTCCGGGCTGCCGGAGTTCCAGGTCGTCCGAAAGACCCGTCGGTACCAGCAGGTCGCGGAGCAAATTCATCGCTTGATCGACAGCGGCGTCCTCAAGCCCGGCCACCGCTTGCCCCCCGAGCGCGAGCTGGCGGAAAAGTTCGGAGTCAGCCGAAGCTCGATTCGAGACGCCATCCGCACGCTGGAGGCGATGGGCATCGCCGAGTCGCATCACGGAAAGGGAACCGTGGTGCGCGACCAATCCGACGACTCGCTGGCGGTTCCGCTGACCAGCGTTCTGCTGCGCAAGCGGCATTTGGTGGCCGAGCTGCTCGACGTGCGCTGGATGATGGAGCCGGCGCTGGCGTCGCGCGCGGCCGCGAACGCGACGAAAGAAGAGATTCACCGTCTGGAAGACATCCTGCGACGGCAGAGAGAGAAGATGCGCGCGGGGGAAGATACGGTCGAAGAAGACTCCGAATTTCACTACGTCATCGCGCTCGCCGCGGGCAACAGCGTGGTGCTGAAGATTCTGGATACCCTGATGGACCTTTTGCGCGAAAGCCGCACCCGGTCGCTTCAAGTGCCGGGCCGACCGGAGCGCTCGTACGGTGGTCACCTGCGGATTTTGAGGGCGCTCAAGCGACGCGACGGCGCCGCCGCTGCCAACGCGGCGCGCCAGCATTTGACCGAGATCAAAGAAATGTTGATGCAAGCCTAAGAGGAGGCGCGAGATGGGTCGTTTGTTCGCAGTGGAAATCGTCTATCGGGGCATCTTTCAGAAGACGTTGGCCAAAAACATCAGCAGAGCCATCGTGCTCGCCGCGCAGCGCGAGGGTAAACCGGGCATTTCGTTCGGTCGGTACGGCGACAGCCCGGAGCGCAACGGCATTCCAGCCAAGAGCTTCGCCATCGTCGCCACCGACGACCTGACGCTCGAGGAGGGAATGGCCCAGTACGAGCCCAAACAGGTGGACGTCACCATCTCGGTGGACGACACGCTCTGCAAAGGAGTGGAGTCCTGGGCCTGGTATGGGCTTCAGCCGATCAATCGCCTGCTCAAACCCAACGGAGTGCTGATCGTCACCTCGCTCGAGGGCCCGGAGAGCCTGATCAAGATGATGCATCGCAAGGAGCATCCGTATCGGCTGGCGATCTTGAAGGGGACGCGCAGCTTCTCCGGACTTTGGGTTTACAAGGACGACCACACCGACGTTCGCATCCTCGGCGCGATGGCGAAATTGCTACCCGAATTGTTCAGCCTCATGTCGCTCCAAGAAACCATCCGCAGCGAATGGCACGACGAGGTCAAGGCGATCTCGGCCCAGCGCGCGTTTGAAAGAGCTACCACCACCACGGTTCAGCCCACCCAGGGAAATCCGGAAACGCCCTACTCGTTCGAGTTTCCCAAGTGGACTGAGATGCGCGAGGGAATCGCCATCCCCAGCATCGCCCGGGGCCATCAAATGAAGGACCCGAAAACGGGCGAGATGGGCGGCTTTCAGCCCGAGCGCAATCCCACTTTCAAGAAGTACACCACGCGCACCATGCGTCCGGTGGTTGACTTTTCAACCTGTATCAAGTGCACCCTCTGTTGGCTTCAGTGCCCGGACTCTTGCTTTGACGTGACGCCGGACGGGTTGTACGACGCCAACATGCAGGCGTGCTGCGGCTGCGGCGTCTGCGAGGCGGTTTGCCCGGTGGAAAAGTGCGTCACCATGGTGAGCGAAACGCAGTTCAGCGACAACGCCAGCCAGTGGGAACAGTGGAAGAAAGATCCCGACGGCTACAAGCAATGGCTGGAGTCGACCATTGCCAGCCGCCCCGAGCGTTCCCATGGTTTCCGTTTCCGGGGGCAATATGAGCAGCAGGTTCCCGAGATGCTTGAGATTGCACAACGAGAGTGAGAAATCAGAGGAGACCGGACATGGCAGAGGAACACGTAGCGTCACCCGCCGTCGAAGCAAGCCCGGCAGTCGCCGCGACAACAACCGGCGCAGCCGCGCCGGCCAAGCACGTCCAACCGGCCGCCGAGGAGACTTCGCTGATCACCGGAAGCGAGGCCATCGCCGTCGCCTGCAAGCTGGCCGACGTTGACGTCATTACCGCTTACCCGATCCGCCCTTACGACACGGTGATGCAGTACGTCGCAAAGCTGGTGTCGAATGGCGAGATGGACTGCGAATACATCGTGGCGGAGAGCGAGCACTCGCAGTTCGAGATCGTGAAGCACGCGTCGGCCGTCGGCGCGCGCGTCTTCTGCGGCTCGAGCGGCGTCGGCTGGATGCACGCGTTCGAGGCGCTCACCGTCACCCCGGCGCTGCGCATCCCGATGGTGACCATGGTGGGCAACCGAGCGCTGGACGATCCCGGCGCATTCGGCGTCGAGCACAACGATGCGCTCGCGGTGCGCGACCTGGGCTGGCAGCTGGTCTGGGTAGACAACGCTCAAGAGGCCCTGGACACGGCGCTCATCGCCTACCGAGTCGCCGAAGATCGGCGCATTTTCCTACCCTGCGCGATCAGCTGCGACGGCGCCTTCCTCACCCACTCGCAGGCGCTGGTGAAGATTCCTTCGCAAGCGAAGGTGAACGCATTCCTGCCTCGCTACAACCGGGGTGACCTCTTGCTCCACCCGGACAATCCGATCACCGTGGCTCCGCAAGCCAACGAAGACTGGTTGATGGAGATCCGCCGGCAGGGCGCCGCCGCAATGGAAAGATCTCCGAGCGTCATCCGCGAAGCGTACGCTGAGTTCGAGAAGATCTTCGGCCGCCGCTACGGCAACCCGTTCTTCGAGGAGTACATGACCGACGACGCCGACGTCGTGCTCGTGGGCATGGGCACTCTGTCCACCCCGGTCAAGGTTTGCATCCGGCAGATGCGCCAGGAAGGCAAGAAAGTCGGATTCGTTCGGGTGCGCTGGTTCCGGCCGTTCGCCGCGGAAGAGCTGGCCGCTTCGCTGGGGCGCTTCAAGTCCATCGGCGTGATCGACCGCGACTTCTCGCTCGGCTCCCCCTACCACAGCGGGGTCTTGACGACGGAAGTTCGCGCTGCGATGTACGGCTTGAGCAAGCGCGTGCCGGTGCTGGGCTTCATCTGCGGCCTGGGGGGTCGGGAGGTGACGCTGCCCGACGTGAGGAAGATGGCCGAGAAGGTCTACTTGGCGGCCGACGGCAAGCCACAGCCGCCAACTCAATGGATTGGGCTGCGCGAGTAGCGCGGGCAGAAACATTTGGATTGAACGCAACGAAGGAGGAATTGGATATGGCCACCGTACCGAATGACAGGGAGCTGGCAGAGGTCGTAAAAATGCTCGAGACGCAGAAGCTGGATCCCTTCAAGGGCGTCAAGAAGCTCCCGCTCGAAGAGTTCTTCACCTCCGGCCACCGAACCTGCCAGGGATGTGAATCGGCCCTGGTGATGAAGATGATGGTCAAGGCAGCAGGCCCCCGCACCATTGTGCTCGGCAGCACGGGGTGCATGTACGTCGCGAACACGACGTATTACAGCACCTCGTGGGTCGTCCCCTGGATGCACACCCAGCTCGGCTCGAGCGGCTCCGCCGGCTTGGGCGCGGCGGCCGGGCTGAAAGCGCTGATGCGAAAGGGGAAGATGAAGAAAGAGCCGATCAACATCATCTCCTTCTGCGGCGACGGCGGCGGAGCAGACATGGGTCTGTCGGCCATCTCCGCGACGTTGACGCATCCCGATTACAACGTCCTCATCCTCATGTACGACAACGAGTCGTACGCAAACACAGACATCCAGCTTTCGGGTTCCACGCCGTACGGGGCGAACACCACCTTCAGCACGCCGGGCAAGGTGAAGCGGATCATGCACCACCGGTGGAAGAAGAACATGGCCGGGATGCTCGCCGCCGGGCACCCCACCTGCCGCTACGTGGCGACGGTTTGCATGTCGTTCCCCGTCCTCTCAATGAACGCCGTGCGCAAGGGACTTTCCATCGGCGGGCCGACCTTCATTCATTCGCTCGACCCGTGCCCAAAGGGCTGGGACTATGATCCGATCCAGTCCCACGAGCTCGGCGAGCTGGCGGTGACCAGCGGCGTCTGGCCGCTGTACGAGGTTGAAGACGGCGCCCTCAAGCTGATGGGCAAGACACGGGACATCGCCGATGGCCGCCTGAAGAGAACGCCGGTGCGCGACTACCTTCTCAGGCAGGGGCGGTTCGCTCACTTCCACGACGATGACATCGACTACTTCCAGTCGAAGGTCGATGAGATGTGGAACAAATGGCTAATTCCGGGAGTGATCCCGTTCCACAAGCAGATCGCAAGCGATCCCGCGCCGGCCTCCGCGTGAGGGCGGCAGGCCGCACAGATCGCTGCGCCAATTAACTGGGAGAGGCGCCAGGGGGGACTGGCGCCCCAAGAAACTCTCTCGGAGGTTACTGAACATGGCTGCGACAGACGCGGGAGCAAAAGTGGCGCAAAAGACGCAAGCCGGGACCTTGCTCGAAAACCGCTGGGTGATCCTCTTCTTCAGCGTGCTCAGCATGGTGGCCGTCGCGAACTTCCAATACGGTTGGACGCTGTTCGTTCCGCCGCTGCAGAAGCACCTCGGCCAGGAACAGGCGGTCATCCAGGTCGCCTTCACCGTCTTCGTTCTGCTGGAGACGTGGCTCGTCCCGTTCGAAGGCTGGTTGGTGGACAAGTTTGGCCCCAAGCTTCTGGTCATGATCGGCGGCGTCGCCGCGGGGCTTGGCTGGGTCTTCAGCGGCTATTCGGAAACGGTGACCCAGCTGTACCTCTCCTACGCGCTCGCCGGCCTCGGGGCAGGCGTTGTTTACGGCACCGCCATCGGCAGCGCGATGAAGTGGTTCCCGGACCATCGCGGGCTCGCTGCAGGACTGACGGCCGCGGGATTCGGAGCGGGTTCCGCGTTCACCGTCTCTCCGATTGCCAACATGATTAACTCGGCGGGTTATCAACACGCTTTTATCCAGTGGGGCATTATTCAGGGAATTGTCGTCGTCCTTGCCGCACTCTTCCTGAAGTCTCCGCCCCCCGGCTGGTTGCCGGGGAAATGGACGCAGGCGCCCCGCGCCGCAGAGGTCAAGAAGCGGCAGTCAGCGTATGACTTCACTTCCGGCCAGATGGCCGCGACCTCGCAGTTTTGGCTGATGTATTTAATGATGACGCTGGTCGCCACCGGAGGGCTGATGGCCGTCGCACAGCTCAATCCGATGGCAGTCGACTTCAAGGTCGACAAGGTCCCCGTTCACCTTCTCTGGATCACCCTGCCGGCACTTCAGTTCGCCCTCTCTGCGGACCGGCTGATCAACGGACTCTGCCGCCCGTTTTGGGGTTGGGTTTCCGATCACATCGGCCGGGAGAAGACAATGGCGCTCGCCTTTAGCCTCGAGGCGGCGGCGATTTTCACGCTCATCCAGTTCGCGCGCAATCCGCTTCTGTTCGTCATCTTCAGCGCCTTCACGTTCTTCGGTTGGGGTGAGATCTTCTCTCTGTTCCCGGCCCTGTGTGGAGACTTTTTCGGTCGCAAGCACGCCACCGCGAACTACGGCTTTTTGTACACAGCCAAGGGAACCGCTTCGGTGTTCGTTCCGATCGGCTCCGCGCTGGCGGCAGGCAAGGCGTTCGACTTCCGCGCTGACATCCTGCTTCTCCTGGGCGGCGCTTTGGCATTTTTCACGCATTTCCTCGCCCCCACCATTCTTCGTCTCAATATCTCGCGTAGAGTCAGGGATGTCTTGTTTGGGATTGGATTGGCGCTGGTTGCCTACGGCATCATCATCACCGTGGTGCCCAAGATATGGGTACCGATCGCCGCCAGGTTCGCCTTGCCAAAGATTGGTTGGGCGGGCGTCTTCCAAATCGCCATCTTTTTCGACCTGACCGCGGCTGTGCTCGCCCTATTCGTCCTCCGCAAGATGAAGGTGCCCGTTCCGCGCGAGGTACAGGAGCTGTCGCCGCAATCGGCGGCGGTCCCGGCCTTCAAACCGTAACTGCTGGCGCGGAAAGAACGACTGGGCGATCGGTTCAGTATTTGACAGGGCCACCCGCCGCTAACTCGGCCTGAGAAGCACCGAGAGCCCACCCGGCACGTACAAGATCGCCCCGATTGGCTTCGAGGCGACCGGCCAATGGACGGCGGGTGATAAAAGCAACGTTGTTCGCAACAGCCCGGCGACAAAGACTGCCAAACAGTCGACGGCTTGACAGTGCAGGGGCATGCACTTGAGGCGAATCGACAATTCAACGTCCGGCTGACTTGAGCTGCGGCGAGTTAATCAACATTCTACGCTTGACACGAACGCCGATTAAACACATACGCCTGATGGGGTCCTGTCAATGGCACCGGCTGTCCAGATTCATTGGCTCAGGTTGTCTTTGAAGGATGCCCGCCGCCTCGTCATGTGTCTCGCAGTGGTGTGTTTCGCCGGTCG